>Ga0209011_1000014_pt1 | contig 154430 bp, 111 predicted proteins | sample BlaSpr_A8_OM1_M3_FD_187986 | JGI IMG/M metagenome (GOLD analysis project Ga0209011, IMG submission 187986) | Forest soil microbial communities from Thunder Bay, Ontario, Canada - Black Spruce, Ontario site 2_A8_OM1_M3 (SPAdes) (version 2) | ecosystem: Environmental > Terrestrial > Soil >...
AACGACGCGTCCCAGCCCTACCGCTTCGGTTCTCGAAGCGTACCACGTCGTCCCTCCCCCTTCGACTTCGCGGAACTTGTTAGCCCGCACCCGCATACTCTCAAGGGCAAGCCGCCACATCCATACATCGAATCTTGTAATCGTTTTTGCGTTTTAATGTACCCTCCCCGCCCCTTCCCGAGCCCTCACGACCACCTACTTTGCTCAGCTACGCGTCTACCGTCGTTCGGCCCGGCATTGACTGTCCATCTGCCGTCACTTCGCGTCCTTTGGTTTGTCCGCTCATCTACTAGTTGCCCCCCAAAACTTGAGCTTCTTCCGGCCGCGTTGCGGGTCCGGAAGGGAGAAAGAGAGGAGCCGTGAGCGCAGCTACAGCAGCATTGGCCGTCCTATTGTTGTTCGGCGCGGGGCCCCGCACCGTTCCGCAAGAGCAAGACAACGAGTCGCAGCCGGTCGACCAAGTCGAAGTGAGCAAAGCCACCGGCACCGTCCAGAAAGTGGACACCCAGAAGCGCAAGCTCACCGTTCGCCTGGACGACGGCAAAACCAGAACCTACCGCGTGGACAAGAGCGTCAAGAACCTCGATCAGTTCCATCCCGGAGACCGCGTGCAGGTAAGCTCCACAGAAGAAATCATCATGATGGCCGACAAGTCGAGTGACGGCTCCTCCGCCGTGGCCAAGTACGGCACCGTCGCGGTTACGCCCGAAGGCGAGCCTCCCGCCATCGTTAAGGTGGACACCACCGAGATAACTGGAAAAATTGTTTCCGTCGATCCGCAAAAGCGCCGCATCACCTTTGAGGATCCGCAAGGCAAGAAGCGTACCCTCAAGCTCAGCCAAAAAATCAAAAATCTTGATCAGTTCAAGCCCGGCGAGACGCTCAACATGGCGATTACCGACGAGACGGCCATCGAACTCGTAAAGTGATCTTGTGTTACTCGTGGGAAAAAACTGGCGCGCCCGGAGGGACTCGAACCCCCGACCCTCTGCTTCGAAGGCAGACGCTCTATCCAGCTGAGCTACGGGCGCGCTGAAGTCAGTATAACCATCGGAATCGGTTTCTGACTATTGCGCCGCAAATACCAGCATGGCGGGTATCCCAGATGCGGAAACAATGCTCGCACGCAAGTAACCGTCACCTCCGGCTGCCGCGCATCCAGCTCATATTCGATCCTGCCGTTTTTCAGCGGTATCGCGTACAGCCGCTCCATCTGCACTGAGCCGAAAGCGCTCCCCAATCGCGGGTATGCCGCGCGCAATCGAAGCACGACATAATCGCCAGCATAAGTGATCGCCACCAGCGCAACGCCCAACACCAGCGTGCGCCTCACGAAATTCCCCAGTTGGTTCAAGTTGCTCTTTCGGCGCGCGCTGATCGCGCTTCATCGCGGCTCGGACTTGCCGTCCCGGCTCCCTGCTTCTTTCGATTCCAGCACCGCCGTCTTGACCAGGCTCTTGTCCGCTTCCGCCAGCACGGGATCGCGGCGGCGCTGCAAGTCCGCAACGCTGGGCACCACGATTTTATCTGGAATAATCCCGGTGCCTTCGAGTTTGCGTCCCTTCGGTGAGAACCACAGCACTTCGCTCATTTCCAGCACTCCGCCGCCCTTCATCACTCGCGGCTTCGCGATTCCCAACACACAGCCGCAGGACTGGCTGCCGATGACTTTCGCGCGCAACGTGTCTTGCATGCCCGCCGCGAAAACTTCCGAGGAGCTTGCGGAATGCGCATCCACCAGAATCACCACCGGTCCGGAATAAATCTGTTCGCCGGCGCGCCCCACATAAAGCTGCAGGGGCAGCTTAAACAATCCCACATACGAAGAGAGCGGTTTTCCTGTCCTGGTCGAATCCTTGGCGAACAGGGTCTTCTTGCCAAAAAAATAGCCCGCGATGGGCAGCAATACGGCCAAGTCACCGCCGCCGTTGCGCCGCAGGTCCACAATCAAGCCCGGCGCATCGCGAAACTTTTGCAGCGCCTGGCGAAATTCCTTGGCAATCGGATGTTGAAAGCCGTCAAACCGAATGTAGACATTGCCTGACAGAAGCACGTGCGTGGTCACCTCCGGCGCCGCGGAATAAACCTGCCTTCGCACACTCACCTCGAACATCGATCCGTCCGCGCGCTGCAGCGCAACCTTGACCGGAGTATCCGCCGGGCCCGCGAACACCCGGTTGTAAATGAACCAGCGTGTGGCCCGTTCGGAAGAAGACGGCAGGCGCTTCTTCTCAATTTCCGCGACGCGCAGGGCCACCGCCGTGTCATCCACCCGCAGCACCACCATGCCCGGCTCGATTCCGGCGTGCGCCGCATCGCTTCCCGGAGTGACGCTAGTGACTACCGTTTTGCCGTCGATGTCATCGACGCCGAAGCCCACCGTGACTCCTTGCTGCCGGCGGAAATTCTTCCACTGCTCCGGCGAGTTGAAGCGCGTGTGCGCATCGTGCAGCTCGCTGGTCATCTGGTTCATCAGCGTGTAGAACTCTTGGTCCCTCTTCGTCGCTTCCACCATCGGCGCGTAGCGCTGATGCACTTCGTCCCAGTCCACACCGTTGTAGGAAGGATCGTAATAATGGTCGTGGATCTCCTTCCAAATCTTCTCGAAGACTTCCTTGCGGTCCTTGGCAGTTAAGCGTTGTTTCCCTGCAGGTTCGGACGCGGCGCCGGGAACTTGCGGGGTGGTCGGAGCATCTGGTTTTTCCTGCGGGAGTGCGGTGATCGCGAAGACAGAGAGCAGCAGAAACAAGACCAGCGCGCGAGGAATTCGCCGGAGCTTAGAGGGCGCTGGACTCATCTGTCTATTCTACGTTGGGCTTGCATCGGACGGTTCGTTTGCAAAAAGACGCGCCAGCTCCGCGTGCTCCATCACCACCGCAGGGTCGCGCTGAATCGCGTCGAAATAGCGTTTCTGAAACGCATCGCCCGATTCCGAAGGCGCGAACATCTTGCGCGCCATCACAATCGCGCTGTGCGTATCCTTCTCGGTCACTTGCTCCTCGCTAGACAGCGTTTCGTCCAGGCGCACCACGAACTCCGAGAGATTGTGCAGCCAGGCAAATTGCTCGTGGTCGATGACCAGCCGGAAGAGCTCGCCGGTCGAGACGTGGCCGTTCGTGCGCTCGTACTCGCGGCGTTCCATGTCCAGCAGCGTTTTGTGCAAGCGCAGCAGCGTCACGCGCAGAGCTACCATTTTTTGCCGCGCGGGGTTCTGCGGTCCACCATTGTCGGCGGCATAGAGGTCGGGTGCGCTCATACCTGGCGCACCGCTCCGTGCGCCAAGTTTATTGTCCGACACAACGCCGCCGATTTCCAGAGTGTAACGGGTCCGTTCCTTACTCATGGTAGCGCTGCTCGCCCACCGGCAGTGGAATCGGCAGGCGGTTTTGCGGCGGCGGGAGCGGGCACGTGGCGTAGGGCGTATACGCGCACGGGGGATTCTCCAGCCGGTTGAAATCGAGGACCAATTCGCCAGGCTTGTCGAGGCCCTGGTCGGGGAATCCTGTGTACAGAAACCGGCAGGCGCCATAGGTTTTCGTGGCACTGGTGGTGTCGCGCAACACGAAGAAGAGTTTGGCCACCTCCGGATCCTCCAAAATCGGGTCCACCCGGTACGTCTTTCCATGCAGCGTGAATTCAGCAGAGCCCGGCACTTGTGCCGGATAGCTGGTGCCGATCAGCGTCGCGATGGTGAATGTCTTCTGCGGAGAGTAGGGAATCCAGTGCGCCGTCACTCGGTACGCTTGGTTCGGCGCGTACCATTTCAGTCCGTGAAAGCCAGTCAGCGCCGCGGACTTTGCATCCTTGATCCGCAGCGCAAATCGCTCGCCGCGATGAATGACGTACATGTTGAGCGTTCCGATGGTCAGGCGCGGGTTATTTTTGTCATGAGCGGGGTCGGCGTGCAGCGTTTGTGTCTGGACGGGCTTGCCATCGATCAGAAATCCTGCTGGAAAGCCGCCTGCAGGAGCATTCAGCGTGATGGTCTCGCTGTCCAGACGCAGCACGCCCAGGTGCCCAGGGCCGCTCAAGGGCAGATGGACCTTATTGTCCTTGGCGGAGCCAAAGGAGTTGTCGCCTGGCTCCAGCCATTCGAGTCCCGCGAGCGTCAGCCAGCCGTCGGGCTTTTGCAGTTCCAAGGCATGCTGCGAGCGCCACGAAGTGATTTCTTGCTGCCAGCCGCCGTTTTGTGCTTGAGCCGCGCGGGCCAGAAGAATCACAAGCGCGAACGCAGAAGATAACGTCCGCAGCGTAAGCAACCGTTTCGTGGGGAGCGTTCTCATTGGTAGCCGTTTCCGTTAGTTGCGCAAGCAATGTAAAACGTTACTCGTCCGGCGCGCTGGAATATTATTGCGACACTTTCAAGAACACGACTCCATGCTTCGGAACTTCAGCAGTGTAGGAATTCTGCACAGTACCGAGGTCTTTGCGCTCCCACAAATCTCGCAGCTTGGCCGATGCCGGCGCGCCGATCGACTTGAAGTTCAGCGTGATCTTAAGCGCCGATTCGCCGCGATTGAACAAGCCTGCGGCTTGCGAGCCATCCGCCAGCGGCTTCACCCAAATTTCTAGTGGCCCTTCATCCCACACTCGATGGCCTTGCATGCCCTTTGCATCCTGGTCCACCGCGATCACTTCCGGGTTCATCAGGATGGCTTTCGTTTCCCCGGACATGCTGCGCATGTCGTTGCCGGCGAGCAGCGGCGCCGCGAGAATGGCCCACAGTGCCATGTGCGTCAAATATTCCTCGTGCTTCATTCCGCCGTTTCCCACTTCCAGCATGTCAGGATCGTTCCAGTGCCCAGCACCGGCGAATTTTCCCAGTCCATCTTGCGAGAAACCGATTAACGACATGCTGTCGTACTTGTCGCTGATGTCTCCGGTCGTGCGCCAGAGATTTCCGGTGTGCGGGCCCCACTGCCACGGAGCTTTTACTCCCCAATTGCAGATACTGAAGACGATTGGCCGTCCCGCTTGCGTGATCGCATCGCGGAATTTTGGGTACTGCACATCGGGCTCAAGCCCGTCGGCGTAGCACCAATCGACTTTCACGTAGTCAACGCCCCATGCGGCGTACGTTTTTATGTCTTGCGCTTCGTGCTCGTAGCTGCCTGGCCGTTTTTGGCAAGTCATGCGGCCGGCGTCGGTGTACACGCCGAACTTCAAGCCTTTGGAGTGCACGTAATCGGCGAGCGGCTTCATCCCATTCGGGAAGCGATCCGGGTCAACAACGATCGTGCCGTCAGCCGCGCGGCTCACCTGCCAGCAATCGTCGATGTTCACGAATTGGTAGCCCGCATCTTTCATGCCCGTACTGACAACCGCGTCCGCCATTTCGCGAATCAACTTGTCGCTTATATCGCACCCAAATTTGTTCCAACTGTTCCAGCCCATCGGCGGCGTGACCGCAATCTTCGTAGATTGCGCGTCAGCGGTTTGCGGCGACGCTGCGAAGACGAGTAACCCCAACGTTGCGAGCAAGAGGAAAGCGGCCCCTGCCTGCAGACACGACTTTCTTGCGGCTATGTCATTCACGATCATCACCTCCGTTTTAGACGCGCAGATTATACAGTGGCAACGAGTGTCATTCCGAGGGCGGTGTTTGCCCGAGGAACCCGCTTTTTTCCTTATTCTTGTTCGTCGACTTCAAGCGCGACCAAGAAGCAGACGGTCCACGCGGTGGCTCACGTCGCGCAGGTACGATTCATCGCCGGCGGGGAGCTCCACCGTGGCGCTGCCGGCGTAGTGGATTGCCGCGAAGGCTTCGCGCACCGCAGGCCAGTCGATATCGCCTTCCCCGAGATTGACCCAGGCGTAGCTGTCTTTGTTGCGTTTGAAATCCTTGAGGTGGACCTTGACGATGCGTTTGTCGAGCGTGCGAATCCAGTCTTGCGGATACCCGTAGAGCACCACGTTGCCGACATCGAACCACGCTTTGACCCACGGACTCTGGAACTCGTCGATGTAAGTGGCCATTTCCAGCGGGCTGAGCAGAAACCGATTCCAGACCTCTTCGATGGCGATTACAACCTTTAGTTCTTCGGCGAGAGGGAGCAGCTTGCGGATTTCGCGTTGCGAGCGGCTCCAAGCCTCGCGATAGGAAGTCTGCGGATCCAGAACGGCGGGCACGAGCAGGACAACGTCGGAGCCCCAGACCTTGGCGTTGTGGAGAGAGGTGCGCATGCCGGCAAGACTTTTTTCCACGACGGCAGAGTCGCTCGAGGACAGCGGATATTTCCAGTGGTCCATATTCATTACCGAGTCGATGCGAATTTGCGCGGCGTCCGCGGCTTTTCTTAGTTCCTCCGCCTTGTGCTCGTCGGATTCCGTGGGAGCTTGCAGCACCTCGAAGCCGATTTCGCGAGCGAGTTTGAGTCGCTCGCCGTAGGAAACGTTGGCAGGCAGCATGCTAAGCAGAATGCCTTTTTTGATCGCGGGCGGCGCTGGAGCTTGAGTTGCCGCGACCAGAGGATTGGCGAATGTACCGAGAGTCGCCGCGCAAGCGGCGCTCGCGGAAGACTTTAGGAATTGACGACGCGATGAATGGCTCATGAGTTTCTCCAATGCTTCTGCTGCATGCTCACGCTCGCACAGCTGTGGGTCAATGCAAAGTCTCGCAACACGTCACGCCAGCTTATTCAAATCGATCCCCGGATCTAGCACCTCAGTCGACTTCATTATTTCGTCCCAGGTGATTTCGTGACCTTTGTAGGCAGCGGTGCGGGCTAGGATGCACGAAATCGCGGATTCGGCGCCTTTGGCGGCTTGGTTATGGAAGCTGCCGGTCGTGATGCTCTCGATGAAAGCTTTCTTTTTGTCGCGATCTGCGAATTCGAGATTGGACGTGAAATTTCCTGTGACCGAGAAGGATTGCGATTCCAGTTTGTCTTTTGCGGGCGTCATGGGGGTTTGCCAGGGTTCATCGCCCCAGATTCCGAGCGCTCCCGTGTAAGGAGATTGCGAAACGCCCTTAGTGCCAAAGAAACGCTCGGTCACGTCCCACCAACCCTTGGCGAATTGCGTAGAGCTGAACGTCACGTCCACATTGTCGGGATAGTGGAGCAACACATTGTAATGTCCGTACGCGTCGCCGTCCGAAGCGGGCCGCCCTTGGCGCCCTCCGGTCGCGGACGCCTTGAGCGGATGCCCCTTGAGGATCCAGTTACAGATGTCGATCACGTGGATGTTCTGCTCGACGATGATGTCACCGGAAAGCGCGCGATCGTAAACCCAGTTGCGCAGGCGCCGCTCGACGGGAGAAGCGTTGGGCCACGCCGGGCGATCGATGTAGCCGGTCAGATAGTGCGCTTCGCCGCAGACAATGTTGCCGAGCGCGCCATTGTGGATTCGGTGGACGAGTTCGACAAACGGAGGGCAGTCGCGAATCTGGAAGCCGACGTCGAGGCTGAGTTTGCCTTCGGCGCGCTTGCCGACTTCAATGACGCGCAGCGCGCCGGGGACGTCCACAGCTACCGGCTTTTCGAGGTAGACGTGCTTGCCGGCGGCAGCGACGGTTTCAAGATGTTGCGGGTGATAGTAAGGCGGCGTGGCAATAACGATGGCATCGACTTCTTTGGAATGCGCGATTTGTTGGTAAGCGTTGGGCCCGAGGAAAAGCTGCGACGCCTCAATGTCCGTATAATCTTTGGCCCGCTGGAGTTGATCGAAATGCGTCCGGGCGGCGTCGAGTTGATCGCGGAACAGGTCGGCCAGCGCGACCACGCGCGCGTTGCCGGTATCGATGAGATTGGTCGCATCTTCGGTGCCCCGTCCCCCGCAGCCCAGCAGGCCCACGCGGACCTCGGAGTTAGCCGCCGTACCATGAACGAGCGACGGCTTGATGAACATCACGCCCGCAGTCGTAGCCGCCGTTTTCAGGAATTTCCGGCGGTCGACTTTGTTCGAGGAGTTTTCGCGCTGCGACATGTATCCCCCTGATAGAGCGTTGTAGGGGCGACCTTTCGCGCGTCCCAGCGGCTTCAGCCGCCCGTGACCACGCGAAAGGCGCGGTCGTCCCCACCGCTTACTCGGAGCAGGATTCTACGCGGACAGGGCCTGCAGAAGAAATCAAAAAAGCCGTCGCCCCGCTGGGCGATCGCTCCAAAATGGGACAGCGCAGATTTCACTTGACTTTGTTTACCATGTGTGTATACTTTGCTGTGACTGAACGGGGGAGAAAAGGTGGATCTGTGTCCCCGCGAGCGCTCGATAGCGTCAAAGCCTCAAACCAGCCATTTTCGTCTCTAACCCCTTTGTTTGCCGCAGATCCGAGACATTAACCCGTAAACCCTTTGTTTGCCACAGATCCAAAATCGTGTGATTTTATGTCCAGCATTTGCCACAGATCCGAAAAAGATGGGGGTGGGGGCCAATTACGGTTAACTAGACTGATACCCAGCTCGGCTCTTGCGGCACAGCCATTCAGGCGGTACTCCGACGACGTGGCATCGTCGCGCGAAGCACCCAACAAAGGGGGACCGGATTCCTCGCAAGGGTCTAGGCAGAAGGAAGGCGCGTTATGGAGGCACGTTCGGCGGTGACGTCGTCGCCTCGAAGCTCTCGCAGTGCGTACGTCACGAATTCGGCGGTCACCTTCTTCCGCCAGCTCATGTCGAAGTCCGTGTTGTCGAGAGGTTTAGCGATGCGGGCAGCGAGCGTGGCCGCTTCCGCAATAGTTTCAGAAGTCAGCGAATGACCGACAAGAAACCTTGCGGCCTCTTCGGCAACGAGGGGGCGCGAAGCTACCGAGCCAATGACAATCCGAGCATCCTCAACGGCACCGTTGGGGGAGAAGCGCGCGGCGGCAGCCACGGATAGGACAGGGAAGTCGAAGGAGCCGCGGCGGCGCAGTTTCCAGTACGTGCTACGCCACTCGTGCAGAGGATCAAGAAGGACTTCGGCGAGGATTTCATCGGGCTTGCGGTGGAGATACAGCATGCCGTCATTGTTGTAGAGATCGGAGAGAGGGATTTCGCGCTCGCCGGAATGCGAGACGAGACGGATGCGGGCACCTAGCGCCATGAGCGCGGGAGCGGTATCAGTGGAAGAGACAGCCATGCAAATGCGGCTACTGGGCGCGACCCAGCAAGTGACGCCATCTTTTTTCATGCAGAAGTTGATGGATTTACGCCACTCGTAGCTTTGGTCGTAGTAGTTGCAGCGCGTATCGAGGCAAAGATTGCCGCCGAGTGTGGCCATGTTGCGAATTTGAGGCGTGGCGACTTGCGACGCGGCTTGCGCCAAGGCGGTTGCGCCGTTGCGAAAGCGCGGATCGGACGCGATGTCGGAGAGCGTGAGGCAGGCGCCGAGTCGCGCGCCGGAATCGGTAACTTGATTTTCGTGCAAGGCACCGATGTCGCGGAGACTCAGCAACGTGCGCGGAACTTGCTGGCGGCGCTTCATGTTGGGGAGAAGGTCGGTGCCGCCGGCCAGGGGCATGGCGCTTGGGCCTTCTCCGTGAAGAATGCGCGCAGCTTCCTTGAGCGTGCGCGGAACGCGAAATTCAAATAGCGGCAAGCGCATCACGAGCTGAGTACCTGCTCTTTCTGCTGGTGCGGCTTCGCTTTCTCGCGGCGGGGAACATCGTTGATGGCATTGCCGTCGCCGCCTTCCCACGGCGGCGGGACGCGAAGGGCTTCGGGCCACTCCACATGAGGAAAATGCGAAGGGCCGAACCGCGGGGCGCGGCCGGCCTTTTTCTCGGTCAGCGCCTTCATAATTTTTTCGGGCGTGATAGGCACTTCGTCGATGCGAACACCGACGGCGTCGTAGACGGCATTGGCCACCGCCGGCATGATCGGCAGCAGCGGCCCCTGGCCCACTTCTTTCGCACCAAAAGGCCCTTTGGGGTCGGGTTCCTCGACGAGTTCGGTGAACAGGTCGGGCATGTCGAGCGAAGTGGGGCTCTTATATTCTAGGATTGACGGGAATTTGTGCACGAGCGCGTGGGACAGTTTTTTTGGCAAGCGGCGGAATTCCTGTTCTTCCATGAGCGCTTCGCCAAGGCCCATGTAAACGCTGCCTTCGATTTGGCCGCGCACAAGGGTTGGATTGAGAGCGCGGCCGATGTCGTGAGCGATCCAGATCTTTGGTACGGTGATCCACCCGGTGACGGGATTGACCGCGACTTCGACGACGGCAGCCGTGTAGGAGTAAGTGGGAGACGGGCCGACGCCCCCACCTTTGTATAGCGCGAGGGACTTCGGCGGCGTGTAGGAGCCCACAGTGCCGATGGTGCCGAAGCGAGCTTCAGCAAGGCAAACTGCTTCCTGGAAGGTGAGGCCGTTTTCGGGAGCGGCGGAATCGAACACGCGCTTACCTGCGAAGCGGAGGCGATCGGCCGGAACTGCGAGACGTTCGGCGACGGCTTCGGCCAGGAGAGCTTTGGCGCGGTCGGCGGCTTGCAGCGCGGCGTTGCCGGCCATGATGGTGACGCGGCTGGAATACGAGCCGAGGTCGACGGGGCCGAGATCGGTGTCACCGGTATAGAGGCGAATGTCGAAGGTGTCGAGGCCGAGAACTTCGGCGACGATGGAAGCGAGGACATCGTCGGAGCCCTGGCCGATTTCGGTGGCCCCGCAGAAAAGTGTGATGCCGCCGCCGCGATCAAATTTTAGTTGCACTCCAGAGTGCGGCATTTTGTTCCAGTAAATAGGTAGGCCGGCACCAGTGAGATAGGCGGAGCAGGCCAGCCCCACGCCGCGGCCTTCTGGCAGTTTGCGGAAATTTTCGCGCCAGCCGGAAGATTTCACGACGCGGCGAATGCATTCGGAGAGATTCACGGTGCTGAGACGGAAAAAATTGGCGGTAACCGCGTTCGAGGATTCGGCAATGCGGAGGCGCAAGTCAGCAGGATCGATTTGGAGTTTCTCGGCGATTTTGTCGAGTTGGACCTCCTGGCCGAAGCGCGGCTGCACGGTGCCGTGGCCGCGCTTGGGTCCGCACGGAGGCTTGTTGGTGAAGGTGCGGCAGCCTTGGAAACGATAACGTGGCACATGGTACGTCGTGGTTTGCAACGCGCCCGTATAGAAGGTGCTTGCCACGCCGTAAGAGCCGTAGGCGCCGCCGTCGATCAGCGTTTGCAAATGCATCGCGGTGATGGTGCCGTCTTTTTTTACGCCAGTTTTGAAATTCATGAGAACAGGATGGCGGCCGCGATGGCAGTAGAAGACTTCTTCGCGCGTGAGGCAGATTTTTACTGGGCGGTCGAGAAGGAGCGCGGCTTTGGCGACGACGATCTCGTGATTGAAGGGATCGCTCTTGCCGCCGAAACCGCCGCCATTGGGAGTGGCGATGACGCGGATGTGCGCGGCTGACATTTGCAGGACTTTGGCGAGAGCGCGATGCAGGTAGTGGGGAGTTTGCGTGCTGGTCCAAATGGTGAGTTTGCCGTCGGGATCCTTGGTGGCGACCGAAGCGTGCTGCTCGATGGGGAGATGCGTGCTGCCTTGATAGAAGAAAGTGTCTTCGAATATTTCGTCGGCTTCGGCGAAGCCCTGGTCGACGTTGCCAAATTCGAGGGCGACGCGTTTGTGGATGTTGCCTTCGTCGCCGTAATCATGGATGCGCGGATTTGGTGTGGCTAAAGCTTCTTCGGGATCGGAGATAGTGGTGAGGATTTCGTAATCGACTTGAATTAGGTTCAGAGCTTCGAAGGCAGTTAGTTCTTCGCGGGCGATTACTGCGGCGACAGGATCGCCGACGTGGCGTACGTGGTCGAGGCAGAGGGCTTGCTCATCCTGGCTCACAGGGAGAATGCCGTATTCGATGGGGAGATCTTTGCCGGTGAGGACGAGGTAGACGCCGGGATGGGCGGCGGCGCGGGAAGTGTCGATGCTGCGAATGCGCGCGTGCGGATGCGGGGAGCGGAGGAGTTTGCAGTGGACCATGCGGGGGAGGGAAATGTCGTCGGCGAAGCGGGTTTGCCCGGTGACTTTGGCGCGGGCATCCACGCGGCGGCGTGGATGGCCAATTACGCGGAGTTCGCCATCATTTCTGTTGGATTGTTTCTCTGGGGTATCTTTTTGTTGCGGCATAGGCGCTCCTGATTTTTTGCGCGCGAAATTTAGCTGGCTGCGTTGTCTTGGCCAGCGATTTCGAGGACAGCCGCTTCCACGGCTTCGAAGATTTGCAGGTAGCCGGTGCAGCGGCAAAGATTTCCGGAGAGGGCTTCGCGGATTTGATCCCGGGTGGGATGCGGGTTTTGGTCGAGAAGAGCTTTTGCGGTGACCAGAATTGCGGGAGTGCAGTAGCCGCACTGGGCGGCGCCGAGGTCGGCGAAGGCTTCTTGCAGGGGATGCAGCGCGCCGTTTGCGCCGAGGCCCTCTACGGTCAGGATTTCTTTTCCATTGCATTCGAGGGCGAGGAGCAGGCAGGAGAGAACTGGTTTTCCTTCGAGGAGGACGGCGCAGGCGCCGCATTCGCCCAGCTCGCAGCCGTGTTTGGTGCCGGTGTGGTTGAGATCTTCGCGGAGAACTTCGAGCAGAGTCTTGTAGGGGGCGAAGGAGACGTCGGTTTGCTCGCCGTTTAGGGTGAAGCGGATTTGCGCGGATTTCTGGGATGTGAGAGAGATGGTCACCATTGTGGGTCACCTGTTTTTGCGAGTTTCCTGTTAAGGCCGACGGCTGGCCGGTCCAAAGACCGGCCGCTACGCGCTGGCCGGGCTGAAGCCCTGCTTCTACCTTGCTCTTGCAAGCCGTGGATTAGATAGGTTGCGAAATTCTCGGCCAACTCTTCGGTGGTTAACGGACCTTGGGAGTTGAACCAGAGGATGGTGGAGTTCAAGGCGCCGAGGATGGCGCGAGCGGCTAGCGCAGCATCGGAAGGGAGGAATTCACCGGAGCGGATGCCGGCGGCGATGAGGCGGCGGACGCCATGCTCGTAGCGGTCGCGCTTTGCGAGCAGGCGGTTTTGCAGATGATGAGGAATCGAGTTGGTCAGAAGATGCGCGGCGGAGCCTTCGACTTCATCGAGTACGCAATGCAAGTGGAAGGTGATGACTGTGTGGAGTTTTTCGCTCGAGGATTGCGACCTCGCCTTGCGTGTCTTTTCAAAGTTGGCGATTAGACGATCGAGGGCGTTGTCCTGGCAGAAGAAAAGGATTTCGTCTTTGCCGCGGAAATAGTTGTAGAGATTGGCGGGGGAGAGGTCGGCGGCGGCGGCGATTTCGCGCATGCCGGTTTCGGCGAAGCCGCGGGTGCGGAATTCGCGGCCGGCGGCGCGGAGGATTTCGAGGCGGCGCGCGAGGTAGCGGCGTTGGAGGCGGGAGGTGCGCACGGAAATAGGATGGCATTTGGCGAAGTGAGTGTCAATGGAAGGTGAACAGGCGTTCAGGTTATGAACATAGGTTCACAATACTTTCGATTCATCCGCGGGCGCCTTTGATTTGCGGGCTTCGTGCGGATTACGGGGGCACAGCCAAGATTCGCTGTGCCACGGGTACAGGCTAAAGCCTGTGCTACCGGGGGAAAAGCTTGGCGGCGGTTTCGTAGAGGATTTGGCGTTTGGATTTTTCGGTGATGGGCAAGGCTTGGAACTTTTCCATGTTGCCTTTGATCTCGGGGACGCCGGGGCCGGGCCAGTCGGTGCCCCACAAAACCTTGTCGGCGATTTCTTCGATGCGGGGGAAATATTCGAGGAGTTTTTGCGGTGGGATGCCGGAGATGTCCATGTACATGTTTTTGTGACGGCGCACGAGGAAAAAGGCTTCGTTCATCCAGAGGGGGCGGCCGCCGTGGGCGAGGATGACCACAAGATTGGGGTAGTCGATGCACACATCGTCGCAGAGCATGGGCTGAGAGTGCAGATTTCTGGCGCCGGGGAAGATGGAAGTGCCGGTGTGAATCATGACCGGTAGGTGATTCGCTTGCGCGCGCTCGTAGACGGCGGCCAGGCCGCGATCGCCTTTCATGTAGCCATTGGGCGAAAGAACTTGGTGGGAGGGATGGAGCTTAAGAGCGCGGATGCCGAGCTTTGCGATGCGATCTACTTCGGCACCGGGATCAGAGACGGTGCTGGGGAGGACGCTGCCGAAGGCAATGAGGCGATCTGGCGCCGCTTTGCAATAGTTTGCGCTCCAGTCATTGACCTCTGCGGTGAAGCCGATGATATCGGGAGCGACGTAGTTGATGAGGCCAGCGCGCTCAATGCCGAGTCGATCGAGCAACCCGAGGAACGCTTTCGGGTCGGCGCAATAGCGTTCGACGTCGGCGTAATCCTTGCGTCCGCGCTTGATCAAGTCGAGCGCGTGCGGCTTCATCATGTGGAACGGCATGATGTGGACGTGAATGTCGATGATGGGCTGGGTGGTTGAGGGCACGCGTAAGCTCAGTTGAAGCGCACGTATTGAAAGTCGAGGGGCTTGCCGTTGACGCCTTTCACAGGCGGGGCGATCCAGTTGGCGAATTTGCCGAGCTCGGTGACGCGGCCGCTCATGAGCGATTGCACGTAGGCATAATCCTTGGGACTGGGCAGCCACTCAAATTCGTGAGCCTTCCACTGTTCTTTGGTAAGGATTTCTCCGGTTAGGCTGATGAAGTGCCCGGCGAAATTCCCGATTTCGCGATGAAAACCCTTGTGAGGGAGCGTAAGCCGGAACGGAATTCCGGCTTCGTCGATTACGCGCTGCCAGCGGTTAACGCCGGCCTGGATTTCTTCGATGTAGTCGTCTCGGAGCCGTTCATTCAGAGCGGTCAACGCGGGGACTTGCTTGGTGTTGATTTTGTCGCCGACAACTTCGGAGACTGGGTACACTGCGTCCTGCAGGGTGTGATCGTCTTCGAGTTTGGTTTCGCGGAAGCGGCCTTTTAAGCCGCTGGTGTAATAGTTTGCGGCGTTGGAGGAAACGTCGGAGCCGTAGAGGTCGAGGGTGACGCTGTAATGGAAATTTAGGTAGCGCTGAATGGTTTGCAGATCGATGACGCCGAGGGCGCGCACGTCGGCGGGTGTCTCGACTTTGTTTTCTTTCATGACTTCGCAAGTGCGCTGAATGATGCGGCTGACGCCGCTTTCGCCGACGAACATGTGATGCGCTTCTTCGGTGAGCATGAAGCGGCAGGTGCGCGCGAGAGGATCGAAGCCGGATTCGGCGAGAGCGCAGAGCTGGAATTTGCCGTCCCGATCGGTGAAGAAGGTGAACATGTAGAAGGCGAGCCAGTCGGGAGTGGGCTCGTTGAAGGCGCCGAGAATGCGCGGATTGTCGGTGTCGCCAGAGCGGCGTGCTAGCAAGGATTCAGCTTCTTCGCGGCCATCGCGGCCGAAATAGCGATGTAACAGGTAGACCATGGCCCAGAGGTGGCGGCCTTCCTCGACGTTGACCTGAAAAATGTTACGGAGGTCATAGAGGGAAGGGCACGAGAGGCCGAGCATTTTCTGTTGCTCAACTGATGCAGGTTCCGTGTCGCCTTGCGTGACGATGATCCGGCGGAGAATGGAACGATATTCGCCGGGCACGTCTTGCCATGCGGCCTGGCCTCTGTGCATGCCAAAATTCACCTGGCGCTTTTCGTCGCGGGGCTGGAGGAAAATGCCCCAGCGATATTCGGGCATTTTGATGTAATCGAACTGTGCCCAGCCATCGGGTTCGACGCTGATGGCGGTGCGGAGGTAGACCTCGAAACCGTGACTCTCGTTCGGTCCCATGTCGTACCACCAACTGAGGTAGGCGGGCTGCCAGTGTTCGAGGGCGCGCTGAAGGACGCGGTCGCGGCCGAGGTCGACGTTGTTCGGAATTTTTTCGGTGTAGTTAATCATTGAAAGCTCCTGCGGATTGGACGGAGATAATTTTTCAAACTCTTTCCCAATTGAATTTTATGGGCGCGCCGGTTCCGTAGACTTTTAGCGCGCCGTTCGGGCCTACCGCGTTGGGGCGAATGAAAATCCAGTTTTGCCATGCGGAGAGGCGGCCGAAGATGCGGGTTTCCAAGGTTTCCGTAGCTCCGAAGCGGAGATTGGCTTCGAGGCCGGTGAGGGCGTCGGGAGATTGCGCGGCGCGGGACTCGATGGCCTGGCGAAGTTCGTCTTCCCAGTCGAGGTCGTCGGGCGCGGAAGTGACCAGGCCGGCGTCGAGACCTTCCTTGGCGGAAAGTTTCTTGCCAATGTGTGAACGAAATGCCGCGATGCGAGCGCCATCCAGATAAAAGCGCGCGGCCAAACGCGAAAGGTGATTCGTCATGGGAAGAGCGTCAAAATTTATTTTGGAAAGCGCGATGGTGGCGGGCTCGCCTTCTTGGGCATCTTGCATGTAGACGCGATCGGCGGCCAGGGCCAGCTCGAAAAGGGAGCCTGCAAAACAGGAATGGCGTTCAATGATGGCAAAGAGGGAGCGGGAGGTTACATCGATGCGGGCGAAGGTGCGGCGGAGCATGCCGAGGACTTCGCGGACGAACCAGTTGTCCTGGTGGGCGAGAAGAAAATCATCGGTGCCGAGCACGGCATCGGGATTTCCTGCAGTCTTGAAAAGCCAGAGGCCGAGGTCGAGCTCGCTGGTGCGCAGGGTGAGAATGGCGTCGTCGAGCTCGCGAGCCATTTGCAGCGGCCACCAGTTGGCGCCGGCGGCGAGGACTTTTTCTAATGTGTTTTCGGTTGCGGCTTCGGGGGCGCTGACGGTGATAGTGGCGGTGCGAGCTTCCCGATTGTATTGAACGTCGACAAATTTGTAGTGAAGACCCATATCGTCTGCGGTGCGTTCGAGCGGCGAGAGAGTCACACCTTTTGCATTGGTGGGCCGATCGCTTTGCTCGGCGAGTTGGCGGGCGCGCTGCTTGATGTGCTCGGCGAATTGCTGCGGCTTCACGATTTCGTCCACAAGGCGCCAGTCTTTGGCACGCTGGCCGCGGACGCCGTCCGGATTGGTGCAGAAGATATCGGCATGATCGCGGCGGACTCTGCGCTTGTCGGTGACGCGCGTGAGGCCGCCGGTCCCGGGAAGAACGCCGAGGAGGGGGAGCTCCGGGAGGCTAACGGCGGAAGAGCGGTCGTCGACGAGGACGATCTCGTCGCAGGCGAGGGCAAGTTCGTAGCCGCCGCCCGCAGTGGTGCCATTGAGTGCGGCTAGGAACTTGAGACCGGAGTGGGCGCTGGCGTCTTCGATACCGTTGCGAGTCTCATTCGTGAATTTGCAGAAGTTAACTTTCCAGGCGTGGGAAGAGAGGCCAAGCATGTAAATGTTGGCGCCGGAACAGAAGATGCGATTTTTGGCGCTGGCGAAGACGACGGAGCGGATTTCGGGATGCTCGAAGCGGATGCGCTGGATCGCGTCGTGGAGCTCGATATCAACGCCGAGATCGTAGGAGTTCAGTTTGAGTTTGTAGCCGGGGCGGATGCCGCCATCTTCAGCGACGTCCATGGTGAGGGTGGCAACGGGGCCGTCGAAGGAGAGGCGCCAGTGCTTGTAGCGCGATGGGTCGGTGCGAAAATCGATCGCGGCTGCGGTGGGCTGAGCTTCTTGAGTTGCGGCGACGTCCACGATTCCTCCTACTGATTTACTGCGAAGCGGATTGGACCACTGATCTTAGTTTGGTGAAACTTTCTTCGACCGACTCGCCGGAAGTGTCGACGCAGGTGTCGGCTTTGCGGTAAAGCAGTTCGCGGGATTCGAGGATGCGGCGGAGATCCTCCATGGCGCGGTCGCTGCCAGCCATAGCGCGGAAATCACCCTGGGCGATTACGCGGGACATGTGCTCTTCAGGCTGAGCTTTGAGCCAGATGGTGTAGCAATGCGCGAGAAGATAGTCGTAAGTTTCTTTTTCGGAGACGATGCCGCCGCCAACGGAAATGACGACGCGATCGCTTTCGCCAAGGACGCGCTGGAGGGTGCGCTTCTCAATGGCGCGATAGCCGGACTGGCCGTAGAGAGAAAAGATTTCGGCGAGGGGCATGCCGGTGTCTTTTTCGATTTCGTGGTCGAGCTCGATGAATACAACGTTGCGTTCCTCGGCGAGCTTGGAGCCGAGAGTGGACTTGCCGGCGCCGCGGAGGCCGATCAGCGCGACGCGGCTGAGGCGCAGATTTTGTTCGGGGCCGAAGTCGCGCAGGAGGCGAGCGGCGGCTTCTTCGAGGCGATGACTGGGGAGGCGCTCGATGAAGTGCAAGATCGCTTGTTTTTGCGAATCGTTTTGATGGTCGTCTTGCTGGTCGGGTTGTTTGTCTGGGCTGAACAATTCCTCGAGCGAGATGCCGAGGACTGCGGCGATTCTGCGAAGGAGCAGAATAGAAATGTTGCCTTCGCCGGATTCGAGTTGGGCGAGGTGGCGCTCGGAGACGTCGGATTCGTGAGCGAGGGTTTTGCGGGTCATGCCGCGGCGGTTGCGGATGTCGCGCACGCGGGAGCCGAGGAATGAGAGAAACTCCTCGCCGGAAAGCTGCGGAGCGCGATGGAAAGAGAGGTCTGTTTCGACAGAGGAGTGCGATGCCACGGCTATCCTCAGATATGCAGTATAATACATATCTAGGAGCTTTAGTCAACAGGGATCGCCGGAAGCTCAACGCCTGTCAGGTTGAACATCGCCAACTAGCTGCTGTACAGCGCGTTACGGACGACTTGTCGCAGTTCGGTCGATACGTGGAGATGCAGTATTATGCCTGGTGTGCGTGGGCGCGCAGGGGAGAAGCTACAGCGAGACGTGGCCCGCATTTACCCATGTTTAGAAATGCCTCGAAGGTGGCAGGCCATCGGCCTCCGACTGCGATGGGCTGTTCAGACGGTCACATTTGGGCTAAATTCGCGGCGGTAATCGCGTACACTCTAGGGCGTTTTGCTATGTTCTTGCAAACAAGCTTGCATGAATAAAGCGCACGAACTGCTCACATCGTTCAAGGCTCGCTTCGGCACGGGTGCTTCCGTTTACAGAGCACCGGGACGCGTGAATCTGATTGGGGAGCACACCGATTACAACGACGGTTTTGTACTGCCGGCGGCGATAGGATTTTCCTGCTGGGTGGGGATTGCACCACGCGACGACCGCAAGCTGGTCCTTTACTCCAAAAATTTTGGGGAAGGGCACGAAGCGAGCCTGGATAAGTTAGGTGCGCGCGGGTCTGGCCACTGGGCGGACTATCCACTGGGCGTAGCTTGGGCTCTGCAGGAAGCGGGATACGGGCTGCGAGGCGCGAACATTTATATTGCGGGAGATGTGCCGCTGGGAGCGGGGCTGAGTTCGTCGGCGGCGGTCGAGGTGTCGACTGGATATGCGCTATTGTCGGCGGCGAATCACGCGATTGACCGCACGAAGCTGGCGTTGCTTTGCCAGCGCGCGGAAAATGAGTTTGTCGGAGCGCGGGTGGGGATCATGGATCAGTTCGTCTCGTGCCACGGGCGAGCGGGTCACGCGCTGCTGGTTGACTGCCGGTCGCTCGAATATCGCTCTCTGAGGCTTCCTCCGAAGTTGAGCTTGGTAATTTGCAATACGATGGTCAAACACAAGTTGCAAGCGGGCGAATACAATGTGCGGCGCGCGGAGTGCGAGGAGGCTGTGCGAAAGCTGTCGGCTGCATTGCCTGGAATTCGGAGTTTGCGGGACGTGAGTTTGGAGCAGCTTGCACAAAACGACGGTTTATTGTCGGAAACGCTTTATCGGCGATGCCGGCACGTCATTTCTGAAAATAGGCGTGTTCGCAAGATGGCTGCCCTTTTTGAACGTGGGAAAACTGAGGGGCTGCGCGAGGTGATGGCGGCGTCGCATCAGAGTTTGCGCGACGACTACGAAGTGAGTTGCGGCGAGCTGGATGCGATGGTGGAGCTTGCGAGACGGCAACAAGGAGTTTATGGCGCGCGAATGACCGGCGGGGGCTTTGGCGGATGCACGATTAATTTTGTGGACGTGGAGCACGCGGCGGAATTTCAGCGGCGCGTTTCCGCGGAGTACGAGTCTGCGATTGGCTTGCGGCCGGACATTTATATTTGTGAAGCATCGCAGGGAGCGGAGTTGGTGGAAGCTACGGCTGAAAACCTTCCGAAGGTGACGCGCTGAGGAATGCATACGTAAGACGGCACGTCTTGTGAAACGCATGGATGCTTCGCTGCTGCAGGAAGTGCCACACCGCAGGTTCAATCCACTGACGCGCGAGTGGGTGCTAGTCTCTCCACATCGAACGAAGCGGCCGTGGCTTGGGAGAGTGGAGAAGCCGGCGGCGGCGAATTTGCCAGCTTACGATCCGACTTGCTACCTGTGCCCAGGGAATGAACGTGCGGACGGCGCACGGAATCCGAAGTACAACAGCACATTTGTTTTCGACAACGACTTCGCGGCGCTCTTGCCCGATGCGCCTTCCTTCGAAGTAAATGAAGGCAGCTTGTTGACAGCGCAATCGGAGAAGGGGATTTGCAGGGTGATTTGTTTCTCGCCTCGACATGATCTGACGATTCCGCGGATGTCGCTGGATGAGATCTGTCAAGTGATTGGCGTGTGGGCTGCGGAATTTCGGCGGCTGAGAGAGATCGACTGGGTACACCATGTGCAGATTTTTGAGAACCGCGGAGCCTTGATGGGGGCGAGCAATCCGCATCCGCACTGCCAAATTTGGGCGAATGCGTCGATGCCGGATTTGCCGGCGAAGGAATTGGCTTCGGTTCGGGAGTATCGCGAGGCGAAAAAGTCTTGCCTGCTGTGCGACTATTTGCAGCTCGAGTTGCAGCGCGGCGAGCGGGTGATTTGCGAGAATGAGGGGTTCGCGGTGATGACTCCGTTCTGGGCGGTGTGGCCGTTCGAAACGCTGCTGGTGAGCAAGCGGCATTTTGCATCGATGGAGGAGCTTGCGGGGGACGAGGCGAAATTCCTTGCGGATATTCTGCGACGCATCACGATTCGCTATGACAATTTGTTTGAGACCTCGTTTCCGTATTCGATGGGGTTTCACCAGCGGCCTGCGAATGGGCGGGAGTATCCGGAGTGGCATTTTCACGCGCATTATTTTCCGCCGCTATTGAGATCAGCTACGGTGCAGAAGTTTATGGTGGGATATGAGTTGTTGGGGAATCCGCAGAGGGATATTACAGCGGAGAGCGCGGCGCGGCGATTGAAAGAGCTTTCGGAGATTCACTATTTGGACCGAGTGTGAAAATCGCGCACTGGGACGCGCTGAAGCGCGCTTCTGCAACGGCGGGGAGGTGATTATGCGGAAAATTATGGTGGCATTCGTGATTATCTTGATCAGTGGCTGGGTGACTGGCGCTCAGACGATTCGATGGACGGAGAAGCAGGCTGCGGATTGGTACGCGAAACAGCCGTGGCTGGTGGGCAGCAACTACAACCCCGCGAACGCTATCAATGAGCTGGAGATGTGGCAAGCGGATACGTTTGATGCGAAGCGGATCGATCTGGAATTGGGTTGGGCGGAAGCCATCGGGATGAACACGATGCGCGTGTTTTTGCACGATCTGCCATGGCAGCAGGACGCCGCGGGATTCAAGAATCGCATCGACACTTTTCTGCAAATCGCGGCGAAGCACCGCATCAAGCCGCTGTTTGTACTGTTTGACTCGTGCTGGGATCCGGAGCCACGGTTGGGGAAGCAGCACCCGCCGCGTCCGGGGGTCCATAACTCCGGATGGGTGCAGAGTCCGGGGGCCAAGGCGCTGCAGGATGCCGGACAGTATCCGCGGCTAGAAGCGTATGTGAAAGGCGTCGTGGGAGCGTTCGCGAAAGATGAGCGAGTGCTGGGGTGGGACATCTGGAACGAGCCGGACAACGGGAACGGAGGGAGCTACAAGGATTTGGAGCCGAAGAATAAGAATGAGCTGGTGATTGCTCTTCTTCCGCAAGCTTTTGCGTGGGCGCGGGCGGCGCATCCGACGCAACCTTTGACGAGCGGTGTTTGGAAAGATGACTGGGCGGTTCCGGAAAAGCTGGGGCCAGGGGCGAAGATTCAGATCGAAATGTCGGACGTGATTTCGTTCCACTGCTACGACAAGCCAGAAGTGTTTGAGAAAAAAGTGTTTTCGCTGCAGCAGTATCACCGGCCGATTTTATGTACGGAGTATATGGCACGGGGGAATGGGAGCACGTTCCAGGGGACCCTTCCGATCGCCAAGAAATATAATGTGGGGGCAATCAATTGGGGACTGGTGGCGGGAAAGACTCAGACGTATTTGCCGTGGGACTCGTGGCAGCATCCGTATACGGATCGCGAGCCGGCGGTGTGGTTTCATGAAGTATTTCGGACGGATGGGACACCCTATAGCGTGGAAGAGACGGCTTTTATAAAGCAGATCACGGGGCGCGGCAGTTCTGCGCGTGCACAGTAGAGATTTTCAAATAGAGTGGCGCAGCATGCTGCGCCGCTACAGGGGAGCGCACGTTGACCGGACTAAAGCCCGGCTCTTGCGATACGTTCCACAATACAAATCAGGTTAGCGGGCTGCCGAGATCGGAATGATTGAGGGCCGTTCTTCTTGCGGGAGGGCTACACCGTCCCGGAAGGAGACGAATTTGCCGGAGTTGGCGGCGACGCGTGGGCCGGGGACGAGGATTCCAACCAAGTTCAGGGGGTCGGCTGCGGAAACGGTGATGAGTTCGCCGGAAGGCTGCTGCTTGCGCATGGCGCGGAGAGATTCCACAGCGACGGGCAGGGCGAACTGCTCACCGAGGAAGCCGCTGACAAAGCGGCCGCCGCGAATTTCGCCGCGGTCTTCGAGCTGGCGCAATGTGATCAGGATTTCGCGCCACTTGGGCAGAATGGCCTCACGAGTGAGAACTTCGCGGAAGACGATGCCGTAGCGGCGGAGAAGCATCCAGCAAATCGCTTCGAGGGCGACATTGCGATCGGTGCTGTCACCAGAGTAGAGCAGCGACCAGCGGCCGGCGCTGTGGCGTGGGCGCGCGGAGCGGCCGCTGCCGTGGCCCGAGCGGCGCTTGGGATCAATGAGCGCGCGCAAATTATCGAAGCCATCGGCGGTGAGCAGGCCGGCAGCGACCAGTTCCCAGAGCGCGGTTTCCACTTCGGACTTAAGCTTGCCTGTGCCGCGCACGATATCGGGAAAGAAGGATGCGCCGCGCTGGCGCAAGAACTGCAGAACGGCTGCGGCATCGGGACTCAAGCTGTAATCTCCGGCGTCGCTGGATTCCCGGTGCGGAATCATCCATTCAGACTCGTCGCGGGCAAAGAATGTGATAGGAGCCACGCTGCTGGGCACGACGCGGCGCTTGCCGTCTGTTAGGGATTCCAATGTTGCGGGATGCGGTGAGAGGCGTCCCCATCCGACCGCACCGGTGAGGCAGAGCTGGTCGAGATCTTTGGGGTCGTAGTTGGCGACGCGGCGCGCGAGTATTTGGCGTTCCCAGGAATTTGCGGGCGCTTCAAAGCCTTGCAACTGACGCAGGCCTTCGAGCAGGCCCCGCTCGCTTAGTAATTGCGTGCTTGGCGCGACGTGCTGCCAGCGGAGGAGCCAGTTCATTAACTGCGCTGGAGTTACCGACTCGACTTGCTTCCTGAGTTGTCCGAGGGTGAGGCGATGGATACGAGCGAGAAGGCGACGATCGCACCATTCGGTTTCATTGATGGCGGGATCGGTGAATTTTCCGCGGAGGATAACGCCGCTGGTTTCTAGACGAAGCAATGCTCTTTCCACGTCGGATGGTGAGATGCCCAGGATAGTAGCTAGTTGGGTTGCGCAGATGGGGCCAGTGTGGGACATCCAGCCGGTTATCATCGCGAGCTGAGCGTCTTCGCGGGAGGTTTCGGCCGAAGATAGCTCCGGGAGCGCGACGTCGAACACGCCGGATGGGAAAATTTGGCTGAAAGCGTTGGCGCGTTCTGCCGCCACCCAATAAATAGCGCCATCGAATCGGGCGCGTTCTGCGCGCCGCTCCGCCGCTAGTTGTTCAAAATGCGGACTCCACTGTGGGACAGACTCCTGCAATTTCGTTTGCAAGCTGTTGGTTGATTGCGCAGCGTCGCTGGTGGCGACTGGCAGGGCAATTAACGAGAGCAACGCATCGTGCAGCTCTTCGGCATCGCGGACGTCTGGCCAGGCGTCGTCGCGGACGCTTGCGATGGCGGCGGGGTCGAGGCGTCCAATTTCGGACAAAACCGTTTCTGGGAGCACGCGGCGCATTTCGACGGCGCGGGCGCGGCGCTCTTCGAGAGGCGCATCATCGAGATAGGCGTACGGATTCGCGTTCAGGATTTCGTGCGAAAACTGCGAAGGCACTGGGGTATCGACAGCGAGGCAGCGGATGCGGCCCTCGCCCATGTCGGTTAACACACGCTGGAGTCCCTCGATGTCCAGGGCTTCGGTGAGAACATCTTTCATGGTTTCGCGAATGAGCGGGTGATCGGAGAGGGCGATTTCACCTTCGAGATTTTCCGGGCAGGCGAGCGCCTCGGGGAAAACGGCAGCGAGCAAATCGTCGGCGCGCATGCGCTGAATGTTGGGCGGGACTTTCTTGCCGCCGCGAAAACGGAGGAGAGCGAGGGCACGGCCGGCGTCCCAGCGCCAGCGGGTGGTGAAGAGCGGAGAAGGCATCACGGCCTGCTCGAGAACGTGCTGGACGGAATTGGGGTGCAGGAAGTGGAAGACATCCGCAAGTGGAAAGCTGTGCTGCTCGCTGAGGGAAATGTTCAGGCCGTTGTCCGTTGCGGCGGCTTGTAACTCGAAATTGAAGGAGCGGCAGAAGCGTTTACGGAGAGCCAGGCCCCAGGCTTTATTGATGCGCGCGCCGAAGGGGGCATGAATGACGAGCTGCATGCCGCCGCTCTCATCGAAGAAGCGCTCGGCGATGACGGTCTTTTGGGTGGGAATCGCACCGAGGATTGCGCGCCCGGTGGCGACGTATTCGGCGGCTTGTTCAGCGCCGGATTGGTCCAAGCCGCATTCGGCTTTCAGCCAGTTCACGGCTTGCACGAAATCGGCCGGATTGTGGTTCTCTAACGATGATAAAGCACACGGGACAAGCGAACTAATTTGCTCTCGCAACTCACCTACGTGGGCGGATAGTTCATCGGTACGGGCGGGAGCTTCACCACGCCAGAAAGGTACGCTGGGGGCGGCGCCTTGGGCGTCTTCGACAAGCACGCTGCCGGATGTCACGCGGCGGATGCGCCAGGAAGTGTTTCCGAGCAGCATGATGTCGCCCGCGAGACTTTCGACGGCGAAGTCTTCGTCCACCGTGCCGATGGTTATGCCTTCGGGTTGCGCGACCACGGAGTAGAGCGAATTGTCGGGGATTGCGCCGCCGCTGGTGATGGCGGCGAGTCGCGCGCCACGGCGGGCGCGTAGGACGTGGTTGACGCGATCGCGATGAAGGTATGCGCCGTAGCGGCCGCGCTGGCTGGCTATGCCTTCGGAGAGCATCTCGATAATTTCGTCGAAACCTCGCCGCTCGAGATTGCGGTACGGATAGGCGCGGCGGACGGACTCGTAGAGAGCGTCTTCGGTCCAGTCTTCGGCGGCGCACATGGCTACAATTTGCTGGGCGAGGATGTCCATCGGGGCTTCTGGAATGGCGATGCGGTCCAGATCGCCCTGGCGGATGGCGCGGATGAGCGCGGCGTTTTCGACGAGATCATCTCGCGTGGTGGCGAAGAGGCGGCCTTTCGGGATCGCTCCACGCCAGTGGCCTGCACGGCCGATGCGCTGCAGACCGACTGAGATCGAGCGAGGCGAGCCGATTTGGCAGACGAGGTCGACACTGCCGATGTCGATTCCGAGTTCGAGAGAGGCGGTAGCGACGAGAGCGCGGATTTCTCCTGCCTTGAGTTTGCGTTCGGCGTTGAGGCGCAGCTTGCGCGAGAGACTCCCATGATGAGCAGCGACGGCGTCGCGCCCCAGGCGTTCAGCGAGATTGTGTGCGACACGCTCGGCCAAGCGGCGCGTATTGACGAAGATGAGCGTGGAGGAATGCTGGTTGGCGAGTTGCGCGAGGCGATCGTAGATTTCGCCCCACATTTCATTGGACGCGACAGGACCGAGCTCGCTCGGAGGCACTTCGATGGCGAGATCCATCTGGCGGCGATGGCCGATCTGCACGATGGCAGGATCGGTGCTATCGGAGCCAGTCAAGAAATGAGCCACCGTCTCGATAGGCTTTTGCGTTGCGGAGAGACCGATGCGGGTCAGGCGCTTGCCGGTGAGTTGGTTCAGGCGTTCGAGAGAAAGAGCTAGATGCGCGCCGCGCTTGTCGTCGGCAACAGCATGGATTTCATCGACGATGACGGTCTCGACGGACTTGAGGATTTCGCGGCTCCTTGCCGCGGTGAGAAGGATATAGAGCGATTCGGGCGTGGTGACCAGGATGTGCGGAGGACGGGCGAGCATGGCGCGGCGCTCGTGGGCGAGGGTGTCGCCAGTGCGCACTGCAGTGCGAATTTCGGGCATGAGCATGCCGCGCTCTCCCGCGAGCTGCAGGATTTCGCCGAGCGGGGTCTCGAGGTTCTTCTGAATGTCGTTGCTCAGGGCTTTGAGAGGCGAGACGTAAAGCACTTCGGTGCGGTCGGTCAGGTCCCCCGAAAGGGCTTTGCGGACCAGAGAGTCGATGCAGATGAGAAATGCGGCGAGAGTCTTGCCTGAGCCGGTGGGGGCGGAGATTAGAGTGGTTTTGCCGGCGAGGATGTGCGGCCAGCCCTGTTCTTGGGGTTCAGTTGGAGTGCCGAAGCGGCGGACGAACCATTCTTGGACGAGCGGGTGAGCCCACTCGAGGCCAGGTGGTACAGACAGTGATGCGGCAGTGGTCATTGCGAGTAATGATTATAAACGATTGCAGAATCTCGCGCTTTCGGCGCACCGGTTTGGTTTTGAAGGTGAAGAGGAATAGAATCGCGCGGCCTAGTTCATTAGATGAGGGAAACGGCGAAGAATGGCCAGCAAACTTTTGGGGATTGACGTCGGGACCGGCGGGACACGGGCAGTGTTGCTCGACGAGGCGGGGCGAGTGCTGGGTGCGGCAACGGCGGAGCACGCGCCGATGGCGTCCCCGGAACTGGGGTGGGCGGAGCAGGACCCTCGTGATTGGTGGCGAGCGGCTCGCGGTGCGATTGCGGAATGCTTGAAGAAGGCAAGCGCGAGCGCAGGCGAGGTTGCTGCGATTGGGCTTAGCGGGCAGATGCATGGGCTGGTGCTACTGGATGCGGCGGGCGAAGTGGTGCGGCCGGCACTTATTTGGTGCGACCAGCGAACCGAGGAGGAATGCCGGGCGATTACCGAGCGGGTTGGCGCGAAACGGCTGATTGAGCTGGTGGCAAATCCGGCGCTGACTGGTTTTACGCTGCCGAAGATTTGGTGGGTGCGCGCGCATGAGCCGGAGCTTTGGTCGCGCGTGCGCTCGGTAATGCTGCCGAAGGATTATGTGCGCTTCAAGCTGACAGGGGCGCGGGCCACGGATGTCGCGGACGCTTCGGGGACGCTGTTGTTTGATGTGGTGAACCGGCGGTGGTCTGCGGAGATGTTGGACGCCTCGGACTTGCGAGCGGAGATTTTGCCGGAGGTTTTCGAGTCGCCGGGCGTTAGTGGGCGCGTGTCGAAGGATGGGGCGGTGGCCAGCGGGCTTCGAGAAGGCACGCCCGTAATCGCAGGCGGAGGTGATCAAGGGGCAGGTGCGGTGGGAATGGGAATTGTAGCGCCCGGAAATGTCAGCGCGACCATTGGGACTTCGGGCGTGGTGTTCGCCGCGACAAGCAGTCCGGTGGTTGAGCCGAAGGGAAGAATTCATACATTTTGCCATGCGATTCCGGGGCGCTGGCATGTGATGGGGGTAACGCAGGGGGCGGGATTGTCTTTGCGGTGGTTTCGCGACCAGTTCGGCGGGGGCGCTTCTTACGATGTTCTGATGAAGGAAGCTGCGGAAGCGCCTGCCGGCGCGGATGGATTACTTTGGGCGCCGTACTTGATGGGCGAGCGGACGCCGCACCTCGATCCGAACGCGCGCGGGGCGTTGGTCGGGCTTACGGCGCAGCACACGCGTGCGCATGTGATCCGCGCGATTTTGGAAGGCGTGGCGTTTAGTTTGCGCGATACGTTTACGATTTTTCGCGAACTGGGTGTGCCGGTAAAATCCATACGGCTTGGTGGGGGCGGGGCGCGCAGCTCATTGTGGCAGCATATACAGGCGGACATTTACGGCCTGCCGGTGGATCTTGTCGCGGCTGATGAGGGAGCCGCGTACGGGGCGGCGCTGCTGGCGGGCGTGGGTGCAGGCATGTGGCGATCGGTGGAAGCGGCGTGCCAGACGGCGGTGCATGTGGCGAAGCGGGTGGAGCCGGTCGCGAAGAATGTTGAGCTGATGAATCGCAGGTACGAGGAGTATCGAAAGCTTTATCCGGCGCTGCGGACGATTGGTTACCGCAACTGAGGCTGAGGTCGGCCATTGTGGCTGATGCGCTGAAGCTGGTTCTTAGGGTTCATGGGTTGCCGGGAAGTAACGTACAATTGCCTAATCCGAAGGCGGACGGGTTGCGGAGCTTCCGCTCGACAGTAGAATTAAGGAAGAAGATCCATGGCGGTGACAAAGGATCCGCGGGTTGGGGGTGCGGCAAACCTCACTGCACGCGCGGCCGACTTGCGTTTGGCTGCCGACAAAGAAGCGCTGGCCATATCGGCAGGACGCGAGCTGCAGCCCAATCGCGGCATCCCTCTGAATCTTGATTGGATCGAGAATATTCGCGTCAACACGAGTGCGGTGGAGCGACGCGCGCAGACGCTGGTTACGCGGCGCACGGTCAAGAAGGAATGGCAGGTCGCGTGGCTGCTGCGGGCAATTTCTTGCATGGATCTCACTACGTTGTCCGGCGATGACACGGACGAACGTGTGCGACGCTTGTGCGCGAAGGGGCGGCAACCGATTCGGCAGGACTTGGTCAAGCTTCTCGGGATCGAGTCGCTTAACATTCGAGTGGCCGCGATTTGCGTGTACCACTCCTTTGTGGAGACGGCGCTGCGCGCGCTGGAGGGAAGCGGGATCAAAGTTGTTGCGGTTTCGACGGGATTTCCCACGGGATTGTCTCCGCTGGATGAACGGGTGGCGGAGATTCGACGCTCCGTGGAAGCAGGAGCGGACGAAATTGATGTGGTCATCACACGCGCGCACGTTTTTGGTGGGCGATGGCAGGCGCTGTTTGATGAGATCGCCACGTTCAAGGCGGCTTGCGGTAACGCGCAAATGAAGGTGATTTTGGGGACGGGCGATTTGCTGACGCTGCGCAACGTGGCGCGCGCGAGCATGGTGGCGATGATGGCTGGCGCGGACTTCATCAAGACCTCGACTGGAAAAGAAGCGGTCAACGCGACGCTTCCTGTGGGCCTGGTGATGACGCGCGCGATTCGCGAGTACGCGCAGCAGACCGGCATGGCTGTGGGATTTAAGCCGGCGGGCGGGATTCGCACGGCGAAGCAGTCGATTGAGTGGCTGTCTTTGATGAAGGAAGAGCTGGGCGCTTCATGGCTCAACGCGAGGCTTTTCCGTCTTGGCGCTAGCGCGATGTTGGCGGACATTGAGCGCCAGTTGGAATTCCACGCGACGGGCAGGTATTCGGCAGAGTATCGGCATCCGCTGGCGTAACGAGTTGGGTTGTGGGCGAGATGCTCTGGGGACGAGCTGAGTGCAAGCATGAGCGTTGCTGAGAAATTTCTTTCGATGGAATACGGTCCGGCGCCGGAGGATCCGCGCGAGGCGCTGGTGTGGCTGGACCGGCACGCGCGTAAGCTCGGTCACTTCATCGGTGGCTCGTTTCGAGCTCCCGCCGAGGGCGTTTATTTCGACACGCTCGATCCTTCAACGGGCGAACCTTTGGCGGCAGTTGCGCAGGGTTCGGCGGCGGACATCGATGCGGCCGTGAAAGCCGCACGCGCGGCGCTAGCTGAATGGCAGTCCCTTACGCCACACGCGCGGGCACGCTATCTGTATGCCCTGGCGCGGCAAGTGCAAAAGCATTCGCGGCGGCTGGCCGTTCTTGAAACGATGGACAACGGCAAGCCGATTCGCGAGAGCCGCGACTTGGATATTCCCCTCGTTGCGCGCCACTTTTATCACCATGCCGGATGGGCGCAGCTCCTGCCGCAGGAATTTCCCGGTTATGTCGCCTGCGGCGTGGTGGGACAAATTATTCCATGGAACTTTCCTCTGCTGATGCTGGCATGGAAGATTGCGCCGGCGCTGGCCACGGGAAATACGGTTGTGCTCAAGCCGGCGGAGTTTACGCCTCTGACGGCTCTGGCGTTTGCGGAGATATGCCAGGAAGTGGGTTTGCCCGCAGGTGTGGTGAACATCGTCACTGGTGATGGTTCCACTGGAGAGGCGCTGGTGAAGCATCCTGACGTCGACAAGATTGCGTTCACGGGATCGACCGAGGTTGGCCGGGCGATTCGCAAAGCTACAGCGCAGGGCCATAAGAAGATTTCGCTGGAGCTCGGAGGCAAGTCTCCTTTCATCATTTTTGAGGACGCCGACCTGGATAGCGCGGTGGAAGGTTTGGTGGATGGAATTTGGCTGAACCAGGGGCAAGTGTGTTGCGCCGGTTCGCGGCTGCTGATGCAAGAGAGCGTCGCGGAGACGCTGATCGGCAAAGTCCGCGAGCGCATGACCATGCTGCGTGTCGGGGCGCCCCTCGACAAAGCGATCGATATCGGGGCCATCGTGGCGCGCGTGCAACTCGAGCGAATCCAGCGGTTGGTGGATCAAGGTGTTGCGGAGGGCGCGACCTGCTGGCAGCCGCCTTCGCTGGCCATGCCGTCGCGGGGGCTATTCTTTCCACCGACGCTGTTGAGCAATGTGCATCCGACATCGACCGTAGCACAGCAGGAGATTTTCGGGCCGGTGCTGGCGGCAATGACCTTCCGAACGCCGCGAGAAGCGGTTGAGCTGGCGAACAATACGGTGTACGGACTGGCTGCCAGCGTTTGGAGCGAGAGCATTAACGTGGCGCTGCACGTTGCTGCGCAATTGAAGGCTGGCGTAGTGTGGGTGAACAGCACCAACCTGTTCGACGCGGCTTGCGGATTTGGCGGCTACAAAGAAAGCGGATATGGGCGCGAAGGCGGCCGGGAAGGTTTGTTCGAATATCTCGAGCCGGAATGGTTTAAGCGCGCGCCACGCTTGGAAACCAAGGCCATGGCGATTGATCAGCCGCCGGATCAGGAAATCGACGTCGCGGCGCCGCCGATAGATCGCACTGTGAAATTGTACATTGGGGGAAAACAGACACGGCCGGACTCCGGCTACAGTGTCGAGGTACGCGCCGCTGATGGCCGACTTCTAGGCGAGTCACCGCTCGGCAATCGCAAGGACATTCGCAACGCGGCGGAGGCGGCGCGTAAAGCGGATGGCTGGGCCAGAACTACTGCACACAACCGCGCCCAGGTGCTCTACTACATCGGGGAAAATCTTTCGCAGCGCGGGGAGGAAATCGCGGGACGTCTAGCCGCGGTAGTCGGTAAAGAGCAAGCCGCGATGGAGGTGCGAGCCGGAATCGAGCGTGTTTTTTCGTATGCAGGTTGGGCGGACAAGTATGACGGCGCAGTTCACAATCCGCCATTTCGGAGCATCGCGCTCGCTATGCGCGAGCCGGTCGGCACGGTGGGGATTGTCTGTCCCGCGGATGTGCCTTTGCTCGGTCTTTTGTCGCTGGTGATGCCAGCGATTGCCATGGGTAGCACGGTAATTGCGATTCCTTCGGAGACCTATCCTCTGGTCATCGGCGACTTGTACCAAGTTTTTGAAACCAGCGATTTACCCGGCGGGGTCGTGAACATGGTTTCCGGGCGCAGTGCCGAGTTGATGAAAGTGCTGGCGGAACATGACGATGTGGACGCGATTTGGTCGTTTGCAAGCGAGGCCAGCAGTGCGGCGGCGAAGTCGTTGTCGGTCGGAAACCTGAAGCGGGTCTTCAGCAATGAAGGCCGGGCCGTCGACTGGTTCAGCATCGAGCAGGGCGAAGGCCGGTGGTTTCTGCACCATGCCACGCAGGTGAAGAATATTTGGGTACCTTACGGCGAGTAAGCGCTTCCGTTTGCACTTGTGCACGTGAAGCACGCCCGCGGTCGCGGCGTGAAACCTGAGCGCGGTCCTATGTATAATCGAGAAGGGGCCTGATCCCCGAATCTCGCATCCCGCCCGCGAGCCGGCAATTTCTCCCGGACATACCGATTTTGGAGAGGAACCTTTGGACAGTCCCGCCACCCTAATGGATCGCGCGCTCAGCACGCTGCGCCGCGTCGTAATTGAAGGGGTGGAACCCGAGGTGGACGGCGGGAAATTTCCGATCAAGCGCTGCCTGGGCGACCGAGTTCGCGTGCAAGCGGACATTTTTGCGGACGGCCACGATCTTCTGGGCGCGCGGCTGCTTTCTAGACGAGCGGATGATTCCGAGTGGCGGGAAGCAGCGATGCGGTTGATAGAGAATGACCGCTGGGAAGGGGAATTCGAGGTCGAGGACCTCGGCCGGTACCTTTACACGATCATTGGTTGGGTCGATGCGTATGGCACTTGGGCTGCTGACTTAGCCAAAAAGGCGAACGCGGGCGTCGAAATCTCCGTGGACGTACTACGCGGAGTCGAGCTGCTGCAGTCGGCTGCGGCTCGAGCCAAGGGCGCGGATCGGCAGGAGCTGGCTTACGCAGTGGAGCGATTGCGGGAGTTGTCGGAGGGAAATTCGAAGGCGGTGGTCGAATTTGCGCAAAGCGGTGAATTAGAAGAGCTAACGACTCGCAACCGTGATTTCAGCGAGGACACGCGGTATGAAAAGGACCTCGTCGTTGTCGTTGATCCGGTCAGGGCACGTTTTGGGGCGTGGTACGAGATGTTTCCGCGCTCGTGCACGACGGACTCGAAGCGGCTCGGAACCTTACGTGATTGCTCCGCACGGCTCGGTTACGTTTCCGCAATGGGCTTTGACATCTTGTATCTTCCACCGATTCATCCGATCGGCTTGACGGAGCGAAAGGGCAAAAATAATTCGCTGGTTCCTACTGTCGGTGATGTCGGAAGCCCTTGGGCAATCGGTGGAGCAGAAGGCGGGCACAAATCGATTCACCCGCACCTGGGTACTTTACAGGACCTCAAGGACCTGCGAAACAAGGCGCGCGAATTGGGATTGGAAGTCGCGCTCGACATTGCTTTCCAGTGTTCGCCGGATCACCCTTACGTGAAAGAGCATCGCGAATGGTTTTGCGAGCGCCCGGATGGAACGGTGCAGTACGCCGAGAATCCACCGAAGAAATATCAGGACATTTACCCGTTCGATTTTGAAAGCAAGCACGCACCCGAGCTATGGGAAGAACTGAAAAGCATTGTGGTGTACTGGGCGGAGCAGGGAATCCGCATTTTCCGCGTCGACAATCCACACACCAAGCCTTTCGTTTTCTGGGAGTGGCTGATCAGAGAAGTGAAGCGCGACTATCCTGATGTCGTTTTGCTCTCTGAGGCTTTCACGCGGCCCAAGGTGATGTACCGGCTAGCGAAGCTCGGGTTCACTCAGTCCTATACTTATTTCGCGTGGAAGAATACGAGCGCGGAGTTGATCGAATATTTCACGGAGCTGACACACACACCAGTTCGCGAGTTCTTCCGTCCGAACGTGTGGCCGAACACGCCGGACATTTTAAACGAGTATCTACAGAAGGGCGGGCGCCCGGCATTTGCGGCGCGATTTATTCTAGCCTCAACACTCGGCGCGAGTTATGGCATTTACGGCCCAGCGTTTGAACTGTACGAAAATCGGCCCATTCACGCTGGCAGCGAAGAGTATCTGAATTCGGAGAAATACGAGGTTCGCGTTTGGGACACCGACAACCCAAACAGCCTGAAGGACCTGATAACACGCGTGAATGCTATTCGTAAGGCGAGCCCAGCGCTGCACGGTGATTGGAGCTTGCGATTTCACCCGGTCGATAACGAGCAACTGATTGCCTACAGCAAGGTTTCGGAAGATTTCTCAGACATGATTCTAGTGGTCGTCAACCTTGACCCGCACAAAACGCAAGCGGGCTGGATTTCGGTCGTGCTGAAGGAACTCAAGCTTGGCGACGACGAAGCCTATCAAGTGCATGACTTGCTGACCGGTGCTCGCTATGTGTGGCGTGGCTCAAGAAATTTCGTGCAGTTAGATCCCTCGATACTCCCGGCGCATATTTTCCGGGTTCATCCGATCGGTTGACCCTTGCAGGATTCACCAACGCCGCCGTCCATTGTTTCGAAACCGCACCAGGAGAACTCCGCCTTGCTCTTGCAGGACGAAAACCTCTGGTACAAGGACGCGGTAATTTACCAGCTTCACGTGCGGACGTTCTGCGACAGCAACGGCGACGGCATCGGCGATTTCCGCGGTTTGACAAGCAAGCTCGATTACTTGCAGGAGCTTGGCATAAACGCAATCTGGCTGTTGCCCTTCTATCCTTCGCCTCTGCGTGACGACGGATACGACATAGCAGACTACACTTCGGTTCATCCGGCGTACGGATCGCTGCAGGACTTTAAGGATTTTCTGACCGCCGCGCACAACCGGCGCATTCGCGTAATTACCGAGATGGTGGTGAACCACACCTCCGATCAGCATCCTTGGTTTCAAGAAGCCAGGAGTTCCCGCGAGAACCCTAAACGAGATTGGTACGTTTGGAGCGACACAGATTCTCGGTATCAGGGCGTGCGCATTATTTTCGTCGACACGGAGATGTCCAACTGGGCCTGGGATCCGATTTCCAAATCGTATTACTGGCATCGCTTCTTTAGTCATCAGCCTGACTTGAATTACGACAATCCCGTGGTTCGCGAAGCGATGTGGGAAGTGATGAAGTTCTGGCTCGACATCGGCGTCGACGGTTTTCGGCTGGATGCGGTTCCTTATCTCATTGAGCGAGACGGCACTTCCTGCGAAAACTTGCCTGAGACTCACGAGATTATTCGCGACTTTCGCAAGCGCATCGACCTCGCGTATCCGGGAAAAATGCTGTTGGCAGAGGCCAATCAATGGCCTGCTGATGTGCGCTCCTATTTCGGAAATGGCGACGAGTTTCACATGGCGTTCCACTTTCCGCTGATGCCGCGGATGTTCATGGCCGTGAAGCTGGAAGACCGCAAGCCGATCATCGAAATTCTGGAGCAGACCCCGCAAATTCCAGATGCTTGCCAGTGGTGCGTCTTCTTGCGCAATCACGACGAACTGACGCTCGAGATGGTCACCGACATCGAGCGCGACTATATGTACGACGAGTACGCGGTGGACAAGGCCATGCGCATCAATCTGGGGATTCGCCGCCGCCTCGCGCCCATGATGGAGAACGACCGGCGGCGCGTGGAGCTTTTGACCGGCCTGCTCCTCTCCATGCCGGGAACTCCGATCATCTATTACGGCGATGAAATCGGCATGGGTGACAACATTTATCTGGGCGATCGAAACGGCGTGCGCACGCCGATGCAGTGGAATGGCGGATGGAATGCAGGCTTTTCGTCGGCCGATCCGGAACGGTTGTATTCGCCGCTGATCTCCAATCCGGTGTACGGCTACCAGGCGATTAACGTGGACTCGCAGAGGCGGTCGGCGCATTCTCTATTGTCGTGGACCAAATCGGTGATTCAGACACGAAACGCTTTCCGCGTGTTCAGCCGCGGCTCGATCGAGTTCCTGAATCCTTCGAACCACCGGGTGCTCGCCTACGTGCGCCGCCTCGGCGAAGAAAAAGTGCTGGTGGTCAACAATCTATCCAGCTCGGCACAGGCGGTCGAGCTGAATCTGCAGATGTACAAGAGGCATATTCCGATCGAGATGTTCGGCAGAAACCTGTTTCCGCGCATCGGGGACCTACCGTACCTGCTGACTTTGGGTCCTTACCAGTTTTACTGGTTCCGTCTCCGTCGAATTTGATGTCGTGGATTGATGCCGCAGAGATTTATCCGAATCGCGCCTAGACCGTCGCGTAATAAGGAGCACCAAGCAATTGGCTGAAGAAAGTTTTCTCGCGGACGATTTTCTTCGCCAGCTGATGAGCGTAGGCGAGGTCGATCTGCTGGTCGGCATTCCATCCTACAACAACGCGTCGACCCTGGCGCAGACTCTGCAAAGCGTCGAGGCGAGTCTTCGTCAGAACTTCGTTCGCGAACGGGCGGTGATCCTAAACGTGGACGGCGGGTCCGCAGACGAGACGCGACAACTGTTTGTGCAGAGCGCAGAACGAATAGACGCCGGGCATAAAGGTTTGACGTCGCTGCGCACCGTACACCGCATTTCCTGCGAGTATGACAAGTCGCCGTCGCAAGGCTTGGCGCTGCATAGCATTGTGGCCGCCGCCGATCTGCTGCGTGCAAGAGCGTGCGTCGTTATTTCACCCACGACAACTAACTTGACGCCTTCCTGGGTGGCGAACTTGCTGCGCCCGGTCTACCGCCAAGGCTTGGATTTTGTTGCTCCCCTCTATGTGCGCAGCAGATTTCAGGGTTTGCTAGCGCGCGATCTGCTCTATCCCATGTGCCGGGCTATTTTCGGTCAGCGAATCAGGGAGCTTTACTCCGAGGAATGGGGATTCTCCGGCCGGTTGGCAAGCCAGTGTCTGGAGAAAGATGTATGGCACGAAGAGGCGGTTCGCGCACGTCCTGAGGCATGGATGGCCATCACGGCGATAAGCGCAGACCTGAAGTGCGGCCAGTATTTTTTGGGACCCAAAACCGCATCGCCAACTGGTACCGGCCCAGACATCGTAGAGGCTATTCGCCAAACCGTTGGCAACTTTTTCTGGTGCCTGGAAACAAATCAAGCGAATTGGTTGAGCCGCTCGAATTCGCAACCGGTTCCCACCTTTGGCCCCGACCACGAGCTATCGTTGGACGGCATCCCACCGAGCCAAGAGAAGATCTTCGACCTGTTTCGCAGCGGCGTCAGTGAATTGGAGCCGATCCTCGCTTCGATTCTTGCGCAAGACACGCACGCGCAGATCAAGGCGATCGCCTTGAGCGACCGGTCGAACTTTCATTTTGCGCCGGAGCTGTGGGTGAAGACTCTCTACGAGTTTGCGGCGTCTTATCATCATGCCGTGCTCAATCGTGACCATCTCGTGCAGGCTTTGGTGCCGCTGTATCGCGGCAGGCTCTATTCCTTTCTGCTCGAAAACGCAAATTCTTCCGCGGAAGCGATGGAAACGCAGTCCGAGATTCTGTGCCAGGAATTCGAACGCCAAAAGCCGTATTTAATCGAAAGATGGACAGCGAAACGTTGAGGTGCAGCCATGAAGGAAGTAGTTATCCAGGGACTCAGCCAAGCTTATAGCAACCTTGTGCACATGTTTGCTGAATTCTTGCCGCGCCTGTTGGTCATGTTGGTGATTGTCCTCGTCGGTTTACTCGTGGCTTATGTGTTGAAGACGATTTTGCGCGCAGTACTCCACGTCACCAGACTTGACCGGTTGTCCGAAGAGGCCGGGGCCTCGCGCTTTCTGCGCATGGCGGCGCTTCCTTCCATGACGGAACTGCTGAGCCGCTCGCTGTTTTGGGTGACGTGGTCAGGTTTTATTCTGATTGGGATCAGCGTCCTGGGAGTCGCAGGTCTTCAGGAGCAGATTTCGAGATTGTTTTTGCTGCTCCCAGCGATATTCGTTGCCATATTGATTCTGTTTCTAGGTCTAGTGACCGCCAATTTCTTGTCGCGCGCTGCACTGCTCGCCGCCGTGAATGCCGGGTACCCGTCGCCGAAGTTACTGAGTTGGTCCATCCGGTTTGTGATTTGGGCTTTGGCGGTTTCCATGGCTTTGGAACAGGTCGGGGTCGCGCGGCAGACAGTAATCGCAGCGTTTTCCATTGTCTTCGGAGCTTTCATGTTCGGGATGGCACTCGCCTTCGGATTGGGCGGTAAGGAACTGGCTCGCGAGTTCCTGGAGAGAAACCTAACCGAGAAGAAGAGGGAAAAACACGAGGAACCCCAGCCGCTGTGAACTGCATCCGAGGCGCTGCTCATTCGAAGATCTCGAGGAAATGTGTCAGGCGATCGTACGTACTCAGAAATGGTTTCTGATCTCCGCCAAGGGCTTCCTGCTCAACTGCCTTCTTTTTTAGCCTCGCAGCGCTGGTTTGGTGGAAAGGCCCGGCAAATTCTCGAATTCGCGATTGATGATGCGATTCCCGTCAACAGCGGTGAAACGACGGCGGTCGTATTGGTGGTAACTGTGAGGTACCTTGAGGGAGCCGAAGAAACCTACTCAATTCCGCTTGTTCCTATTGTGGAATCGGGCAGCAGCTCAGCGGCCGATTCGGCGCCAAAATTGGAAATGCAGAACGGTTCCGCGCTCGTCTTTGGCGACGCCTTCTCCAGTCAGGAATTTCTTGCAGGACTTCTCGATATTGTTAGGCGAGAAGCCGAGATACAAGGCGAAAAGGGACGGCTGCGCGGATCTCGCAGACCGGCTTTTTCGGCGCTTTTCGCTCCTTCCGAAGCCGCGCCGCCGAAAATGCTGACCGGCGAACAAAGCAATAGCTCCGTCATCTATGGTGACCACCTAATTCTGAAATTCTTCCGGCGCATCGAACAGGGGGACAACCCCGACCTTGAGATCGGTAGATTTCTCACCGAGAGAGCGCGCTTTCCGCACGTTCCTCGGATTGCCGGCTGCCTCGAATACCAACCGCGGCGCGGGAAGCCAACGACACAAGCCATCCTTCAGGAATTTGTGCCAAATCAGGGCGACGCCTGGCGCTACGCGCTGAAGACCCTGAGTGCATTCTATGAACGAGCCGGTGATCCACCTCAGAAAGGTGAACTCTCTGTTTCGGAAGAATTTCCGGAATTTGCAGGCGAGTCAATGACCCGGCTTCTCGCGGAGATGGGGCTTCTGGGCAGGCGGACCGCTGAACTTCATCTCGCCCTTTCTTCTGAAAGCGATGATGCGGCGTTCGCTCCTGAAGCATTCACGAGGGAGTTTCAAAACAGTTTGCAAGCATCCTTCGCGGAAATCACCAGCCAGACCCTGCGCTTGCTACGCGCGCGGATGGCGGACGTGCCCGGCGAATACAAAGACAAGTCCGCAGAAATAGTCGCGCGCGAGCCAGACATCGTCCGCACTTTTGGTACTGCCTTAAACGCTCCAATCGAGGCAATGCGCATTAGGATTCACGGCGACTATCATTTGGGTCAGGTGCTCTACACCGGCTCTGATTTTGTGATTATCGATTTTGAAGGAGAACCGGCGCGTCCGTTGGCGGAGAGGCGCATCAAACAGTCTCCATTGCAAGATGTGGCCGCAATGCTTCGCTCATTTCACTATGCGGCATTCGCTACACTTCTAGCGCGTCCAAAAGGCAGTTTCGTTTCGCATAGCCAATTCGCCAAGCTTGGCCGCTGGGCGGAAGCTTGGAGCCAGTGCGCGGCAAATCGCTTTCTTAACCAGTATTATGAGACCTCTGGAGCGGCGGGCTATCTTCCAGTCAGCTCGCAAGACAGAGCGAAACTGCTGGAAATGTACCTCCTGGCAAAAGCTATCTATGAACTCGGCTACGAACTCAACAATCGCCCGGCTTGGGTCGGCATCCCATTGGAAGGAATCTCCTGCTTGTTGTCGTCTAAAAATTGAGCTCTTAACTCTGCCAGTTGCCTCAATCATTCAGAACCCGGTTTCCATCGCCAGCCCTTGGGGCTTCATTGGCCTTTGATCCGGAGATTTTCGCGAAGCAGTGCGAGCTCGCTTAGAAGATTTGTTACCGCGCTATCTTTTCTTTGCGCTTGCGCGCGCGATTCGTCCATGGTTTTGATGAGCGGGCCGTAACAAATGTTTTGGACTTCCCAGAGGACAACAGGAAAGGGCAGGGAGCTGACAAACTCAAGCAGCTTGCGAAGTCTTTGTACGGATTCGAGGTTCGTTGGCTCGAAGGCAAAGAGTTCCGCCTCGCGTTCCAGGCGCCTTCGAATCGTATATTCCAAGCCTGGTACATCCAAAGCGATTTTGTTGATCGCCGCTTCCTTCAAGTAGCTCTGGATGCTGTCAAGGTCTGGATCGCTTTTTTCGAATGCCTGCTTCAATTGGTTGTTGAGGGCGATCTCCGCGGCAGATTCGAATGCCGGTGGCACCGGAATTCCCATCTCGTTAAGAAAGCGGATCAGCGGCGCATGATTCTCGTAGATTGCCCGATATGCGGCAGCCGCGGATGCCAGCGAATCGTTAAGGATGATATCAACAATTTTTCTTTGCTCGTCGCGGAAGAGGTTGCGTAGCGAAAATATGTGGCTGGGAAAGGCTTCGGTCAGCACGCGCAGCGCCCCGGTTGTGTCCGCGCGCGCGAAGCATTCCGCCAGCGTTTTCTTCAAGTTGTCGTAGTCTTCGAGTCTGTCGAACTGCTTTACGCCGCAGGTGAGATTGTGGTCTCCCAGATGGAGCACTCCAAAGCCTAGGCTCGCAGTTTCCCTGGTAATTTCCGAGCTAAACTTGACGCGGCCCGCCGCCATCTTCTGCTTGCCCTCCACTTCCAGGGAATAATCCTCGCGCTGCACGTTATAGCAGTAAATGCGCGTGCGTTCGCCGTACGATTCAAACAACGAGCTGATGGCGTAATGCGCGGCAACTTGATCCGTAGATACGAACGCGGGCTTTACCCATTTTTCGTAAATCTGCTTTCCATCGGCGTGTTCCGGGAGATTGCTCTTTGCCGCTGCAAGGCGTTCCATGAATTCAGATTCGATTGCAGGGTAGCCAAAATCCTGCGCGAGCCGGATGGCCCGTCCGGCGTATTGCATCACCTGCACCGTTTCCAAGCCCGACGGCTCGTCGAAGAACCACCCGCAGCTCGTGTACATCAGCATCGCGTGCCGCTGCATCTCCAGCAGCTTCAGTGCAGCGACCTGTTCCTCGCTTGTCAAAGAGTGTGTCGCGTGGCTCCCCAAGAAGTTCAGGACGTTTTCTTCCGCTCGGTTCAGGACCACCTGGATGTATTCGTCGCGAGCAACCCACGCATCCCTGAGCAACGGTGCCGTTTTTTGCTCGTACAGTGGTGCGAGTTCATCGCGCAGCCAATCGAGCGCGGCGCGCAGCGGTGCGCGCCATTCCTGGGTCCATCCCGCGTGTCCGCCAGAATTGCATCCGCAGTTCGAGCGCCAGCGTTCGACTCCGTGAACGCAGCTCCAGGAGCTGTTGTTTACAATCTCAGCGAAATGATCCGCAGGATGCCGCTCGAGGAATTCGCCATAGTTCGTAAGTTGCGCGAGTTTATTGGTGTCGATGTGATGCAGCGCGTAGGACAGGGCCATCTCCCCAAAACGATGGTGATGACCGTAACTCTCGCCGTCGGTCGCGATGTGCACCAACTGCGGCCACTGCCGCGCGTCCGAAAAGCCGCTAATCAAGCGGTCGGCAAAGCGCTGACCGTTGTCCAGCAACCGTTCGAAGGCCACACCCTGCGAGATCGGTCCGTCATAGAAGAAGACCGTGATGGTCTTCCGTGACGGCAATTGCACTAGGTAAGCGCGGCTTGGGTCAACGCGGTCGCCGGTGACGTCCTGCCATGATCGGCTGCCCCGCTTGCGAATGCGCTTTGCTTGCCGGGGCGCAAGAATCGTGAATTTGATTCCGTTCGCGGCCAACACGTCGAGCGTTTCGGTGTCGACCGCCGTCTCAGGCAGCCACATTCCTTCCGGGAGCCTGCCAAACCGGTACTCAAAATCGCGCAAGCCCCATTTCACTTGCGTGGTCTTGTCGCGGCAGTTCGCCAGCGGCATTATCATATGGTTGTAGGCTTGCGCAATCCCTGAACCGTGACCCGAGAATCGGTCGCCGCTGCTTTTGTCGGCTTCGCGCAAAGCTGCATAAATCTTGGGAGCTTTCTGCTCGATCCAGGAAAGCAGCGTAGGTCCAAAATTGAAGCTGATCCGCGCGTAATTGTTCACCAATTCCACGATGCGCTGTTCTCCGTCGAGGATTCGCGATGTTGCGTTGGGCGCGTAACACTCCGACGCCACTCTCTCGTTCCAATCGTGGTACGGGTAAGCGGAATCCTGCAGCTCGATGGCTTCGAGAAACGGATTCTCTCGCGGCGGTTGGTAGAAATGTCCGTGGACGCAGAGGTAGCGCATGATCACTCCGAAGAAGAAGCTGTGCGTTCAAACACGACGAAAGACCGCGGCCGCAATGTTAATGAATGCCGTGTCCAAGTTCCGACCGTGGGCGGAACGTCCGTCCCCGGTCCGAGCCATTCAAGATCGGATGAGTCGATTTTCTTTTCCCACTCACCTTCGAGAATCTCGCTCCCCAGATCGGCGGGAGCATTTCCAAAGTTGAACAGCATCGCGAGTTGCCTGGTGCCCGTGCCCGGCAGCACCAGCAGTGCCTTCGACGACTCAAATTCCCTAACGGACGGCGCCTCGGAATGGCCCAAACGGTATTCGCTGCGAAAACGAAGCAGCATCTGGTAGAAGTGCAACAGCGTGCGATGCGGCTCTTCCTGAGCGAGGCCCCGTTTCAGTCGGGAGCTGGCATAAGTTGACTCCGCCTGGGGATCCGGAATCTGGCCCTGCCAGCGAAAGGTGCGAAATTCTTCGGCTCGCCCGCGGCGCACCGCTTCGGCCAAATTTGCGTCGCCATGGCTGATGAAATACCGAAAAGGCGCTGTCTCTCCATATTCTTCACCCATGAACAGTAGAGGCACGAAGGGCGATAGCAAGTTTGCGCCCGCCGCCAATTTCAAACTTTCGAGGTTCACAAGAGAACTGAGACGTTCGCCGAGGGCGCGGTTGCCGACTTGATCGTGGTTCTGCGTGCAGACCACATAGTTCGAGCCCTTAAATGGCGGCGGATGATTTCCGTGTCGTTTCTGCCGGTGGCGCGAATATTGCCCAGCGTAGTACCAGCCTTGCTTCAGTGTGCCTGCCAAGTGCCGCACGTCGCCGAAGTCCTCGTAATATCCAGTGTTCTCGCCAGTCAGCAGCGTGTGGACGGAGTGATGGAAATCGTCGCTCCATTGCGACGCCATCCCCAGTCCCCCTTCGCACCTCGGTCGCAACACGCGTCCGTCGTTCAGATCGCTTTCGGCAATGAGAGAAATGTTTCGGCCAGTCCTCGCGACGAATGCATCAACCTCCTTGGACAGCTCCGCAAGAAAAGGGAAGGCGCTGGCATCAAAAATCCCGTGAATGGCGTCGAGCCGCAGCACATCAATGTGAAAATTCTCTAGCCAGTAGAGGGCATTCTCGACGAAGAAATGGCGCACCTCATCGCTTCCTGGGCCATCAAAGTTCAGCGCCGCTCCCCAGGGTGTTTTGTAATGATCCGTAAAATACGGGCCATACTCGCTCAAATAGTTGCCCTCGGGTCCCAGGTGGTTGTAGACCACGTCCAAGGCCACGGCGAGCCCTCGGGAATGAGCGGCGTTCACAAACTGCTGTAAATCGCGCGGTGTTCCATAGTTATTTTGAACGGCAAACGGGTAGACGCCGTCGTAACCCCAATTTCTGCTTCCCGGGAACTGGGCAATTGGCATTATCTCAATGGTCGTCACGCCAAGCGTGGCGAGTTGATCCAGAAAGCCAAGCAGCGCAGCGAAGGTTCCTTCGCGCGTAAATGTTCCAATGTGCAGTTCATAAAAGACGCTGTGCTCCAGCGCCACGCCTTCCCAACTGCTGTCCGTCCATTCAAAGGATCGCAAGTCCACCAGCTCCGAAGGTCCATGGACCCCACCCGGCTGGCGACGCGACGCGGGATCCGGCCGCTCGTGCGAATTTCCGAACCGGTACAGATATTTCGCGCCGGCCTGAACGTCATCGGCAACGACGGTGTGATAGCCCAGCGCATCCCGCTGCATTGGAAGAAATGCTTGGCGATTGCCCAGCAAATGAAGTTCGAGGCGCTCATGCTGAGGCGCCCAGGCCGTGAAATTCCATCCGCATCCGGCAAGCGGGGTAGCCCCCAGTGCGGCGGGCCGCGCGTGATGGTTCTCGATCATGTGCCGGCAGCCTTCATGGCACCCTTGGCTCGCATTTGTCGGGAATAGCGTCAACTAGCGCGGAGAATGGGAGCATGCGTAGAGCAACTGCGGATCGAAGGAACAGGGTCTCCTTGCAAGGAACAGAGTTCGCGCAACGATAGGTGAACAAAGAACCTATGAGCTATACAGAGCTCTTCGTAGATTATCGCAGGTTTTCACAATAGTGTGCTCGGCAGACGGCTCTTTTGGTTCTTGCGCGCACTCGGTTAGGTTGTTGCGCCGTTTGAGCTGCCGATGAGCTTGTCCGGTCGACGCTTCTTAATCATCAAGTGGAGATTGTGATCTCTGAAGGACGCAGCGGCTGAAGGCGGATCTACCTCCATCGCTAGATTCGCGGCGAGAAAGATCTCTCGTTCGTCCTGCTTCCCACGTTCCGACGAATACTGTTCGTCGCTGGCTTCCCTTGCGCGCACGAGCACGCGTGTTGGCCTAACAACAATTTGCATGCCCTGTCCCGAAGCATCTGGAATAGAAGTGCTCAGCGACACCCAAGTTCCGGATTCCCGAACCTGTATGCCGGAGCGAAGAATCTCCGATTCGGCCCGCAACCAGTTTGCGTCCTCATTCCCGGGCGCACGGCCTGATTGCTCAAACAGGAGGTATGCTCGTTCGCCGATTTTTCGGTGAATCGCTTGCTCCAGCTCTTCCGCCTCATGCCCGATGACCAATCTCGGAGTCGCCGAAGCCAGTGTAGGTCGTGAACTGAAGGCTGTCTTTGTCGCGGGCATTAGCCACCTCGACGTACAACTACGGCGCGCTAAGGAAGAGGCTACGCTGCGGTATTTAGCTTGGGAGCGCTCAGACAGTTCTCTTGCGCACTCGCGTTCTCTTGCGCACCGCCGGCCTGTTCCCCGGTCAGATTATCTGTAACGGAATCCGGGTCCGTCTGCAGAGCTTCAAGGTTTGGCACACGCGGCGCCTTTTCGTGCAACAGTCTCTCCGTGGCCGCCACCATCGGCTCCGCATGAAACCGCCGCTGCGAAGCCGAGTTACAAAGCACGTTTGCCGCGGCAATCAAGCTCATCCCCTGATGGTGCGCCAGCCAGCAGCGCACGATCTCGAAAGTGTTTCCCGGCTTGACCCGTGAAGGAGTGAAATCGGCGGCTTCATAAAACCCGTAAGCTCCCAGCAAGCCCATTTCGTCCAGACTGCGGACGTTCTCCACTGCAGCCTCAGTATCCGCAAGGAGGGCCAAGAAAGTAGAGTACGGCGAGACAACCAGATCCTCTGGCTTTTCTTGCCTGACTGCCAGTTCGGGCACTCCGAAGGCCTGATAATGATAATGCCCATCAACGCTCAACTTCGCGCATGATGATTCTGAAATCCCCCACGGTATCGATTGACTCTTTGCAAACTTCTTCTGCGCCCGTACCGCGGCTTGGGTGGTTTCGTCCAAAATCGTGTTCGGGTACGTTTTCATCCACAGCATGGGCATCAAGTATTCGAACATCGTCCCGGTCCACGACAGCAGCACGTGCTCGTCCTGATAGCTCGTGTACCGGCGTTCTAGCGAGAGCCAGCTATCCTGCGGAATTTCGCCTTTGGCGATCGCCACAAACGTCGCCGCACGCGCTTCCGACGGCAGCAGGTCGTAGAAATACGGCGCCAGGCGCTGTTCCTCCACTTCGTACCCGACGCTCAAAGCTTTTTTCTTGGCGTCAAATAGCGAAACGAAATTCATGCTCTTCGCCAAACTGTCCGCCTTCGCTGCCACCGCCGTCAAACGCTTCGCCAGGCTGGAGGCCACGTCGTCCGTGCGAGCTATTGCGGAACGCAGCAGTCGCAGCGCCGATTGCGTCTCGCTGCCTGATCCTTCCTCCTCCAGAATGCTTGCGAGCTTTCGGTCCAGCGCTTCGCACAAGCGTGGCAGCGACTCCAGTGTGAGCCGCTCGGAACGAATAATGTTCTGCATGGCGCGCGTATCGGTGTACTGTGCGAACTCCGGTGCCTGCCACGGTGCAAAATCATAGAACAAGCTTTGCAGATGCGTGATCCGCAGGCACAGCTCGTGCCCCCACCATGCGATCTCGCTGCCCGATTCCGAAAGCTTCTTGTCCAGCGCCACCACGTCGCGCTCAATCGCCGGCAGCGCCTCCGCCCAGTTCGCCGGCAATGCTCCCAACGTTTTCACCCTTTTCTTCAATTGTTGAACCAAACGCAACCGCTCGTCCCAGCTTTCCGGCCGCAGCAATTCTTCGAGGGTGTCCAGGTGGTCGACAACGCCCGTCCAGATCTGCGCGGAAAATATCGGCTCGTTCACCGCTCCCAAGCATCCCTGTTTGAGCGTCCACAAGCAGCAAACCAGGTTCCCATTATCGACCGAGGAGATGAAGCGTGGCTTGACGGGCTCAAGCGTGCGATTGTCGTACCAGTTGTACGGTTGGCCGTTCAGCTTTGGCATGCGGTCAATCGATTCGAACGTCTTTTCCGTGTCCGCAATAAATTCCGGCAGCGTCAGAAAGCCCATGTCCATTGCCGCGAGCCTTGAATTGAGCAGCAGGCCCAGGTTGGTCGTGGAAATCCGATGCACAATTAGGGATGCGGGCTCTTGAATGATGTCAGGTATCAGCCAGTTTTCTTCCGGGGTGCTGAATTCACGGAACAACCGCCATGTCCGCAGCGCCGACCGCCGCAGCAGAGCTTCATCCCTCGCTTCCATTCTCTTTTCTCCAGTGCGCGATGGCAGGCTCAGCCATTGCACAATCGGCTTGGAAACGCCCCACAGCACAAGCAATGGCAGCGCCACCATGAACGATTCCGGCCGGCCGACCGCCAAAAACAGTCCGACAAAAAAAGCCAGCCACGGCGTAATCTCTAAATAGATTTCCACCGGACTCTTTTTTTGGTTCCGCTCTTCAGCCTCCGCGGACGTTTCCCATTCCAGCAGCCGCTCGTGCGTCACGGTCATGCGCACGATCGCGCGCACCACTGCGTCGATCGTCACCAGGCTCTGATGACACAAGCACGCCACGCGCATGAAAAGATTTGCTTGCGACACTCCAAAATCAGCCGCAAGGTTCTTCCAAAACGCAGACGTCAGCAGCGTCCGTCGTGCCCGCACGATGGTGAGCGCAAACTGGGTGTATGTTGGCAGCGTCAAAAGCCCCAGCGTCACTAGAGTCCAGTAAAGCGCGTGTCCGGGAAAGAACAGCCACCCGCTCAACAGCATCACGAACATGGCCATTTCGGTCAGGCTGCGCCGCAGGTTATCCAATATCTTCCAGCGCGAGATGATGGACAGTGGATTGCGCACCATCTTTCCGAAGAAGTTCGGCACGCGCGGCAGCAGCCAGAACACGATCTGCCAATCTCCGCGCACCCAGCGATGCTTCCGGCTGCTGAGCGCGCTCATGTGCGACGGATAGTCATCGATGACCTCGATGTCGGAAACGAGCCCGGCACGCGCATAGGCGCCTTCGATCATGTCGTGGCTGAGAATTGTGTTGCAGGGGAAGCGGTGCTCCAGCACCTGCTGAAACGTCTTAACCTCGTAAATCCCTTTGCCGGTGAAGCTGCCCTCGTTGAATAAGTCCTGGTATACGTCCGAAACCGCGCGCGTGTAGATGTCGAAGCCGGCATCCGAAGAGAGAATCGCCGCCAGCCGCGAACGGTTCGCAGACTGAATGCTGATGTCCACGCGCGGCTGCAGGATTCCGTAGCCCTGTACAACCGTGTTTGTCGCCGCATCCACAACCGCCTTGTTCAGCGGGTGAGCAATTGTCCCTACCAGCCTTCGCGCTGCATCGCGGGGAAGCTGCGTATCCAGGTCGAGTGTGATCACATACTTCACGTTCGGCAGAATCCCGACATTCCCTGTTTTGACGGGAAAATTATCACTCGCTCCGAGCAACAGATTATTAAAATCCAGCAGTTTCCCGCGCTTGCGCTCCCATCCCATCCAAATCCCTTCGCTCTTGTTGTAGGAGCGGTGCCGGTGAAACAGAAAAAAGGAGCCTTTGTCTTCCGGTACGTATTTCGCGTTCAATCCTTCGATCAATTCCGCGCAAGCCCTTGCGAGTTGGTCCCTCTCGTCGAACTGCTGTGCGGCGTCCGGTGGATCGGTAAGCAGCGCAAAATGCAAGTTGCTGTCCCGATTCGCCAAGAACCGGATTTCCAGATCGCGCACGGCGCTTCTCATTTGCGATTCACTGGTCAGCAGCGTGGGCACCGCAACAATCGTCGTGAACTCCGCGGGGATGCCCTTCGTAAAGTCTAACTTCGGCAAAACCTTGGGAGGAACCAGCGTGGTCGCAATCTGATTGATGAGTGCCACCGCGCATTCCGCTGCGGGCAGCAACAGAAGCGCCACTAGCGCAAAGCCTGAAACTTGCGAGCCAGCCCCAAGCACCGCCGCTGCAATCAGCAAACACGTAACAAGCTCAATCCCTAAGATGTAGGAAAAATCCGGCCAGTGCATGACAAAACCCTGCACCCGCTCCGCAAGTGTTCGCCGGTATCCGATTTCGCGTTCTAGCGCCTTCCTGCCGCCGCCGAGCAGGTAATACCCCACATGCGACTGTCTTTCCCCGATTCCCTCATCCCCCCTACGGTGTGAGCGGCTCGCCAGGCTCAGCGCCGCCTGCGCAATCGACTCTTCATTCGTTTTGGACCGCTCGGCCATCTGCGTGATGGTCTTGCGATAGCTGTCTCGGGTTTCGAAATCCATTTGCGAGTACGCGCCACACGGATCCTTGCGCAAGATTTGCTCGACGACGTTGATTTGCTCAAACAGTTCCTTCCAATCCGCTTCCGAGATCAACCGCAAACTCGCAACCAGCGTTTGCACACTCGCTATCTCGCCGCCAGAGGACTCATATTCACCACGCCGCGCTCGCAGGCCTGAATAAGGTACGCTTTCCATTTCGTCCGCGCGTTCTGCCAAAGCTTCCAACAGCGCAAATTTCGCAAACGGCCTCAACTGCCAAAGCTCCGCCATTTCAAAGGCTGCCGCTTCCTGAACCGAGGTGAAGAATTGCCCGAACGTCTGCTCATTAAACTCATAGTTCACGGCTCGGAAATAGCTGGCGAGGCTCGCATAGACGCGCGGCACGCACTGGTAACCTGTGCTCTCCACTTGCGCAAGACGTCCCGCGTTGCGAAGCACTTCCCTTGCTTCTTGTAGGCTCTCCCGTAAAAGCCCGGCGTTGTCTATGAGAGCCATTGCTTCGCCGTTCAGAGCGTGCCCTGCCGCCGAGGAGTCCCGAAGCGCTTCCCAGCGCGTTTCGATGGAGTCCTTCGCCTCTCTCCACTTCGTCTCCAGAAAAGAGGCGCGCTCTTTGATATCGACCACTAGCCACGATTGCGCTTCCATATGCGCGTAGGAGCGAAGTTGCTCCTGTCGCATCGTCGCCGGCCGTAGAGGCAGCACTTCGTCTTGGTGGCGCTTGCGCCGTCCGGTTCTTATCCAGAGTGGGGCCAGCGCTGTATTGGGGTCTAAAGGAAACTGCTGTTGCGTCGCCATTACTCGTTCCTTGTTCGGGTCACCGATAACTTGCTGCCTGCAGTTCAAACATCTCAGCGTAACGCCCGCCACGGCGTAGCAACTGCTCGTGGTCTCCCTGCTCGGCAATTTGTCCTTCTTCCAGGACCAGAATTCGATCCGCCATCTTCACCGTCGAAAATCGATGCGAAATCAACAGCGCCATTTTTCCGTGTGTTAATTCCGCGAAGCGCTGAAACACTTCATGCTCCGATTTCGCGTCCAGCGCCGCAGTCGGTTCGTCCAAAACCAAAAGTTGCGCGTCGCGCAGATACGCCCGCGCCAGCGCGATCTTCTGCCACTCCCCGCCCGAGAGGTCCACGCCTCCCTCGAACCTGCGGCCGAGAATCTGCTCGTAGCTCTTTGGAAGTTTGCGGATAACCTGCTCGGCGAGGCTTTTCTGCGCCGCCGAACGTACCCGGAACGTGTTCTCCCGCTCTTCAATTTTCCCGATGGCGATGTTTTCCGCCGCCGTCATGTCGTAGCGCATGAAGTCCTGGAAAATCACACCGATTTCCTTCCACAAATCTTCCAGGTTGTATTCGCGCATATCCACGCCATCCAAAAGAATCTGTCCCGCGGTGGGGTCATACAGCCGCGTAAGCAGCTTTACGATGGTCGTCTTGCCTTGTCCGTTTTCCCCCACTAGCGCCAGCCGCTCGCCACGCTCCAGCCGGAAACTCACATCGCTCAGAACCAGCCGCGTATGCCCCGGATACGTGAACGAAACGTTCCGGAACTCGAACCCTTCCCGAATCGGTCGCGGCACCGGCACCGCGTTCGGTTTCGACGAAACTGTCGGCTTCATCGCAAAAAAGTCCAGCAGGTCCGTCACGAAAAGCGCCTGATCCGCGATGGTGGAGAATGTGGCGAATACTGCCTGTATGTTCGAGCTCGCCCCCGCGATTGCCCCGGTCAAAAAGTAGAGGGCGCCGATGGTCAATGCACCGATCACGGTCTCGTAAATCACAAACGCATAGCTGCCGTAATACCCGAGCGTTCCCAGCAGGCTCAGCAGTCCCCCGACGATAAGCTTGCGCTTTGCCAGCCCTACCGTTTCCGCGTGCAACTCGTGCGAGAGCTTCGCGTAGCGCCCCACCAAAAATGGCGCAAGGCCAAAAAGCTTCAATTCTTTCGCGCTCTCCTTGCTCCCGCCGAGCACTCGCAAATACTCCATCTCGCGCTTCGCAGGCGTCTGACGGAAATTCAGCGAGTAGCCCATGAACGCGAAATGCGTCTCTCCCAAAAACGCGGGCACCACGCAGGCCACCAGCGCCACCAGGATCCACGGCGAGAAGAAAAGGATTCCCGCGGCCAAGCTGACCGTCGTAACCAATTGCTGGATCAATTGCCCGGTCGCTTGAATCAAAACGATGCGGTCCGTCCCTTGCACCCGCGCCCGCTCCATGCGGTCATAAAACGAAGGGTCCTCGAACGACGTCAAATCCAGCCGCGACGCATGCTCCATGATCTTTGTGCTGATGTGCCGGCTGTACTTGTCCGCCAGCACTACGTCGCAGAAATTAATCAAGCGCACCAGGATCGCGGCCAGGCTGGCCAGCCCGAATTCCAGCGCCACCAGCCACCAAAAATAATGCGGCAGCGTTGTGCGATGGGCAGTTAGGTTGTAAACGTCGTCGATAATCACCTGCGTGACTTTCAACACGGCCAGGGGCAGCAGGGCCGTCATCACTCGCAGGGTTAAGCTCGCCACGATTACCTTCGGCGCTGCTTCCCACACCATGCGCAGCACCGGCGGAATGTTTTTAAGCGCTTGAAGCCGCTCGCGCCAACGCGGGGCAGGCTTTGAAATTGCGGCCATTTCGCCGGCTCCTTTACTTCCACTAAGTGAGTTTACAAACGGTACGACTGAGTTGCGCCCGGCAACTCAGTTTCTGCACGTCGGGGGCCACGCGATTGTCGAGCTAACCTTATGCTATTGCGGGCCTTACGAGAAAACCGCTTCTCTGTTCTTCTGTTTTTTTTTCGCCCTATCCGCAACTTCTTCATAGCCTGCTCACCGCGCACAAACGCCGAATGAGCCACTCGCAATGAACGCGTCTAGGGGGGTCTACAACATTGTCGTTAGACCGCGGCTCAGCCTGCGGCCGTGCAATTGGAGACTCCGCGCATCTAAATTCTGAGAGGGCACAGATGAATCGCGCGACACACTCTGGCATCGCACGCTTGCTGCTCGTATTCGCGATCTGCCTTGCCGACGGCGGATCGTCCGCAGCCTATGAGGCGCCGCTCGCTCCGGCAGCGCTGCACGAGGCTTACATCTTGGGTCAACGAAATGATCAGGCCACCGCGAGCTTTCTATACCCGTACTTCAAGCAGATCGCGGAGGGCTCTCAAGCGCCGCACATCGCGGAGATTCAAATTCTCACGCCTTTCGCGCAGGTCGTCGACCTCTCCCGCCGTTTCATAAGTGGCTATAGCGAAGAGCAGGCCGCTCGCGAATATCATCAGCGTGGTGATACCGTCGTCGTTCGTGTTCTGCTCATGCTCCCAGCCGCGTATCCAAAACCCGAACCCACGTCGAACGGCACCGCGCCCCTGCAGCAATCGCCTCCTCCGAATACCGCTCTACAGCCCGAAAACTTTTGGCAGAACTTTCGTTTCGAAACCAAGCAGCACGGTAAGACTGTCGCTACCCGTTTCATTCGCAACAAACCCATCTACTCCACGCCGACCAAAGACACACCCGCGGTGCTGGATGGCGCGACTGTCTGGCTCGAATATGACGCGAAGGATATGGCGTCGGAAGAAACCGTGGTCGAAGTCAGCACCCCCGACTCGAAAACAATCAACGCGACATTCGATCTAAAGAAGCTCCGCTAATTTGGCGCCTAGCAAGCTGAGGGCTCGCAATTCCTAGTCGCTCTCACGCCCTTTCGGCAATTGTGTTTTGATGTCGTACTTCTGGTTGGCGCGCACTTCGATTTCCGTGTCGAACGACTGGTATCCCGGCAAGGTGATCTTGATGTGGTGCTTGCCCGGGCTTAACAGCATGGCCCGGCCTGCGCCTCCAAATTCGTGCGCGTGTCCTGCAAACTGATTGTCCACGAAAACCGCCGCCCGATCCGGATCAATCGAGAGCCTGACCTCCGCGCTCACGGTAGGGAATTGCGCCCGCGGATCCTTTGCCAGCGACACTCGCAAGGTTTGCACAGCATTCGGCTGGACGCTGATCTTCTGTTCCACGGACTGGTAGCCCGCCTGGCGCACGGATATTTCGTGCTCCCCCGGCAGCAGCAATAACTTCTTCGATCCCTTCAGCTCGCTGAGGTATCCCACGTACCTTCCGTCCACCCACACGCCCGCCGTTTTCGCCGCTCGGTTCTCTGGCTGGAAGCGAACCTCTCCCAGTATTTCGTTGTTCTGGCCCGCAACGGGCAGCGCCATCGCGAACGTCAACGCCAGAAACACTCCGGCTTTTCGCATTCTCGAAATTCTTGCCTGCATAATAAGCTCCCGGTCTTTTAGGATTTGGTCCGTCGAGAGAATAATAAAGTGCAGGCGTCTGACCAATTGTGTGTACTTTACGCACGCTCTAAGTGATTGCAGACAGGTGAGATAGAAGGTCAGCCGATGTGAAGCCTAGTACTAAAACGTATAAATCTTACTCGCTCTTCCACCTCAGCCCGCGATGCTCGGCCGTTCCTCCGCAACCGCTCCAGGTAAGTGCTTTCCGGACACCGGCCCGGAAGAGTCTCTCACGACGAACTCCGGCTCGATCGCGATTTCCGGCTGGTACGTTCCGCGCTCCTCGATGCGCTCAATTACCGTTTGCGCTGCGATCTGCCCCATCCTCAACAGTGGCTGTCGCACCGTGGTCAGAGCCGGGTTGGCAAAAGCCGCGCCGGGAATGTCGTCAAATCCCACGACTGAGATGTCTCCCGGCACTCGCAAACCCGCCTCACGGAACGCCCAAATCGCGCCAATCGCGGAAATATCGTTATAAGCAAATACGGCCGTGAACGGCCGTTTCCGCGCCAGCAATTGCTTGCCTACGGGGTAACCGATCACCGGTGTCGAATCCGTGCCCTCGATTTGCACGGTCAGCTCCGGACGAATTCGCACGCCAAGCTCCCCTGCCACTTCCACAATCGCATCCCAGCGCACAAGGGAGTCCGAACTGAAAGGTTGGCCTTTTACAAAAGCGATTTCTTCGTGGCCGAGATTTTGCAAGTGCTGCAAGGCCATCCTCGCAGCGCGCTTGTGATCCAACACAATGTTCGTCACTCCCGCCACTCGCTGATGCCCCGCCACAGCGACCGTTGGCAGCGCCGGCTGTTCCGTAATGGAAGTGTCTACCGTAATGAAGCCCTCAACACCACGCGATTGCAGCATCTGCGAGTACGTTTGCAGTAGTTTCTTATCGTGTCGATGAATTACGGTGAGGAAGAAAAAATTGTGCTGCCGCAGGTGCTGTTCGATTCCGCTGATGATCATCGAACCATACGCGTCGCCAATCTCTTCTGCGATAACACCGATGGTATAGGTGCGCTGCAACCGCAGAGAACGCGCAAAAAAATTCGGGCGGTAATTTAGCTCGCGCGCCGCGGCAAGTATTCTCTGTTTCGTGTGTTCAGGAATGGACCGCGCCGCCGACGAATTATTCAGCGCCGCGGACACCGTTCCCGGCGTCAGGTTCAGTTGCTCCGCAATTGTCTTCAGGGTGACTCGCTCGGGTTTACGGGCGCCCGGCCTGGCCTTGTGCGCGGTCTTCATCGGCTGCCTCGACGTAACGTGCCGCACCGCAAGCGGCGCGGCTGTTTGTTTTAGACCTAGCGGACTCGAATTATGCTATATGCCCAAGAATCAACATCCTGCGCCATGCCCGCCTGTTTCATAAGACGTCTGGAAAATGTTCCCTGGCACCAAAAAACGGCTGCTTCCAGCCAATACCTCCCGGGATTCAGGCCGCGCCTCCTAAGAGCTATAGAGCAGCCCCTGCCGCAGGCCCGCCAGGGGCCCGCTCCAACTTGGCCGTAGAATATCATTATTTTTCTTTGGAATATCATTATTTTTCCTTGACAAGCCTCCACAGCAGGGCTATATATCGGCCCTAGTAGAAAAGTATTAGGTTCTTTCCTGCAGTTTTTTGGTGGGTCCTTATCTCAATTCGGGGTGGGTTGAGTACGGAAGTTCACCCGACCAGACGCATCGCATTTTCTCGCTGCTGCTGCGCCTGTATCTGATGAACTAATTCTTCGAGGTGGGTAAACGAATGAAGAATCAAGCCTCTCTGTTTTCCGGCGCAAGCATCAATTTCCATGCGATCCTCGCACTGTGTGGTGTGTTGCTGCTCGTGCTGTGCAGCGCCAGCTCATTGCAAGCGCAAGTGACGACCGCTTCCCTTCGCGGAACGGTTACCGACGAGCAGAAAGCTGGCGTCGCCGATGCTACTGTCGTTCTCACCAACGTTGGCACTGGCTATAGCCGCAGCGTGCAGTCGAGCAGTGACGGCGAGTACAGCTTCCAGGAACTGCCTTTAGGCACCTACCGCATCCACGTCACGCACGCCGGTTTCAAGGCAATGACGCAGACCGGTATCGAGTTGCACGTTGCCGACAATCTGGTGATTAACGTTACGCTTGGCGTGGGCGCGGTCAGCGAAACCATCACGGTCGAAGCTTCCCCGATCGCCGTCGAAACCACCAATGGCGAATTGACTGGGTTGATTGAGGCCAGCCAGGTTTCCGAGCTTCCACTCAACGGCCGTAACTTTATGCAACTGGTCACGCTGATGCCCGGCGTCGCGGCTGGTGAAGCGTACAGCGTCACCAACAAGGGACTCAAGGGCGGCTCAAACCTCGCCGTCAGCGGCAGCGCTTCCAACGGCAACCAGTGGCTTGTCGACGGCGCGAATAACAATGACACCGGCTCGCAGCGCACCATCCTTATCTATCCCTCCACTGAGTCCATCGAAGAGTTCAAGATCGAGCGCAGCAGTTACGGCGCCGAATTCGGCGGAATGTCCGGCGCTACCATCAACCTCGTCACCAAGTCCGGCAAAAACGACTTCCACGGTAGCGTTTATTATTCTGGCCGCAACGACAAGCTGAACGCCTACGACACCATTCTCAAGGCTGGCTGCCCGACCTGCGCCAAGAACAAATTCCGGGGCAACGATTATGGCTACACCATCGGCGGACCTGTAAAGAAGGATAAGATCTTCTTCTTCTGGTCCCAGGAATGGAACAAGCGCATCGAAGGAATCGCTCGCAGCGGCCACGTGCCAACAATTGGCGAGCGCGTTGGAGATTTCAGCGCCATCGCCGCCTGTCCTGGCAACACCGGCGGCAATAACAACGCCGGCTTCCCGGTAGCGGGTCTCACGGATCCCGACCCGACCCACGCAGGCGGCACTTTCGGACTGGCTCCAAACAACGCCGGGACCCCGGTGCCGGCTATTCTTCCGGCAGGCCGCGTCACGGCTCCAGGCCTCTTGCTTTTGACACAGTACCCTAAGCCGACTCTGTCGGATCCGTGCGCCAACTTGAACTGGACGGCTTCTCTCAATACCCCGACGCCCTGGCGCGAAGAAAACGCCCGCGGCGACATCAATCTGACCAAGACTCTTACCTTGATGTTGAAATACACCCAGGATGCCTGGACCCTTGGGACGCCCTCGGCCGGTTTTGGCTGGGGCAGCAACCCCTTCGGTGTAATCGATGAATCGTGGGATCAGCCCGGCCGGATCGCTGCTGCCAAGCTGAGCAAGACCATTGGTTCGAATATGGTGAACGATTTCCAGTTCAGCTATTCCGCGAATCGCATCACGATCATTCCGAGCAATCTTGGCCTGGAACAGCAGATCAATAATGCCATTCCGTGGAGTTTTCCCATTTCCGGCAAGAAGTTCGGAGACAAAGGACCTAGCGCGTGGTTCTCCGGCTGGGGTAATGCCCACCTTCCTGGCGTTTGGACGATTGCTCCATGGCAGAACACCCTTGATCACTACACCTGGCAGGATGACTTCTCGGTCGTTAAAGGACGCCACACTCTCAAATTTGGCGCGATGTACCGCAGAAGTGCCAAGGACGAGCAGAATCCCAACCTGGAATTCGGAGGCATTTTCGGTTCGGTTGGTTTCCAGGGCAACACCAATGGGGTTAATAAGACTGGATACGACGTCTCCGACATGCTGCTGAAAAACATGGCCATCAATATGAACGAGGCCAGCACCATCCTCACGAACGATATCCGCTGGTACGACGCAGGATTCTACGCCGCCGACAACTTCCGCGTGAACAGCCGTTTGACCGTTAACTACGGTTTCAGGTACGAACTGCTACCTAATCCCTATTTCGCGGATGATCTTTATACCTCCTTTAATCCGGCTGCGTACGTTCCGGCGCTCGGCAATGCGGCCTGCAATGGACTCCTGTACTCGCCTGGGCTTAAGGCCAACCCTTGCCCAGCAGGCGCCGGCGGCGTCGCAGGTCCTAACAGAGCTCTCTGGAACAATAACTATCACATGATCGCTCCGCGTCTGAGCGTTGCGTGGGATCCTACCGGGCAGGGCAAGTGGGCCATACGTTCCGGAATCGGCCAGTTCTTTAACCGCGACCGCCTCTTCCAGCTCCAGATCGGTGGAAACAACCCGCCCTTCCTAAGCAATTTCACGGCAACCAATGGACGCTTTCTTGACAGCCTGACACAGCCGACAGCTTGCGCCCCCACCTGCTTCGGCACCGGCCTCGGCGGCGCCAGCGTAGGCGGCGAGACCAGCAACCAGATGCCGAACAGTTGGCAATGGAACCTGACCGTCCAGCGTGAGATCTGGAAGGACGCTCGTTTGGAAGTTAGCTACGTCGCCAACCGCAACCTCCACTGGGAGATTCGCTCCGACGTGAACGCCATTCATGGGGCCGATCGCCTGGCATACTTCCAAGACAACGCTTGCGATCCGACAAACGCGCCGGCGCTTTGCGGCACAGGGGTTTCCTCGGGTGCTGCACGCACCGCACTCAGGCCCTTTGGTGCCATGAGAGGTGATAACACCATCCTCTACTACACACACAGCGGGCAGTCTGGCTACAACTCGCTTCAGGCTCTCTTCCAATCTCGCTTCCATCGCAACTCCACGGTGCAAGTGGCCTACACCTGGTCCAAACTGATTTCGGACACTCAGTTGATCGATTCGCCGAATAACAACGTTGACTTTTACAATCCGAGAGCGAATCGTGGGCCGGACGTGCTCAACCGCGGACAAATTCTATCCGCCAATTTCATCTACAATTTGCCGACGTTGCAGGCCCAGAACGGCCTGATCCGCAACACCCTCGGCTCGTGGGAGATGAGCTCTATCATCAGCGTTGCTTCGGGACCCAACGTAACTCCGTTCATTAACAGCGCCACCGGTGGTGGCGATTTCTCTGGGACTGGCAACGGAGGCAATGAGACCCCCATGCGCATCGCCGGGCAACCGTGTCATGCGAGCGGGAGCGACTCCAGACAGTGGTTGAACCCCAACGGGTTCACCATGAACGGCTTCCAAATCGGAAAGCTCGGAAACTCCGGGTTTGGTATTTGCACCGGACCGGGCAACGCCAACGTCGACTTCTCGTTGAGGAAGAACTTCAAAATCACGGAACGCATCAAGATGCAGTTCCAGTTGGACTTCTTCAACCTCTTCAATCATCCGCAGTATCGCGCGGATTCCCTCAACCTTGGCCTGAACTTCAGTGCCCCGGCATTGAAGAACGACGATCCAACTTCGGCTGAATTCCTGGATTCAGCAGGCAGCCCAATCTTCCCGAGAACGAATCCGGCGCCCGGCGGCACAGCCTTTACCGGTTGCGGTGCCAACCACTTGGCCAGTCCGACCGGCACGGTAGGTCAGAGCTGGTGCGCTTTCAGCATCGTCAACACTACAATCACCCCGAACCAGAGTTACGGTCTGGCGACGCAGTCCCGCGAAAATGGATTCCGCCAAATCCAGTACGGATTGAAGTTTAGCTTCTGACGAAAACTAACCATCTCTGCCAAACGTCCCGTCGCGGTAGCCACCCGACGGGACGTTTCCTTTTTCGCCGCACCTTAGTTCCGTTCCAAGCGTGCGGAAGATCAAATTCTTTGCGATAGAATAGGGCCTATGAGCGTTTACCCTCGGCGATCCGTGGCGTATTTTGTCGTTCTCTTCATTTTGGGCTTGCTGACTTTCAAATCCTTGGCCGCGCAGTCCCAAGGGCCCCAGCGCGTTCCCGTGCCCATCCCTCCTTCGGCGAAGCGTCCGCCCAAGAAAGACCACTCTGGTTTCCCGCCCGTTCCTACATTCAAGGATGTCGCCGCACAGCTGGGTCTGACCGTCCAGCACATTTCCACCGGCGAGAAACGCTACATACTCGAATCCATGAGCGGCGGCGTCGGGCTGATTGATTGCGACGGTAACGGCCGCCAGGACATCGTCATCGTCAACGGTTCCACTGTCGACCGCTATCGCGCAGGCGGAGACTTGATGGTTACTCTCTATCACCAGGAATCGGACGGCACCTTCAAGGACATCACCAAGCAGGCCGGTCTGACGCGCCTTGGTTGGGGAATGGGCGTGGCCGTCGCCGATTTCGACAACGACGGCAAGCTCGACCTCTTCGTCAGCGGCTATGGCAGCAGCGCCCTGTACCACAATCTGGGCAACTGCAAATTCGAAGACGTCACCGAAAAAGCCGGCGTCGGGGGCAGCGGATTCATGACGGGCGCCGCCTGGGGCGACTACGACCGCGATGGCAACGTCGACCTCTTCGTCGCCCGCTATACCCACGTGGATGTGAACAATCTCCCGCAGTTCGGCAGCAACAAGTACTGCCGTTACAAAGGCGTTCTGGTACAGTGCGGTCCCTGGGGACTGGTCGGCGAGACTGATTTCCTCTATCACAATCGCGGGGACGGCACTTTTGAAGAAGTCTCCGCAAAAGCCGGCGTCCACGACGAAATCGGCTACTACGGTTTAGGCGTGATGTGGGCTGACTATGATGACGACGGTTGGCCCGACCTCCTCGTCGCCAATGATTCCGTGCCCAACTACCTCTACCACAACAATCACGACGGCACTTTCACCGATGTAGGCATGCTCACCGGCTTGGCGCTGAGCGGCGAGGGCATGGAGCTCGGCAACATGGGCGTGGATTTCGCTGACTTCGACCACAGTGGACGTCTCGGCTTCTTCGTCACGCATTTTGCCGAGCAGCCCAATGGGCTCTACAAAAATCTCGGCTCGAAGGGTTTCGAGGACGTAAGCTGGACCTCCGGCGTTGGCCAGCAAAATTACGGTTTGGTCGGCTGGGGCACCGGTTTCTTCGACATGGATAACGATACCTGGCTCGACATTTTCGTCGCCAATGGCCACGTCTTTCCACAAGTCGATTCCGTCGAAACCGGCGCGCGCTATCGCGAACCCGTTTTGCTCCACCGCAACAATCGCGACGGAACCTTCGATGAAGTCTCCAAGGAATCTGGTCTGGCCAGCCTTCCGGTGAAGTGCCGCCGCGGCGCCGCCTTCGGCGACGTCTTCAACACCGGCAACGTCGATATTGTCGTGCTCAATGTCGGCGAAACTCCCTCGCTTTTCAAGAACATGAACGCTGACGGTTACCATCGCGTTCTGTTTAATCTCGTGGGCACCAAAAGCAATCGCGCCGCCATTGGGGCGCGCGTCACGATCCGTTCTGGAGGCCTCAAGCAGTTCAGCGAAGTCCATGGCGGCTCAGGCTATCTCTCGCAAAATGATTTGCGCCTGCACTTCGGCCTGGGCACGGCCAGGAAAATGGACACCGTCGAAGTTCGCTGGCCCAACGGTAAAGTCGAGACGCTCGAGAACGTCGCCGCTGACGCCATTTACACCGTTGTTGAAGGCCAAGGAATTCGCGACACAAAACCCCTTCCCGCGCCGGCGGCAGCCCAACCGTCCGGCGCTCACTAGGCTTCATGGCTCCGCCACCACGCATAAACCGCGCGTTGCGAGTCGCCATTTTCACTGCGGCACTGGCGGTCTTTCTTACACCACTCAGTTTTGCCGCAGACAGCCCAGGCGAAGCCCTGAAGCACCAGTTCGACGCCGCCAAATTCTCGCTTGCCGCAAACGATCTCAGTCAAGCAGAGAGCCGCTATAAGCAAACCATCGCCCTTGGCTTGCGCCAGCTCGGCAGCCTGTCCATCTCCGAAGGGCAATTTGAATCCGCCACGCACTATCTCGAAGAAGCGCTAAAACTCGAGCCTGACGACTTTCAATTGCAGTTGAACGCTGCCATCGCCTGGTTTCGCCGAGGTGACGAGCAGAAGGCTTCCCAGCTCATGAACACTGCCCTGGCTAGCCGCCCCGATGACGCGCAGGCCCACAACGTGATGGGCCGCATTTTTTTGCTGCAGGGCGATGTCCCACGCGCCATTGAGGAGCTAAAAACCGCGGTGAACTTGAACTACGACCTCGAAACCGCCTACTTCCTGGGCATCGCCTACCTCAAAGCTAGAAAGATGCCCGAGGCCGATGAGCTTTTCGCCAAAATACAATCCAACGCCGAAGAGTCCGCCGCGCTCCACGTCTTGTTAGGACGTGCCTACACCATCTCGAATCTGCCGGAGCCGGCCATTGCCGAGTTCCGCAAAGCTATCAAGCTCGATCCGAAATATCCGCGCGAGCACGGCTTTCTCGGCTACGCCTATCTGGATCACCTCGGCGAACAGGCATACCCCCAAGCCCGTGAAGAATTCGAAAAGGAATTGAAAATCAATCCCGACCAGTATTACTTCCAAACACTGCTGGGAATTGCCACCGTCGCTTTGCGCGATTTTCCAGCCGCTGAAATCGCGCTGAAACAAGCCGTCCGCTTGCGTCCCGATGACGCGCCTCCATACCTCTATCTCGGCGAAACCTATACCGAAACGAATCGTTTAAAAGATGCCGTCGATGCCCTTCAGAGATATCTAAAACTGGTGCACATCAACCAGGACGACATGCGCGAAGTCAGTCGCGCCTATTACTTGCTCGGCCAGGGCCTGCTTCGTCTGGGCCGCACTGACGAAGCTAAAGTAGCCTTGCAGCACTCCCGTGAATACCGGGAAGCAAAGTTCAAGTACGACCAGGAGAACATCTTCGGCGATAAACAACCTTCCAGCGACGATGGCGAGAGTCATACCTCCGAGCGCGTCGCTGACCTGCTTGCCGCCGGCGCTCGTGAGCAAAAACAGTCTGCGGAATCGATGGTCACGGAAGGGTTGCCTCAAACCGGCGCGCCCGAACCTCCCGCTGAGTCCAAGGAAGCGAAGCAGTATCGCGCCTTCGCTGCCGAAATCCTGGCCAGCTCCTACAACGATCTCGGCGTGATGCGCGCCAAAACTTCACAGTTCGCTGAGGCTGCGGATTTCTTCAAGCAAGCCTACGCCTGGAATCCAGCGCTACCCGGACTCGATCGCAACTGGGCTTTCGCCACCTATCGTGCCGAACTCTATTCCGATTCCATTCCGCCGCTCCAACGTGAACTCGCCGCTCACCCCGATGACATTTTTATTCGTAAGATTCTGAGCCTCAGCTATTTTGTGCAGGAAAACTACGCCAAGACCGCTGATGTTCTGCGCCCGTTGCTCTCGAATCCTCCGGACGATCCAGCTCTTTTGTTTGCTTGGGGCACGGCTTTGGTCCGCACGCGTCAGTCTGCAATCGCCGCAAAAATGTTCGAGCGCTTGTTGCAACAAAATTCTGCGAATCCCGGCGTTCACTATTTGCTCGGGCAGGCTTACGCTCAGCAGCAAGATTATCCGAATGCTCTGCGCGAACTGAAAGCCGCCGTGCAGATCGACCCCAAGCTCCTTGAAGCTCGCTACTACACTGGTTTGGTTTATCTGCACCAAAGCGACTTCGACAACGCCGCCCAGGAATTTCGCGCCGAGCTCGCGCTGCGTCCCGGCGATCCCGTCACCGCCTATCATCTCGCCTTCGCGCTGCTCTCGCAGGGCCAAACGGAAGAAGCCGCCGCGCTCCTCCGCGGCGTCGTGAAGACCAAGCCGGACTATGAGCTCGCGCACTTTGAGCTTGGCCGCGCCCTCCTCCAGCAGGGCGACGTCGAAGGCGCAATCTCCAGCCTGGAGACCGCCAAAAAGCTCCAGCCCGACCGCGACCTCACCTATTTCCAGCTTAGCCAAGCCTACCGCCGCGCCGGCCGCGCGCAAGACGCCGCGCAAGCCCTCGCCACCTACCGCAAAATGATCGAAGAAAGCCGCCAAAAAAAGCGCCAGAGCCTGGAAGCCGAAACGCCTTGACACGACCCCCCTTGCTTAGAATAACGATTTTATACTATAGTTTCGCTCATTAAGGCCGGGCCGATTGCTGCCTGAAACCGGCCTTCCTGCGGTGCTCGTCGAGGAGTCTTCATGATTAAGAGGCTCGCACTTTCTTGCGTTGTCGCGCTTCCGTTCGTCCATCTCACCTCCACCGTCTATGCTAACGACGACATTCCAAAGGCTGCCTGGAAGCGTCCCATCGGCGCGCCCCTCGAAAACCCCGGCACGAAAAAGCCCGCGCTCGACGCCGGCCATATCGACAACGGCTTTTGGCAAGGCGCGCCCGTCGGCGGTTTTGGCGCCGGCACTTTCTCGCGCACCTTTCGCGGCGACTTCGCCCGCTGGCACATCAAAGCCGGCGTCCACAAATATCAAACTGTATGGGCCAATCAGTTTGCGATGTTTCAAAAATCCGAAGGCGATGCTGATGGCGTCGCAAAAGTTCTCACCGCGGCACACCCGCCTGATCATTCGCTGCGCTCCTGGGATTGGGACTATCCCGTTGGTGCCGGCGATTACCATGCTCTCTATCCAAAGTCCTGGTTTGATTACCGCTGGGAGAAATTTCCTGCGCACGTGACGGTCGAGCAGTTCTCGCCCATCCTTCCCGGGAATTACAAAGAGACCAGCTACCCTGTCGCGGTCTACCGCTGGCACGCTGAAAATCCCACCAAGCATCGCGTCACCGTTTCCGTTTTGCTCTCTTGGGAAAACATGCTCGGCTGGTTTCGCACCTTCAGCCGCGATTTGCATGGCAAAATCAACGATGGCAATCACAATGCCTTCCGCTCCGAGCCATTTCCCCGCGCGCTGAAAAACTCGAACGATGTGACTGGCTCCGCGGGTGCGATGAAGGGGATTATTTTCGATCGTAATCACCTCGGCCCAGTGCAAGATCACCCTGTGCAAAATGAATGGGACGGCCAATTCGTGATCGCCGCGCTCGAATCTCCTGGTGTGGAGATCACCTACCAAACCACCTTCGCGCCCGATCGCGACGGCAAGGAAATTTGGGCTCCCTTTTCGAAGGACGGCAAACTCGCCAACAGCGACGACGCTTGGACCAGCAGCGGCGAAGATCTCGCCGGTGCCATCGCTGTGCGCTTCACGCTCGAACCCGGCGAAAAGCGCGTCATCCCTATGACCATCGCTTGGGATTTGCCCATCGTCGAATTCGGTTCCGGACGCAAATGGCATCGCCGCTACACCGATTTTTACGGAGCGACAGGCACCACGGCGTGGGCCATCGCTCGCGACGGCCTCGCAAATGCCTCCGCCTGGAGCCAAGCCATCGATGCTTGGCAAGCGCCCTACGTCAATGACGAAAGCAAGCCCCTCTGGTATCGCGGCATGCTCTTCAACGAGCTCTATCCTCTCGCCGACCTCGGCTCCTTCTGGGGCCGCCCCGTCGGCTCCAATCCGCAAGCGCCTCCCGTCTACTCTTTCATGGAGTGCTACGACTATCCCTACTACGAAACGCTCGACGTCCGCTTCTACGGCTCCATGCCCCTCCTCAAATTCTGGCCCGACCTCGAAAAAAATGTGATGCGCGAATTCGCCGCCACCGTCCCGCAAGAAGCCGGCGAAAAAATGGAATGGATTTGGAAAACCGTCCACTCCGGCCAGCTCAGCTTCCGTATCCGTAAAGCCAAAGGCGCGGTTCCCCACGATCTGGGTGTTCCCGACGAAGATCCCTTTAAGCAAATCAATCAATTCAGTTGGCAGGACACCAATGGCTGGAAAGACTTGAATCCCAAGTTTGTCTTGATAGTTTATCGCGATTTCGTCTTCACTGGCCGCAAAGACAAGGAATTCTTGCGAAGCACCTGGCCCGCCGTGCAGGAATCGCTCGAGTATCTCCGCAAATACGATCACGATGGCGATGGCCTTCCCGAAAACGAAGGCTATCCCGACCAAACCTACGACGAGTGGGTCGTGCGCGGCGAGAGCGCCTATTCCGGCAGTCTATGGCTCGGCGCCCTGCGCGCCGCCGAAGAAATTGCCAAGCAGCTCGCTGATTCCGCCGCTGCGTCGAAATATCACGAACTCTTCGCCAAAGCGCAAGCCAGCTACATCAGCAAGCTCTGGAACAAGGAATATTTCCGTTACGACACGAGTAGCGAGTACCGCGACAACATCCAGGCCGACCAGCTCGCCGGCCAGTGGTACGCCAACATGACCGGCCTCGGCGACCTCGTTCCGCGCGACATGCAGCGCAGCGCCCTCCGCAAGATCTTCGATTTCAACGTCATGAAGTTTGCCGACGGCAGCATGGGCGCCGTCAACGGCATCGCGCCAGACGGCTCCCTGGTGAAAACCAATGAACAGGTCCAGGAAGTCTGGACCGGCACCACTTTCGGTCTCGCCGCGCTGATGCTTGGCGAAGGAATGAAGGACGAAGCCTACAAAACCGCCTGGGGCATCTATCACACCAGCTACGAAACCAAAGGCTATTGGTTCCGGACGCCCGAAGCCTGGGATATCACTGGCAACTACCGTGCCTCCATGTACATGCGCCCCGCAGCCATCTGGGCCATGGAAATGACCGAACCCCCGAAGTGATTTCGCTTTTCCGCTTGACTTTTCTAAGATATTAGGTACCATACGCTTGGGTAAACACGCGTTCGTTTCCTCTGCTCGCACAGCAATTCCCTAAATCCTTTAGAATGTGAGCCGTTTCTCTCCACTTGCTCAAAAACTCGGTGCCAAAGCGACCCTGCGACGGAAGAAGACGGAAGAATAGGAACGCGCGCCACTGAAATTGTGCGCCTAACTCCTTTAGAATGCGCAGTTACAAGGTAAAGTGCCCCTAAGTCCTTTGGAATGAGCAGTTACAGAAAAGGGGGGAGGGGGGGCCTAGCGAGGCAAACGCAGCCGCGCCTCGCACCCTCGGGTGCCGCGGCGATTCGCGAGCGTTAGCGTCCCGCCATGAGCCTCCGCGATCTGTCGGCTTAGCGCCAGGCCAATCCCGGTGCCCCCCGGCTTGGTTGTGAAAAAGGGAACGAACACGTTGGCCGTGTTTTGAATCCCCGGCCCGTCATCCGTCACCCAAACTTCCAGTTGCGAGTCCTGGCTGGACCAGCCCACGCTGGCCTGCGTCCCGCATTCCAGCACCGCATCGGCGGCGTTGTGCAGCAGATTAATGAGCAGTTGCTCCAATTGGTCGGCATCGCCGGAGATCATTACTTCCGGGCCTTCGTGGATTTTCACTTTCACGCGCGTTTCCAGCTTCGCCACGCGCGAAACCCAATCCCGGACGCTGACCGGCGCCAGCTTCGGCGCGGGCAGCCGCGCCAGCCGGGAATACGCCGCCATAAAGCGGGCGAGCGCTTCCGTGCGCGACCGAATAATGCCAAATCCCTGCTGAAGGTCGTCCAGAAGTGCGCGACTCACTTCGGGCTGCAGGTCGCCTTCATTGCGGAGCGAATTCAATCCGCTTTCCAGGCTTTGCGCCACGGATTGAATGGGCGCGAGCGAATTGTTCAGTTCGTGCCCCATGACGCGAATCAGCCGCTGCCACGCCTGGCGTTCTTCATCGCGCAGCGCGCGGCTCAAATCGCTGAGCACGACCAAATGATGTGGCAAGCCCGCCTGACGGAAAGATCCGCGGCGCATTCCCCAGCGGCCAGAGCCGCCGGGAAACGTGAGCTCCATGGTGCGTACCGCATCGCCCTCGAGAGAGGCGCCCAGGCCCAGCTCGGCGGCGGTAAACCCCAGCAGGCGTTCGATGGGACGCGCCAGCAATCGCTCGCCGGCGCGATTCACCAGGCGCAGTTTATTTTCATTGTCGAACGTAAAAATCGCCACATCGATTTCTTCCATCACCGCACGCAGCAGCGCAGTGGCTTCCAGCGCCCCGAGCCGCTGCTCGCGCAGCGTCTCGCTCAGCGAGTTCACCTCGATCATCACTTCGCCCATGGCGTCGTCGCGCCGAGCGCCGCGCCCGCGCACGGAAAAATCCTCTTCGCGCATGGCCGCAAGAAGATTCGAGAGCGTCTGTAGGGAGAACGCCACGCGGTGGCGTACGGAAACTGCAAAACCAAGCCACAAGCCGATGATGAGCAGTCCCAAAGTCCAGATCGTGCGAGAGGAATAGTCGCCGGTCCACAGCAGAATTAACGCAATGGCCGAGCCCGGCAGACCCGCCGCCACGGCCAGGAGCTGAATGCGGTGTTCGTAGCTGAGCGGCTTCATTCCAAGCCGTGTTTTTGCAAACGGCGATACATCGCGCTGCGACTGAGGCCCAACGCTTTTGCTGTCTGGCTGACGTTGCCGTCATGGCGCGCCAGCATGCGCTGAATCAAGTGATGCTCCACTTCGTCGAGGCTCATTTCCTCCAGCCGCGCTCCGCTGCCAGGCGCCGCGGCGCGCAAACCGAGGTCGCCAGCGCGCACCAGCGGTCCCGTCGCAAGCAGCACGCCGCGCTCGATCGCGTGGTCTAGCTCGCGAACGTTCCCCGGCCAGGGATGCTCGTGAAGAACCTGGGTGGCCACCGGATCGAATCCGCTGATGGTTTTGCGGTAGCGCTGCGCATAGCCGCGAAGAAAATGGTGCGCCAGCACGTCGATATCTTCCTTGCGCTCGCGCAGCGTCGGCAAATGAATTTCGATGGTATTGAGGCGAAAAAGCAGGTCCTGGCGAAAACGTCCCGCGGCGGCTTCCGCGGTTACATCCACGTTGGTGGCGGCAATCACGCGCACATCCACGCGGCGAGTGCTGGAAGAGCCGACGCGCTCGAGCTCGCCGGTCTCGAGAACGCGCAGCAACTTGGCTTGCAGCTTGAGCGGAACGTTCGCAATTTCGTCTAGAAACAGAGTGCCGTTGTCGGCCAGCTCAAAGCGTCCGACGCGATCGACGCGCGCGTCCGTGAACGCGCCTTTCACGTGCCCGAACAGTTCGCTCTCGAAAACGCCTTCGGAAAGGCCGCCCGCGTTCACCGTGACCATCGGAGTGTTCGCCCGCGGCGACAACGCGTGCAGCGTTTGCGCAACAACTTCTTTGCCCGTGCCGTGCTCCCCGGTGATAAGCACGTTCGCGTCGGAAGGTCCGATGCGGCCGATGATGTCGAGCACCGGCCTCATGGCGGCAGATTCGGCAATCATGGTCGGACGTGATTCCGCCCGCAGCAAGCGATTTTCCGCTTCGAGCCGCGAAGCCTGCCGCAGCGCCTGCCGCAAGTCGATCTGCGTGCGCAACACGGTAATTAAGCGCGTGTTTTCCCACGGTTTGGGAATGAAATCGCGCGCCCCGCGCCGCATGGCCTCGACGGCAACTTCGACGCTGCTCCACGCGGTCATCACAATTATGGGAAGCGTGCTATCCATCATCTGAATACGCGGCAGCAGGTCCAGCCCTTCCTGGCCCGAGGTGGTATCGCGCGCATAATTCAAGTCCATCAGCACAGCATCGAATTCCCGTGCCTCGAGAGCGGCCAAAGCTTCGCTGGGCGAAGCAGCGCCGTGGATTTCATAGCCTTCCCGCCGCAGCAGCAGCCGCAGTGCGTCGCGTATATCGGATTGGTCATCCGCGACAAGCACGCGATGTGGATGTGAGTTTGTCGGTTTCATTCCGCCCGCAATCTAAAGTCTATTCTATAGGTCTTCACGCGCACCACAAGCGCGGCGCCCCAGCCAGAGTCCGAGCAATCATTCGTAGCGTAATGCGATCATCGGACCGACTCGCGCCGCTCTTCGCGCGGGAATGTAACATGCGGCCAACGCAACCAGAATCAGCAGCATGGATACTCCCGCGTAGTTGAGCGAGTCCGCGCCGCCGATTCCGAAAAGCAAGCTCGCCAGAACGCGGGATGCGACAAATGCGCCCGCGAGCCCAACAACGATTCCGGTCAGCGCCAATCGCATTCCCTGGCCGATGACCATACGGTGGACATCGTCAGGCCGTGCCCCCAGTGCCATGCGAATTCCAATCTCCCGCGTGCGCGTCGCCACCGAATAGGCGGCGATCCCATACAATCCAAGGCACGCCAGCAGAAGCGCCAGAACGCCGAACAGGGTAGACAATGTGCTCAGGGACCTTTCATTTTGCAGGGTGCCTTCCGTTTGCGCCTTTTGCGTAATGATTTGCACGAGTGGCAGATTGGCATCAACGTCGTGCATTGCGTCGCGGATTGCGCTCACTCCGGCCGCGGGTTCAATTGCCGTGCGAACTTCCATCGTTACTTGCCCGAGAAGATCGGCAGGAGCTTGCGCGAGCGGGATGTATATCTGCGGAAGAGGCTCCTGTTCCCGCAGGCTCAGTGACTTCACCTCTTTGACGACTCCCACCACGGCGATCTGTTCGCCGGTTTTCGCGTCTTTGAAACTCAACTGTTTCCCGATCGGAGCTTCATCGGGAAAATACTTGCGCGCGAACGATTCGCTGACAACAGCTACCCTGGGCGCCTGTTGTCCATCCGCACCAGCGAAATCGCGGCCTAGGATCAAAGGGATGCCCATGGTCTCGAAGAAATCGGGAGCGACAGGATTGCAATTTACCTTGAGCCCCTCCTCGCCCTTGCTTACAGAAGCAAAATGCAACGCCACGCGGATCCAACGCCCGCCGCTCAGCAGGCCGAATCGCGAAAATGTCGCGGATAAGACTCCTGGCGCCGCGTTCACTCGCTCCTGCGCCCTCGCGTAAAGAGCAAGCTCTCGTGCGCCATCGTAACCTGAGAGCGTCGGATAGATGGAGACTAACAACACGTTCTCCTGGCGGAAGCCGGCATCCACCATAATGAGCTTTTGAAGGCTTCGCACCAGCAAACCTGCACTCACCAAGAGCAAAACCGACAGCGAAATCTGAGAGACCACTAAGAGCTTTCGCGGTCCGAGATGCGGCGTATTTGCACTTTTGAAAGAGGACGTGCCCTTGAGCGTCAGACCCGCATCCATTCGCGTCGCCCAAAGAGCTGGAGCGACTCCAAAGAGCAGACAGGTGAAAAAAGAGACGGCCAAGGCAAAATACAGAGTGCGGGCGTCCGCGTGGGCGTCCAGCGCCTGCAGGGTGTCACCATCCGCTAGAAGCCGTACAAGGGACGTCGTGATCCAGGTGGCAAAAAGCAAACCTAACGCGCCTCCACCCACCGCAAGCAGTAAGCTTTCGGTGAGCAATTGCCGAAACAACCGCATCCTGCGAGCGCCCAGCACAAGGCGCAACGCGATTTCCTTCTGCCGGTTTACAGCGCGGGCCAGCAAAAGATTGGCGACATTGGCGCACGCAATCAGCAACACCAATGCAACGACCATCGTCAGCACTAGGAGCGACCGAGGAAGTTCGTCGGGCAGAGCGAAAAGGCCTCGGCCGCCCGGAACCAGCTCTACGCTTCGGGAATGCAGGTCGCGTTGGGCTTGCTGCGAAATTGGCGAACCCAGCGCTGCAGCTGTAAATTGCTGATCGATCAGCGTCACCTCGGCGCTGGCCTGTTTCTCATCGGTTCCCGGCTTCATTCGGGCCATTACGCCAAGGGTCAGATGGTCATTCAGCCTCAACTTTTCCCAGAACGCCAAGGGAGCCCAAACATCCGTTGAATCGCCAAGTTCAATACCTCGAAATCGCGCGGCTGTCACGCCAACGATGGCGAACGGAATCCCTTTCATCGTGATTGTTTTTCCTACGACAGAAGGGTCCAACGCGAATTTTCGTTTCCAGTAGTCGTAACTCATGACCGCCACCGCTGGTCTTCCGGGCTGATCATCGTCATTCGTGAGCGCTCGCCCCACAGTTACGTCGACACCCAACACGGAATAGAAAGTTCCAGAGACGCACTGACCCCAGACAAAGTCCGGCTGCCCGTCGACATTGACCACCAAGCGGGTGGTATCGAACGCAAACAGGCCGGAAAAGGAGTGATTCAAATCTCGAAACTTCTCAAATTCCGCGAGAGAGAAAGCGCTCCCGTGCCCTTCCGGTGAAAGCAGCCGGAAGTACACAAGCTGCTTGGGATTCCTGGCCGGAAGCAGCTTGAACATCACCGCGTCCGTCACGCTGAAGATCGCTGCATTAGCGCCGATGCCGAGCGCGAGGGTGAGAACGGCCACGGAGGTGAAGCCCGGGTTCTTCAGGAGTATGCGAACGGCGTAGCGCAGGTCTTGCAGAAGGGTCCTCATGCGGTTCCTCCGTTACCTTACAAACGAGGGAAAGGGGCGAGGCGTTTCCGGCTATCCGGGCGCTAATCGGGCCTCGGCGGCGGTATCCGTGGTCGCCGAAAAGCTGCCGGTGCAAGCAGTTATTCGTAGCGCAGCGCAACGAGCGGGTCGACGCGGGTGGCACGCTGCGCGGGAACCCAGGAGGCCAGCAGGGCTACCAGGGTCAGGAGAAGAGACATACCCGCAAAGGTCAGCGGATCCGTGGCGCTCACCCCGTAGAGAAGGTTGGCGAGGACCCGCGTGAGCGCAAATGCCGCGATCAGGCCGCCGCCGACACCGAGAACGGCAAGCCGCAGGCTTTCGCCGAGCACCATCCGAAGAACATCCCTGCGCGACGCACCAAGCGCCATGCGCACGCCAATCTCTTGCGTGCGTTGAGTGACGTTGTAGCGGATCAATCCAAACAATCCCACTGCGGCCAGGGTAAGGGCCATGGCGGCAAAGACGCTGAGCAGCGCCACCGCTGAACGGCGCGGTCCCATGGAGATCAGGATGCGCTGATCCATGGTCTTTAGGTCGGACACCGGCTGGCCGGGGTCTACCTCGTGCACTGCCTCGCGCACCGCTTCGGCCAACGTCGCTGGGTCGCCGCTTGTGCGCGCGATAAGGAACGTGGCGGAGGAATTTTCCTGGTACAAGGGAAAGTAGTAAACGCCCTTGCCGGAGCCCTCGACCCCTGCCGCGGACGCCTCTTCGCCCACAACTTGCGAGTGGCGGACGGGCGCGACGATGCCGACTATGGTTTTCCAAGGAGAATTGCTTCCGTTGCGAATGCGTTTTTCGAGCGCGTCCTGATTGGGCCAATACTCGCGCGCAAGATTCTCGTCGACAATCGCGACGGGCTGACCGCCGAGGCGGTCCTGTTCTGTAAACGCGCGCCCGCGGATCAGCCGAATGCCCATGGTTTCGAAATAGCGCGGGCTGATGGCGCGAATGTCGCCGTGCGGTCCGGGATCGCCTGGCGGAGACACCCGCCCCTCGATGTTGAACGACGCAGAACCGCCGAAACCACTGAAGGGCAGCGGCACCGCCGCCGCAGCGGATTCAACGCCGGGCGAATTGGAAAGCCGCTCGACTGTACTGGTCAGAAAAGCGATCTGCTTTGCGGGAGTGTCATACTGGCGCTCAGGCAATGCTAAGGCGGCGGTCATTAGTCCATGCGGACGGATACCGACGTCGACGTCCTTGAGTTTGGATAAGCTCTTGACGAACACGCCGGCGCTGGCGAGCAAAACCAGGGCCAGGGCGAGCTCCACCACGACGAGTGCGCTTCGGAAGCGATGCCTGCCTCGGCTTCCATCTCCCGTGCCGCGGCCTTGCTTCAGATTTTGTTGCAGATCGGTGAAGGCGATCTGCCAGGCGGGCGCGGCTCCGAAAATGATGGCCGAGGCGCCGGCGAGCAATGCGGTGAACAGGAGGACGTAAAGATCCAAATGAATGTCCAGGCCGCTGGCAAGGTTCTCAGGGGCAAGCCACAACAAGGCGCGAATCGCTTGCGAGGCGACGATCAGGCCGATGGCCATTCCCACGAGGGCCAGCACCACGCTCTCCGTGAGCATCTGGCGGGCCAGGCGACAGGGTGAGCCGCCTAGAGCGGTGCGGATAGAAAACTCCTTAGCGCGGGCGGATGCGCGCGCTAGCAAAAGACCCGCAACGTTGGAGCAGGCAATGAGGAGCACAAAACTCACTGCGCCTAACAGGATGAGCAGCGGCGTGCGCACGTCGCCATAGACAAATTCCGTGAAGGGAACGGCAAACATGCTCCAACCGGAGGCCTTGGGATACCCTTTTGTTCGGGGATCGTTGATGACCTCCTGCGAGGCCACGTTGAGGAAAGCGGCGGCGCTGGAAAATTTGACGTTGGGTTGCAACCGGACAACCGCGAAGAAGTTTTCGTTAAAGATGTTATCGAGGACGAAGGCGTCCGGCGCGAGACCGAGCGGCGCCCAGAGGTCCGTTTGGCTCGGCCACTGGAAGGCCGCTCCCATCACACCTATGATTTTGTAAGGCCGCTGGTTGAGCTGCACGGAGCGGCCCACGATTCCGGAGTCGCCGCCGAAAATCGTTTTCCACGTGTTGTAAGCCAAGACGACTTCGCGGTCGGCGTTGGGCTGGTCTTCCTCCGGAGTGAAAACTCGGCCGAGCAGAGGCTTGGCCTCAAAAACGTCGAACCATTGCGAAGAGACTTTGGCGCCGCGGAGGCGAAGCGGCCAGGAGCCGGCGGCGTAGTTGAAGTCGGTCTCCGTCTCGATGGCGGCGGCCGCAAAGGTCTGCTTGTTGTCGCGGACAAACGTATAGTCTGGCGCCGAAATCACAATGCTTTTGAGGTTCAGCTTTTCATAGCGAACACGAATGGCAGCCAGCCGCTCCGGATGCGGGATTCCATTGGGGTGCAGGAGCAGGCCGTTCACGACGCTGAAGATGGCGGTGTTCGCGCCGATGCCAAGTGCGAGCGTAAAAACCGCGACGAGCGTGAACCCCGGGTTCTTTAGCAGCATGCGAATGGCGTAGCGCAAGTCTTGCAGAAGGGTACTCATGCGATTCCTCCGCTACCTAGAAACGAGGGAAGTGCCCCAATTGTTCCGCCCGTCCGACCTGGTGGCCTTATCCCACGCGGGCGGCGGCTGTGTCTTCGCTGACCACCCAGCCGTCCTTGAGCTGGATGATGCGGTTGCCAAAGGTGGCGTTGCGCTCGGAGTGTGTGACCTGAATGATGGTGGTGCCGGCGTCGTTGAGGCGCTTGAAAAGCTGCATGATTTCGTCGCCCTGCGCGGAATGCAGGTTTCCCGTGGGCTCGTCGGCGAGGATAAGCTTGGGATTCTGAATCACCGCGCGCGCGACGCCCACAAGCTGCTGCTGTCCGCCGGAAAGCTGGTTGGGGAAGAGGTCTTTCTTGCCGACGATGTTGAAGCGGTCGAGAATGTCGCAGACGAGGCTGACGCGTTCCTTGTGCGGAACATTTTTGTACGAAAGCGGGATTTCAAGATTTTCAAAGACAGTGAGATTGTCGATCAGGTGGTAGCTCTGAAAGACGAAACCGATATTGGCTTTGTGGAGTTCGTTGCGCTTTTTGACGTTGAGTTTGTGGACCGGCTGCTCGAGGAAGTAGTATTCGCCGTTCCACGCGCTGTCCAGCATGCCGATGATGCTGAGCAGCGTCGATTTTCCCGCTCCGGAAGGGCCCATAAAGGTGACGAACTCGCCGCGCTGAATGTCGAGCGTGATGCGGCGCAGGACGAAGAATTTGCTCCCGCCGGCCTCGAAGACCTTCTCGAGATTTCGCAACTGAATCAAAGGTTCCACAAACTCTCCTTATCGCTCGAATGGCCTGACTCTAGTGTACCTTTCGCGGCGCCATCGCTCTACTCATAGCGCAGCGCAATGATCGGGTCGACGCGCGTAGCGGAACGCGCCGGCAACCAGCACGCCAAGAGCGCCACGCCAATCAGAAACGCGGAGACCAACGCGAAGGTCAGCGGGTCGCCTGGTTTCACCCCGTATAGCATGCCGGAGAGGAGGCGCGTCAAGCCGAATGCCCCGGCAAGCCCGATGAGCAGGCCGAGCGAGGTCATGCGCATTCCTTGGCGCAGAACCAAGCCGAAAACGTCGCTCCGCTGCGCGCCAAGCGCCATACGGATACCCATTTCCTGCGTGCGCTGCGCCACCAGGAAAGCCATGACTCCGGCAACACCGATGGCGGCGAGCAGCACGGACAGTCCGGCGAAGATGCCGATCAAGGTCAAACTGAACCGGCGCTGTGCCAGCGATTCGCCGAGCACTTGCTCCATGGTGCGAATCTGCGAGACGGGCTGCTCCGGATTCACCGCGCGCACTTGCGCTTTGATGCCGGCGATAAGGTTGAGCGGATCATTGGCGACGCTGCGCACGACCAGGTAATTAAAGAGCGAGGGAAATTGAGGATACGGCCAGTAAATCATGGAGCCGACCGGTTCTTGCGGGCCGTTAGGTTTTACATCGCCAACCACGCCGACGATTTCGCCCGTCAGCGGCGGTCCCCAATCGAGCATGGTGACGCGCGCGCCTACGGGATCTTGGCCCGGCCAGAACGTATTGGCCATGGTCTGATTGATGATCATCGCTTTCGGCGCGGCGGCGGAATCCCTTGCCGAAAATTCTCTCCCACGCAGCAGCGGGATTTGCATAGTGCGCAGGTAATCGGAGTTGATAATTCGGATGTCGGCGGAAGGTTCGTCGCCGCTCTTCACCGGCGGGCGGCCGACGATGGCAAAGTCGGTCGAGACACCTCCGGCGATGGGCAGGGAATTCACTACACTTGCGGACTGCACGCCGGGCACGCTGCGTACGCCCTCGAGAATGGCACTTAGCGCTTGGCTGCTGCGCGTGTCGAAAGCGGACTCCGTTGCTTCCGGCAAAAAAAGCTGCAGCGTCAGAACATTCTTCTGATTGAAGCCTAGAGGCACGCGGAGCAAGCGTACAAAACTGTTGGTCAGCAAGCCTGCTCCGGCGAGCAGCACCAGCGCCAGCGCGATCTCTGAGATCACGAGGGCACTGCGAAGGCGCACTTGCGCGGCGCTGAGCGAGGTTCGCCGCGACTCGCGCAGGCAGTTTTGCAGATCGACCTTGAAGGCTTGCAGCCCGGGCACGACTCCAAAGAGCATGCCGGTGAGCGCTGTTACCAGCAGCGTGAAGGCCAGCACGCGCCAGTCCATGGAGGCATCTTGCAAGCGCGGAATATCGCCGGGGCTCAATTGAATAATGGCGCGCAGCGCAAAGTTCGCGGCCAGCAAGCCGAGAGCGGAGCCGAACAGAGCTAGCACTATGCTTTCCGTCAACAATTGACTCAGGATGCGAATCTTGCCGGCGCCGAGCGCGATGCGAACGCCGATTTCCTTGACCCGCCCCGCGGCTCGAGCAAGCAGAAGATTCGCGACGTTGGCGCAAGCGATCAGAAGCACGAATCCGACGGCGCAGAACAAAAGAAGGATGGGAAGCCTTACTGCGGCGACCAGGCGCTCTTGAAACGGCGATGGGTATGCGTTCCAGTTCGGGTCGACGCCCGTATTCTCTGCGTCGATGGCCTTCGCCAATGCTTGCGCTTCGCTGCGCGCTTGCGCCAGTGTCGCTTGCGCCTTTAGCCGGCCGATTACTGTGTAAAGGTGCGCGCGGCGATTGGTCAGCAGAGTGTCATCCAGAGCGAGCGGCGTCCAGAGTCCGGCGTCTTCTGGAAATCGAAAGCTGGCGGGCATTACGCCCACAATACGGCTCGCAGTTCCGTTGACCTTGCAGGTCTTGCCGATGATGTTCGGGTCGGAGCCGAAGCGGCGCTTCCACAAACCATTGCCCAGAACAACGACGGCGTCACTGCCAAGGCGTGCTTCCTCCGGCAGAAATGTGCGGCCAAGTTGCGGAGCGACTCCAAGGGCGTTGAAAAATTCCGCCGAGACGCGGTAGCCGTCGACGTTTTCGGGCTCGCGTTCGCCGCTCAGCGTAAAGAGCCAGGAGCGGTACGCAGCCAGCTTTTCCAGCGTGCGCGTCTGTTTGGCCACGTCGGCGAAATTTGCGTAGGTGAATTCCGGTGAAGCCCAATCGGGATGACGCTCTTCGAGCTTGATCAAGCGTTCCGGTTGCGCGAAGCGAAGCGGCGCCAGCAGAACAGCATTCACCACGCTGAAAATGGCGGTGGTCGCGCCCATACCGAGGGCCAGGGTCAGGAGCGCGACAGTCGTGAAGCCCTTATTTTTCGCGAGGGCGCGCAGTGCGTAGCGAAGATCCTGCCATATATAAGTCATAGCGGACTCCAGCGTGAGGCGGCTATCGGCGGCAACCAGCTCATTCGTAGCGCAATGCCTTCAGCGGATCGAGTCGCGCAGCCCAGCGCGCGGGGAGGTAACACGCCAGCGCCGCGACGGCGGCAAGGAGCAAAGGCAGACCGATGAAGGAAAATGGGTCGGCGGCTTCCACGCCAAAAAGCAGCGCGGCAAGCGCGCGGGCGAGCGCGAACGCGATGGGCAGCCCGATCGCCAAACCCAGCACGGTCAGCGTCATTCCGCTGCGCAGCACCATGCGCAAAATGTCGTTGGTTTGCGCGCCTAATGACATGCGAATGCCGATTTCATGCGCGCGCTCGCTCACGGAATAAGACATCACACCGAAAACACCGACCGACGCCAGCACCAGAGCGATGACGCCAAGCACCGCCATCATCGCGGCGACGTACGCGATGCCCACGATGGATTCGGTGATCAGGCGGTCCATAGGCTTGATGTTGTAGAGCGGCAAGTTGGGATCGACGGCGGCGATTTGCGCGCGCACGGCGGAGATGAACTGCAGGGGGTCACCGGGAGTACGGAGAACGATGGTGGTGTAATACGGAGGAGTTTGCCGAAAGGAACGGTAGATGGTGGGAATGTCCTGCTTTTGGATCCAACTGTAGTGCAAGTCTTTGACGACACCGACGACAGTCATCCAGGGAAGTTCGGAATCGTCCTTGCCGACTTTCACGCGTTTGCCAAGCGGGCTCTCGCCGGGGAAATAGCGCTGGGCGAGGCTTTCGCTGATCACCGCGACGGGAATCGTCTCCGCGCCGTCGGCGTCGGACAAGGTGCGACCTTCGCGCAACTTTATGTTAAGGGCAGTGAAGTAGCTCGGTGCGGCGATTTCGTTGATGGCGTCGCGCAATTCTCCGCGCTGGGCTAGCGGGCGCCCTTCAATGGAGAAGAAATCGGTGGACGCGCCGCCGCCGTTGGCATAGGGAACGTCGGTGACAAGGGATGCCGACTGCACTCCAGGCAGAGCGCTCAAGCGCTGCAAGACTTGTTGGTGAAAGGCGAGGCGGGCCGGGGCCTTCTCGTATTGCGCGTCATGCAGAGTCAGATTCATGGTCAGCAAAGTTTGCGGAGCGTAGCTCTCATTAACGTCGAGCAAACCGCGAAAATTTTTGACCAACAAACCCGCGCCGACGAGCAAAACCAACGCGAGCGAGATTTCTGCGACCACCAGCGCACCGCGCAAGCGTCCGCGCGCCCGGCTGACGGTCGAACCGCGGCCGCTTTCCTTCAACGATTCGCTGAGGTTGGTGCGCGAGGTGAGCAGGGAAGGAGCAATGCCGGAGAGAACGCCGCTAACGACGGCGATAACGAGCGTAAAAAGGAAGGCGTTGGCGTCCAGATGGATGGTGCGCCAACCGGCGATGTACTTGGCCACATCGGGAGGCATGTGGGAAAGAATCATGTCGATGTCCCATTGCGCGAGGAGCAGGCCAATACCCGCGCCACCCAGCGAAAGCAAAATGCTTTCGGTGAGTAATTGCCGAATCATGCGCCAGCGGCTTCCGCCGAGCGCGGCGCGTACGGCGAATTCGCCGGCGCGTCCGCTCATGCGCGCAAACTGCACGTTGGCCACGTCCGCGCAAGCGATTAGCAATACAAAACCCACAGCGCCCATGAGTAGAATCGTGTACTGGCGCGTGAGGTAGCCGGTCATGAATTGGGCGAGCGGCATCGGGCGAAGCTGCCAGCCCTTGTTTGTGTCCGGGTAAGCTTCTGCTTGGCGCTGCGCGATGGCCTGCATCTCCGCGGAAGCTTCCGAAAAGGAGACGTGCGGCTTCAACCGGCCAAGGACCCACAACCACCGATTGTCGCGGCGCTCGCGGTCTTTCGCATTGAGCGCCAGCGGGGTCCAGGCTTCTGCTGGCATGGGGAAGTCGAAGCCTTTGGACATGACCCCAACAACGGCGTAGGCCTTGCCGTTTACTTTAACGCGCTTGCCTAGGATGCGTGGATCAGAGGCGTAACGCTGCTCCCACAGTGCATGGCCAAGAATAATTTCCTGATCTTTCCCGGGCTCCTCTTCGTCCTGTGAAAACACGCGGCCGAACTGCGGCTGCACCCCAAGCATTCCCAACAAATTGGCGGAAATCTGGAACGATTGAACTTTTTGTGGGTGGCCATCGCCTGTGAGGCTCACTTCATCCCAGGAGTACGCGGCCAGCTGATCGAACGAATGCGCTTCCTTGCGCCAGTCAAAGAAAGTGGCCGGCGCGATGCCGTTCATATCGATGTTCTGTTGTGGCCGCGCGTCGACCAGTGCCACGATGCGATGGGCGTTTTCAAACGGTGCGGGATGGAGCAGAAACGCCTCCGCCAGGCTGAACATGGCGGTGTTCGCGCCGATGCCCAATGCCAACGCGACGATCGAGACCAGCGTAGCGAGACGATGCTTCGCCAGCATGCGGAACCCGAATCGCACATCTTGCAAAAGTGAGAACATCGCAACTCCTATTCGTAACGCAACGCCACCAGCGGATCGACACGTGTCGCTCGGCGCGCGGGCAAGTAGCAAGCGGCCAAAGCAACGAGCGCAAGCAGAAACGCGACACTGGCATATGTCACGGGATCGCTGGAGCTGACGCCGTAGAGCTGGCTGCGTAAGAAATAACTCACGCCCAGCGACCCGATAAGCCCGAGCACAAGCCCGAAAGCCGCGAGCTTGCCGCCGCCGATCAGCACCATGCCCAGCACGTCGCGCGGCTGCGCGCCAAGCGCCAGGCGAACGCCGATTTCACGCGTTCGCTGCGCAACCGCGTAGGCCATCACGCCATAAATTCCAACCGCGGCCAGCACGAGCGCCAGCGCCGCAAAGATGCTGAGCAACAGCATGCTGAATCGCGCGCGGGAGAGCGAGCGCGCGAGTAACTGCTCCATGCTGGCGACTTCAGCAACCGGAAGATTCGGAAGGAGCGAATGAATCTGATCGCGAATCATGCCGGTCGCAGCGAGCGGGTCGCCAGCGGTACGCACGGCAAATACGTTCGTGCCCCAGCCTTCGTTGTGATATTGCGCGTACGGGGCGTAGACGGTGGGAAATGCTGGGCGATTAAGCGCCTGGTCCTTCATGTCAGCTATGATGCCGACGACTGTTCTCCACTGCGGCCAAGTTTCCGGCTTGCGAGCCTCCGGTGGCAGGAGAGCGGTCGGCGGAAACATTCGGATGGATTTGCCAATTGGACTTTCATTCGGAAAGAATTGGCGAGCGAGGGATTCATTAATGACGGCGACAAAGGGAGCAGTCTGGCTGTCGTCTTGAGAGAAGAAGCGGCCGTCGCGGAGACGGGCGGCAATCGTAGGTAGAAATCCCGGCGTACTCAATTGAAAGCGTACGACGGGGACATTATCGAGCGAGGTGGGCGGCGTGTGGTCCTGGACGTCAAAGTACTTGCCCCAACCCATTCCAAAGCCGAGTGGCAATGTCGTGGTAATTCCTGAACCCTTCACGCCCGGCAGAGCGTCGACGCGTGCTGATAAGTCTCGATAAAACTGGATGGCTGCGTTCTCATGCCCGTTCGGAAAATCGGTTTCGGGAGAAAGCTGCATCTGCATCGTGAGCACATGGTCCGCGGAGAAGCCGGGGTCGGCATGGCGAAGAGCGCCAAATGTTTTGATCAAGAGTCCGGCGCCGGCGAGCAAAAGCACGGCCATGGCGACCTCGGAAACAACAAGCAAGCTGCGCAGTTTGCCGGAGCCGCGATGCTCCAGCCCGCTACGGCCGCCTTCACGCAGGGTTTCCTGGATGTCGCCCTTGGATGCGAAGAGAGCGGGCGCCAGCGCAAGAAATAAGATGGTGAGCAGGGAAATGGCAGCAGAAAAGATGAGCACGCTCGTGTTGATGGCAATGGGATTGAAGCGGGGCAGGTCACTGGGGATCAGAGACTCCAGAAATTTGATTCCCCACGAAGCCAGCATAACGCCCGCCGCGCCGCCGAAGATCGCTATCGGCAAGCTTTCCAGCAGCAATTGCGCCAGCAAACGTCCGCGGCCCGCGCCCATAGCAGCACGAACAGCGAACTCTTGCTGCCGAGCCGTAGCGCGTGCCAGCATCAGATTGGCGATATTCGCGCACGCGATCAGCAGCACAAACGCGACAGCGCCCAGCAAAATCAGTAAAGCCGGGCGCACATCGCCGACGAGTTGTTCACGAACGGTCACGACTTTTGCGCTGAGCCCTTTGTTTTCTGGGAATTGCAGCTCGATTTGTTTCGCTAGAGCGGCCATCTCTGTCCCGGCGCGCTCGGCGGTTACGCCCGGCTTCAATCGCGCAACCACATTGAGGTAGTGATTGCCGCGGGTGTTCATGCCGTCTTTGGGAGCGTAGGAAAGAGGAACCCACAAATCGACGCGCGGCAAGTCATCAAAGAAAGGCATCCCTTTAGGCATCACTCCGATGATTGCGTATTCTTCATTTCCGAGGCGCAGATTCCGTCCGAGCGCGCTCGATTGGCCGCCAAAGCGCGTCTGCCAGAAGCTATAGCTCAAGAGCGCGGCCCGGTGACGTCCCCACTGTTCTTCCTCCGGCAAAAAATTGCGGCCCAATAGCGGGTTCACGCCAAGAAGCGAAAATATCTCGGGCGAGACTGCCGCTGCTTGCACACGCAAAGGCTCTTCGCCGGGAAGCGCAACGTTGTAGTTGTCATAGGTGTACGCGACCATGTCCTCGAAAACGTGATTGCGCGTGCGCCATTCGCGAAAGTCCGGCGCCGCCGAGCCGCTAATCGGCACGCCCTGCGAAATCATCGTGCTCCAGACGAAAACCAGCTTGCCGGGATCTTTGTAGGGGACCGATTGCAACAGGACCGCGTTCACCACGGAAAAAATAGCCGTGTTCGCGCCGATTCCCAGCGCCAGCGTGAGCACAGCGACCGCTGTGAACGCCTTGTTCCTGGCCAGCGCACGAGCCCCGTAACGTACATCCTGCAGAATAGTTTGCATACATCACTCCTACAGCTTTACCTACACCCGTTCTATGCGCGCCAGCGGAGTCCTGGCACATAGAACGGAACGTTCGATTTCGACGAAGCTAGTTAGCTCCGACGCGAGCTTCCTGAGTTTCTTCCACGATGCGGCCGTCGAAGAGGTGAATGGTGCGCTCGGCGAAGTTGGCGTAGCGCTGGTCGTGAGTGACCATGCAGATGGTCGCGCCGTTGCGATGCAAGTCGCGCAGCAGCTCCATCACCGCTTCGCCGTTTTTCGAGTCCAAGTTTCCCGTGGGCTCGTCGGCCATCAGGATGAGAGGATCGCCGACCAACGCGCGGGCCACGGCGACACGTTGCTGCTGACCGCCGGAGAGCTGCGATGGATAGTGCCGCAGGCGGTGGGCCATGCCCACGCGCTCGAGCGCATTCTGCACCTTTTGCTTGCGCTCACTGGAGCTGGTGCCGCGATAGGTCAGGGGCAGCTCAACGTTTTCGTACACGGTGAGATCGCCAATCAGGTTGAAGGCCTGAAAGATGAAGCCAATCTCGCGATTGCGAATGCGCGTGCGCTCGCTGATGGTGAGCTTAGCGACGGGCTGGCCGTTCAGCTCATAATTGCCTTCCGTCGGAGAATCGAGCAGGCCGAGAATGGAGAGGAGGGTCGATTTGCCGCAGCCGGAAGGCCCGGCAATCGAGATGTACGTTCCTTTCTTGATCTCGAGATGAATCTCCTCGAGCGCGTGCGTTTCCACTTCATCCGTGAAGAAAACCTTCTTCACGCCTTCCATCTTAATGAGTGTGCCGTTTGCGTCCGCCATTGCTTCTCCTTTGGATCAGTATTCGTGTTCTAGAAACTCGTGTTCCATCACCCAGGCTTCAAACCGTTTCCCTCATTCATATCGCAACGCAACCAGCGGATCGACTCGCGTGGCACGCCGCGCTGGCAGATAGGCCGCAGCGAGCGCAACAAAAACCATCACAAGCAGCGCGCTCCCCACGGTCACAAACTCGAAAGCTTTGACTCCATAAAGCATGGAATTTACCAGCCGGCTTAACCCGTACGCCAGCGGCAAACCCAGCAAAACACCGATCCCGACGAGCCGCGAGACGTCCTCTAAAATCATTCGGCCGACTTTCCCTGTGTCCGCGCCAAGCGCCATGCGCACGCCGATCTCTCTCGTGCGTTGCGTCACTGCGTACGCCAACAGTCCATAAATTCCGATCGCGGCGAGTAGCGCCGCGAGCGCCCCGAAGATTTCCGCGAGAGACGCTATGAGCCAGTCGCTCGCAAGTTGCCGGTTGATCTGTCCCTCGAAGGATCGTACGCCATCGATTGGCAAGCTCGAGTCCAGTTCGTTGACGACGCCACGCACTGTGCTGGCGAGCGTTTCAGGACTTTGCGAAGTCCGGACATAATATGTCAACGCACCAATATTCTTTTCTTGCGCGTACGGGATGTAGACGAAGGGCCTGGGCTCTTCCTTGACGCCGCTGTGATGGCTGTCTTTCACCACCGCGACGATTTCCATATCCAATGGATCCGATCCACCACCAAACTTCATGCGCCGCCCGAGCGCATCGCCGGTGGGGAAAAAAGTCTTGGCCATCGTTTCGTTGATGATGGCGACCTTCGGACTTCCTGCCACGTCAGCGCGAGTAAACTCGCGGCCTTTCAGCAGTGGAATTCCCATGTTGGAAAAGTGCCTGGGTCCGACAGCGTTGCGCATGACATGCCGGGTGCCAGCCAGCGCCGGAGGTTCGCCTTCGACCGTAACGTTGGACCCTCGGTCGCTGTCGGCGATCAGTGGCTCTTGCGTGCCACTGAGGGAGAGGACTCCGGGCACCGCCGCAATTCGGTCCTCGAGTTGTCCGAAAAAGGCGAAACTCCGCGCCTGATCATAGCCATTGAGTTGCGGCGCGACGGAAAACTGCAAGACGTGCGCGGTCCGAAGGCCAAGGTCGATGTGTTTAACGTTGAACAGGCTACGCGCAAATCCTCCGGCGGCGGTGACGAGAAGCAAAGTCAATGCCACTTGGCAGACCACCAGCCCTTGCCGTAGCCGCGTGTGCCTTAAGCCGGAAGAGAGCGCTCCGGACTGCTCTTTCAGCGTCGAGACCAGTTCGACGCGCGTGGCGCGCAGCGATGGAGCCACACCAAACAAAACACCAGATACGAGAGCCAGGGCACAAGTAAACGCCAGCACGGAGGGGCTCAAGGCACTGGAGAGGCCATCAGCAATCCCATTTTCTGCTGCGAAGCGCACCAGGGATGAACTCGTCCAGGCGGCTATCACCAAGCCCAGAAGTGCGCCGGTCACCGATAGCAGGAACGACTCCACCACTAATTGGCGAATTAGGCGTCCGCGGCTTGCTCCCAGGGACAACCGAATGCCGATTTCTCGTTGCCTTGCCGCACCGCGCGCGGTCAGGAGCCCCGCTACGTTTGCGCACGCAATGAACAAGACCAATCCGACCATGCCCATCAACGCCGTCAACTGCGGTCCTGCACCGCTCGACAGCTGCGGACGCCCACGGGCTCCGTTTCGCAATATCAATTTCTTGGCCAGGAACTCCGCTTTTTTCGCATCATCCCACCCCGTGAACAAGGGCAACTCATCACGCAACAGCGCGCTGTACAGCGGAGCGAGTCCTGCGGCGGCGCGCTCCCGTGAGGTCCCCGGTCTCAGGCGGCCAATGAGTTTGATCCAATAGTCTTTGTGATTGTTCAAATCGGTGGGCGCTGGGGTCAGCGACGGTATCATCGTTATAGGAATGTAGATTTCTGGCACGAAACCGGGCTGAATCCCGTCGAAGCTTGCCGAAACCACTCCCACGACGGTCATGGGCCGATTATTGACCAGCACGCTTTGATTCAAGACGCCCGGGTCGGCGCCGAAGCGGCTCTTCCAGTATCCGCTGGAAAGCATCACCACCGGATTGCTTCCCGGAGCCGCCGTGTCCGCAGGCTCGAAGGTTCTTCCGATCGCGGCGGTCACACCGAGGGTCTCGAAATAGTTTCCGGAAACAAGATCTGCTCGCGCGCGTTCGGTATTTCCACGAAAGGTGAGAGTGGCTGAAAAAGTGTCCTTCGCTGCCAGGCCCGTGAACACGCTGTTGCGGTCGCGCAAATTCGCGTACATCGGATAGGAAAAGGATTCTGCCCCGTCTTCTCCCGGAGCGCTCGATTCGTCGGAGTTGACGCGCCCCTGTTTCGGGCCCGGCGAATACAGCAACACCAGTTGCTCAGGGTGCGGTACGGGCAATCTTTGTAGGACAACTTGGCGCAGAACCGTAAAAATTCCGGCATTCGCGCCGATTCCGAGCGCCAGGGTCAGCACCGCTATAGCGGTGAAGCCCGGATGCTTCGCCAGCATCCGCGCCCCGAATCGAATGTCTTGCCAGATCGCTCGCATCAGGATTTCCCCGGCAAGGCTGCCTGCGACCACACCGCAAGCGCCATGAACCCCTCTATGTCAGGTGTATACGCCACGAACATCAACATTGTTCCATGATAAGGACTTGCCAGCCCGATCCAGGCCACTGCCGTCATGAGGCAACCTCTGCGGACCACGACAACCCCTGCTGACTGAGACGTTGCAGCCTGCATTCTCGTCTTGCGGAAGCCTACGAAAAATTTGCAGAAATCCTTGTGCGGCGGCGCCCAACCGCCATTATTTCAGCCGGATACGGTCGACGTTGTCCCACTGCGACATGTCAGACAGGATCACTTTGTCCCCGACTTGCAAGCCCGAAAGTATCTCGATGGTGGTCACCGAGCTGCGCCCCAGCTTCACGTTGACGCGCGAGGCTTCCGAGCCGTCCTGCGTAATCTTGAACAAGCTGATGGTGCTATCGGCTTGACCATGCACCGGCCGGCCAACAAACAGCACGTCTTTCAGGTTTTCCAACTCGATGGTGCCGTCCACGCTGAGGTCCGCCCGCGCGCTAGGCGGCAACGCCTCGTCGAAGGTCACATCGACGGTGACTGTGCCGTTCACTACCGAGGGGTCTTGCCGCGCGACGTGGCCGATGACTACGCCATTGCGCGTATCGATGGTAGCTTTCTGCCCAATGGTAATGTCCTTGGCCTGCGTCTCGGCAATCTTGATTTCGGCCTTTAGCTTCTTGGGATCGGCCACCCGCGCCACGTTTGTCCCGACCGCCACGTTTTGGCCTTCTTCTACAGGAACCAGTTGCAACACACCGGTGATGCCGGCGCGAACGCGCAGCGACTGCGATTGGCTGATGCGCAATCCGTACGTTGCCTTGGCCTGGTCGACCTGCGACTGTTGCGCCTGCAATCGCGACTTTGCGGATTCCACCGAAATCTTGGTTCGCTCGCTCTCTAACTGCAGGCGAATTGCGAGTTGATCTTCCTTCACCTTAGAAAGATTCTTGGTGTTCTCAGACCCGATTCCCTCTTTGAATAGCTTTTCATCGACGTCGTGCTGCAGGTGGGCCTGCTCGTAATCGCTGCGTACCGCCGCTTCGTTAGCTTTCTGACTCATTAGATCACTATCGACCTGCACTTTCAGGTTGGCGTAATTGGCTTGGGCGGCTTTGAGCTGGTATTCGGCGTCGAGCAAGTCGCGCTGCAATTCCGGATTGCTCATTTCCAGGATGACTGTATCAGGCTGGACCAAATGGCCCGGGCGGATCACGATTTTGTCCACGCGCGCAGCGGTCTGCGCGGGAATCCAGTGGATATCTTCCGGCACCAGGGTGCCCAAGCCGCGTACCTCCCGCAGCATCGGTCCACGCTTTACGGTGTCAGGCCAGATGGTGGACGCGTCCACGGACGGCGCCGCAGGCTTCAGGCGCGACAATGCCAGGGTGACTCCGGCACAGAGCAACACGGCGACGGTGACGTACGCGATTCTCTTGATTTTTTTGGCGCGGGCGTTAGATGGTCTCTGGATATCCATGGTCTTTGTTCACCTTGAAAATCGCACGCGGCCTGCCCTCGCGTATCCCGTGTAAGCTACGGTTATTCAGTAGTTTACACCCAAAGCGGGGCGCGGAACACAGTGCAACTTGACCGAAAATGGGAATATTCGTCCCACGAGCGAACATGGTTTATTGACGTCGGCGCGCGTCCGGTTGTCAGCATACCTGAGTCGGCCGGCAAGTACGCCTCCGGCAGCGACTGCGGGAACTTTGTGCCTTTGTGACGGGAAATCAAGTTGAAAGTTTGTAACGCGAGGGAATCGCTTCGCACCCAATTGGGAGGGGTAACCGTACCCTCTGCGGGCGCGTATAACAAATGGGACGCGTCCTGAAAGAGAGAAATGAAACCTGACCTGAAGCTGTTCGCGATTGCTATCTTTCTCCTGGCCATTCCTGTTTTAATGGCGCTTCCGCAATCCTTTCTTCTGCCCGACGTGGTTCTGAGCCAGGACACTCCTTCCCAGCAAGCTCCGGGCGACGAGCGGAGCATGCCGCTGTTCGGCAAGATCACCGCGATTCACGATTCGTCACTGCAGATTTCCAATCCCAACGGCCAGACCGTTACCGTCAAGCTCACGCCGCAAACCGAATTTCGCAAGGACCGTCAGGCGGCCAAGCGCGGTGACTTCAAAGTCGGCGACGTGATTGCGGTGCGCGGCCGGGAAAATCCCGATCACACTTGGACCGCGCAAGTGATTGGCGCGCGTTCCGCAAACGGCGAGGGCCGCGGCCCGAACATGCAGGCCGGCGCGCTGGGCAAAGACTACATCGCCGGCGAAGTGAAGTCCGTCGATGCGCCGAAGATTTCCGTCCTGCGCTCCGACAATGTCACGCAAACGATCGAGTTGAACGAAGACACTTCGCTGCGCAAGGGCCGCGACGCGATCACCATGGCCGACGTGCAGGTGGGCGATCACCTTTTCGCGCGCGGCGCGCTGCTAGACAACGTCTTTGTGCCCAAGTTTGTTATGGTTGTTGGGCCAGAGCAATGGAAACGTATGCAAGAAATGGGAGGCATGCGCCCGGCCGCGCCGGCGACCTTCGGGCTTGGCAGCGCTTCTCAAAAACCTGCGGAGCCGCCGCATTGAAGTCGCCTGCCGCGGCCCTACTTTTCCTCCTTTGTGTTTTTTTTGTCGATTTCCTGCGTGCGCAAGATCCGGCGCCTTCTCCGGACCCCGGCTCGGCGCAGACACCAGCGCCGGCTGAAGCTGCGACCCAAACGCCACCTCCTGCGCCAGCCTCATTTGAAATCAGCGGAATTGTGCGGGCCGGGAAAACCCCGCTGCCGGGCGTAACCGTCACCGCGTCCAATTCGCTCACCGGCAAGAAATTTTCTGTGGCCACCGGCGCCAATGGAACTTACACGTTTACGGGTTTGCCGCGCGGCCGCTACGTGGTGCGCACCGAATTCATGGGCTTCGCGCCGCAAACGCAGGAAATCGTGCTGAAGCCGGAAACTCCCGCGGGAAAATTCGATGCGGAAATGATCCTTGCATCGCGCCAGCAGGAGCAGGGCGTAGGGAACCTCGCCGCGCTGATCACCGCGGGCCGCGGATTTCAAAGCTTGGCCCTGGACAGCACTCTTTCCGCCCTGGCGGGCGGCGGAGCCGCGAGCATTCTCGGCGGTGGGCAAAATGGAAATGGCGACGTTTCTTCGCTACCTCTGAACGGCGCCGGAGCGGAAGGCCCTACGGAATCGGTGAGCATCACCGGAGCGCAAGGGCGTACGCAGGATTTTGGTGGCGGCAGCGAGGACGATATTCAGGAGCGCATTCAGGAATTTCGCGACCGCGCGCAACGTGAAGGCGGCGGTTTGCAGGGTGGGGGACAAGGTGGCGGCCCGGGCGGCGGCGGTGGTCCTGGTGGTCCAGGCGGTGGGCCGATCATGATTTCGCGCCTGCCGCGCAATTTCAACATCAATCAGCCGCACGGGATGTTTTACGTGTCGGACGATGCGGCCGCGCTGGACGCGAAATCGTATTCTTTGAAAGGGCTGGAGACTGCGAAAGCCAGCTACAACCTGCCGCGCTTCGGCGCATTTCTTGGCGGCCCGCTGAACATCCCAAAGATTTTCAATGGCGGCAATAAATGGTTTTTCTTCGCGGGCTGGAACGCTAACCGCGGCAGCACACCTTACGACGCGTTTTCCACCGTGCCCACGCTCGCCGAACGGTCTGGGGATTTTTCCGCTGCAACCTATAGAGATGGCAGTCCGGCGCAAATCTTCAATCCCTCGACGCGACAACAATTTCAAAGCAATGGGCGGCTCAATGTCATCGACCCTTCGCTTATCAGCCCGGCGGCGAAAGCGCTGCTCGCGTATATTCCGTTGCCCAACCTGAATACCACGACGCAGAATTTTCACTACGTGACCTCTGATAGCAGCAGCAGCGATTCCGTCAACTTTCGTTTGATTCACAACTTCGGCTCGAGCGGTGGCCCTGGCTTCGGGCCCTTCGGTGGGTTTGGGGGCGGCGGTGCCGGGGGGAGCAAGCGCGCACAAAATAACATCAACTTCGGAATGAACTGGACGCGCAGCTCCACAGCACTCGTCAATGCGTTTCCATCGTTGGCTGGAGGCAACAGCTTGCAAGGGCTGAATGCCAGCTCCGGCTGGACGTATGGGCGTGGCCGCGTAACGAACATGTTCCGCGTGAACTACAACCACAATCATGTCTCGACCACAAACCTGTACTCAAACGTTCAGAACGTCGCCGGCGATGCGGGCATCGGCGGCGTCTCCACCGACCCTTTCAATTGGGGTCTGCCGGGAATCAGCTTCACTACGTTTGCGGGGTTCACGGAGCCGACGCCACGCCGCGAGCTCGATCAGACTTACACATTTTCCGATACCCTTTCCTGGAGCCGGGGGAAACACAACTGGCGCTTTGGCGGGGACTACCGGCGCATCCTGCAAAGCTTTCGTTCGGCGAAGAATGCCGAAGGAAGTTTTGTTTTCACTGGCTTGGCGACTTCGCAATTCGCAAGCGGCAGCGGCGCGCCCGTCGCGAATACCGGCTACGACTTCGCCGATTTCCTGCTCGGCTTGCCGCAACAGACCACGCTGCAATCGGGAACGAATTCCTACGATTTCCGCGCCAACGCTTTTGACGTTTACGTGCAGGACGATTTCCGCTTCCGCCCCAGCCTCTCTTTCAATCTAGGCCTGCGCTACGAATACAACGGCCCGTACACGGAGGCGCACAATCAGATCGCGAACCTGGATGTCGCTGCGGGTTTCGCGGGCGCCGCTTCTGTTCTGCCGGAGCAGACCGGCGCATTCAACGGCATTTATCCCGGATCGCTAATTCACCCCGACCGCAACAATTTCGCGCCGCGCATCGGCATCGCCTGGAAGCCGATGAAGCAAACCGTCGTGCGCGCCGGATACGGCGTCAACTACAACCTCGCGCAATATGGCAACATCATTCAAAATTTCGCGTTTCAACCGCCCTTCGCGATTACTTCCACCAATGTCAGCTCTCCTGCGAACCTCCTTTCGCTGCAAAACGGTTTTCCGGCAACGAACGCGTCCGTGACGAACAATTTCGCCGTAGATCCGAACTACCGCCTCGGCTACGTGCAGATCTGGAATCTCGACATCCAGCGGCAGCTACCCGCGGGCGTGGTAATGAATCTTGGCTACAACGGCTCAAAGGGCACCCGGCTGGACGTTCAGCGCGCCATCACGGTCACAGGCGTACAGCCGTTCATCTACGAATCTTCCGCGGGCAATTCCGTTTTTCATTCAGGCTCCATTCGCCTGCGCAAGCGCATGGCGCACGGTATCGCGATTTCGGGGACCTACACGTATTCTAAGTCGATCGATGACGCTTCCTCGATCGGTGGCGGTGGTACTGTTGTTGCGCAGAATCCCTTCGACATCGCCGCGGACCGCGGACTCTCCAGTTTCGACCAGCGCCACAAATTCTCCGGCAACTGGATTTACGAGTTGCCCTTTGGCGAGAATCACCGCTTCGCGCAGCACGGCCCGCTCTCACACATTCTGGATGGCTGGCAATGGAGCGGCAATTTCACCATCGGCTCCGGGCTCTACTTCACGCCCCGCGTGCTCGGCAATTCGCTGGACATCAGTCGCGGCGTGAGCGGCTCGCTGCGCGCCAACGCTACGGGCGCGCCCATCTCGTTGAGCAATCCAACTACTCTCCAATGGTTCAACACTGCGGCGTTTTGTTCGCCGGTTTCTTCCTTTGGCTCCAGCACGCCTGCTTCCGGCAGCACCTGTGTGAATCCCAATGGCAGTTCTTTCGGCGATGCAGGGCGCAACACCATCAAAGGGCCCCGGCAGATCACGTTTGACATGAACCTGAGCAAGACCATCACGATAAAGGAATCGCGCGCGCTAGAACTTCGCATCCAAGCTGCCAACGTTTTCAATACCGCGCACTTCACGGCCATCAACGCCATTGTGAATTCGCTGACCTACGGTGAAGTTACTTCGGCCGGGAGCATGCGGCGCGTCACCATGCTCGCGCGGTTTCGCTTTTGAGAATGACGATGTCAATCTTCATAAAAACCCACGCATTCCTGATGGCCGTGGTTCTGCCGCTCAACGTCTCGCTCTCAGTCGTTGCGCAAAACGCACCGCAAAGTCCGCAATCGCAGCAATCGCAGTATCGCGTGCGCGTCACGTCTGAACTGGTGCTCGTCAACGTGGTTGTCCGCGACAAGAAAGGCAATCTTGTCCGCGACCTGAAAAAAGACGACTTCACCCTTCTCGAAGACGGCAAGCGCCAGAACATTTCTACGTTCGACTTTGAAAAAGTGGATGACCTGACCACCGCCGGCGCCGCCGAAGCCACCGTGTCGGGGACCGCGCCTGACGGCGCACTGCTGCGTCCGGCCGATAAACCCGCGACGCTGAACGCGCGCGATCGCCGCTTGATGCTGCTCTTCTTCGATTTTTCCGGCATGGACCCCGAACAGATCGATCGTTCCGTCGATGCCGCAAAGAAATTCGTGCAAACGCGCATGCAGCCGGCGGACTTGATCGCGCTCGTCTCGCTGGCCACCAATATGCGCGTCGATCTCGATTTCACTGACGACAAAACGAAAGTGCTGAGCGCGCTGACCTCGTACACCTCCGGACAGGGCCAGGGGTTCGATAACGGCGCCACCGGCAGTTCCGAAGGCGCGGCGGAAACCGGCGGTGCATTCACCGCCGATGACACGGACTACAACACTTTCAACGCCGACCGCAAGCTGCTCGCGCTGGAATCCATCATGCAGACGCTCGGAAAAATCTCGCAGAAAAAAGCCATCATTTATTTCAGCAACGGCATCAGCCAGTCCGGCATGGACAATCAGTCGGCTTTGCGCGCCGCCACCGCTTCGGCGGTGAAAGCCAACGTCTCCATCTATCCCGTCGATATTCGCGGCTTGCAGGCCTTCCCTCCTGGCGGTGAGGCGCAGAATGCCAGCTTGCATGGTCAGTCTGCTTACAACGGCGCCGCGGTGCTCAACGACCTCAATAGCAATGCGGCCTCGCAGGAAACGCTATCCACGTTGGCTTCGGACACGGGCGGCAAGGCCTTCTTCGACTCCAATGATTTCGGCGCCGTCTTTTCGCAAGTGCAAAAGGACAGCTCCGCCTACTACGTCTTGGGCTTCACCAGCACGAACGGTCTCAAGGACGGCAGGTTCCGGCATCTGAAAGTGCAGCTCAATCGGCCGGACCTGAAGCTCGACTATCGCTCCGGCTATTATGCCGGGCGCGACTTCGAGCACCTGAATCGAGCGGACCGCGAACAGCAGATACAAGACGAACTGGCCTCGGAGTTGTCGCAGACCGACGTCGCCGTCTACGCGGGTGCCGCGTATTTTCGCCAGGATGATTCGCACTACTATCTATCGGTTTCGCTCGTCATTCCAGGGTCGCAAATTCCATTCGTGCAAGAGAAAGACAAAGACAATGCCACCATCGATGTCATCGGCGAGGTGCGCGCGGATGGAAAGTTTGCCGTCGGTCATCAGCGCGACACAGTGAAGCTCGCGCTGGACAGCGCGCAGCAGGTGCGCCGCAAGAACGTGCAGTACAACACCGGCTTCCTCCTTGCGCCGGGAAGCTATCACCTGAAGTTCGTCGTGCGCGAAAATCAGAGCGGGCGGATGGGTTCGTTCGAGACCGATGTGCAAATTCCCGATCTACGCAAGACGCCGCTGCGCATGAGCTCCGTGGTGCTCAGCAGCCAGCGAGTTCCGGCCGGCGCGAAGAAGACCAGCGGGCCGCATCCGCTGGTGCAGGATCAGACCGAGCTGGTGCCGAACATCACGCACGTTTTCACGCAGGACCAGCACCTCTATCTGCAGTACGAAGTGTATGACGCCGCGCGCGGGAAAAATCCCGCGGCAACCTCCGGCGCGAACGGCGCGTCGAGCGGCAGCGCAAGCGCTTCCTCGAACGAGGCTGCCAAGGCTCCGTCGCCGAAAGCGCCGCGAGACAGCGTGCGTGTTTTCACGAGCATCGAGTTTTTGCAAGGAAGCGCGAAGGTTTACGAATCGAAGCCCATCGTGGCGAACGAAGTTACCGCACCGGACCGCAAAGCGATAATTTTTCAGATCGATCTGCCGCTGCAGTCGCTGAAGCCCGGTTTCTACGTGTGCCAGGTCAACGTCGTGGACGATGTTGCCGGAAATTTCGCGTTTCCGCGCTCGCCGATTTTAGTCAAGGAACCAGCCCAACAAAGCGTCACGAAGTCTCCCGCTGGACGATAATTCAGCTTGCAAGAAAGCTGCTCAGTTCCCTTGTAAATCTTTCGTGTTGCTCGATGTTCAACAAATGCGCCGCGTCGAGCTCGAGGTAGCGCGCGCCGGGAATTCGTTGCGCGACAAATCGCCCGTCTGCCGGCGGCGCGGCTGGATCGTGCGTGCCGGAAATGACCAGCGTCGGAGTGCGGATGGCCGCGATGCTCTCGCGAAAATCCGCTTCACGGAGCGCGCCGCAACACGCCACGTATCCTTCCGTGCTGGTGCTTTCCACCATGCGCTTGATGCGCTCCACTGTTTGCGGCTCCCGCTCTCGGAACCGCGCCGTAAACCAGCGCTCCATCGTTCCCGCTGCGATGGACTTCGTTCCGCCCTTGCGCACCGCTTCCATCCGCGCATCCCAGGTTTCGGCGTTGCCGATTTTCGCGCCCGAGCTGCACAGCACGAGCTTGTGCAAGCGTTTACCGGCATGAATGCCGATCCACATGCCGGTCACACCGCCCATGGACAATCCACAAAAAGAAAAGTTTCCGATGTCCGCGGCGTCTGCGAGCGCCAACACGTCGCGTCCGAGTTGCTCGAACGAGTATGGCCCGGGCGTCACTTCGCTCTGCCCATGCCCGCGCGTGTCATAGCGCAGTAGGCGGAAATTCTTCCGCAATTCCGGCATCTGCGCATCCCACATCGAAAAATTCGTACCCAGCGAATTCGACAGCACCAACGCGGGCGCGTTTGCCAGCCCCGCGACTTCGTAGTGAATGTGGCAGCCGTTCACCTTAGCCACAGGCATGCTGGTTACACCCGCTCGAGAAGCACCGCGATTCCTTGCCCGACCCCAATGCACATGGTGCAAAGCGCGAAGCGGCTCTTGGTGCGCCGCAATTGATAGGTCGCAGTGGTCACCAGCCGCGCGCCGCTTGCGCCGAGCGGATGCCCCAGAGCAATCGCGCCGCCGTTCGGATTCACGTGCGCTGCATCATCAGGAATGCCCAACTCGCGCAGAACGGCCAGAGCCTGCGACGCGAACGCTTCGTTCAACTCAATGACGTTCATCTCTTCGAGCGTGAGCCTCGCCTTGGCCAGCAGTTTGCGTGTAGCGGGAACAGGCCCGATGCCCATCACGCGCGGCGCAACGCCGGCCGCTGCAGCCGCAACCATGCGTGCTTTCGGCGTAAGCCCGTGCTGCCGCACCGCCGCTTCGGAAGCGAGCAGCAGCGCGCAAGCGCCGTCGTTCACTCCAGACGCGTTGCCGGCCGTAACCGTTCCGCCGGGCTTCACGATGCCCTTCAATTTCGAGAGCGCTTCGAGCGTCGTATCCGGCCGCGGATGTTCGTCCACCGAAAATAAACTTGTCTCTCCCTTTTTTCCCGGGACAGGGACGGCGACGATTTCCTCTCCCAAGCGGCAACTGCGCATCGCATCCGCGGTCCGCTGCTGGCTGCGCAGCGCGAACGCGTCCTGATCTTCCCGCGAAATGTGAAATTCGTCCGCGACAATCTCTCCCGTTTCCGGCATGGAATCCGTGCCGTATTTCGCTTTCATCAGCGGGTTGACGAATCGCCAGCCGATCGTCGTATCTTCCAATCGCATCGAGCGCGAAAACGCGGCATCTGCCTTGCCAACCACGAATGGCGCGCGCGACATGTTTTCCACGCCGCCGGCAATTACCAAGTCCACTTCGCCGCTCTTGATCGCGCGGGCCGCGCTGGCCACCGCGTCCATGCTCGAGCCGCAGAGGCGGTTCACCGTTGAGCCGGGCACTTCTTTCGGCAGCCCCGCGAGCAGCAGCGCCATGCGCGCGACGTTGCGATTGTCCTCGCCGGCCTGGTTCGCACAGCCGAAGATCACGTCATCGAGCGCGCCCCAGTCGACTTTGGCGTTTCGCGACATCAGCGCCGCGATGGGGATGGCGGCGAGGTCGTCGGCACGCATGGAAGCGAGCGATCCGCCGTAGCGGCCGAAGGGGGTGCGGATGGCGTCGCAGATGTAGGCGTCGGTCACGGGTCGGTGTAGGTCGAGGTTATCTTAGCGTAAGCCCTCTCTTCGTGCTCGAGGTCCCATGGACGACCCCCCTCCCCCCTGTTTTTGCATAAGTGTTCATTCTAGAGGGACTTAAAGTCCTTTGTTTTGACACACTTTTACAAGTGTTGATTTTAAAGGGAGATAGCGGAATCCCAGGCGCTCTTGCGCAATTTTTCGTGCCTTCGATTTTTTTACAGGCGATTTTTCCCGCAAATGTGGGAGGGAAAGGAGTTAGGCGGCTGTTGGGGTATTTCATGGGATATTATACCATCTGGTTAGCTCCTGTCAAGAAGTTTTTTGTTCCGTTTTGGGAATTCCGGGGAAAACACGCCTCGGCCCTTTCAGGCGTGCGCAAGGTCTTTACGCTTGAGCCTTGGAAGGCTGCGAATCGCCTTTCCCGCTTTCTGTTCCGCGATCCGCACATCGTACAGGGTTTGCAGGTTCAACCAGAACTGCGGGCTGGTCCCAAAGAAACGGCCCAGCCGCAGGGCCGTGTCGCCGGTAACGCTGCGTGTGCCATTCAGGATCTGTGTCACCCGGTTAGTGGGCACAGAAATCTTTCGCGCCAATTCCGCGGCGCTCATTTCCAGCGCCTTCAGTTCCTCGGCCAGGTGCTCGCCCGGATGAATTGCCATTACCGCCACGACTTCCTCGATGCGTTATGTTTCACTCTCGCAGGTATTCTCAGGAACGACAAAGCCTATGGGTCTTTTTGGTTGTGATGGGTCTTTTCTCGGAAGTTTCATCAGAAGAATACTGATCTGACTGACGTGTTGAATCAGCTCAACAGGGTTACCGTCTTCGGTCGTGCCTCTGAAAGTTATAAGCGAAGGATTCCAATACCCCATGCCATTCAGGTGGAAAACAACCCTTTGGCCAAAGCTAACTAGACAGGCTCCAACCTCGTGTGCTTCATCGAGAGTAGCGTCGAAATCCTCGACCCATTTTTTTAGCCGCTTGTGAAACTCACTCGCATAATTATCTAGCGCCGCAGTCACAAGCGGACTCGGTTGTATGGCGATGTCGGGTAACCGGTATTCCGGCATACGAAACTCTGGAACGCGAACATCTTTCATCTGTTTCGCTACTTGAGTAAGCGTTTCATTAAGGGACTTCTTCACTGCATTTATTTGATCCATGCGCTTCCCACCTCTTTGTCAGTCACTGCACGGTCTTATCTGACGTTAGTCTAAGCCTTGCAAATCTCGCGCTCAGGCATGGTGCCTTATTCCTTAGTGTTTTTCTAGCACTCAGCTCTGAACGGCATATTACAAAGAGAGGTCCTGCTGATCGAAACAAGAAGACGAGAGGAGGGCGGGGCACCCGGCGAGAAACCAGACACAGGCAGATAAGACACCTGACACCAGAAACTGGACACGAGGATACAAGGACACGCATAAATCGCATTTCTGCCAGACAACATACTCTTCCTAAAACACTTACTCCGTAGAAGCCCTACCAATCGGCGAATATTCGCCTTAATAACTGCCTGAGTAAGCTCTCGCGTGCAGTCCATTCTCAGCATAACGGCTCCCGGTAGTTCTCCCTATCAACATCCACGTCAAAACTGTGCGCGTCGCAAATCCCCTGTCCTAGTGCGGCGTTTCCGCGTATCCGCGTATTCGAGAATCCCCATTTTACGTTTGACGCTGGCCCGAGTCCATGCTATTCTGTGGGAGTGGTCGAAGTGGCTCCGTACTCGCAGTCACAGGAAGTGAAAAATGCCTCAAACTCCAGGTGCAGAACGTAGAGCACAACATAAAGAGCGTTATTGGAAAACTGAAGAATCGTGGAACGGAACTGGGTCCGGCTGGTTCAAAGGACCGCGCACGCTGCCGCTTATTCTCGCCCTTCTTTCCCTGAGAGAGTTGACCGGAGGTCGCGACGTCGCACGTGTGTATTTGGAATTGCTCGCTCGTCACTATGATGGCGGCGTGATCGAAATCGGCAATGAAGCGGATCATGCCTACGCCGCTGGCTACACCGGCACTCGTGCGATCCGCACTTGGCACGAGCGCATGCAGCTGCTCGAAAAGTTGGGATTTATCAAGACTCGCCGCGTCGGCAACCAACGCTACAAATTGGTGCTGCTCGCCGACCCCCTCATCACCATCGCACATTTGTATAGGCAGGGCCGCGTTCCCGAAGATTGGTGGGAAGCGTATACGCTCAGGCTGCTGGAAACCAAGGAGGCTGACGAAGTCCGGCTGCATAGTCTTACCACCGGGTTTGAACTGCCCGAGAACGTGCTGCCGCCGGAACTTCCCGGTGAAGTGCCTTCGGGCGTGTGAGTTTGTGGAAAGGGGGGCGGTTATGCCAATGCTGCGATACACGATAGAAAAAGCCTCCAGAACGTAACTTCCCGTCCTGGAGGCGTGAACCGCAAGGCGCTCTCAAGTGCTGATAACACCGGAGCCGCCGTGGAGGTCCTCAAAAGAACCTGCAACTCCATTATAACAATTAACAGCCGGGAATGCTCACATAAGGTTCCCGGCCTTACCTCTTAATGAGTGTTACAGTGTTATGGTCAAATGGCACTGACCCAGTCCTCCACATACCATCCTTCTTCGTTGATGTCTTGCGTGCTGACCTCATGCCTTAGAGCGATGAAACGATCAGCCACGCGCTGCGTATGCTCTCGGCCACAAAGAACGAGAATTGTGTCGCTGTTGCCAGCTCCTGCGATGGACTCCCTCGACCATGTGGTCCTCACGCATGCCGTTCCAGTTATCTATTAGCTGCGGTGAGTAACCTCGGTTTGGATCAAGGTAGTCGTCAGGAATCCCCCTGTGATGCCTTTCTGGTAGAGGCATATCAACGTTTTTGTGTTGGCGCCCGGCTTGGCGCGCTACGCCCTCTGCGATCAACGGCACGTAGCGTTCCCCCTCTTCCCCGACGAAATCCACCTGTTCCTGCTGGATAATCTCTCTCATCATTTCGGCGAATCTCTGCTTCTGTTCGCCTTCAACCTGTTGCAACTCGGCCCCGATGCTCCGAATTGGCTGCGGTTGAATCTGGTGATTCAGGCCGATAATGATGACTCGCATCGCAGCCTCGCTGGCTTGACAGTCTAATGCTATTCGTAGCGGAGGGCTTCTACGGGATTTAGGCGGGCGGCGCGGCCGGCTGGGTACAGGCCGGCGGCGAGGCTGACGGCTACGGCGAAGGCGATGGCGCTGAGCGCCAGCCACCAGGGGACGTGGGAGATTTTCACGCCGGGCAAATCCTGGCGGCGCAAATAAATTGTTGTGCCCCAGGTTAGGGCTTGGCCGATGGTCCAGCCGAGGGCTACGCCGAAAACGCCGCCCAGCAATCCCATGGCGCCGGCTTCGGCGAAGAACAGGCTGCGGACGTCGCCGTCGGTGGCGCCGAGCGCTTTGAGGACGCCGATTTCGCGGCGGCGTTCCAGAATGGCCATGAGGAGGGTGTTGACGATGCCGAGGGAAGCGACGGTGAGCGCGAGGCTCGCAAAGAGCCCGAGGAACATGTCGAAGACAATAAAGACCTGACGCAGAGTCTTACTGGCATCCAGCAAGGAAAAGGCGTTGAAGCCTAACTTCTTAATGGCATCTTCGATTTGGAGAACGTCTTTGGGAGATTTTGCGCGGATGGTGAGCGCGGCATAAGTGGGTTTGCCGGAGCCACCGCCGCGCACGAAATCCTGCACGTCGTTGGCTTGCGCGGCGTGAAGCTGCTCGGCCACTTTCAGAGGAAGAAAAACGCGGCCGCCGCCGAAGCCGCCGATTCCCGCGGAGGGATCGGACTCAATGATTCCGGCGATGCGCAGCTTCTTTTCGCGGGAAACGATGGAGATGCCGCCGGACATCATGGCGTCGAGCTGCTTATCGATGTCGTTTTCTTTGGCGATTTCTTCGGGGGAAGCGGCGCGGCGCTCGGCGTAGCGCAGCACGAGTTCTTTGCCGACGAGAGAGGCGGGCTGGGGCGAGAGTTCCTTGGCGAAATCGGCCTGGAGGATAGCTTCTTCGGCGGTGGGAGAAGAAAAGTACTTGCCGGTGATGCCGTCGAAGGCGCTGGTGACGCGGGAAGATTCCGGAACGCCGAGAACGTTGGTGGAGTAACTGTTGCCTGCGTAGCGGACGTCGGTGAGGAAGCGGATTTGCGGGTAAACGTCGACGACGTTGGGTAATTGCGCGAATTGCAGGCGCGCGTCCTCATCGAGCGGCTTAAATTTTTCGGGTGGGGAGGATTTCCTTGGGGGACCGTCGCCACCGGGGCCGCGGAAATCGCGCCGCGAGGTGACGAAGACGGCGTCAAAGAGGCCGGACTTGGTGAGGCGATCGGAGGCCAGCGTTTGCAAACCGACGCCGAGGGAAAGCATAGCGACGAGCGAGGCGACTCCAACGGCTACGCCGAGCGTAGTCAGGGAATTGCGCAGGATCGCTTCGCGGAGATTGCGCGCGGCCAGCTCGCTGAGGTCGCGTAGCTTCATGCGCGCACTCCCGTCTGCACGGCAAAATGATCGATGAGCCGGCCGTCGGACAAAACGGCGATGCGATTCGCGAAGCGTTCCGCCAGCGGCCGCTCGTGGGTGACCATGATGATGGTCATGCCCAGCGTGTCCTGAATCTCCCGCAGCAGCAGCAGGATTTGCTCGCCGGTAGCGCTGTCCAAATTTCCCGTGGGCTCATCGGCGAAAAGAATGGCCGGCTGATTCACCAGCGCGCGAGCCAGCGCCCCGCGCTGCTGTTCGCCGCCGGAAAGCTCGCTCGGGCGATGCTGCCGCCGTGGGCTTAGCCGCACGCGCTCGAGCGCCCGCGCAACGCGCCGGCTGCGCTCCGGGCGATCAATTTCCGCCAGGCGCAGCGGGAGCTCGACATTTTCTTCCAGCGTCATGCGGGGAAGCAGGTTGAAGGATTGAAACACCATGCCCACAGTTTCGCGGCGATAGCGCGCCAGGCCCTGGGAATCGAGCGCCGCCAGATTTTGTCCGCGGACATGGATTGCGCCGGAAGTTGGCCGGTCCAGGCCGGCCATAAGATTCAGCAACGTGGACTTGCCCGAGCCCGAGCTGCCCAGCAAGGCCAGAAATTCACCGCTGCAAATTTCCAGCGAAAGGTCGTTCACCGCGCGGATGACCGTTTCGCCCAAGCGGTAGTCGCGCGAAACGTGCTCCGCCTGGATCAGAGTTTGCGTAGATGGCATCGCCGGGGTCCGCACCATAGTAATACGGTTGCGAACGGCAGCAAATTTCCGCGCGCCGGCGTTGGCGTGCTGACCGCGCGCCCGCACCGTTCGAGCGGTCAGGCAGGGCGGGAAAATGGCGGCTGGCCATAAATTGGCCCTGCTGCCAGTTTCGCGGTGAATCGCACAGAGCTACTCTTGCCGGGAACCTCTCAAAGGCAAACTTATGAGCGAAATTAGCGATTGGTTCCAGAATAACTGGATTGATCTCGCGCGCCTGCTGGTGCAATGCGCGATTCTAGCGACCGTGGTGCGCTACGGCCGCAAACTGCTGGCGACGCTGCGCGCTTCCCAAGAACAAGTAGGCGCGCTGCTGAAATTGTCTGTTTCCGATGCGTTGGCGGAGCGGCCCGCGCCAGCGCCGGAGCCGACCACGCGATTCGCGCCTCCGCCGGCAGCCGTTCCAGAGCCAGAGCCAGAACCGGAGCCTGAACCAGTGTTTGCCGGCGCCTTTTCGCGCACCAGCTACGCGGCGGAGCGCGAACAAAGCCTTGGTGGCCGAGTGATTGGAGCGCAAGCTCCGGCCTTCACAACTCCAGCCCCCCAGCGGGCGGAAAGTCCGTCGCTCACGCCGTGGGTGTCCGCTCCTGCTACCGAGCCGGAGCACGTGAATTACCAAGCAGCTGCGGTCCCCGCGCGGCCCAGCGTATCCTCATGGTTGCAAGCTCCGATGCGCAGCAGTGGCGTAAGCCCCTGGCGCAAAGTGGTCCGCTGGCTACAGGCCCCAGCCGGACGCTGAACATAAAATACAAACCAAACTTTGAGAGTCGTCGTGCTGCAAAGAAAAGCCCTGCGTAACTTAGGTTGCGCAGGGCCGAAGAACATATTGCTGTCAGGACTAACTATTTTTCCTGGGGCTAGCGTCTGGGCCTGATCTCCAGCGGCTCCACCAGCTTGAATGTGATTGGAGTTTCCGCTGGAAGCGTGATGTCGCGATTGCCGGTCAGGCCAGCGCCGCCCGTTCCCGCAGCCGCGCCAATCAGCCCGCCGATAATCGCGCCTTTGCCACCGCCGGCCAGCCCGCCGATCAGCGCGCCGCCACCGGCACCGCCGCCGACCATGGCAGCCGTGCGCTTGCCTTTGCCCTTGCTGGTTTCTGTGGGCGCCGTGGTGTGCACGTCGTAGTTCGTGCCGTTTACTTCAATACTCGTGAGGGTCAGCTCAAGCGATGCTCCGCCCTTGAAACGCCCGGCAGGCTTGGCATCTTTCACGAGACCGGTAGCGCGCGCGCCCTTAGGAATGGCAACCCGGCCATCTACTTCGATGGGCTGGCGCACGGTGGCCAAAAAAGTCTGACCCGGCCTGCTGATCTTGGAGCCGACGGTTTCATCCAGCACAACGGGGATCACCGTCTCCGCAGGGACGACAATCGGTCTCGGGCGCGGCGGAGCCTCTTTCGCCGCAGGCTTGCTGGAACTTGCGCCGGAATCAGGGGATGAGGACGAATTCGCGTCCGTCGCGACCGCTTGCTGGTCCGCGGTTTTCTGGCATCCCGCCAACGCAAACAACAGGCAGAGTGCAGATAGAGATGCAGTGGCGAAACGACGATTCATGAACTACCTCCATTTGGCAGTGGGCTACTTAGACGATACTACGAACATATGCGAAGTCAATTTAGAGGTGACTCATCGGCGCCGAAAAAACACCCTCTACTGCAAGACCCACTGCCCTAATTTCTCAACAAATCGGAAGGCGTAGCGCGGATAGGGAGTTTCCGTGGATTCAGAGCGAATCGCACGCGCGCTGCCGACGAGCTGCTCGCCGCCACTAAGCAGAGAGACGTTGACGATGGAACCAGGCTTTAACTGTACGGTGCAGCCGCAGAGAAACCCGCTCAAGCTGACATTCTCTGTGTGGGTGCGCTCTTCAAAGGGCTTTCCGTTCAAGTCCACTCCGGACAGCTTCAGCGCTGCCCGCAAATGGACACGAACCTCGCTTCGCCGGTCCGGGCGTTTGGCGCTCAGCACCTCCGCAAGCCGAGAACGTAACGCATCAAAATCGATTGGTTTTTCGAAATAGGCCGTAGCCCCAAGCTCCTTACATAGCGATTTTGTGGTCGCGCCAGCTTCGCCGCTCACGATGAAAACGGGAGTCAATTGCGTCGAGGTCAGCGCAGTGAAAGTCCGGCATAGCTCGAAGCCGGAGAATCTCGGCATCCGGAGATCCAACAAAATGGCGGAGGGCTTGTTTTGCATTGCCAATGCCAAACCTTGTTCCGGGTCTCCGGTATCAATAACTTCATATAAGTCTGAGAGATTGAGTCGCAACAAGCGACGCATGGCTTCTTCGTCTTCGATTACTAGCAGCTTTTGCATCGCGTCAAGTCTCCTATGCTCTCGGGCCTTTGACGGCACCAGCAAGAGCCGGGGCAGAAGTGGAGGCCACCGGTTCTTTCTCCGCGGAATCGCGGTTTGCATCCAAAAGCTCCCGCACCTTGCGGGTGAGCGTCTCTTGGGAGAAGGGTTTGTGTAGCAAGTGCGTGCCAGGTTCAAGTACTCCGTGGCCGGCTATGAAGCTATCGGCGTATCCGGACATGTAAAGTACTTTCATCCCTGGCTGACTGGGGGCCAGGCGTTCACCAAGAACGCGGCCATTCATTCCGGGCATGACTACATCGGTGAGCAACAGGTGGATGGGTCCGGGGTGCTGCCGCGCGGTTTGCAGCGCTTGCTGACCATCGGCGGCGCTCAGAATGCGGTAGCCGCTCTCCTTTAGGAACATTTCGGCAAGTTTGCGCAGAGGCTCGGCGTCTTCTACGAGCAAGATCGTTTCTGTCCCTCGGGTGTTCATAGGTGCAGCAGCTAAAGGCGCAATAGGGTGGGCGACCGGTTGCTCAAGCCGAGGCAGGTAAACCGAGAACGACGCGCCTTTCCCTTTTTCCGAATCCACGGCGATGTATCCTCCGCTTTGCTTTACAACGCCGTAAACGGTGGCCAAACCGAGACCGGTACCCTTGTCCCGCTCCTTGGTGGTGAAAAAGGGTTCGAATATCTGCGATTGAATCTCTGGGTCGATACCCGTTCCGGTGTCGGTGACTCGAAGCATCACGTAGGAACCCGGTCGCGAGCCTGGGTGATTGTGAGTGTAGGCAGTATCGAGGTTTACGTTGGCGGTCTGGATGAGGAGTTTGCCGCCGTCAGGCATGGCATCTCGCGCGTTGACGGTCAAGTTTAGTATGACCTGTTCGATTTGACTTGGATCGGCCTTCACTTGCGAAAGAGACGTGTCAAGGTCCAGCTTTAAGGCAATATCTTCGCCGATAAGACGCGGCAGCATCTTTTCCAAGTCTGAGACTAAGGTGTTGAGGTTCAAGACGACGGGTTCAAGGACCTGTTGACGGCTGAAGGCCAAGAGCTGCCGCGTCAACGACACGGCGCGCTGGCCGGCCTTTTCGATTTCCTGGGCATGTTCAAAGGAAGCGTGCTCGGATCCTAGACTCCGCTTCAGCACCTGGCTGTAGCCGATAATCACGCCCAGCAAATTGTTGAAGTCGTGCGCAATTCCTCCAGTAAGGCGCCCGACTGCTTCCATTTTTTGCGCCATGCGGAGCTGCCGTTCCAAGGTGCGCCGTTCCGTTACGTCCTCGGCAAAAACCTCGACATAAGCGACTGCGCCAGCCTCATTTTTTATCGAGCAACCACTGCATCGCACGGTGATGGGTGCGCCATCTTTCCGCTTCCACTCCACTTCGAGGTCCTTGAAACTTTCCTGGTGCAAAAGCATTTCGTTGAACTTCTGGTGTTCGCGGGGATCACGATAAACGCCGCTGGCGAGATTCGTTCGCAGCAGCTCGTCTTGGGAGGCGTAGCCAAGCATTTTTTCGAGCGCGGAATTGACAACAACCAATTGGCCCGACACGGTGGCTCGATAAATGCCGTAAGGGGCGTCTTCGACCACGGAACGGAAGCCGGCTTCCGAGCGGCGCAACGCTTCGGCTGAGCGCTTTCGTTCCGTGATGTCACGATTGACGATGACTAGGTTTTCGGGATCGCCCTTGGAGTTGCGGATTACGCTGGCCGTGGACTCCAGCACCCGCCATGTTCCGTCTTTATGGCGCACGCGATATTCGAGAAGCTTCCCCACTCCGGTGCGGCGCGCTTCTTCGGCCGCTTGCCTGACCTTGTCGCGGTCTTCTGGGTGAATCTGCTCGAACGAAGATGACTTCCGCAACTCCTCCAAAGAGTAGCCAAGCACTCTCTCATAGGAAAAACTATTAAAGACGCGTTTGCCCTCCATATCGACAACAGCAATCATGTCCGCGGCATTCTCAGAGATGAGGCGAAAAAGTTCCTCGCCGCGGATCAGCCTGCGGCGCATTCGGTGGATCTGCAGTTGCTGGAACAAGGTATAGATGTCAAATATGAGAACAAGTCCGATCAGCCCGCGCACGGCTTGCGGAAATCCAGAAAAGGGATCGTCTTCGCGAAACAAGAAGGACGCCAGGCCGAAGGTCAATAGCAAAGTGACAACGACTGCGGCCGACCACAGAAACCATTCGCGCCGTTCGATGCGGCCGATACTCTTTCCCATTGCCTCGGTTGGCATGGCGGTCTTCATTTCAATTGGCGACCTTCCATTGCGGGACTTGGGAGGTGAGTGGACGAGCTGACGCCAGAGTCAAACATTTTACGGACTGAGGGTTCGTCGTCCACGATCCGTACTCGAGTTGCGGCGCAATTAGCCGAAGCGTCCTGAGAGTATTGAGTGCGCGTTAGCACAAGAAATTTGGTTGCAATATGAAGGCCAGGACGCGTGCTGTCTTTCCCGAAACAAGTTTAGATTCAGCAACTTAGCGAGCGAATGGACATGAGAGCAGTGCGCGAGGATACGCTGCGTTCCAAACGAGTACAGCAGCGTCAAACTCGTGTCGTAGTGGAACGGCGGCCAGGCGTGCCCTGCTATCTTGCTGTTTCCGCAACGCTTTTCAGAAGCAGACTTGACACTTATATGGAGGCGAGCCCACACTGCACGTATCCCCCCTTCCAAATTTTGCTGTCCGAGTGTGCCGATGCGCATCCTTGTCGCCGAAGATGACGCACCGCTCGCTGACTTTCTACGTCAGCGATTGGTGCAGGAGCAGTTTGCTGTGCAGCTTGCGTCCGATGGAATCGAGGCGCAACGCTTGGCCGCAAATCAGGCGTTCGACCTGGTGATTCTGGATTTAAACCTGCCGGGGACTGCCGGGCTGGATGTGCTGCGAAACATCCGTTCTCAAAAGCCGGATTTGCCGGTGATGGTAGTAACGGGCTCTTCGATGGTGGAAGAGCGGGTACGCGGGCTGGACGCGGGCGCGGACGACTACGTTGCGAAGCCGTTTGCGTTTGCGGAGCTGGCTGCGCGGATACGAGCGGTATTGCGGCGGGGCAACCGGCCGGCAAACGCGGTTCTTACCGTGGCCGATCTCGCGGTGGACCGTGTGAATCACACCGTGCAGCGTGGGGGAAACAATATCGACCTCAGCCCGAGGGAGTTTGCGTTGCTGGAGTTTCTGATGCGCCACGCGGGGCAGCCGGTGACGCGGACGACCATCGTCGAACAAGTGTGGAAACTAAATTTCGATACCATGACGAACGTGGTAGACGTATACATCAATTACTTGCGCAGGAAAATGGATACTGGCTATGGCCACGCGCTGATCCGAACAGTGCGGGGGGTGGGTTATCAGATTGGCGGCAATGGCGCCGCTGGATAGCGGGACTGCGTGAAACGCCGCGCGTTTCACACGGGGAGCGATCAGACGAAGGGGCAAAGCTTCGCTGCTAGCTAGGTGCTTTGCTGGAAAGCGCACGGTCGACGGAAAAAGCGCCCGCGCCACGGATGATGATAGGGATAGCCAGCGCAAGCGCGAGCAAGTGATATTCGTATCCCTCGCCCTTCTGGTTGCCAAGCCAGTTCATAAAGAACGCTATATGACTGTGTACCATAAGCACGGCGACGACCATGTTCACGGCGATGCCGAAGGCGGCGATGCGCGTCAGAAATCCAAAGATGAGCCCCAGGCTACCGAAGAATTCCGCGCAGATAGCGAGAAAAGCGAGCGGCGCGGGAATGTGCATCTGGGTGGTGAAGAATCCCATGGTCCCCGAAAAGCCGAACCCTCCAAACCAGCCAAGGAGCTTTTGCGCGCCGTGAGGGAAAAAAACGATGCCCAGCATCAAGCGCATAAAGGTGAGTGTGGGGTCGTCGGCAGTGGCCAGCAGCTTTTTGAACATGAGCACCTCCGTGCTGAGGATGAGCGCCTCGATAGTTGTGCACAGGCTGAAGCTTGTGCTACTGGGTAGCTTTTGACTCAATTTGGGCCCGGATGCAAGGCAAAAAACTTGGCGCCCGGCAGAGCGCACAAGTTTGTTCGGGTCTGCATTTCCAGGGAGCGGCCTACATAAGAAAAGAGGCGCCGCGAAAATTCGCGGCGCCTCTTTTGAGATGAATACGTAGATTATTGCTTGGGCTTTTGTGCGCCTGCGGATGCTGAGCCGTTAAGGCTGCCGTCCGCGGAACGTGCATCGGGCTCGTAGGCCAGCAGGCCTTCGGTAGCAGAGGCGGCGACCACCGCGCCATCGCGCCGCGTGCGCACCACCGGGAAGTAGCCTTCGGCTAACGGGCTGTTCACGCGCTGCCAGGACTTTCCTGCATCGAAGGAGGCCAGCAGGCCGTGCCGCTGCAACGAAACCACCAAGGCGTTTCCGGAACCGGCGGCGTCCTGAAATTGCAGGTCGCGGATGTCGGCGCGGTTCCATTCACGGCCGGCATCTTTAGACACGTACAGTCCGGAGTTGGAGGTGATGAGCAAGTTGGAATCGTCCAGGCGGCGCACACGCAAATTTCCAGCAGAGGCAAAGGCAAGCTCCTTCGCATCCCAATGCGCGCCGGCATCAGAGGAGTAGATGAGGTTGCGCTGCACGATAACCCAGACGTGCGAGCCGTCCGCGGAAGCATCGAGCGATTGCGCAGCTTGCTTGACGAATTCGTCCTTGCCGGCCGATTTCCATGAAATACCGCGGTCACGTGAAACCAGCACACCGGCACTGGTCGCCGCGTACCATGCAGTACTGGTGAAGGTCAGATCGTTGACTTGGGAGGCGAGAAGCTGAGGCGCCTTGGACGTGCCTGAGGAGCGCTTGGCTGCAGCGGCTTTCTTACCCTTGGAAGTTGCAGAGAACACATAATCATTGGTAAACAATCCCACTCTCATCCACTTGGCGCTGGTTTCTTCATACTTCATCAAGCCGCCCTTATTGAGGGAAGCCCACCAACCACTCGGGGAAGCGTAGACGTGTTTTAGATCGGTGCGCTTGAGGCCCGGTCCGAGCGGCGCCCAGGTATTGCCGCCGTCTTTGGTGGCGAGAAATGCATTAGTGTCAAAGGTGAGTACGACTAGCTCGCGCTCCGGGCGGTCGCGATCCATCGCGACGTCCAGGATGTGCTGGTGATGGAAGCCCGCGTTGGCGGAGGCGAAGGTTGTTCCGCCGTCTTCGCTGATCTGCACACCTTCGCGCTCGGTGCCTATGATCACGCGCTGCGGATTCTTGGGGTCGATCACGATGGCATTGATGACCCAGTCGACAGGTGTGACGCGCTTCCATTGACCGGTCTCGCTGGTGGTCTTCCAAAGACCGCTGGTAGTCCCGGCATAGAGCGTTTCGGGATGTTTCGGATCCTGACGAATTAATTGCGTGCGGCGGAAAACAAAGGGAATGCCTTTGTACTTGGTCCACTGCTGCGCGGCATTGGTGCTGTGATATATGCCGGAGCAGGCGGTAGCATGGACGTTCTCCGGATTCGCCGGATCGACGATGATGCTCATCACGTCGGAATCGTCAATCATGCCTTTGGAAATGGGGGACCAGTTTTTGCCGCCGTCCGTGGTCTTCCAGGGAAGGTGATAGGTTCCGGCGTAAATGACGTTATCGTCGCGCGGGTCAAAAGCCACAGAGTCGAAATTCTTGAGGTCGTCGTGCTTCGCGGGAGTAATGCGCTCCCAATTGCCGCCCTCATCGGTGGAGCGGTAAACGCCTGTGAGGGAAGCGGCCAGCCAAGTTTTCGGATGCGTGGGGGACTGAGCGAGAGCGCGAACGGTTTCGTGAGCCAGCCCGACGATTTGCCAGGTGCGGCCGCCATCGCTGCTGCGGTAAACGCCACCGCCACCGGTGTAGAGGGTCCAGGTGCTGGCAAAAAGGCGCTTGGAATCGCGCGAATCGACGATAATGTGTGTGATTACGTCATCCTGGCCGGCGCCGATGCGGCTGAGAAGCTGCCAATGCGCGCCTTCATCCAAAGAGGTGAATACGTGGCCGTCCGAGGTACCCAAATAGAGCTTGCTGGCGTCGTGAGGGTCGGCTCCCAGAGACATGACCGTGCCGCCTGGGGGTCCCACCTGGCGCCAAGTCTGCGCCGGTGTCGCAACCGCCGCGCTCAAAGCCAGTGCCGCCGCTCCCAACCAGTTCATACGCATGCATTCTCCCAGAGCGCAGAGGCGCTCACAAGAAAGTAGTGTAGGCGGCGGAGCCGAGGAACGACGCCTGTCCTAACGTACGGATTTTGGGCCAGTTATTTATAGTACCAGTACCTACTGGCCTAAAGTCGGGAGGCGTCCCAAAATGAGAATGCCCCGAGCAACTTAATCCTGGGTGCCGGGTTCTACTGGTGGGAGTATCAAGGCCAATTCCAGGGTGCGAACGGATCTACTCCCAATCGGCCCGGACTTCAGGAGATGCGGCCGAAGACAGGGGAAACCATCATGAAAGCCACTTTTGCCGGGAAAAGCAGGGCGCTCCTGCTCATGTGCTTAGCCGGCGCTCTGTTTTTTGTGGCGCCGAAGGCGCGCGCGGATGAAGGGGATCCGCCGTCTCGCGTTGCGCGCATCAGCTCTTTGGATGGAAACGTGTCGTTTCAGCCGTCGGGGACCGAAGACTGGGCTGCTGCGGCGAAGAATCGCCCAGTGACGGTTGGCGACAAGTTGTGGACGGATCAGGATTCGCGAGCGGAATTGCAGGCCGGGCAAGCTTCGCTGCATGTCGGCAGCATGACTGCATTGTCCTTTTTGAATTTGGACGAAAACATCCTCCAAGCGCGCATCGCGGAGGGCGCGATAAATTTCCGCGTGCGGGAAATGCGCGAAGGTGACTTGTATGAAGTGGACACGCCGAACCTCGCGTTTACAGTGAAAGAGGCGGGTGCGTTCCGCATTGATGTCAATGAGAACGGCGACGGCACGCGCGTCACGGTGATTCGCGGAGAGGGTGAGATCACGGCCGGAGGCAAGACTTACGAGGTGCATGCGGGCGAGCAAGCGGAATTCAATGGAGTGGATGACCCGCAATACAATGTTGGGTCGGCTCCAGCTCCGGACGATTTGGATCGTTGGGCTGCGGACCGAGACCTGAAGGAAGAGCATTCCGAATCGGCACGCTACGTTTCGCGAGATGTGCCGGGCTATTCGGACCTGGATGATTATGGCTCATGGCGAGAAGAGCCGGAGTATGGTCACGTTTGGTACCCGCGCCAGGTGGAAGTCGGCTGGGCCCCTTACAGTTATGGATACTGGAACTGGGTTGGCCCGTGGGGCTGGACTTGGGTGGCTTATGAACCGTGGGGGTTTGCGCCATTTCACTACGGTCGTTGGTCGTATATTAGCGGCGCCTGGGGATGGTGCCCGGGGCCTGTTTATGAGCGCCCGTTCTACGGACCAGCGTTCGTTGGCTTTGTCGGCGGGGGATTTGGCTTCGGTTTCGGTGGCGGCTTTGGCGGCGGAATCGGTTGGTTTCCGTTGGGATTCCGCGAACCGTTCCATCCGTGGTATCACACCAGCGGAAATTATTTCCGCAACGTGAACATCACGAACACGCGAATCACGAATGTCAATATTCTTAACAACTCCAACCATGATAATTTCAGATATGCGTATGCGAATAACGTCCGCGCGGTGACAGCAGCTTCGCGCAATGCGTTTGTGAACGGGCAAGCCATCAATCGCGGATCGATGCGTGTGACGGAAGCGTCGTTGCGCGGCGCACGGGTGACCAATCGAGCGGACTTCACGCCGACTCGGAGCAGCTTTACGGGCGCGGCGAATGCTCGGGGACGCGTGTCCACCCCGCCGTCGTCTGTTATGAATCGCTCGGTGATGGCGCGCACCGCTCCGGGTGCGGCTGCTTCGCATATACCGGTGCGGACGATGGATACTCGCGGGCTGTCGGCGGGCCGTGCGGGGAACGGAGCGGTGAATGGCGGAATGAATCGCGGAGGCAATAGCGGCGGATTTGGCGCGCGCAATGGCTCCGGAAATTCTCCTTCGCCGAACTACCGTTCTGGCGGCGAAGTGAATAGGGGCGCGATGCCTCCGCAGCGCGACCTTTCCAACAACAGGCCCAACAACAGGCCCAACAACAGGCCGCCATCAGCGAACGCAGGCGCCAGCGTCAATGGACGTGCGTCCGTGAATGGCAACGCGTCGCCAAACCGGCCGGGGAACGGCGGGTCGCGGAACTGGTCGGCGCAAGGAAACGCCACGGATCGCGGTCGTGCCCCGCAGGGATTCGGCAGCGGGTCGGCTGATCGTCCGAATGGCGCCAACCAAGCAGGACGGTCCGCGCATGCAGACCGGCCGCCGTCGGCGGGTTCTGGAAACAGCCGGATGTCTGAAGGCGGGAACTCACGCTCGAACGCCCCGGCCTATAACAGCAACCGGCCGTCGTATGCGCCGTCGAATGGTAGCCGCGGCTCCTCGAATGGGAACCGATCGTATCAGCCGCAGTCACGCTCGAGTGCGCCGTCAAGTAACGATCGGCCGGCATACTCGAACGGACCGTCATACAGCAACCGCGGAGGCAGCCGATCGTACGAGGCGCCTTCGGGTTCGTACTCTGCACCATCGCGCTCCTATTCCGCACCTTCACGTTCAAACTCGGCCCCGAGTCGCAGTTACTCCGCGCCTTCACCTTCCTATTCAGCGCCGAGCCGTAGTTACTCCGCACCTTCGCGTTCATACTCCGCGCCTAGCCGTAGCTACGGAGGCGGAGGCGGGAGCTATCAGGGCGGTGGAGGCGGAGGCTCGCGCAGCAGTGGAGGCGGAGGCTCCCGAGGCGGTGGGGGAGGGTCGCACGGAAACGGTCCGCACGGACATTGAAACTTTTTCGTCTACAAGCCCGCCTCAAAAATTGGGGCGGGCTTTTTTTTGCTCACGTATTTGCGTCACGGTTTCTGCTCGCAACTCTTCGGTGGAACAGGTGTTTAGTACAGTGAGGAAGGTCGGGCCTTTCCTGATTGGACATAGGGAAAAATCCCGATAGAGCGAGGTTCCGCATGGGGTCCATACTTCTACCATCGGCACCCCGTTACCAGATCCAATCCAGCAAGAAACGCGGTGGAGGAAGAGCAGACCTGCCGCGTCAGCTTCAGTAGAGAACAGGTTCAGGAGAGAATCTGATTATGAGAAAACACGCGCTGAAGTCAGTCAGCTTGCTGGCGCTCACGTTGTTGGCGATGTTTTGCGCTCCGCAGCGCGCCGCGGCAGATAATGACGATCCTCCAACACGAGTCGCCCGGCTGAGCCACGTGGACGGATCGGTGTCATTCGAGCCGGGAGGCACGGACGAATGGGTTACAGCAATGATCAACAGGCCCATGACGACCGGGGATAAGCTTTGGGCTGACCGCGATTCACGCGCAGAGCTGCACATCGGCTCGGCTTCGATTCGTCTTGGGGCCAACACTGGCTTTTCGTTTTTGAATCTCGACGATAACACCGTTCAACTGCAGATCACCGAAGGCACGCTGCGAATTCGCGTGAAACGACTGGATCGCAACGATAATTTCGAAGTGGACACGCCAAATCTGGCTTTCTCGATTTTGCGGCCCGGCGTGTACCGCATCAGCGTGAACGAAGCCGGCGACACCACGGTGGTCAATGTTCATGATGGCGAAGGCCAAGTGACCGGCGGCGGCGAATCCTATTCCGTATACGCTAACGAGACGGGCACGTTTAGTGGAACGGATCGACTCTATGCCGATATCGTGGGATTGGGCAACGATGATGATCTCGAGCGTTGGTCGGAAGAGCGTGACCGCCGTGATGACCATGCAACGGCACGTCGCTATGTATCCGACGATGTGGTCGGTTACGAAGACTTGGACGAATATGGCGGCTGGCGCGACGTTCCGGAGTACGGCACGGTATGGTTTCCGCATGTCACAGTAGCAGAATGGGCTCCCTATCGGTATGGCCACTGGGTCTATATCCAGCCATGGGGCTATACGTGGGTGGATGACGAACCTTGGGGATTTGCGCCGTTCCACTACGGCCGTTGGATCGCGGTTCGCGGCGTCTGGGGTTGGGTGCCGTGCCGCCCGAGGGCTGTGGTGGGCGTGACTTACGTGCGGCCGGTTTACGCGCCTGCGCTGGTCGCGTGGATTGGCGGCCCGCGCTTTGCAGTGGGCGTGGCAGTAGGCGGCGAGAGCAGCGTGGGCTGGTTCCCGCTTGGCCCGCGCGAAGTGTACGTTCCTTCTTATCGCGTGAGCCGAAACTACGTGAACAACGTGAACATATCGAACACCACGGTGAATACGACGGTGGTGAACAACTACTACAACACGAATGTCGTCAACAACAACACGACAGTCACTAACGTGAGGTATGTGAACCAGCGAGTGCCTGGCGCCGTTACGGCGACGTCCACGCAGATCCTCACCACTTCACAGCCAGTGGCGCGGAACGTGGTGAGGGTTGATGAGAGACGGATGGCCAACGAGCAGGTTGCGATCAGAACTCCTGCAATGGCGCCAGAACGGCAGGCGTTTGTTGGGGCAGGGCGGCCAGCATCGGCGCGTCCACCCGAGCGGATTGTGAATCGCGCCGTGGTAGCCAGGACTGCACCACCGCCCCAGCCGGCCTCTGTGGAAAGGCAACAAGTTGCCATTCGGCAAAATGGGGGGCAGCCGCTTGCCGTTTCGCAGACACGACAAATTGAACCTCAGCAGAGAACGGTTGCGGCACCCGTCAGGATGGCGCCTCCGGCACGGCCGGCACAACCCCAGAACGACGCGGGCAACCGGCCGGGTCAGCCGCAGAATAATAGCCGGCAGGGCCGCGAGGTCGGCAATGTTCCGCAGAATGTCCCGCAGAACAACCGGCCGAATACGCCTCCGCCGAACGCGGAGCGGCCGGGGAACGCAGAGCGCCAGGGAAACGTACAGCCGAGCCGTCCGCCAGCGAATAACCAACCTGGTCCGCCTCCGCAAAATAACGATCGGCCAAACAGCCAGCGGAACGACCGGCCACCTTCGGAGCGCCCTGCGAGCTCCGACAATAACCGGCCGAATACTCCACCGCCAAACGTGCAGCCTAACCGGCCACCAGCGAATGATCGCTCCAATACGCCTCCTCCAAACGTGCAGCCGAATCGCCCGGCGAACAACGAGCGGCCAGCGAACGAACGCAACGATCGACCGCCGTCCGTGCAGCAGGCGCCGCCCAGCGCGAGCCAGCAGCAGGTGGACCGCAAGCAGCAGCAAGAGATGGAAAACCTGCGCCGGCAGCAGGATCAGGAACGTCAGCAGGTCGAGAGGCAGCAGCAGCAGGATCATCAACGAGCGGCACGGCAACAAGCTGACGACCAGAGAAAGCAGCAGATGGAACAGGAACATCAGCGACAGCTGCAGGACCTAGAGAAGAGACACGATCAGGATCAGCAGCGGGTTCAACAGCGTCAGCAACAGGAGCGTCAGCAACAGGCGCCGCCGCCGCGCCAACAGCAGCAGGAGCGGCAACAACAACAGCAGCGCCCGCCTCAGGCGGAGCGTCAGCAACCGCCTCCACGCCAACAGCAGCAAGAGCGGCCGAAACAACAAGACAAACCCAAGGAGAGGGAAAAGGATTAGCCGCCAAAGCGATAGGCTTTCTTGCAACCGTAGGTTCGGGGCGGGTCATTTGCCGCAGGGCAGGCCCCGCCCGTTTTATTTTTGGTGGCGAAGTCTTCGCCGCCGCCCCGCATTCGTTGCATCCCGCCCCACGATGCATTAATGGTGCGCTTCGCATAAACTCTCTTTCGCGTCACCATGACCGCGAAAAATGCAAGCGCGAGGGGATTGAAACGACCCCGACGCCAAATCGAACTGATAGCGGTCGCTAGTCTGCCTGAGATCCACAAGGGTGATGATTTGGCGCGCCTGATTTTCGAGGCAACGCGCACGGCAGAGATAGCCTTCAGGGATAGAGATATAGTGGTCGTCGCACAAAAAATCGTTTCAAAATCCGAAGGGCGGCTCGTGAGCCTTTCCACGATCGAGCCTTCCGCACAGGCATTGCAGCTCGCGGCGAAAGGAGGAAGAGATCCGCGTTTGGTAGAGATTATTTTGCGGGAGTCGCGCCGGATTGTACGTGATCATCCCGCGCTGATAGTGGAGACGCACCAAGGTTTTGTTTGCGCGAACGCGGGAGTGGATCATTCCAATGTGCCGGGGGAAGACGTGGTCACGTTGCTTCCTGCGGACCCGGACCGTTCGGCGCGGATGTTGGCCGCGGCACTCCGGAGACTGAGCAAGAAGCGCGTCGCAGTGGTGATCAGTGACACGTTCGGCCGGCCATGGCGGCTCGGATTGGCGAATGTCGCGGTTGGTGCGGCGGGAGTCCCCGTGCTGCTGGATCTGCGTGGCACACGCGACCGCAATGGCAAGCCGCTTCAAGCCACGATTCTGGCAGTGGCAGATGAACTGGCCGCGGCTGCGGGGCTGGTTATGGGCAAGCGGGAAGGCATCCCTGCGGTTATCATCCGCGGCTACAAATATCGGCCGGCGCAAGAGCCTGCCACGCGAATCATCCGCCCTGCCGCCGAAGACCTCTTCCGCTAGCCGACTGTCCTGGTTCCGCCCACGTAGCAAACCCTCTGCAACCATGTCATCCTGAAGCCATCCGATAAGGTCCGGTTTTTGGGCTCCGGTGCAGTCCCCGGACTCCCGACACCGGAGATGGCTGATGGATCTCAACTTTATGCCGCCGGCACCGTTCGCAAGAAGCACCAACCGCCTCGCCACCGACCTCCTCGCCGAGTCTCGCGAAACCGGTATCCTTGATCGGCCAAGCGCTCTTCGCCTCGCTGAAGAGGCTCAACTCCCGGATCTACTCGCTGCCGCAACGCAACTTCGCGCTCAGGGGAAGGGAACTGCGGTTTCCTTCTCAAAAAAGGTTTTCATTCCGCTGACAACTCTCTGTCGCGATTACTGCGGTTACTGCACGTTTCGGAAGGATCCGGGTCAGCCGGGCGCGCACTTCATGACGCCAGAGGAAGTGCTCGCGCTGGCCGAGCGGGCGCGCGCCGCTGGATGCAAGGAGGCGTTGTTCAGCCTGGGCGACCAGCCCGAGCGCATTTTCCCGGAAGCCCGCGATTTTCTGCAGCGGCAAGGATTTGCGCGCACACTAGACTACGCGGCTGCGATGTCCGAAATGGTGCTGGAGCACACCGGTTTGCTTCCGCACGCCAATCCCGGCGTCATGGATCGTGCGGCGTTGGAGCGCTTCAAGGAATCGAACGCCAGCGTGGGTTTGATGCTGGAGACAGTCAGCACCCGGCTGATGCGCGACGGCTTTGCTCACTTCAAAGCTCCCGACAAAGTTCCGGCACTGCGCTTGCGCACGATCGAGGAAGCCGGAAAACTTTCGATGGCGTTTACGACCGGAATCCTGATCGGGATTGGCGAAACTTTCGAGGAGCGTGTTGATTCTTTGTTCGCCATTCGTGCTCTGCATCAGAAATATGGGCACATTCAGGAAGTGATCGTGCAGAATTTCCGCGCCAAGCCGGACATTCCCATGGCCCATCATCCGGAGCCGCCGTTGGAAGATATGCTGCGCACGATTGCCATCGCCCGTTTGATTTTGGGTCCGCACATGAACCTGCAGGCGCCGCCGAATCTCAGCTATGCTGATTTTCCGCGCTTGCTCGAAGCGGGGATCAATGATTGGGGCGGCATCTCGCCGGTCACAAAGGACTTCATCAATCCCGAAGCGGCCTGGCCGCAGATCGCAAGGTTGCGCGCCGAAACAGAAGCTCGCGGGTTTACGTTGCGGGAGCGGCTCGCGCTGTATCCCGAATTCGTGAGGAGCGGCAATTTTCTCTCGGCGCGCGTGCGCGACCGCGCGCAACATATGGCCGACGCCGAGGGTTTTGCGGCGTAGCGGCTGCATATCCTGATGCCCTCTGCAAAGCACAAAACTATCACCGCGCTGGCCGGCGGCGTAGGTGCTTCCAAACTCCTGCTTGGCCTCCACGACGTAATGGACCCGCGCGACCTGACGGTGATTGTAAATACCGGCGACGACATTGCGCTGCATGGCCTGACAATCGCGCCGGACCTCGACATTGTCACTTACACGCTCGCGGGAATTGTGGATGAGGCAAAAGGTTGGGGCTACCGTGGCGAGACGTTTCACGCGCTGAAACGCTTGGCGGCGTTCGGCCGCATCAATTGGTTCAACCTTGGCGACCGTGATCTGGCCACGCATATCCATCGCTCGGCGATGCTCGCGGAAGGCAAGTCGTTGAGCGATGCGGCGGAAGCGATATGTCTCGCGCTGGGCGTGAGGGCGCGTATTTTGCCGATGACCGACCTGCCGGTGCCGACGATGATTGATACGGCCGAAGGCGAACTGCATTTCCAGGAGTACTTGGTGAAGCGCCACGCGGAGCCGGTGGTGCGCGCAATCCGCTTTGATGGCGCTGACAAGGCGTGCCCGGCGAGAGGTGTGCTCGAAGCGATTCGCGACGCGGAACGGATCCTGATCTGCCCTAGCAACCCGCTCATCAGCATCGGCCCGATTCTAGCGGTGCCTGGCATTCGCGAAGCTCTGCGCGCGCGCAGGCAAAGCGTCATTGCCGTTTGCCCGATTGTAGGCGGCAAATCGCTGAAGGGCCCGTCGGACAAGATGCTCGCCGAGCTTGGGCACGAGCCATCGGCGCTCGGCGTCGGTAAACTGTATGCCGATTTTACCGGGACGTTTGTGATCGATCCGACAGACAAAGCGCAAGCAGATTCCATTCGCAACCTAGGAATGAAGGTCGAGATCGTCCCAACCGTGATGAAGACGCGCACGCAAAAGCGCAACCTTGCTCGTACGCTGCTTGCTGTGAAATCGTAAATCTCAACGCGCAGTCTGCAAGTGTTGACGCTCGAACGCGAAATCGAAACTCATTTGCGCCAAGCGCAGGAGTTCGTTCTCTGTAATGCCGAGCTGGTGGGCATGCTCATACTCTTTTAACAGCGTGGTGTGGAACATTGCTGGATCGTCAGTGGACAGCACGATCGGAATGCCGTGCCGAAACAGCGCGGCGAGCGGATGGTCTTCGAGGCGCGCGTCGGCACGGCGCAACTGCAGCGCGAGCGCTCCGGTACGGATATTGCTTTGCGGGCAAATTTCGAGCGGAATGCGGCGATCGGCGAGAAGGTCCATCAGCGCCGAATCATTTATGGCTGCGATGCCGTGACCAATCCTTTCGGCACCGAGGAGCTCGACGGCTTCTCGAATCTTTTCCGGGCCGCCGATTTCTCCGGCGTGAATGAGCCGGTGAAGACCCAGAGCCGCGGCTTTGTCATAAACCGGACGAAGCTCTCTCGTGGGCACACTCAATTCATCGCCGCCGATGCCGAAGGCGACGATGGATTGCGACGCGCACTCTTTTGCTGCGTCCACCACGCGAGTGGCTGCTTCGACGCCGAATTGACGAACGGCGTCGAAAATCCAGTTCATACGGAGCCCGAGACTCTCGAAGGGCTCAGCGGCGGCCAGAATGGCCTGGAAGTTGTTTTCCGGCTGCTGTTTGCGTAGCAGCATCACGCCAATGGAAATCGTCACTTCGGCGTAGATCACGCGCTGCGACAAAAGATGCTCCGCGAGGTCGCGGGTGATTAGCGCGTAGTCCTGCGGGTCGCACAAAAATGAAGTCACCCACTTGAACGTTTCCAGGAACTCCACAAAATTCTTGTAAGCATAGCGGCGCTGTACTTCCTCTTCCGTAACCGTGATGCCGTGCCGCGCGGTTAGTGCGCAGACGGTGCTCGGTTGAATAGAACCTTCGAGGTGAAGGTGCAACTCCGCTTTGGGAAGTGAGGCAACGCTTTCGGGGAGCATAGCGGAGGCAGACAGCACTAATGCGGCAAAGCAGGCTTGCCCGCATTGGTCCACGCGGTAAGCCAGTAAGAGCCGACATCGGTGGCGGCATCGGAGAGCTGGCGAATCAGCGTGCCCGCCGACTGATTGTAAAAGCGATCAAAGTATTCGTCGTTGTAGGACTTGCCCTCCAAACGCGCATTGCGATCCGCGAGGAGAATCACTTCTATCCAACTATGCGCGCTAAGGCATGCTTCAAAACCATGATCGGTCGGATCATTGATGAAAGAGGCATCATTCGGACGCATCGGGAAAAAGGAAGAGAAGCGATCGATGAGAATTGTTCCGAACCGCTCATTGATCCCGGTTTGGTTCGTCAGGTGGCCATCAAAATTTTCCGTGGTGTTGAAGGGGTCGTGCGCTTCGGCGACATAGAACGCGAGAATGGCGGCGTCGAGCCTAGCTTCGTCCCAGCGGCCGAGTTTCATGGCTTCGGTGAGCTTCTGGCTGTAGACGCCAATCTCCCAGGGAAGCAGGCCAGTGGAATCGATTTTGGACTTGCCATATTTGTTCACGGCGGCTTTATAGCTGCGGGGCAGGGCGTCAAAAGGAAAGCGCCCGTACTTGTCCAGTCGGATGAAGTGGTTACGCCGCTCCGCGGGATTTCTTGTTTCCGCGTCCAGAGGACCGGTTACGTTTTGCACAAGGAAGGAACGATTGTTTTCGAAGTAGGCGCGCAGGTCGGCGGGCAGCGTATCGATGGCTTGGTTAACGACAACCTTGTGGCCATTTCCACCCCAGGCACAAGCGTGGGTTGGAAGTAGCGCGAGGCTCACCGTGATTGCGAGACCTGCATTGAGGCACTTACGGAATGGATTGAGGAACATGCGCCCCATTTCAAAATTTCTCTAAGCCGGATTGGCGGCGCGCAAGGTACTGCGCCTCCGTCCATAGTTGTAGTAAATCACGAGTCCGATTGCCATCCACACGAAGAATCGAATCCAGTTCGTAATTGGCAGGCCCGCCATCAGGAGCAGGCAGGTAAGTATGGTGATGATGGGGGCGAGCGGGCCGCCGGGAGCGCGAAAGGCGCGCGGCCGGTCGGGCTCGCGATAACGAAGGATCAACACTCCCGCAGCGACAAGGGCGAAGGCAAAAAGTGTGCCGATGTTGGAAAGATCGGCGAGGGTTCCGATATCGAGAAGGCCGGCGGGAATGCCGACCAGAAAGCCGGCCATCCAGGTCGAAAAATCCGGCGTGCAGAAGCGTGGGTGCACGCGGCTAAAGACGCGAGGCAGCAGGCCATCGCGGGACATGGCGAACCATACGCGGGCTTGGCCAAGTTGGAAGACAAGCAGCGAAGAAATCATGCCCATAAGTGCGCCGATTAAGACGATAAGGCGAACGCCGGTGAAGTGCAGTTTCTTCAGCGTATTGACCACCGGAGCGGCATCGTCCACCAGCGTCTGCCACGGCACGAGTCCGGTTAAGACGACGACCACGCCAACATAGAGAATCGTGCAGATAATCAGGGTGGCGATAATTCCGATAGGAACGTCGCGCTGCGGGTTCTTGCATTCCTCAGCGGCGGTGGAAACGGAATCGAAGCCAATGTAGGTGAAAAAGACGATGGAGCCGCCGGTGAGAATCCCCGGCCACCCGTTGGGAGCGAACGGATGCCAGTAGGCGGGGTGAATGAACCTCGATGCGAACCCGATGAAGACGAGGATGGCGATGATTTTCACCAGGACCATCACGTTGTTGGTTTCAGCGGACTCGCGTATTCCCCGCACGAGGATCATCGTTAGCAACATGACGATGATGAACGCGGGCCAATTGAACCCCACGTGCCAGCCCGGCGGATAGAGCATGTTTCCCTGCAAATCGGAGAGGCCGCCAGGAAGATAGGCGGGAGTAATCCAGCGAAGGCTCGGGTGCACGCCAAACCAATCCAGCAAGCCAACTATGTGCGCGGAGAATCCTACGCTGACGGCCATATTGCTGACCGCGTACTCGAGGATGAGGTCCCAACCAATAATCCAGGCGATGAGCTCGCCCATGGTGGCATAGGTATATGTGTAAGCGCTGCCGGCGATGGGGATCATGGCGGCCAGTTCGGCGTAGCAGACCGATGCGAAGCCGCACACGATTGCCACCAAGATGAAGGAGAGCGCGATGGCTGGTCCGGCGCCGGGACGTCCGAAGGAAGAGGAATGGTAAATCAAGTATTCCAACAGCGGCGCGTTAAGAATGGATTTTACTTGGAGTTTTTGACCGGCGATCGCTGTGCCGACGATGGTGAAAATTCCCGAGCCGATCACGGCCCCGATTCCAAGCAAGGTGAGGCTCAGCCAACCCAGCGACTTTTTCAATCGAACTTCGGCGTTCTCGGAATCCGACAGCAATTGGTCGATGCCCTTACAGCGGAAGAGAGGTGACGCCACTCGTACTCTCCAATCGCATCCGTGTGAGCTAAGGCCGGGCTGCCGGATATGCGGCGCTAGATAGGATTGCGTGCCTCAATGTACATGGAGAGGCGCAGCGGCGCAACACTGGTTGCTCTGGCGCTACATCTGTTCCAGTTGGGCGTAGCGCTCGACGAATTTCTTTGTGCCCCGTCCGGGAAAACTGACGGAGAGGCGCCGGTCCTCGTCGTCCCCTTCAACGCCGACGATGGTGCCGACACCGTAACTCGGATGGCGAACCTTCCGGCCGAGAAGCGGATTCGCGTCGGCGCCGCGCCTCGCAGGAGCTCGCGTAAACGTGCTGGGGCTGCTGGAACGGCGCTGCGCAGAGGGCGGTTGCGACTGACCTCGCACGCGGCGCAGGAATTCCTCGGGCGAGTACGAATATTCCGGATCGGGTTCATAGCGCCGCGTTTGACCGATCTCGGCCATGGAGCCACGCACAGTCTCCACCAGTTCGCTCGGAATCTCCGCAAGGAACCTCGAAGGCAGGGAAGCCCGGAGTTGCTGCTCGTTGCCAAAAATGCGCCGATACACCGCGCGCGTGAGAGTAAGCGATTTTCGCGCCCGCGTCATTCCGACGTACACCAGGCGGCGCTCTTCCTCAGTGCCTTTTTCTTCATTCAGGGCGCGGCTGTGCGGGGAGATGCCTTCTTCCATGCCGGTCAAGAACACGTGGTCGAACTCGAGGCCCTTGGTGCTGTGCAGCGTGATCAACGTGACGCCGGGTTTGCCTTCAAAGGCGTCGGCGTCGCTGACCAGGGCGGCCGCGTCCAAAAAGTCCGTAAACGATTCGCCATTTTCTATCCCATCTGCAACGGCGCGAACAAGTTCCTCGAGATTTTCGATACGCGCGACGTCGTCGGGCGTATTGCGGTCGCGCAGCATATCCATGTAGCCAGTCTCGTCGAGCACGGCGCGCAGGAAATCCGGGGCCTCGCGTTTCGCAAGGGCCTCCTGAAGTTTGGCGATGAGCTCTTGAAACGCACGCAGAGGCGCTACTGCGCGTCCGGCTGCCGCTCCCGAAACGAATTTCTCGATGGCCGACCACAAACTGGAACCGTCGGCCCGCGCTGCAGCTTGTAGCGCGTCGACCGTGGTTTTGCCGATGCCGCGCGGCGGGACGTTCAATACGCGCAGCAGCGAGATGTCATCTTCGGGGTGCATGGCCAGACGAACATAGGCCAGCGCGTCCTTCACCTCCGCGCGATTGTAGAAGCTAAAACCGCCCACGAGCTTGTAGCGGAGCCCCCGGCGGCGGAAGACTTCTTCAAACGCGCGCGATTGAAAATTGGTGCGGTATTCCACGGCGCAGGTCTGCGAGGAGTCTTCATTGAGAATGCACTCGAGCTCGCCGGCGACAAATTCCGCCTCCGCGTGGGCATCCCGCCCCTCGAAGTATTTCAAGTTCGATCCGGAACCATTTTGCGCGCTCAGGGATTTGCCGAGTCGCTCGGGGTTATTAGCCACGACCGCGCCGGCGGCATCAAGGATTTGCTGCGTCGAGCGGTAATTGCGCTCGAGCTTGATGACGCGAGCGGAAGGAAAGTCGCGCGAAAAACTCATCAGGATGGAAACATCCGCGCCGCGCCAACGGTAGATGGATTGGTCCTCGTCGCCGACCACGCAGACGTTTTGTTTCGGCCCGGTGAGAAGACGCAGCAGTTCGTACTGCACGCGGTTGGTGTCCTGGTATTCGTCGACGTGAATGTATCGAAACCGCGACTGCCACTTTTCGCGAACGAGCGTTGATTCCCGCAGCAACTTGACGGTGCGAGTCAGGAGGTCATCGAAATCGAGTGCATTGCTTTGCCGCAACAGTTGTTCGTAGGCGGCGTAAATGTCGGCGATGCGCCGACCGTCTTTGTCGATCGCATCGCTGCGCACTTTCTCCGCGCTCTGACCATGATTTTTCGCGTAGCTGATGCGGCTTAAAACATTTCGCGGCGTCAGCGTGTCGTCATCGATCTCCAGGTTCGCCATCGCGAGCTTCACCGCCGCGAGTTGGTCATCATCGTCGTAAATGGCGAAATCACGGGGCAGCCCGGCACTGACGGCTTCGCGTCGAAGAAGCCGCGCGCACAGCGAATGAAACGTGGACAGCCACGGTTGCGCCGGCGGCACGCCCGCACGAAGCAGCAAATCCGAAACGCGGTTGCGCATTTCCTCCGCGGCCTTATTCGTGAAAGTTACCGCGAGAATCGCCTCGGCCGGCACGCCGCTAGCGATGAGATGCGCCATTCGGAAAGTGATGGCGCGCGTCTTTCCAGTCCCGGCACCGGCGAGAATCAGCACCGGACCTTCCGTTGTTTCCGCTGCTGCGCGCTGTTCGGGGTTCAGTTCTTCGAGAAGAGTGAGCATTGGTCCCGGAGACAAAAGAATTTGCTGCACAGTCATGGTAGCGGAGGAGAGCGAAGCGTGCAAACTGGCCTGTGTAAAACCGGCTGAGGACAATCCGCGGTCGCGAGCGGAAAGAAGTTCAGTTACGTTCTTTACTGGCTTCCGCGCTGGCCGAGATCGATGTCGAAGTAGGTGAGCGCTCGATTCCCACGCATCAGCACCAGTTCGGGCACGTAGAGGTGAGCGGTTTCGAGCAAATCAAACTGCTTTTGCAAGTCAAAGTACAGCAACCCTTGCACGGTACTATGCGGTGCGATCACGCCTGTCGGTACGCTAGCCTCCTGCGCTTGCCGCTGCAGCTCATCCGCATTGCCCTTGCCGCTTTTGGGAATGGCCACCGGAATAGGCAGTTTCGTTCGTGTAGCGGTTGGATCTTTGCCGCCCGGTTTCAGCACTGCTTGTACCAGTTCTTCGGCGCTGAGAGAAGGAAGCTCCTGCGCATTCTCAGCGTCAAGATGCACGGTCAGGCGAATGCGCGACAAGTTGATCTTCACGCTGTCATCGGAATCGTTGCGAAACGAGACTTGCACGGCAAGGATTCCCGCGGCGTACGGCGACTTCTTCGGAAATTTCTCTTTGTACTTGGCTGGATCAGTCCACGGTGTAGCGGAGATAGTCAAGCCTTCGTGAGATTCCAGCGATGCAGTTCGCAAGGGCGACTGCTGCGCGCCTGCAAATGTGCCGAGGAGACAAGCCGCAACCCAGGGAATTCTGAAAGCAGCCGTTGGCATGAGGTTATAATAGACTTTTCTCATCTCGACGCCTTCGATTCCTGGGGGACGTGCAGGGTTGCCCTGCGCCTCGCATGAGTTCGCGGCGGCAGCGATTAGGGACCGGAGCCACGCTTAGTGTATTTCATCTATAGTTTTCTGATGGGGACCGCAGCCCTGCTGTTCTTGCCATATTGGTTGGTCAAGGGTCTGCGCCACGGAAAGTACCTATTCAACCTGCGCGAGCGGCTAGGCTTGTCCACTCCCTCGCTCGACAAATTGCCGGCGGGTCGCCCTGGCGCGATGTGGATTCATGCCGTATCGGTCGGTGAGCTTCTTTCCAGCATCGCCCTCGCGAAGCGCCTGAAAGAGGCGTATCCAGACCGTCCGCTTGTAATTTCGACCACCACGATCACCGGACAATCGCTGGCTCACGAACGAATGGAATTTGCCGACGCGGTGTTTTATTTCCCGCTTGACTGGAGCTTTTGCGTGCGCCGCGTGCTGCTCGCTGTACGGCCGTCGCTCATCGCTGTCTTGGAAACCGAAATCTGGCCCAACTTTTTGCGCGAGACAAGCAGGCAAAATATCCCCGTGCTCTTCGTCAGCGGAAGAATTTCGGACCGTTCGTTCGAGCGCTACCAGCGGTACCTCGCCAAATTCGGTTTTTTCCTTCGCCCGTTTCTGCGAAGCGCGCTGGGAAACGCGAGCGCATTCCTGATGCAAAGCGAGAAGGACGCGGAGCGGATTCGCGCGTTGGGCGCGCCCGCCGAGCGCGTTTCAGTCAGCGGCAACCTTAAGTACGATATGGAGCCCCCTGCCGCAACGCCCCTTTCTAGTTGGCTCGAAGCGGAAGCCCGCCGGCAAGGCCGTTCGCCGATCGTAGTCGCCGGCAGCGTCGTGGCCACCGAAGAGCCGCTCGCATTGATTGCTTTCGGCGTGGTGCAGGGCGAGCACCCCAACGCCCTGTTGGTTCTTGCTCCACGAAAGCCGGAGCGTTTTGAGGCCGCGGCGGAGTTCATTCATGAATCGCGGCGCAAGTTTATTCGCCGCTCTCAGCTCGCGCTAGCAAGTCACGCGCCGGGAGCGGCAGCAGGCAGCAACGGTTCGATACCGCGCGAAGTTACGGTGATTCTCCTCGACAGCATCGGGGAATTGGCGTCGCTGTATCGGCTAGCCGACGGCGCCTTTGTAGGTGGCTCCCTGGTGCCCTCGGGCGGGCACAATATTCTGGAGCCTGCGGCGTTCGGTAAAATTCCGGTCTTCGGGCCTTCCATGGAAAATTTTGCCGAGATTGCAAGTCGCTTTGTCGCCGCAGACGCGGCCATCCAGGTGGAGAGCCCGGAAGACGCGGGCGTTGCCTGGATCGAACTCCTGCGCAATCCGGAGCGCCGCCATAAAATGGGCGAGAACGCAAAACATTTGGTGGATAGCAGCCGTGGCGCAACGGACCGCGCCCTCGCGGAAATTTTCAAAGTCCTCGGCAGCCCAGCCCGATGAACCTGCCGCCGCTGCTGCGCATTTTGCTCTGGCCGCTTTCGATTCTTTACGCGGGGGCGATGTGGTTGCGGACATCGCTTTACGCTCGTGGCTGGCTCAAACAGAAACGGCTCGATGGCAGGGTTGTCAGTGTCGGTAACCTCACTGTCGGAGGCACTGGAAAAACCCCGATGGTGATTTGGCTGGCCGAGCGATTTCTTGCCGAAGGAAAACGCGTCGCCATTCTCAGTCGCGGCTATCGCGGCTCCGGCAAGACGAGCGACGAGATTGAGCTGATGAAAGATCGCTTGCAAGGCCGGGCTCTTTTCGGTGTGGGCAAGGACCGCTATGCCGAGGGAAAACGTTTGCAACGGGCTGGAGTTGACATTTTTCTCATCGACGACGGCTTTCAACACCTTCGACTAGCCCGGGATGTCGACATCGTCTTGATTGATTCCACGCACCCTCTTCGCCAAGATTCAATTCTTCCGGCGGGCCGCCTCCGGGAACCTCGCTCCGCTCTGCATCGGGCAGATCTCGTTATCTTCACGCGCACCGAACAATCGAAGCCCATGGTGCCCGCCATCCAAAAGTCTCCTCAAATGGCCACATATATGTCCACGACCAAACTGCTCGCCTTTCGCGATCACGCGTCGAGAACAGATCTCCTGCCCGCGTGCCCCGCTCCGGTGTTTGCCTTTGCTGGAATTGGCAATCCTGAAGCATTTTTTGCAGATCTCGAACGCTGGAACGTGCACCTGGTTGGATCCAAAGCTTTCCGCGATCATCATCGCTATACGAAGCGCGAACTCCAAGAATTGACGGCCGCCGCGCAATCGCTGGGCGCGAAGGCATTGATGACCACGGAAAAGGACGCGCAGAATCTCGACGCCGGGCTATTGTCCGGAATGCCAGTACACATAGCTGTCGTGGCGATGGAAATCCCCGATGAGGGCCGATTCATGCGTGACCTGCGCGAACGATTGGCGCTGCGCAGCGGGGTTGCCGCATGAAGATTCTTATCCGCGCCACAAATTGGGTCGGCGACGCCATCATGGCTTTACCCGCGCTGCGTGCCGTCCGAGCGCGCTTTCCAGAAGCGAGGATTGCAATTGTTGCCCGACCCTACGTTGCCGACATTTATCGTGGCCAGAAAATATGCGACGAACTCATTTCCTACGACCCCAAGGGCGCCCACACAGGCGTGACCGGGCGCGAGCGTTTAGTACAAGAGCTTCGAGCGCAGAAGTTCGACGTCGCGCTGCTGCTGCAGAACGCCTTTGACGCCGCCTGGCTCGCTTGGCGCGCCGCTATTCCCGAACGCATCGGCTATGCGCGCGATGGACGCAGCCTGCTGCTGACCAAGAGAATTGCCGTCCCAAAGCGCGGCGAACTTCCGGCTCACGAACAGTTTTATTATCTGGAACTTTTGCGGCGCGCCGGCTGGATCGATTCGCTGCCGGGCGAACACTTTGTAACGCTCGACGTTTCGGAAGAAAACCGCCGCCAAGCGGAAACAACTTTGTCATCGGCAGGCGCTCGCCAAGATATCGCGCGAATTGCCATTGGCGCAGGTGCGTCCTATGGTTCCGCGAAATGCTGGTCGCCGGATTGCTTCGCTGATTTCGTAAACCGATTCCGCCTGCACACGGATGCGGAGGTCATTCTCTTCGGAACAACAGCCGAAGAGAGGATTTCGGAGGCAATTGTTGCGGGAATAAAGGGCCCATCGATTAGTTTGGTGGGCAAGACAGCGATTGCCGATCTCCCTGCCCTCCTCTCGCGCTGCCAAGTGTTTGTCGGCAACGATTCTGGCGCAATGCATGTGGCTGCTGCGGTTGGCTTGCCGGTTGTCGCGATCTTTGGCCCTACGGATCCTCACGGCACCGCCCCGATCACTCCGCGATGCACCGTGGTGCAAGAAAAGCCGTATTGCAGCCCGTGTTTTCTGCGACGTTGCCCCATCGACCACCGTTGCATGACAAGCGTGCGGCCGGAAGCGGTCGAAGCAGCGGCGCGCGGCTGGCTTCGTTCCGCGGAGGTGGCTTCTGGCTGAAGCTGTATCTCTGCGTCCGGCCGTCTTCCTCGATCGCGATGGAACGATCGCCGAAGAGGTCGGTTACTTGAATCACGCAAGCCGTTTTCGTATGTTTCCGTTTGCCGCGGCCGCGATCCGGCGGCTGAACGAAGCAAGATATCCGGCCATCGTGATCACGAATCAATCCGGTGTCGGTCGCGGATATTTTCCGGACTCACTGGTCCGCGCCGTTCACGACTTGATGACAAAGCAGCTCGCCGAACAAGGAGCGCATATCGACGCGCTGTACTATTGTCCCCACAAAGGCGATGACGCCTGCATGTGCCGCAAGCCGAAGCCGGGAATGCTGGAGCGCGCCGCTCGTGAACACAGCTTGGATCTGCGCCGATCCTTTGTTGTCGGCGATCGCTACGGCGATATCGAGTTGGCTCATCGCGTCGGAGCGCGCGCAGTCCTGGTGCGTACAGGCTATGGAGCAGGCGAATTTCAGTGGCATTCAGCAAATTGGCCGGCGCCTCCGGATTTCATCGCGGAGAATCTCGCCGATGCGGCGGATTGGATTTTGAGGCCGCCGAAATGACTCGTGCTCTTGAACAAACGCCGTCACCCTCGGTAGACCTGCTTGCCCTGGCGGAATGTGTCGAGAAATTTTCATCGAAGACGGTCGTGCTGCTTGGTGACTTTGTTGCCGACGAATTTCAGTTCGGCGATATTTCGCGCGTTTCTCGCGAGGCGCCGGTGTTGATTCTGCGGCACCGGGAGACGCAGGTGGTGCCGGGTGGGGGCGCCAACGCCGCGAACAACTTGGCCGCTTTGGGAGCGCGAGTGCGTCCCGTCACCGCCGTTGGCCAGGACGCTGCGGGCGACGCGCTGCTCGAATATTTCCGCAGCAAGCGCGCGGACGTTTCCGGAATTGTTCGAGTAAAAGGCTGGACTACGCCAACCAAGACGCGCTTCCTCGCCGGTTGGGCGCACACTGTAGGTCAACAGGTTCTTCGCGTGGATCGTGAGCCGCAAGCTCCTCTCCCGGCGGCCGCGCACAAAAAAGTCCAGCAGCTCTTATCGGCCAAGATTCGTTCCGCAGATGCTCTTGCGGTTTCCGACTATGGCTTTGGCGTCGCCAGTCCGGAGTTGGTTCGCCAAGCCGCCATGAAGCGTAAACACGGACTGGTTGTGACACTGGACGCTCGCTATCATCTCGCGGCTTATGCGAAAGCCGGAATCATCTCGGCGACGCCAAATGAAGCGGAACTCGAAACCTTGCATCACACGACCATCGGCTCGAACTTCAACGAGCTGACCCGCTGCGGTCGAGCGACCCTCGCCGTCATGAAGCTGCGCGCGCTCCTCGTAACGCGCGGCCGCGACGGTATGGCTCTATTTGAAACGCGCGATCGCGTGACGCGCATACCGATGCACGGAAGCGACCAGGCAGTTGACGTCACCGGAGCCGGCGATACAGTGCTCGCGGCTTACACTCTGGCGCTGGCTTCCGGCGCATCGCCGCTGGAGGCCGCGCATATCGCCAACATCGCTGGTGGCCTGGTAGTAATGAAGCGCGGTACTGCGACCGTTTCGCGGGCGGAGCTCCTTGAAGCAATTCGCCGCGATGCCGGCGGCTCCGGCTCGTAACCCATGCGCGCCGCGGAATCAAAAATCGTCACGCCTGAGCGCCTCCGTGAATTACTTGCGGAGCATCGGCAGCGCGGCCAAAAGATTGTGCTAGCGAACGGCTGCTTTGACATCTTGCATGTAGGCCACATTCGCTATCTCGAAGCCGCGCGTCGCGAGGGCGATATCCTGACGGTCGCAGTGAACTCAGATTCGAGCGTCTGCGCATTGAAAGGCGCTGGGCGCCCCATCCTGCCGGAAACTGCGCGTGCTGCGCTGGTCGGTGCGTTGCGAGGCGTCGACTATGTTCTGCTCTTCGGCGAGCCTAACGTGGAAGGATTGCTGGCTGACTTACGTCCGGACGTTCACGCCAAGGGAACTGACTACACCACCGAGACCGTCCCGGAACGTGCCACATCCGCCCGCCTGGGTATCCGTGTAGCTATTGTCGGCGACCCGAAGGATCATTCGACGCGCGAATTCCTCGATTCCGTGCGCAAGGCTCCGCATGCCTGAGCCGCGCTTTCTTGTGGTTCGGCTTGGATCGCTGGGCGACATCATCCACACTTTTCCCGCTGTCGCGGCGTTGCGCGAATCTTTTCCGGCCGCGCACATTATCTGGCTCACGCATCCTCGATGGGCGTTTCTGGTCCAGAGCGGCGCTCTAGCCTCGGAAGTATGGACCGTGGAAACCCGCGCACTAGCGTCTTTGCGAGAAGTGATTCGGCGCTTGCGGCAGACTTCTTGGAGTGCCGCGATCGATTACCAAGGCTTGTGGAAGTCGGCCATGCTGCCGTTCTTCGGCGGCGTATCGCGCCGCATTGGTTTCTCTTCGGCCACAATTCGCGAGTTTGGCGTGCCCGCGCTTTATACCGAGCGTGTAAAGACGAGCAAGGCGCACATTGCCGAGCAAAATGGCGACTTGTCGCTGCGCGCTGGCGCGCAGCGCGGCACTGCCTCCGTGAGCGTGCAGATTCCGGACGAGGACCGAGCCAAGGTGTGTTCCCACCTGCGGGCACAGGGCCTTGATCGCTACGTTGTCCTGAGCCCAGGGGGCGGCTGGCGCTCCAAATGCTGGCCGGCCGAGCGCTTCGGAGCTTTGTGTCGGAAGCTGCGAGAATCTCAGGGGCTGCGCTGTGTCGTTAATCTTGGACCTGGTGACGACGATTTGACGGCAGCGCTGATTGGTGCAAGCGGGGATGCCGCCCCGTTCGTATACCGTGGCAATCTCGGCGAACTGATGGCACTTTTGCAGAGCGCCGCATGCGTCGTCGGCGGCGACACAGGGCCCCTGCATCTGGCGGCGGCGCTAGGTACACCCACAATCGCTCTCTTTGGTCCCACCGATCCCGCCCGGAATGGGCCCTACCGAGGCGACGAGGCCCAATCGAGCGAGCACAAAGACATCGTGCTGCGCGCGCCCGGCGTGCGCACAACCCATGCACGTGGTTCGCAACCGCACCCGTCAATGCTCGCCATCAGTGTTGATCAGGTGTTTGACGCCGTGTCTCGTTGCGTTGGTGCCGCGAGATGAGCGCTGCAGCCTTTTTCGCGCGCTGGCGCGTACGCCTGGGATATCCATTGGCTGCCGTTGTTCTGTGGCTCGCGCGACCCTCGCCCAAAGGCATTCTAGCCGGCGCTGCTGTCGGAGCGATGGGGTTGTGGGTTCGCGCGCGCGCCGCGGGTTACCTGCACAAACAAGAAGTTCTCACGGTCACCGGACCTTACGCTTATACACGCAACCCGCTCTATCTAGGCAGCTTCATCCTGACCATCGGCGCCGCCATCGCCACGCATTCCTGGTCGTCCGCAGTGATCCTGTTTTGTTATTTCACTTTGTTCTATTCCTTCGTCATGCGGCGTGAAGAGCGCGAACTTTGCCAACATCACGGCGACGCATTTCAGGAGTATGCGCGAACCGTGCCTTTGTTTTTCCCGCGGCTGACGCCCGCGAAGCTCTCATCTGCGAATGCCGGTGCGTTTTCATTCGCGCAGTACAAGAAAAATCGCGAGTACCGCGCCATGATTGGCTTCCTATTGCTGTTCCTCGTCTTTGTTGTGATCTGGCGCTTGCGCTCGTTGTAAACCGTCGCTGCCCGCGGGTAAGCAGGGAAGGAAGCACGTCACTTCCAGTCCGTGACCATCCATCAGAATGTGCACGGCGCCGTCGCGGTCGGTTCGCAGAACGCGAACACCGGCGTTCGCGAGCCGCTCGAGCAGCTCGGCATTGGGATGGCCATAAGGGTTGTCTTCCCCCACGGAAATAATTGCGAGACGCGGTTTCACCGCCGCCAAGAACTCCGGAGTCGTCGAATTCCTGCTGCCATGATGCCCAATCTTCAGCACCTCTGCCCGCAGCTGATCCTGGCCGCCCTCGGAAAGCATTGCGCGCTCGGCTTCTTTTTCGGCGTCGCCCGGCAGTAAGAATGCACGGTCCGTATACCGCAGCCTCAGTACCAGTGAGTCGTTGTTCTTCGCAGTGGCCGAGGGGGCCGCCGAAGAGATCTCCGGCCAGAAAAACTTGCCCTCCACGTTGTCCCACGCGAAACTTTTCGCGCGCGTCTCGTGCTCGATCGGAATTTTTCTGTCCCTTGCCAACTGCTCAATCTTCGCTAACGCGGGTGAATTTACCTCGCGGCCGATCCACAACTGGCCGACGCGAAAATTCTCAAGGACCGCGGCCAAGCCCCCAAGGTGATCCTGATGCGCATGGGTGAGTGCGACCACATCTATTTTTTGGAAGCCGCGCGACCACAGATACGGTGAAACCGCCTCTTCCCCTGGATCTATTCCGCGATTGCTTTGTCCTGCGAATCCCCCGAACGCGCCGCCGCCGTCGATCAGCAACGTCTTGCCATGTGGAGAGACGACGAACAAAGAGTCTCCCTGTCCAACATCCAGGACGCTCACCTCCAGCTTTCCGGCAGACCATGCCGGAGAAAACGGAAACAGTGCAATAAGTAAGGAGCACGCCAGCAATCCGCCGCCCAGGCCCGAGGCGATTCTTCGTTGCCACGGATGAGCAACTCGCAGACTTGCCGCTAGCAGCAGCGCAAGAGTGAAGAACACAACTACCACCCATAGATGCGGTCCAGGAACGCGATAACTCCATTTCGGCAAGCGCGCAAACCAATGCACAATGTGCAATAGCACCAGCGTGATGGAAGTGAGCGGCGCTGCGAGGATCCTGGCAAGACCGGGTAACAGCAGCGCGCTGCCAAGCGTCATGAACCCCAATGGCACGACGATGCCGGTCAGTGGCACAGCGGCCAAATTTACGAATGGCGCTGCCAGCGTGATGCGATGGAAGTCCCTCGCCATCAGCGGCAGCATCCCAATTTGCAGGGCCAGCGTAAGCACCATGAGTTCCCAAGCGCGCAGCGTGAAGCCAATTCCGCCTGCAAGCGCATTTTCGACGGGCGCGGCGATCCGCGGCGGTAGTCGCGCCGCGAGCCAGCTTCCTGCACTTCGCAGATCGATCCGGAACTGCGCCGCGCGGGGTTCGTGAGCCGCATCCCGGGTTACGTCGCGCCATCCACGCAGCGCTCTGGCGTACGGCTGCACGTTTCTCTCGAGCCACGGCGCCGCAAGGCCTGCGATGCAGCCTATAGCCAAAAACGTAAGTTGAAAGCTGGAGTCGCGCACCGCTAGCGGCCGCGCCACCAAAAGCACCAGCGCCGCTATTGCCGCCGAATTCAAGACGTCGAGCCTGCGGTAGAAAAAGCTCCCGAGCACCACAATCGCCGTCATCAACGCCGCCCGCAGCACGGGCGGCCGCTGTTCGATCACCGCCACGTACGCGAGCAGAAGAGTCAGCGTGAACACCATAGTCGCCACCCGCGACAACCGCAGTTTTCGGCCGAGCCAGTACAGAAAAAACGCCAGCGCGCCCACGTGCAATCCCGCGACAACCAGCACGTGGAAAACGCCCGTCTTCTGAAAGTCAACCGCCTCGTCTCGTTCAACAAAGCTGCGGTCGCCGAGCAGCATCGCGCGAAGCACGGCCGCGACCTCCGGCCGACCGTCAAATAGCTTGTCGACCTCCTCTCGCAGCTCGTGCCGAGTGCGCGCCAGCATCGTGCCGGCAGACCACGGTGCCGCGGACAAACGGTGAATCAGTTCGGGCGAGCGAAGCGTCGCCACCAAGTCGATGCCTTGCGTAGCCAGGTACGCGCGGCGGTCGAATACGCCTTCATCTCGGAAAACTTGCGGCCGCCTGGCCTGCGCGAGGACCGTCACGTCATCACCCGCATGGAGGGCCGCCAGCGGCGGGTCGTCTGGCCGCGCCGAGAAGCTCAATCGCAACCCTCCCAGCGCCGTGAGTTGGGTGTTCTCGTACTCCACGCCGGCCAATTCGACTTCCAGGCCGTAGCCCCAAGGCAATTTTGTGGGCTCATCGCGCAAAGTTCCGTGCCACCTCAGCGGCGTGCGCAAATCAATCCGCCCATTTTCGATCAGGTTGACGACGTGAGTGCTAGGAAGGGGCCGCTCGGAGATCCACGCTCCCAGCACACCCAACAACATCCAACTGGCACCAGAAATAACGGCAGCTTCACCGACTCGCATCCGGTTCAGCAGAAGGACCCCGACAACAACGAGGAAAGCGGCGGCAAAAAAACCGACGCCAAGCCAGAAATGAGAAGTGGCCAGCCGCACGACCGGCGGCCAGAGGCCGAGAGCGACACCGCAGGCAAAAGCCGCGGCGATCGCCACAGCCGGGAGCTTCATGGAGCACGCCTCAACCGCACAAGCGTTTCAATGTGGTACGTCTGCGGAAAAAGGTCAAACAGGTGCATATCCGCAATTTCATAACGGTTTGATGTGCTCGCAGCCTCGCCGCTCTTTTTCGATCCCGTCAGCACCGCAAGATCTCTCGCAAGTGTCGACGGATCACAAGACAGATAAACGATCTCGGCAGCGCCCAACGCCGCCAGTTTTGCGGCTGCTTCCGCTCCCAGCCCGGAGCGCGGCGGATCAAGCGAAACAAAATCGGGTTTCTCATCCGTCTTCCGCAGGAATTCCTCCGCATGCTCGTTGTGAGAAATCACCGGTACGCCCGCGCTTTCCGCGTTGACGTGCAAATCGCGCGTAGCCGCCAGGTTGGCGTCCACGCTTACCACTCTCTTGAAGCTCCGCGTCAGCGGCAGCGTAAAGAAACCAACGCCGGCATAAAGATCAAGCGCGGCCTCGCCTTTAGCGCCCGCAATCATGGTCTGCAGCAGATCTTCGATCAAAAATCGGTTCACCTGGAAAAACGAAAGATGACTCACGCGATAGCGAAAGCCCCCGGCTTCGTGAAACAAATACCCCGGCCCGGTCAGCTCGAACCGATCCTTGCTCTCGTCGAGCAGCAACAAGCTTTCCAGTTGCGGCAACGCCTCTCGAAATGTCGCCGCCAACTCCGCCGCCGGCTTTGGGAAACGCTCGAAGGCGACGTTCAGCGCAAGCTTTGCATCCGCCGAGTCAACGAAAGCCTCAGTCTCCAGAGCTTTCTCGGGCAAGCGGTTCGAGCGAGCCAATTCTTGCAGTTGGCCGAAAGTTTTCGCCAGCAAGGGCGACAGTACCGGACACTCGTCGATCGGCACAATCACCGAACTCTCCGGCAAGAAATATCCGATCGCCCGCGGGTTTGCATTGCGCACCGCCCATTGCGCGCGATTCCGGTATCCATACGGCTCCGCCCCATGCTCCTGAATCGGTCCGCTCCACTGAATTCCGCCAAGCCGCGAAAGCGTCTCCCGCAAGATCTCTTTCTTCAGCCGCAGTTGCTCGGCTGCCGGAATATGCTGGTAATGGCAGCCGCCGCAGGTCTGAAAGTGCGGGCAACGCGCCCCTTCGCGCTGCGCCGAAGCCGACGTTACCTCCAGCAGTTGTGCCCACACCAGCTTCTTGCGCTTGGACTTCGCGGCCGCGCGCACTTCCTCTCCCGGCAGCACGTAAGGCACAAAAACCGTGTTGCCGTCGGCGTGCGCCAGTCCGTCGCCGCCATACACAAGCTTCTCAATCGATACGCGTAACTCATCAGCCATAATGTGGTCCTATTCTGCGACGATTCGCGCGAAAAGAAAAGGCGCGCGCTCAAGAAAAGTAGTAGAGGCTTAGCCGCGGCAACCCAAACTCTTCCAGCAGGCGCTTCTGCGTGTATTTCTTCTCCACCAGCGCCAATTGCTCCGCTTTCATTTTGCGCCGGTAAGCCGACAACTGTCCATCGACCTCGCGCCGGATGCGCAGCAGCAAATCTTCCGTCGCGTGCGTCATCACCAGCGCCGATATTTTATCGTCCAGAACGGTCAACCGGCGTTCCAAATCCTGGAAATCGATCTTCGCAGGAGGATCCAGCAGCAGCGAACTCGCCCTCACGGATTGCGCAATTTCCGCCAGCCGCCCGGCCATTTCCGGATGCCGGCCTTCATCCTTCTTTGCTGCGGCCGCAACCTGCGCCGCATTCCTCGCAAGATACGCCTTCAACTCCTCGCGCGGAAACGGTTCCTTCGCTTCGCGTCCATTCTTCGGCGCGCGGCCCGCCGCTGCCTCCAGTCCTTCCTCCGCGGCTTGCAGCACTGCATCCGTGCAGTACGCCAGGCTCTTCAGCGGTTTTCCTGCTCCCCGTCGGGAGCGCTGATAACTTTCAAACGCGCGGTCGATCCCCTTCAGCACCGCTTCGAGCGGCACCCCCGCTCGCTGCCATGTCTCCATGATCGCCCAGTCTAGCGGCGACACTAGCAGGTGCGCGCCCCGTTTCTTCCAGAAATACTCTTCGATTTCCGTGAAGTAGTTGAAGTAGTTCCAGCCGTCCATCTCGTTGAAGTCCGCAGCCCGGGGCACTAGCGCGGCGCGCAGCTCACTGCTCACTTCTGTGCTTTCTTCATCTCCGTCGTCGCACGCGGTTCGCGATGCACTGCGGCAATCTTACCTGGCTCCGCAGCTTGATTCTTGCTCCAGATGATCTGCAATCCCGACAGCGTCAGAAACTCATCCGTGTGTTGAATGTGTTTCGACCCGCGTGCCACCAGCTTGGCGTGACCGCCCGTGGCCACCACCGCCGCATCCTTCCCAAGCTCCACTTTAATTCGCGCCAGCATTCCGTCCACCATATCCACCGCTCCGTAATAAAGGCCCGCTTGAATATGCGTGACCGTATTCGTTCCGATCACTTTTCCGGGATCCTTGATCTCCACCCGTGGCAACTTCGCCGTCCGCGCAAACAGCGCCTCCGACGAAATTCCCAAGCCCGGCGCAATCACGCCGCCAAGATATTCGCAGCGCTCCGAAACCACGTCGAACGTAATCGCAGTGCCAAAATCCACGACGATGCACGGCCCGCCATATTTGTGAAACGCTGCTACACCGTTCACGATGCGGTCCGCCCCGACTTCCAGCGGATTATCCACGAGCACCGACATCCCTGTCTTCACGCCCGGCTCCACAAACAGCGCCTTCTGCCCGAAATAAATGCGCGCCATCTCCCCCAGCGTCCAATTTACCGGAGGCACCACCGAGCTAATGATCACCCCGTGAATTCCGTCGCGGTCCAGCCCCGCCAGCGTGAACAGGTTGCGCGTCAGCACGCCATATTCGTCGACGGTCTGCTGCCGCGCGGTTGTCAGCCGCCAATTGGCGATCAGCTCCTCGCCTCGAAACACGCCGAGCACCGTATTCGTGTTGCCAACATCAATGGTGAGCAGCATCTAAGGCGCCTCCGCCACGTCGCCCGCAATCACCGTCATGACTTGTCCGCTGTCGCGTTTCACCTGCAGCAATCCTTCCGGCCCCAGTCCCGCCGTCGTTCCCGTAAAGCTCTCTTTGCCGTTGCTCACCTGCACGCGCTTCCCCTGCGCATAGCTCGACACTTTCGTGAATCGCTCGATTACCGCCGCTGGCCCATCGCTCAAAAAATCATTGTAGTCGCGCTCGAATTCCCGCAGCAACCGTACCAGCAGCTCCAGTCGCGATTGCGACCCGCCGCTCTCCACGCGAAGCGACGTGGCGCTTGTTGCCAGCTCTGACGGAAACCTGTCCTGGTTCACGTTCAATCCAATCCCCACAATCACAAAGCGAATTTGTCCCGGCTCCGCGTGCATCTCCGTCAAAATACCGCCCACCTTTTTCCCGCCCACCAGCAAATCGTTCGGCCACTTCAGATCAACCGTAAGCCCCGTCTGCGCTTGAATCGCTGCATGCGCCGAAAGCCCGGCCATCATCGTCAGCAGCGGCGCCTGCACCGGCGCCAGCTTCGGCCGCAGAAGCAGCGTCACGTAAATCCCCGTGGCACGCTCGGAATGCCACCCACGCCCGGCGCGGCCTCGCCCAGCCGTCTGCTCTTCTCCCAGTATGACGGCGCCCTCCGGCTCTCCCGCATGCCCTAATTCCAGCGCCACGCGATTCGTCGAATCGACCTTCAAGAAATGGTAAATGCGCTTCCCGAACAAGCTGCCCTTTAGCCGCTGCCGCAGCATGTCCGCCGTAAGAATGTCCGGCACCTTCTCCAAAAAATATCCGGTCCTGGGATGCCCCTTGACCCGCACCCCGAGCTCGCGAAGCCGCTCCACCCACTTCCACACGGTGGACCTTGAGACGCCGATTTCCCGCGCCACACGCGCCCCGCTAACCACAATGGTCGCATTTTCCGCCAGCAGTGTGACCAAAGCGGCGATTCGCCGGTCAGTCGTTCCGGGAAGCGTGTCCGTCACTGTTTTTTTGCTGCGTCTCATGATTGCGAGCTGGATGGCCGCGCTTCACGTAAGCGTGTGCGTCCGTAAGCTTACGTTTACCGCACGCGCTCCACAAGTAGGCTCAAGTTTGCCGACGGCGCCGAATGTGTAAGCGCCCCGGATGATAGAAAATCCGCACCCGTCTCCGCATACGCGCGGGCATTGTCCAGCGTGATCCCGCCGGAAATCTCGATCACGCAATCGCGGCGCAAACTCCGCGCTAACTCCACGCAATGCTTCGCCGCTTCCGCTGTCATGTTGTCCAGCAGCACCGCCTCGGCTCCCGCTTCCACCGCTTCCCGCAACTCTTTTTCATCGCGCACCTCAATCTGCACGGACAAAGGCCCTGGGCCGGCCACCTCCGGATCCAGCCCGGCCGCATCGTAAGCGCTTGCCGCGCGGGGAGCCGGCATCTTCAGTGAGGTATACGCGTGCGCTTTGTCCAGCGCTGCCTTCACACCTCCCGCCAGCGCGATGTGGTTTTCCTTGATTAAAATCGCGTCAAAAAGGCCAAAGCGGTGATTCGTACCTCCACCGCACTTGACCGCATACTTTTCCAGCGCCCGCAAGCCCGGTGTCGTTTTGCGCGTGTCCCGTATGCGTGCATGCGTCCCCGCCAGTTGCTCCACGAACCGACGTGTCAGCGTCGCGATCCCGCAAAGATGCGCCAGAAAGTTGAGTGCCGTCCGCTCGCCGGTGAGAATCGCCTGTGCCTCGCCGGCAAGCTCGATCAGTTCCGCTCCAGGTTCTACAAAGGATCCATCATTGTGCAGGCAGCCGATGCGCATCTTCGGATCCAGCGCCCGGAAAACGTTTTCCGCGATCGGCAGTCCGGCACAGACAAGCGTCTGCCGCGCCAGAATAGTAGCCTTCGCCGGGGTTCCTGCCGGCACGATGGCCATGGTCGTGGCGTCTCCCGACCCCACGTCCTCCGCAAGCGTGCGGCGCACCAGCTCTTCAATCTCTTCGGAGTGCCAATTCATGGCAGAGAACCGCGTGCACAACTATGCGGCGGTCTTGAGCTCCTCTAACCGCGAACGAAGCTTCCGCAACTCCGTCGTTTGTTCCGCAAGTGTTGCTTCTAATCCGCGCACGACCTTCTCAGGAGCACGGCTGCGAAACGTATCGTCAGCCAGTTGTTTCTCCTTAGCCGCAATCGCTTTCTCCAATCCCTCGATCTGCTTGCGCAACCGTGCGGCTTCTGCCGCGACGTCGATTGCCTCCGCCACATAGGCGATGCGCACGTCAAACAATGCCGTTGAGCGCACCGCGCCTCCCGGCTGCGGCAGGCGTTCGGCGCTCACCGTCAATTCCGAAAGATTGGCCAGCCGAAGAATCCCTTCGCGGTTGGATTCTATTGCTTGCCGTGCGCGGTCGTCCGAGCTTGAGAATTCTGCTGCAACTTTCTTCTTCGGCTCGAGTTTCATCTCCGCGCGGATGTTGCGCAGGGCCACAATGACTTCCTGAACCCGAGAAAATGTTTCCAAAGCTTGTGCGTTTTTCCATTGACTCTGCGCTTCGGGAAATGCGTCTAGCGCGATAGATTTCGCTCCCGGTCGCTGCGGTAACTGATGCCACAACTCTTCGGTGATGAACGGCATGAACGGGTGCAGCAAACGCAAAGCCGCATCCAGCGCCGCGAACAAATTTCGCCACGCCGCCACTGCCCGCTCTTTGTCTGCATTCTGTAGTTCTGGCTTCAGCCATTCGATGTACCAGTCGCAAAAGTCTCCCCAGAAGAAGTGATACACACTCTGCGCCGCTTCGTGGAACCGATAGTTCTGCAGGGCCTCGTTCACTAAGCTGATGGTCGCTGCCAATCGCGAAAACAACCAGGCATCAACAAGCGGCACTTCACGGCCGGCGGCATAGGGTGCCTTCGCTCGAATCTCCGGCGCGGCCAATTCCTCCAGCGAAATGCCGCGCTCCTCAAGGTCGTCCAACTTCCCGAACAAGAACCGCGATGCGTTCCAAATCTTGTTCGCAAAGTTTCGCGCGCTCGCCAGCCGGTCGTCCGACAATATGATGTCCGTCCCTGGCGCGGCCATCGACGCCAGGCAAAATCGCATCGCATCCGTTCCGTATTGCTGGTTCAACGCCACCGGATCGAGTCCCGTGCCCTTGGACTTCGACATCTTCTCGCCGCCCGCCGTCCGCACCAGCGAGTGCAAGTACACGGCGCGGAACGGTACTTTGTGTGTGAAGTGCAGCCCCAGCATGATCATCCGCGCCACCCAGAAAAAAAGGATGTCGTATCCCGTGATCAGCAAGCTGGTCGGGTAGTACCTGCGATAGTCCGGCGTATTCTCCGGCCATCCCAGCGTGGAAAACGGCCACAGTCCGGAGCTGAACCAAGTGTCCAGTACGTCCGGGTCCTGCTTCAGCTTGGACGATCCGCACTTCATGCATTTTGATGGATCATCCACCGCCACGTTCACGTGCTTGCAATCCTCGCAATACCACGCCGGAATTCTGTGCCCCCACCAAAGCTGTCGCGACAGTGTCCAGTCCCGGATATTCCTCATCCAGTTGAAATATTCCTGGCGCCGATTCTCCGGCACAATCTGAATCTCGCCGCGCTCTACCGCCGCAATTGCAGGCTCCGCCAGCGGTTTCATCTTGCAGAACCATTGTGTCGAAGCCCGCGGCTCCACAATGGTCCTGCTGCGCTCGCATATACCAACGGCGTGTGTGTGCTCCGTTACTTTCTCCAGCAAGCCTCGCGTTTTCAAATCTTCGACAATCCTCTTTCGCGCCTCAAATCGGTCCAATACCGCATAAGCGCCCGCCGCCGCGCTCATGTGCCCGTCGTCGGTCATCACATCGATTTCCGGCAAGTGATGCCGCCGCCCAACTTCAAAGTCATTGGGGTCATGCGCGGGCGTAATCTTTACCGCACCAGTGCCAAATTCGCGGTCCACCATCTCGTCCGCGATGATCGGGATCTCCCGCTCCATCAAGGGAAGCAGCACCCGCTTGCCGACCAAATGCTTGTAGCGTTCATCCTCCGGGTGCACCGCCACCGCCGTGTCACCGAGCATCGTCTCCGGCCGCGTCGTCGCCACAACAACGTGCTCTTGCGTGCCAACCACCTGATACCGGATATGCCACAGATGCCCTTGCCGCTCCTCGTGCAGTACCTCTAGGTCGCTCAGCACCGTCAAGCACACCGGACACCAGTTCGTCATGTAGTGCGCGCGATAGATCAGCCCCTCTTCGTACAATTGCACGAACACCATGCGCACGACGCGCGAAAGCTCCGGCGACAGCGTGAACCTCTCCCGCGACCAGTCGCAGCTCTCGCCGATCTGCTTCATCTGCCGCGTGATGGCTCCTCCGCTTTCTTCCTTCCATTTCCACACGCGTCGCACAAATTCTTCCCGGCCCAGCTTTCGGTAATCGATTCCTTGTTCCGCCAACTCCCGCACCACCACGCGCTGCGTGGAAATCCCCGCATGGTCCATCCCCGGCAGATACAAAGTGTTGTATCCGCGCATGCGGTGCCAGCGCGTCAAAATATCAATCTCCGTATGGTCCAGCATGTGCCCAATGTGCAGGGAGCCGGTCACGTTAGGCGGCGGAATGACAATCGAAAACACCGGCCCCGGCGTGTTCGGGTCCGCGCGAAAGAGTTGTTCGCGCACCCAGAACTCCGCCCATCGCGATTCAATTTGTTGTGGTTCGTAAGTCTTGGCGATTTCGCGAGCCATCCGAGAGCCTGCTCCTGGACCCTTAGCTTGCAACGGTAACGTGCGCACGTGAACACGCACGCAATTAGACTAATCTTTGACTATACGAGGGGCCATCCAGCGCCGTCAATTCATAGCAAAGGCAGGTACTGGGTCAGCTTGGAAGGCCAATTTTGGATCACTTCCGGATTGCCGACAACTCGCTAGGTTGGATTCTAGGGTTGTGAGTGTAATGACGATCTTACGCCAGTTGTCCTTAGCGACTTGCCCACAACACCGGAAAGGCTCGTGTTCGGCCATGGGTTACAGCTGAATCGGCACCGTGCGGAGAAAGCTATCGGTGTTCGGAGTTTAGACTCTTCGTGGACTGCTTACTGTCGACATAAGAGCTATTCACCAAATGAGCGTGGCGAAAAACGTAGACCCATTTTCCGTTTTCCTTGCGCCGGAAATCGGTCCACACGACGACGCGCTGGTCGGGCTCGTAGCCTTTTAGTTGGCGGTGGTAGGTAACTTGCCCAACTGCAATCACTCCATCGCCAGCGGGAAAATATTCAATATGGTCGATCTCTCCATGGATCGACTGCAAGGTTGCGAAGAACTGTTCCCAGGACCGGCGGACTTCATCGCGGCCCCTAAACAAGTCGGCACGGCCCGGAGAAATGAAGAAAACTTCGGGGCTGCTTGTAAACAAGCCCATTACTTTTGCCGTGTCGAGCAGCCTATGCCCTTCAAGAAGTTGGTGGTCCAGTTCTTGATTTGCGGCAAGCACATCACCGGGCAAAGCATTCGTGGTCTGCGCGACAGCCACGGTCCCGGCTAACAAAAACGACAAGACGAGCAATGGCAGGAAGCGTTTGTGCATCAGGGCTCTCCTTCTGCCTCTAGCGGTAGTGTTGATGCTAGTCCTAGCATGCGAGGAATACTATGTCTACCAATCGCTCCAAGGACCGTTCGTCACTGTCCACGGTCGACGGATTTTACCCACTACCAAAAGCGGGAAATCACGGTCAGGGCAGGGAATCAGGACTTCTTGGTGTTGATCTCGTCGCGAATCATCGCCGCAACCACCGGCTTCAGGATTTCGCGAGTCACTGCTTGCAGCATCTCTGGGCTCATTTTAGCCAGCACGTTCGCCACGAGCGCGTCCATGTCTTGCTGCGACGTCTCGGCTATCTTTACGGCACTCTCCGCCGGTTTTTCCACGGCGGCCTGTGTGACGCTCCCCAGCGCGTACGTCGTCTCCTGACGGATGTTCTCGACCGTTTCAGGAGAAATCGAGCCGTCCGAGATCAAGTCCGGCAGCGGGTTGTGCGCTACAGCTTCGTTCTGCACCAACCCTGGGTCGGGCACATACGAAACCGGCTCTTCACTCGGTGCCTCGGACACGAAATCATACGACACCGCCGCCTCTGGCTGCGGCTGTTCCACACTTGTCTCGCTGGCGCCGCTTGCCACCGGGACCGGCGGAGCATCCCACGTGGAGGCCAATTGGTTAGCCTTCTGAGCCTCTGCTTCCCATGGGCTGCTGCTCGTGCTGAACCACGAATTTCCCCCGCTTGGTTTCGCGGTTTCCTGCGAAGCCGCTTCCGGACCACTCGCAACCACTGGCGACACAATCTCAGGCTCGGCCGGAGCCTGCACTTCCTCGATCGCCTTCGATTCCGCCAGCTCCGGCTCAGGCTTTGCGTTAACCCACGAATTCTGCAACGCTGCTGCCGGGGAACTCACGCTCGGCGTTGCCGGAGCGACAATCTCCGGTGCTACCGCTTCTTCCAATAGATTCTGCGTTTTCTCCCTCGTGGGAGTCCAGCTTTCCCGCCGTTTGCCGCGCGCAGCGGCCTTTTCCGATGCCGATTCCCCTGCGGGTTCTGGAGCGAAATCTTCACTGCCGCCGTCCCGCCGCCACGACGAGCTCGCCGAATCTTCTTCTTCTTCCTCTTCGTCCTCTTCTTCGGCGGCGTCCCAATCGCGGTCCGCAAGTTCCGGATTCGGCGGCGCCACGTAGGCAGCGTCGTCAACAGGGTCCGCGGCCGGCGCTTCTAGCAAGCTTCCGAACGCAAGCGGCTTGCCCCCCGACTCAATCTTCAGCGTCTCAGGTTTCGCTGGAATTTCCTCGACAAACGACGCGCTCTCGATCGCCGCCTGTTCCTTCGGGATCGCAAGAACTGTCGGCGCGCTCACTGCCGTGGAGTTCGCCCCGCCTGCCGTGGCAGGCCCGCCCACCATGGAAGGCACGGCCGCCTTTTCTGCCACCGCCGCGGCCTGCGCCGCGCTGGCCCGCAGCAGCGCCGACTTCACCATCGAAATCAGCGGATCCGGCGGAACAAACGGCTTCTTCAGCACCCCGTCCGCGCCCACTCGCTGCGCCTCTTGCTCATCCAGCGGATCAAACGCTCCCACCAACAAAATCACGGGAATATGCGCCAGCGACGAATCGTCTTTCACATACTTGCAAACTTCGTAGCCATTTCGCACTGGCATGAATACGTCAGCCAGCACCAGGTCCGGCCGCATATCGGAAATCTTGCGTACCGCGGCCTCACCATTGCCAACGGCAATCACGTCTATCCCGTGGTCTTTCAGGGCCAGACCTACCATCTTCTGGATGTTGCTGTTGTCGTCCGCAACCAAAATCTTGGCCACCGAACGTCCTCCGGGAGATACTGTTACCGCCCCACACACGACTGCACAATCGTATTGGAGCATTCGGGCTAATACGCGTCAACGCTAACTGGAAACCTGTGTGTCGGAAGTTGAATACCTGTCTCAATCCCCATACGCCCGAACAAATGAAAAGGCGGGCCCATGGCCCGCCCTTTCATCCTCTAAATTTGGGTTCTTAGTCCTAAACTACCAGGGAACCACTTTCCGCAGCCCCTTCTTTTTCTTGCTGCTCGACTCTTTTTTGGAGTCTTTCTTGTCGTCAGAATTTTGCGACCCGTCTGCCTTGTTCGCATTCGCGTCTTGCGAGCCGCCCGTCGCCGAAGAATCTGTCTTGGCCGGCTGCTCGCTTCCAGATGCTGCCGCCGCTGCACTCCCGTTCGAGTCAGTTGCGGGCGGCGCAGAGCTTGCCCCGCTGGCATCGCCCGTAGCGGGCGGCGCGGGTGTTGCCTCCGCCGGAGGTGCCGCGCCTCCTGGTGTAACCGTCTCTACCACCGCGGTATTTCCCGGCCCGCTCGACCCGCCAATTTGCGACCGGTTTCCCCCGCTCAAAATGTCCGTGGCCGAAGTGTTATCCGCCTCTGGCTCCAGGTTTGGAGGTCCGCTCTTCGCCGACGCAATCAGCTCCCCATGTGGGCCGGTGCGCACCAGCGCCAACGGCTTCTTCACCAGTCCATCGCGCTTCCGCGGCGCATTCTGCTCCGCGGTCATCCATGCCAGTGCCTTGGGATCGGGCTGTGGCACCGGCGCCTTAAACGCCACCAGTTTGTTCTTCGCATTCGGCGCCAAGACCGAGAGCGGATAATTCTTCACAATATTTCCGTAATAAATCGAAGCGACTTCCCTGTGCTCGCTCTTCTCGAAAATGTCCCCCAGCATCCACAGCACCTTGTCCGACCTGCTGTAGAGCGGATAGCGCTTCGCAATCGAAAGCAGCCGTGCCGCCGCGGCGCGCTGGTCGCCCTTCACATAGTAGAAGCGCCCGATCCGGTAGTCGCCTTCCGCGATGATTTCCTGCACGTCGCGTAGCCGCTGCTCTGCCTTAGGGGCAAGCGGATCCTTCGGATACTTTGAGAGGAACGTCTGGTACTCCTCTTCAGCCGCTTTGGCCTCGCTGCGGTCCCGGTCCGGCTTGGCCATTTGTTGGTAGTGCGCGTTCGCCACCTGCAACTGCGCATACGCCGCTTCCGGCAGGAAAGGGAAGAACACGCCGAAATCTTTGTAGCCCTGGATCGCCTGGGCCATGTTCGCCGTGCCGCTCTCTTTGTAATAAGAATCGGCAATTCCCAGCTTGGCTTTAGCCAAAAATTCGCTGTCCGGGTAAGTGTTAATCAGTGTCTGCAAGCCCAGCCGGCCCACTTCCTGCCGCCCGCGCCGGATGTCCTCGAGAGCGCGGTTATACAGGATTTTGTCGGGCTCCGCGGTGTTGTCCGCGCTGGTCGACTTATTTACTTTCTTCTTCTTCCTGTGGAGGATCTGGGCATCGCTCGCGCTGGCGCTCAGCAGCAAACCCGCCAGCAAGGTGCATGTCAGAGTTCGGCGCAAATACAAACGTTCACCTCTCTCTAGAAAATCTTCCGCCGCCAACAGATGGCTTGGGCACGATCCGCTTTGCTCGGTGATATCCCCAGTATACCTGAACCAAAGGACAGGCTAAGCAAGAACTTGCCCCCCGCATCAGGCCCTCCTGTATCGGAAGTCTCCTCTTCGCCCCGGGTTGCCTTGGCATCCCGCCGTTGGCCGGACCGTTGTAGGCGCGCGCTTCAGTTTACCCTGCTTTGCCCTGAGCGAAAGCGAAGGGAGCCTCGAAGGGGCGCGTCCTCACTTGTAGCGGCTGGGCTTCAGCCCAGCTAGCGAGCGCAGCGAGCGCTCCGAGGGCTTCGTCAGCCACGATTCATCGTTTAATCAGATTAGCCCCAGACAGACTCTGACCTGGTCCTCGATCTGGCGGAGCGTGGCTGTTGAGAGGGCGCCTAGTGGCGGATACTTCAGCAAGCTTTTCTCCAGGGTCGTAACTTGCTCGCACTTTGCCCAGCAATCAAAATTTAGATTACCCTCGCCCTTCTTGATAGGCACTCGCATACTGAATTTCTTGTGCTCCACACTCGTGATGCCAACCACACAAACGTCCAGTGCAAATTTGTTGATGGCGTCCACAGAAAGGACAACCGCCGGCCGGGGTTTGTCTAGCTGAACCAAGTAGACCTCACCGCGTTTTGGATACCAACCTAAAGGAGCGGGCATCAATCTCTGCCAAATGTCCGGATAGACGCTTTCTCGAACGCCTTAGTTCCCGCACGATGCTCCTCTGCATCCGCAAAGAATTCCGCGGCTTCGGCCTCCAGCCGGTCATATTGCTCCTGAAGCATGGCGCGTCGTAGCAGCTCGTTCACTCGATCACTGGCTGACCGCTCACCTTTAGTTTCATCCACGTAGCTGCTGATGTCCGGCTCAATGGTAAAGCTCTTGGATATTCTCATAGCTATTCTAGTGTCTTTTATACGATAAAGTATACCCATTCTGTTTGTCAAGGACAGGCTCTAGCCTGCCCGCGCCTTCCCTAAAGGGCCTGCGTTTAGGCCTGAGGCCTTGCTCAGTTACTTCGATACGGGAGCCAAATAGGGGCGTTCCAGAACCGTAGTTCGCCGGGAGGGAAGCTCGCATTCGTCGATGCGATCCAGAATCCGAAGTGGGATGCCAATTTCCTTGCAAGCCTCTACCGCAGCGTCATTGAAATACAGAAACACAAGAAACTGACCCTGCTGCCTGTACTTGGTTCGCGCTACTAAGCCTTGCGTGTCGGTCTCGACAGTTGTGTACACCAAGATTTTTTCTGCGTATCGAAAGTTGCTCTTCGTCATCCGAGAGTCGAGCGTCTTTGCTAAGTGAACATGCGGCAGCGAACCTGTCGAAACCTCATCTAAGGTCAAACCTACTACCGAGAACATTTTATCCTCTGCGGCGCTCATCGTTCCGCGCACCGCCGCGTCCTTCAGGTCACTGGGACCGCGTATCATATAATCTTCCCCGCAAACCGGCGTCGTAGATGTCCGTTGAACCCAATTGTTCCGAAAGGGTTACACCGCTTTTTCTGTCATCTCGACCGGAGCGGCCCGGCTTTTTTCCACTGTGACCCAACTCAGCAATGATGACCAAGCTCGTTTCTCTCGTCCCCCCAGATGGAACCAAGAGCAAAAAACTTTTGCGGCTCAGTTTAAAAGGGTGCAACCACCTCAACGGCGGTTGCGCCCTTAAAGTTTTCGCCCAACTGTAGCGGCGCATCCGGCGCATAATTCTTGGGGCGCTCATACTCGCTTCTTTTCAATCCGCAATTTCAGGGCCTCAAGCTGCTGCTTAGTCATGCCTTGCAGAGCCATCGCTGTGGCCAGGTACAAAGCGGGAACGTGTTTCATTCTGTTGCCGTGTTCTACCTTGCGATGGAGTTTCTGTACTTCTGGGTCAGCGCCCACTTGCAAAAACACTTTATACGCATCGGGGATGGGCAGGGTCTTTTCAATCAGGCCATGCTTGACCAGAATCCGATGATACGAAGGTACTGCCAACGCAGATGCATGGGTCGGCGGAGCACGCTTGCTTTGTTTTGGGTGTTTCATCGCACTATGCTGACACGTTTTTTCTCAATCCGGCGTCATTTCTTTAGCGGTCATGCGGTCTGACTCTATCTTTTCTGTCATCTCGACCGGAGCAGGCCGCCTTTTCCTGCGCTGGGTTTTTTGAGCGCCGGTTTACCCCGAGCACCGAGGGGCCCGCGCAGTGGAGGGACCGTGGCAACTTTGCAGCCTAACCCCGGTCACCGTGACCCAACTCACCAATGAGGGCTCAAGTTCTTTTCTATCGCCCGCCAGATGGAACCGGGATGAACATAGGTTCTCCGATCCGTTACTCATTTCCGTCCCGCTGTAACTGCGCAGCCTAAGGTCGCCCTTGCAGTTGGTTTGCACACTTCAGCGGAATCCACTTGTCCGGTGTGCGCGCTAATCAGGCACGTGGATTATGTCCGAGTTCGACGTCATCCGTGTCTAACGGGAGTAGAATACGAGCGAGCCATGCCCGGAAGACCCGCATCGCTTCTTTTTGCGACTGCCCTATGGTCTTGCGGAGCGATAAAACTGAAATCGAAAATTCCGAGCCAGGGCAAGCGAAAGCGAAGAAGCCCTGGAAATGGAGGTATATCCCGCCCGTTCGTTCGAAATTTCCCTCAACCAGGCGTCTGCCGGAGCCCGAATTTTACGAAGGTGCGAGCAAACCCTCCCGCAGGCCAGACCGAGTGCGAAAGGAGAATCCAATGAGGAGACACGGGACCACGCTGGTATCTGTTTTTATTTTCGTTGGGGCGGTTCTGATCGCGGCGTGTGCCAAGCCCTACCACGAGGAAAACGAACGCTACGTGTTCGTGGCCACAAATATTAACTTGCCATACTGGCAGGAGGCGCAGGCGGGGTTTTTGGACGCGGCCAGAGCACTCGGCGTAAAGGGTGAACTGATTGGTCCGACGGGGTACGCTCCGAACGCGGAACTAGGAGTGTTCCGCCAGATCGTGGAACAGCACCCTGCCGGAATCTGCCTCTCCGCGGCGCGGCCCGAGATTTTCCAGGCGGACATTGACAAAGCGGTGGCGGAAGGCATCCCGGTAATTTGCGTGGATGCGGATGTGCCGAATTCGAAGCGCGTGCTGTACATCGGGACGGATAACTTCAAGGCGGGCAGAGAGAGCCTGAAGCGCATGGCCGCGCTCGTTCAGCACAAAGGGAGTATTGCAGTCATCGCGATTACAGGACAGCGTAACCTCGATGATCGTGTGGCGGGCGTGGTGGACGCGCTAGCGAATTTTCCTGCTCTCAAGGTGACAAAGATCCTCGATGACCAGGGCGACGCGCGACGCGCGTTTGACCAGGTCTCCGATCTGATGCAGAAGAAAGAAAAAGTAGACGGAATTATTTGCTTGGAGGCGACAGGCGGCTCCGGCGCCGCCGCAGCGTTGCACCGCTTCAACATGGAAGGCAAGCTGCCCATTGTGGCCTTCGACAACGATCCGGAGACACTTGAATGGATCGACCGCGGCGCAATTACCGCCACCATCACGCAAAAGCCCTACGTTATGAGCTACTACGGGCTGAAGTTCCTCGACGACCTGCACCACAACGCGGTGCATCAATTCAAAGACTGGCGCACCGCCCTGGCGCCCCCCATGCCCACGTCCGTGGATACTGGCACGGTGGTCGTGGACAAGAGTAATCTCAAGCTCTATCGCGAGGGGCTGACCGCGCACCCCAAGCCGCTGTAGTGTAGAGGCTGGGCTTAAGCCCAGCTAGCAAGCGCAGCCAGCGCTCCGGCCTTTGTAGCGGCCGCCGACCGTGGCGGGCTCCGACGCATTTTTCATCCCGACCGGAGCGGCCCGGGTTTTTCCCACGCACGTTTTGTGTGCGCCGGGTCGCGCAGTGGAGGGACCGTGGCAACCTTGCAGCCTAACCTCGGTCGATGGGACCCTCCCGATCAACCATGACCGCCGCCTTCTCTATCCCATGTTTCGGATGTCCCTAACCTAACCACCGCCCATCCGTCGAAGCGCCTAAATCCCACGGAGGCCTTATGCACATCCGCAAAACCGCGCTGCTCCTCGCGCTCTTGCTCGCCGGCCTGGTCCGCACCGTCGCCCAAAACACGCTTTCCCTCGATGACGTCGCCAAGATCAGAGCGGTGCACAGAAAATATGAAGAAACTTGGCTGAGCGGCGACGCTGACGGCGTACGCGCGTTGTTTACCGACGACAGCGTGCTGCTTCCTCCCCACGCCGCTAAGCCCTGGATAGGCCAGAAAGGATTGAACGAGTTCTGGTTTCCACTGAACGCGCCGCCCACGAAAATAACCAAGCTGGTTGTAACTCTAGAGAATATCGGCGGCGATTGCCAGATCGCCTATGTCTGGGGCACCCACGAAGTTGCCTGGACCACCGTGCAAGGCGGCACCACCACCAGCGCCTCGCACAAAGGAACTTTCCTCAACGTTCTGAGAAAGCAGCCCAACCGCGACTGGAAGATCTCCCACCATATGTGGGACGACGCCCTCCCCAAGCCCTAACCCGTCCCGCTCCTAATCCCGGTAGCGGCGAGTTCACCTCGTTTACCCTGAGCCTCGAAGGGCCATCTGCCTTGTCTAATGTAGCGGCCGCCGACCGTGGCGGGCTCCGTGGCGCCGCGTCCAGCGCGAGTTTGTCATCCCGAGCAAAGCGAGGGATCTGCTGTTGGCCTTTTCCTTAGGAGGTGGGGGCTTATAGCCCCCACGTTACGTCCCACGCGAATTGGGCTTCAGCCCCTGAAGAAAGTCTTGCCGCTTCCGAACTCTTGCCCAACGTAGCGCCCGCTTTCCGAAGCGGGCTCCGGTGCGTTTCCCCGTTTTGGCCCTTCACGTGGAAGCCCCCGACTTCGAGTCGGGGGAACGCCGCCTTTCAAGGCGGCGCGCAACGCATCCGCCCGAATCTTGGGCTTCAGCCCTGGGCTGCCTTCGCCTTGTAGCGGCGAGTTCACCTCGCCATGTTGCTTTGTCGAATGTAGCGCCCTCCGACGCTCCCCCCAGATGGAAGCAAGAAGCAAAAAAGTTTTGCGGCTCAGTTCAAAAGGGCGCAAGCACCACAGCCGTGTTTGCGCCCTTGATTCTTTTGGCGTGTCTCGCGATCTCTTATTTCATCTCCACCGGAAGCTCGGCACGGATAAACGCCTTAATCCCTTCCACTCCCGTCAATCGCAGACACAGCAGGCCACCCTCGCGCTCCAGGTCGATGTGAAAGTCAAAAAACGGGCAGCACTTGCCCTCCGCAACTACCCACTCCGCCAGCTCAGAAAGAGAGACCTCCTTCGGGCTGTATTGAAACTCGTAACCCTTCTCCGACTCCACCGTTTCTCTACGCAAAGCCATCAGCTTGTCGGTCAATTGCTTGTGACTCGTGCGCTCCGCCGGGCTCAGCGCCTTGATGTTGCAGTAGAATTTGCTTTGCACAACCGTCTGCCTTTCTGCGTTGCTTGCCGCCGGCCCTTGCGCTTTCGCCTCCGCGCAGTTCCCGGCCATCGCTAGCAGCGACAGGCCTGCTGCTGCCGCTATCGCATTCCTCGTTTTTGCGAACTTCTTGTCCATCTTCATGGCCATTCCTCCGCTAGTATTTGCTACCTGCAGTGCCAAATGCTAAAACTTAAAGTCGCCTTTAAGTCAAAGAGTTTGTTGAGGCCACCGGAGATACGTTTTGAAGATTGGAGAACTAGCCAAAAATGCCGGCCTTCGGGCTTCCGCCATTCGTTATTACGAGACGTTGGGCATTGTCTCCGCACCCGACCGCAAGGGCAATCAGCGCCGCTACGCCGGCGACGCCCTCAGTCGTTTGCTGCTCATCCGCTTTGCCAGCGAGATGGGCTTTACCTTGGCGGAGATTAAAATGTTTCTCAGCGGCTTGCGAAACGACGTTCCCGTCGGACCCCGCTGGAGAAAATTAGCCCACCGCAAAATCAAGCAGGTCGACGCCAGCATCAAGCGTTCGCGTCAACTCAAATCCCTTCTCGAACATCTCCTGCTGTGCCATTGCCCCTCGCTTCCGGTGTGCGTCCAACGGCTACGCCTTAGCCCGACCATGCAAAAGCTACAAGGCGCCGGTCCCCCATCCTCGCGCTCTTTGTAACGGTGGGTTCGCCCCTGCCCGCCACATGGAACCAAGAAGCAAAAAAGTTTTGTTTACCCTGAGCCCCGAAGGGCGCGCGCCTCAGTTTAGAAGGGCGCAACCACCTTAACCGTCAGTTGCGCCCTTAATTCTTTCACCCAACCCTTGCAGACGCCCATTGTTTTCGACACGGCGGGCCGCTACGCCACCCGCCCAAAACGCGACAACTGGGCCACCCCTAAGTTGTCGTTAGGTCAAGCGTAAGCAATCAGGCGATTGCTGAAATCTCTCCCCCTGTATTAACATGTTTCCTATGGTCATTAAATATAGGCGTCTAATGATCTGTAAATACAGGGTCTTAGTGTTTAGGAGTTGACATGCAGGATTTAGCAGCGGAGCGAACCGGTGATTTCGCACGGCGGCTGGATGTGTTGATCTTCCTCCAGCTTGACGAGCGCTATCCATCGATGACCCAGAAAGTGGAGAAGCTGTCGCAGGCGGGCTTGAGTGCAGCTGAAATTGGGCGAATCGTCGGCAAACCCAGCAACTACATTACGGCAACGCTGTCTCAAGGGAAGAAACGCAAGGGCAAAGGCAAACAATGAAAGAAACGGGCCCCACACTCGTGGATATTTCGAGAAGGCTGGATCAAGCGATCCGCCTTCTGGCCATGTCCGTAGTCGCCGATAAAAAACAGCGGGAGCAAATCTCAATACTTTCCCGGGCTGGTCTCGACAGGCATGAGATTGCCGAGATATTGGGGACAACCCCGGGCACGGTCAGCGTCGAGCTCTCGACCTTGAAGAAATTTTCAGGCAGGAAGGAGAAGCGGAGTTGACCAAGATTCAGAGGGAAGATGACGGCCTCACAAAGTCATTAAGGCTAGTGGCGCTCGCCGCGCTGGCAAACTTGCCATTTAAGCGGCAGATATGGCTGATGTCTAAATCCGGCTTCCAGCCCACGGAAATCGCCGAGATCCTCGACACAACGCCTAACACAGTAAATGTTCGGCTCAGCGAAATGCGAAAAGAGACTCGAAAAGTTGTCAAGGGTGAAGGGCGCAAATGAGTTCAGAGGAACTGGCAACGCTCCGGAGCATTGAGACGCTGTTGCGGTCACTGGTCAAAATCTCGTTAACCGAGACTATGTCTCGACTGCTGACAGACGAAAAACTACGGGAACTCTACTTCGGCACTGGCAAGCTCAAACGTGGGGAACTTGAAAAAAGAACCGGTTTCTCCGCTGGAAAAATTTCTGGGCTTTGGACGCAGTGGGAGCACGCGGGGCTACTGATAAAAGATGGCAAGTCTTACAGGAAGCCATTCGAATGAACAACACGAAAGAAGCTGGAGCCGTTGCGAAAGAACTCGAAATCCTGCAGGACATCTTTATCTTCCTGCTGCTGGATGCTTCCCTGCCGCAGCAGACCGTACGGAAAATCGTAAAGGTCGATCTCAGCAGGGTCACGCGAATCGGAAAATTGATCAAAAACCGACAGAAAGACTAACCGCTGCAGGGAGGTTGGGCACAACGTGCCGATTCAGCACACGACCGAATTCGCTGCGACGTCGCCCGAAGTGACTCGGACGATAGTTGAGGAGCTTCAATCCTCGCCCCGGAAACGTATGGTCTTTGAGGCGGTCTACAGTGGCGGAAACAAGCCGAAGAACGCCAAGTCGCTCGCGACAAGAACAGGCTTATCCGAGGTCGCAATACTGCAGCTTGCGACTCCCATGGCCCACAAGCAGTATTTCGAACAGGTCAAGGACGGGGGACGCGTCGCTTTTAAGAAGTACCCTCACATCAACGCGGTGAAGCACCTCATTTTGAGGCTTGCGAAGAACCCCAAGGGTGCGACAACCACGAAAGCCCAAAGCACTGGTTCTCGTGCGCCGGGCGGGCCGCACCGGTTCCAATCGATGGGGCGACAAAACAGCACAAGACGCCAGGCGGGCCCAAAGCTGGACGTTTTTGTATCCCATGCCACGGAAGATAAGAATTTCGTCACTCCGCTGGTGAAAGCTCTCAAGCGTGCTGGGATCCGGGTTTGGTACGACAACAACATGCTCGGATGGGGAGACGATCTCAGAAGTTCAATTGACCGCGGACTGGCTAACTCTCGCTACGGGATCGTTGTCTTTTCCAAGGCGTTTCTTAGTGGAAAGCATTGGACTGAATTCGAGCTAAACGGGCTCTTTGCAAAGGAGCGATTCGGTCAAAAGGTTATCTTGCCGATCTGGCACAAGATCACGCGAGGGGACCTGCTTAAGTACAGTCCGGCATTCGCCGACCGTATCGCCAAGATTTCGCAGAAGGACTCGATCAGCGATATCGTCACGAGCCTGAAGACCATCCTGGGAAAGAAGTAGATCGGCGGGTGGCGCAGAGGCAACGCGCAGCACGGGGTGGCGCTCGATAAGAGCGAAGGCGTTGTCAAGGCACAAAACTCCCTCGCAGTGGTTTTTCACCGCTTTGCTTCTCAGAGTGGTGGAGAACCGAAGC
>Ga0209011_1000015_pt1 | contig 150366 bp, 141 predicted proteins | sample BlaSpr_A8_OM1_M3_FD_187986 | JGI IMG/M metagenome (GOLD analysis project Ga0209011, IMG submission 187986) | Forest soil microbial communities from Thunder Bay, Ontario, Canada - Black Spruce, Ontario site 2_A8_OM1_M3 (SPAdes) (version 2) | ecosystem: Environmental > Terrestrial > Soil >...
ACGCCCCGTTTGATCAAAAGGGACGGAATGAATGGCCTTTCCCGCCATTGCGCCCACGACTAAACCCAGGCGAGACCCAACACCCTCTTCATTGCCCTCCTCCTTTCTTTCTGCTTTGCTCATTGGCGCGCTTGGTTCGTGACTGACAAGGTGTTGCGTTGACCCCTTGAGCCGACCCGCCAAAAGTACGGAATCGGGAGCCGCGACTCAGCAGCTCAGTCGTGAGAGAAGCGGCGGCGGAAATCCGGTAGGAATTCATGGGCTGTCAGGTCGAACGACACCGGGGTGACGCTGACGTAGCCCTGATCGACGGCTAATGCATCGGTTTCTTCATCGACGTCGGTCATCTGATACGTGCCGGCTTGCCAGTAATAGGGCTCTGCCCGAGGATCCGCACGCATCTCGTACTTCTCGTTGTAGCCGGAACTTCCCTGCCGCGTGACCCGAAGCCCTTTGACCTTGTCGAGTGGGAGGTTCGGCACGTTGACATTCAGAAGCACCCTGTCCGGCAGGCCGCGCGCGAGCACCTCGGCGGCGACCTCTCGGGCGAAGGTGGCAGGCGTCTTCCAGATTGGGTCGACAAATGTCGCGAGCGAGACGGCGATCGACGGGATGCGAAGGATGCGCGCCTCGGTGGCTGCGGATACGGTCCCCGAGTAGATGACGTTCGTGGCGGTGTTGGGCCCGAGATTGATCCCTGAGACCACCAGGTCCGGAGGCGTTTTGCAGATGGTCAGGATCGCGAGCCTCACGCAGTCGGCGGGGGTGCCGTTGACCGCATATCCGGAGATTCCACCCTCCAGGTTGACCTCCTTGATCCGCAACGGCGTCATCGTCGTGATCGCGTGGCCCACCGCGGACTGCTCCGCGTCCGGCGCCACGATGGTGACCTCGCCCAGGTCCGCCATCGCCAGATAGAGCGCGTGGAGGCCGGGCGCGGTAATCCCGTCGTCATTGGTGACGAGGATTCTCGTCACGTTCGCTCGACTGACTTTTCGCCGCCCGTCCCCATCCCGGTTAGGATTGTAGCCGCGCCAATTCGGCAGCCATTTCTGGGGAAGGGGAGTTCAATGAAGGGACGTATTCTTGTATCCGCGGTTGTCGTCGCGCTCCTGAGCGTGGCTTGTGGAGCGGTGCCGGCGCCGGCGGAGGCTCCCGTCAAACAGGATCTGGTGATGGGCTTTGTTCCCTCTCAGACAAGCTCGATCGTTCAGACCAACGCGGACATTCTCGGCCAGTACCTGTCCAAGGCGACCGGCTACAACATCACCCCTCGCGTCCTCACCAGCTACGCGGCGGTGACAGAGGGCATGACCTCGAACAACGTCGACATCGGGTGGGTCGGCCCGCTCGATTACGTAGTCGCCCACCAGATCAACGGCGCCGAGGCGGTGACGAAGTCGGTCCGCAATGGATTGCCCACCTACAAGGCATTCATCATCGTCAACGTCAAGTCGAACATCAACTCGGTGGCCGACCTGAAGGGCAAGAAGTTCGCCTTTGGCGACTCGCTCTCCACCTCCAGCAACCTCTGGCCGCGCTACATCATGAAGAAGGCCGGGCTCGATCCCGACAATGACGTCAAGGGGACCAGCATCGCCAGCCAGACCCAGATCGCGGTCAATGTCTGCCAGGGAACTGTCGACGCGGGCGCGATCTACGATGACGCTCGCAACAACAAGGGGGTCGATACATCCTGCCCCGGCATCATGACCAAGACCAAAGTCATCGCCACCACCGACCCCCCGATCCCCGGAGACCCGCAGATGATCCGCCACAATCTCAACTCGGCGCAGAAGAAGAAGCTGAAGGACGCGATGATCGCGATGGGCAGCGACCCGACCATAAAGGACGCTCTCAAGGCGCTGTACACCATCGACTCGCTGGTGCCCGCACAGGACTCGGACTACGACCCGGTCCGCGAGATCGTCAAGCAGGTCAGGCCCGACATGCTCAAGCCCACTCCTAGTCCGAAGTAACGCCCTGAGCCAGCCGGTGGGCCCTCTGGGCCGGGCGCGCGCAGGGCGCTCCCTGGTGAGAGTCGAGGGCCTGACCAAGGTCTTCCCGGGGGGAACCAGGGCTCTCGATTCGGTCACGCTCGATGTCGCGAAAGGCGAGTTCGTCTCGATCATCGGGCCCAGTGGGTCGGGCAAGTCGACGCTTCTCCGCTGCATCAACCGGCTGGTCGAGCCGACCTCCGGGCGAGTCATGATCGGAGGCCAGGACATCACGGCCATGAGAGGAGCTGAGCTCCGCCACGCGCGGCGGCGGATGGCGATGGTCTTTCAACAGTTCAACCTGGTGCGCCGCTCGACGGTGATCCGCAACGTGCTGACCGGCCGGCTCGGCTACCAGGAAGGATGGCGGACCCTCCTTCCCTCCTTTTCAAAGGAGCACCAGGACCTGGCGTGGAAGAGCCTCGAGCGGCTCGAGATCGCCGAGAAGGCCAACGTCAGGGCCGACACGCTTTCCGGCGGCCAGCAGCAGCGCGTCGCGCTCGCCCGGGCGCTGGCTCAGGACCCCGAGATCCTTCTCGCCGACGAGCCAGTCGCAAGCCTTGACCCCGAAACGGCGGTGGTGGTCCTCGACTACCTGCGGGACATGAACCGTCGGGACGGCATCACCGTGCTCTGCTCCATCCACCACCTCGAGCTGGCCAAGCGATATGCCAATCGGGTCATCGCCATGCGGCTCGGCAAGATCGTGTACGACGGCGAGCCCGGGGCGCTGGACGACGCCGCCTACAGCAGGATCTATGGCCGACTCGGATACGACTAAAACCGCCCGGAGGCCGACGCTCGACGAGCTGATGGCGGAGTCGGCACGGATGACACGCGTTCAGCGCACCCGCAACTTCCTCGTCACTGCGATTTTCATTGCGATCGTCTATTACACCTACAGGAAGACGGAGTTCGACGCCGGCGCGATCATCTCCCACGCCGAGAACATGGGCAGAGTCCTCGGCGGGTTTTCGCACCCGGACACCACGCAGCTGCCGATCATCATCAAGCTGACCCTCGAGACCCTCTACATCGCAATCCTCGGCACCACCATCGGCGCCGTGATTGCGGTTCCGCTCAGCTTCTTCGGCGCGCGCAACTTGATGCGCCGCAACCCGGTCGGGACCGCGGCCTACTTCACGGTCCGCTTCCTGATGGCAGTCATCCGGTCGATCCCCACCCTCTTCTGGGGGATTCTCTGGGTCATCGTCATCGGCATCGGGCCCTTTGCGGGTGTGCTCGCGGTGACCACCTTCAGCGTCGGGCTCATCTCCAAGCTCTTCTCAGAGGCGATCGAAGCCACCGACTGGGGGCCGGTGGAGGCGCTGACCGCGACGGGCGCCAACCCGATCCAGGTCGTCGTCCATGCGGTGATTCCTCAGGTGATGCCGTACATGATCGCCAACATCCTCTATTCGTTCGAGGTCAACGTCCACTCGTCGACGATCCTGGGCGCCGTCGGCGCCGGCGGGCTCGGCCTAATCCTCCTCGAGTACATCGGGCTCTTCGAGTACCCGCAGCTGGCGATGCTGCTCATCGTCGTGATCATCATGACCAGCACGATCGACTACTCGTCCGCGGCGATCCGCCGCCGGATCATTTGAGCAAGCCACGCACCGGATCGTGGAACGTCGTGAGGAGCGCGTACCACGCCTTCTCGGGCCTGATGTGGGTCGCGCCGCGAACACCATCCCTGCGATTGGGCATCGCCGCAGTGCTCGCACTAGCCGCTATTGGGGTCATTTTGCGAATGACAAGTGTCGAGATCGCGCTGCTCGTGCTCCTGGGTGCGCTCCTGCTCGCGGTCGAGACGCTCAATACCGCGATCGAGATGCTTTGCGACTACGTCCAGCCGCAGCGCGACCCGAAGATCGGCAAGATCAAGGACGTGTCGGCCGGGGCGACGGCGGTGACCGAGATCGGCGCTGCCATCATCGTCATCGTCCTGCTCTGGCCGCACGTCCTGGCGGCGCTGCACCGGTGAAGCGCCGCCGGCACCTATTTGTCGGGGGGAAGGCGGAGAGGCTCTGGAAGAGAGTCTGCATTGACGCGCAGGAGATACCTAAACAAGTACTCCAGCAGGAAGCAGCCTCCCAGAGCTAGCAGAACCAGGAACGCTAACCAATAGCCAGTGAAATGTAACGCGTAGACGGGAATTGCCACCAGGGCAGCGAGCCCGAGTAACGCGATGTAAAAGACCAGGTACTGGAGCGGAGCAAGCCAAGTCTTAGCGAAGAACGCGACCAGCGCGGACGAGGCGGAGGGCGGCGGCGACTCGGTGAACGGAGCCTGCTTGGAGAACGAGAAGTAAAAGGATGCCAGGGCCAGAATCGTGCTGATGGCAATGCATAGGAGCGCGATGACTTCGGCGATGACACCACGGTTCGGTGCAAAGAACGCTTGAACGCCGAGGGAGAAAGCAAACAGCGCATACACCGCCAGGCGGGCGGGGGGTGAAGGGTGGAGACGATGCACTGTGGCAGTATGCCCTTGAGCTACGCCAAGAGACCACCGTTTTTGGCATACGCTTGACCACGTTCATGAACGCTGATGTCTAGCCCGCCGCCGCCTCGCCCGCCAGGCCCACCGAAGCCGTCTGCGCCGGCGCCGACCAGGATGTTCACGCCCCGGCTGTGGATCACCCTGGGCATCATCCTGCTGCTCAACGTCTTCATCACCAACGTGCTCTTCGCCCCCGCGCAGCCGGCGACTGTGGCCCTCTCGTACGACGTCTTCAAGAAAGAGGTCGCGGCGGGAAACGTGGTCAGCGTGACCACGACTGGAGACGCAATCGCCGGCGTCACTAAGAGTCCGGTCCAGGAGACGGCCCCCACCAAAGCCAGCGCCACTCATTTCACGACGCAACGTCCCTCCTTCGCGAACGACGGCCTCGAGGCGCTGCTCGAGTCGCAGGGCGTGATCATCAATGCCAAACCGGAAAATCCACCGCCTCCCTTATGGTTGACCCTGCTCCTGAGCTTCGGCCCGACGGCATTGATAGTGCTCGCTGTCCTGTATCTAATCCGCCGCGCGGCCAGCGCCGGCAGCGCCGGAGGTTTGCTCGGCGCGTTCGGTCAGAGCCGCGCGCGCCTCTATGACCCTGAGCGGGTGGGCACGACTTTCGCCGACGTCGCGGGCATCGATGAGGTCAAGCAAGAGCTCGAGGAGCTCGTCGACTTCTTGCGCGAGCCGCAGAAATACGAGCGCCTCGGCGGTGTGGTCCCCAAGGGCGTGCTACTGATCGGGCCGCCCGGCACCGGCAAGACGTTGCTGGCTCGCGCGGTGGCGGGGGAGGCCAAGGTGCCTTTCTTCAGCCAGTCTGCCTCGGAGTTCGTCGAGGCGATTGTCGGCGTCGGCGCCTCGCGCGTGCGCGACCTGTTCACGAAGGCGCGCCAGGCAGCTCCCGCGATCATTTTCATCGACGAGCTCGACGCGGTCGGGCGAAGCCGCTCCTCCGGGATTCGCCTTGGCAGCAATGACGAGCAGGAGCAGACGCTGAACCAGATCCTCACGGAGATGGACGGGTTCGAGCCGGGGAAGGGAGTAATCGTGCTGGCGGCCACCAACCGGGCGGACGTCCTCGACCAGGCGCTTTTGCGTCCCGGCCGGTTCGACCGGCGCGTGACCCTTCAGCCCCCGGACCGGCGGGGCCGCGCGGCGATTCTCAGGATTCACACCGCCAAAGAGCCCCTGGCGCCCGACGTCGACCTGGACGAGATCGCCGCCGCAACCCCCGGCCTGGTCGGCGCCGACCTCCGCAACCTGGCCAACGAGGCGGCCCTCGGCGCGGCCCGCAAGGGCAAGACCGCGGTTGCCGCGGAAGATTTCTACGAGGCCATCGATCGCGTGCTGCTCGGCACCGAGCGCAACTTGATGCTGACGCCGAGCGACCGCGAAAGGATCGCGTACCACGAGTCGGGGCACGCGTTGCTCGGCCTGCTGGTGCCGGGTGCAGACCCCGTGCGGAAGGTGACGATCATCCCGCACGGCGGAGCGCTGGGCGTGACGATCCAGCGCCCCATCGACGATCGTTTCAACTACGGGGAGGACTACTTGCGCGCACGGATCGTCGGCGCGCTGGGCGGGCGGGCGGCCGAGCAGCTGGTCTATGGCATCGTGTCCACTGGAGCGGCCAACGATCTGCAGCAGGTGACGATGATCGCCCACGAGATGGTGGTGACTTGGGGCATGAGCCCGAAGATCGGCCCGCTGGCGTTCCGGGAGGACGGCCAGGGGAATGGGTTGGGTCTGACACGGCCCTACAGCGAGGCCACCGCCCGCGAGGTGGACACCGAGGTGAAGCGCATCGCCGACGAATGCTTCGCCGAAGCCATTCGACTCCTGACCGAGCACCGCTCCAAGCTGGAAGACCTGACCCGGGCCTTGCTCAAAGACGACTCACTGGGCGAGGAGCAGATCCTCTCCGTCACCGGGCTCAAGCCCACAATCTCCGGGAGCACCTGACAAGGCTGACCTCAATCGCCTCGGCCCCCTCTCTATGCAGGGCAGGAGGCCGTGCCTATCAAGGGCGACTTTACCTCGGCTCGACGGTAAACCGTACCAATGGGGACAAAGGGGGAGTCGCGCCTTGCTGCCAAGCGAGGCTGGCCTCTTCAGGCGGACTTTGCGGTCATCGCCCTGCTCGTCCTCCTGGTGGGTGTGGCGGCCGGCGCATTCGTACACGTGCGGTCGACTGCAGACGCCCAACAGGCGGCGGTGACGGACGCCAGATTCGCCGCGCAAAGGGCCGCAGCGCAAATCAAGCTCGGTTTTGACACATACGAAACTCTTACCGCTCCGGTGGCCACCAGCGCCAGCACCGCGCAGGTCTTCGCCGAGCCCACCGGATGTGGGCTTGGCTATGGGCCCATCGCCGGCTTTGACAGCGGGCACGTCGACATTATTCGTCTGGACGGTTCAGTCGTGTGCTCGTCCCTCAAGACGGGTTACGCAAAGACCTACGCGGGCCAGGCGTGGCTCCAGGCCACCAAGCCCGTGATCGCGGCGCCGGCTGTTGATGCTGCAAACGGCAACCAGGTCGCGGTTTACGCGTACCCGGTCCCCGGACTCGGGTTTGTTGCCTGGTTTGTCGACTTGAAGCCGCTTGGACCCAAACTCGCTGCTCAATTTGGGAGTGGAGCTCACCAGCTCGAGTTCATCGTCATGAGCAGTGATGGCTCAACCATCGTCGCCCGCTCCTTGGATTCGGAGAAGTGGACTGGAGCCAAGGTCGCGAACACAGCCTTCGGACAGGCATCCGACCCAATCGACCGACGTGACGTCGAGGGCAAACCGCGGTGGTATTCCGAGGCGGATGTCGCAGGTGCTGGATGGAAGGTGTACGTGGGCGCGGACCAAGCGTCCGCCCTGGCCGCTGCGGCGGGTCTCCGGAACGAACAGCTTGCCGTTACAGCCGCCGGTGTCATCGCCGTCCTGCTTGCGGTCTTCATCGTCTACCGCCGCGTCGCCAAACCGATTGAGCAGCTGAGCCACTCCGTGCGGGCGTCACGCGCCATGGATGCGCCGATACTGGTGCCCGTCGGCGGGCCTGCGCAGGTTTCCGACCTCGCTGCGGACTTCAATCGCCTGATCACGTCGGTCCAGATTGAATGGACGGAGCGTGCCAACGCGGAGCGGGACTTTTTGCGACTGTTCGAGAGCAGTCCGCTGCCGATCATGTTCATCGAGCCGACCACTGGAAAATTTCTCCAGGTCAACGCTTCCGCGGCGAGCGCCTTCGGCTATTCGAAGGAGGAATTTGCCGGACTGTCGGCTCTCGATGTTCTTGCGCCCAAAGATGAGGATGAGCTGGCCGAGATGGAGTCAGCGCGCCAGGCCGGGTTGGGCAAGAGCATGGTCAGGTACGGTCCGCTGACTGTGCGCAAGAAAGACGGCACCCTGATGCGAATCCGTTCCACCAGCTACGAGGTCGCCTATGAGGGCCGGTCCGCGCGCGCCGCAATGGTGGAGGACGTGACCGCAAACGAACGGCTGGAGCGGCAGCTGAACCAGGCTCAACGCCTGGACAGCCTCGGCCAGCTCGCCGGCGGTGTCGCCCACGACTTCAACAACTTGCTCGGGGTCATCTTGAACTTCGCCCTCTTTGCCAAGGAGAAAGTGCTGGCCAAGGAAGCGGCGCTGGCGGTCGGGAACGGGGCGACCGACACAGAACTGCAGTCGGCGGTCAAGGACATCGACCGTGTCGTTCGTGCCAGTGAGAGCGCCGCACGCCTGACGCATCAGCTCCTGGCTTTTGCCCGCCGTGAGGTCATCCGGCCGCAATCGCTCAACGTGAACTCCGTGGTGGCGGACCTCGAGCCTTTGCTGGGTCGCACTATTGGCGAGCACATCGAGTTCATCACCTCTCCGGGCAAGGATCTGTGGCCTGCTTTGATGGACCCAGGTCAGCTCGAGCAGGTGCTGACGAATCTGGCGGTCAATGCTCGAGACGCCATGCCCAAGGGGGGCAAGCTCATCATCGATTGCGAGAACGTCTTCGTCGACGAGGCGTACGCGGCAGGGCGTTCGGGGTTGAAGCCAGGCCGCTACGTCAGGATCCGCGTCACCGACACGGGAAGCGGTATGGACGCAAAGACCCTGTCGCGCGTGTTCGAGCCCTTCTTCACCACCAAACCCAAAGGGCAGGGCACCGGACTCGGGCTCGCCACCGTCTACGGGATCGTCAACCAGGCGGGTGGCGACATATCGATCTACTCCGAGCCGGGCACGGGAACCCGAGTGCACGTCCTTCTTCCAGCCTCCGATGTAGAGCCCGAGACGGCTGAACAAGAAGCGCTCCGGCCGCACGAAGGATCTTCAGCGACCATCCTGGTCGTCGAAGACGCTGACGACCTGCGCGACATCACCGAGCTCATCCTCAAGAAGAACGGCTATCGCGTCATTACCGCCGCCAGTGGACCTCAGGCGCTGGAACTGGCCAAGAAACATGCCGGCGATATCGACCTGCTGTTGACCGACGTGGTCATGCCACAGATGCACGGACCAGACCTCGCGCAGCGCTTGCGTCTTGCGCAGCCGGAGATTCGGGTCCTGTACATGTCCGGTTACGCGCAACCTCTGGTGGGCAACGGCGACGCGCTCGACGAAGGTGTTCTTCTGATCGAGAAGCCGTTCACCGAGCCGGTCCTGCTCGACGGGGTCGAGCATGCGCTTCACGCTTCGCGCGTCTGAATCGAACCGGCGCCCCGTCGCCGATCTATCATGCCTCGATCGCATCCCAACACCACTTTGAATTGCGTCCCGATCTGTCCGGCCGTCCGATCGCCCTGGCTGGTTTCATGGGAGTCGGCAAGACGACTGTCGGGCGGCTGCTCGCCACGGCTCTCGACAGGCCGTTCTATGACACGGACAGCTACCTCGAAGCCGCCACCGGCCGGACCGTCGCCGACTTCTTCCTGAAGCATCAGGAGCCGGAGTTCAGAGAGCGCGAGGCCGAGGCCGTCAGAGAGCTGGTGGCGAAAGGTGCCGTCGTGATCGCGCTTGGTGGCGGCGCCCTTTTGAACGACGGCTCGCGGTCGCTGCTTCGGGAACGATCGGTGCTCGTCCACCTGGACGTGCCGTGGGAGGAGTTGCGCGAGCGCATCCCCTCGCTCGTCGCGACACGTCCGCTAATGCGTGGCAGGACGCTGACGGAAATCCACCAGCTGTACCTCGAGCGGGAAGTGACTTATCAGGCGGCGGAGCTGCAGATCAGCATCGGGCAGCGCACCCCGGACGAAGCCGCAGCCGACGTTCTGGGCGCGCTCAGCTAATCCAGGTCAGCCGGCACTGGAGTGCCCGCGAAGTGGCACGCGGCCAAATGGTTCTCGGGGGTCTCGGGCTTTGATTCCAGCGGGGGCTCCTTCTCCGCGCAAATGTCCTGGGCCAGCGGGCACCTCGTCCGAAAGCGGCAGCCCGAGGGCGGGTTGATCGGGCTCGGCACGTCTCCTCGTAGCACGATCCTCTGCCGGCGCCGGCCGGGCACGAGCTGGGGGATCGCCGACAGAAGTGCCTGCGTGTACGGGTGCATCGGCTTTCGGTACAGGTCGGCGGCGTCGGCGATCTCGACGATCTTGCCGAGATACATCACCGCGATGCGGTCGCTGATGTAGGCGACGACCGCGAGATTGTGGGCGATGAAGATGTACGTGAGTTGGAGGTCATGCTTGAGCTCGACGAGAAGGTTGAGCACCTGCGACTGGATCGACACGTCGAGCGCGGAGACAGGTTCGTCCGCGACGACCAGCTTCGGCTTGATGACCAGGGCGCGGGCGATGCCGATGCGCTGACGCTGCCCGCCCGAGAACTCGTGCGGATAGCGAGACGCCGCCTCGGGCCGCATCCCCACGCGTTCGAGAATCTCGCCGACGAGCCGGTCGCGCTCGCGGCCGCCGGCAATGCCGTGCGTCGTCAACCCCTCGCCGATGATGTCGCGCACTCGCATCCGCGGATCGAGCGAGCCGACCGGATCCTGGAAGACGATCTGCATCTCGCGGCGCGCGCTCTTCAAGTCGCCGCCGTGGAGACGGGTGAGGTTCCGGCCGTCGAAGGTGATCTCTCCGCTCGTCGGCTCCAGTAGCCGCAACAAGGTTCGCCCTAACGTCGACTTCCCGCAGCCCGATTCGCCGACCAGCCCGACGGTCTGGCCAGGGAGCACGTCGAGATCGACACCGTCCACCGCTCGCACATGCCCGGAGACGCGCTGGAGCACGCCGCGCCGGATCGGAATGTGCTTGACCACGCCGCGCGCCCGCATCAGCGGCTCGACTGGACTCATTGCGGCACCACGCCCGCCGATGCTCGAGCACCGTTTTCGCAGAGCCAGCAGGCCGCGCGCTGCACGCCCGCCTGCAGCAGCGGCGGGTCTTCGTGGAGGCAGCGGTCGAAGGTGTAGTCGCAGCGCGGGGCGAAACGGCATCCCAGCGGCCAGCTGAGAGGGCTCGGCACCATTCCCCGGATCACCTTCAGCGGTTCCGCCTGCGTGGAGCCGAGCACCGGGATGGAGTGCAGGAGCGCCTCTGTATATGGATGCTGCGGAGTCCGGAACACGTCCTCCGCTCTGCCGCGTTCGACTACGCGCCCCGCGTACATCACGGCGACGTCGTCGCACATCTCGGCTACCACCCCCAGGTCGTGAGTGATGAGCAGGATCGCCATCCCGAGCTCCCTGCGCAAGTCGCGCATCAGCTCCAGGATCTGGGCCTGGATCGTCACGTCGAGCGCGGTCGTGGGCTCGTCGGCGATGAGCAGCTTGGGCTCGCACGCAAGCGCCATCGCGATCATGACCCGCTGCCGCATGCCGCCCGACATCTGATGCGGGTAGTCGCCGAAACGGCGCTCAGGAGTCGGGATGCCGACCAGGCCCAGCATCTCGAGGGCGCGCGCCTTGGCCGCCGCCGCGCTGACCTGGCGGTGCAACCGGAACGCCTCAACTATCTGGTCGCCGATAGTGAACACGGGGTTGAGCGAAGTCATGGGCTCCTGAAAGATCATCGAGATCTCATTGCCCCTGAGCTCGCGCAGGTCATCCTCGGGGAGCTGGACGAGGTCGCGCTCTCCAAACCGGATCCGGCTGCCAGGCTCGATTCTCCCGGGCGGATCGATGAGTCGCATGATCGACAGAGCGGTCACGCTCTTGCCGGAGCCCGACTCACCGACCACGCCCAGTGTGCGGCCGGCGCTCACGTCGAGGTCGACTCCGTCCACCGCCCGCACGAGGCCCGCGCGAGTGTGAAAGTGGGTGCGCAGGTTCTCGACGACGAGGTCGGCCATTGCTCCAGAGCCTATACTCCATCCAAATTCTGGGGAGGATTGGTATGAGCAAAAGGTTCCTTGCCCTGCTCGCCGCTTTGCTGGTGCTGTCGAGTTGCGGCGGTAGCGGTCCGGGTGGCCCCAAACAAGGTGACAAGCTCACCATCGCCATCGGAGTCGACCCCGACTTTCTCGATCCGATGCGGCAGCAGACGACGACCATTCAAAACATCGTTTCGATGGTCGTCGAGACACTCGTGTTCGTCGACCCGGACGGCAAGTACAAGCCGCTGCTCGCGACTTCCTGGCAGCCCGCCGCCGACGGGCTGAGCTGGACGTTCACGCTCCGCTCAGGCGTGAAGTTCAGCGACGGCACGCCTTTCAACGCGGCGGCTGTGAAGGCGAACTTCGACCGCATCCTCACCCCAGACAACATCTGTCCTCTGTGCGGAGCGTTCCGCGCTGTGCAGTCGGTTGACGCCATCGACGACACCCATGTCAAGCTGAATCTGAAGACGTCGGTCGCCCCCATGCTCGGGCTTATGACTGAGGTCACGTTCGGCTTCCTCGCGCCGAGCACCATCGTCAAGGGCACCGACAACTACAAGGACCAGGAGAAGCCCGTCGGCACGGGTCCGTACCTGTACTCCGGGGATCGCGTCAAGGGCGATCACCTCTCGGTGACCCGCAACGACCAGTACTGGGGCGCCAAGCCGAGCTACAAGACGCAGATGTTCAAGATCGTGCCGGAGGCTGCCAGCCGCGAGGCGCTCGTCCGCTCCGGCGGGGCCGACGTGATTCTCCTTCCACCTGCGTCAGACATTCCCGCCATGCAGAAGGACCCGACGTTGAAGGTGATCCTGGCGCAGGGCGACCGGACGATCTTCCTGGCCTTCAACCAGTCTTCGAAGGGAAATCCGCTGCTTCAGAAGCCGGAGGTGCGCCGGGCACTCAACTACGCGGTGAACAAGGAGCAGATCGTCAAGAGCATTCTCTTCGGCGCGGCAAGCCCGATGGACGCGCCCATGGCTTCGAGCCTCTTCGGTTACTGCAAGACCGGCCCTTACGCGTACGACCCCGTCAAGGCCAAGCAGATGCTCGCCGACGCCGGCGCGAGCAACCTTTCCATCAAATTCATCGCCCCGACGGGCCGCTACATCCAGGACTTCCAGGCCGCCCAGGCGATTGCCAACGATCTCACTGCCGTCGGCGTCAAGGTCGACGGCCCCACCACCAAGGATTGGCCCAGCTATCTCGGCACCATCAACGTGGCGCCGGCCAACTCTTCAGTCGACCTGCATCTCCTCGGGTGGGCGCCGGGCTTTCTGGACGCATCACAGGCGATGACCCAGTTCCAGTCGAGCCAGTGGCCGACGAAAGGGCTGGCCACGTCTTACTACAAGAATGCGGAGGTCGACACGCTGCTGGCCAAGGCGAACTCTGAATCGGACCAGGCGGCTCGCCAGGCGGACTACTGCGCCGCGTCCAAGCTGATCTGGAACGACGCTCCCTGGATCTTCCTTTGGGTGCAGAGGTTCCCGGTGGTCACTACCGCCAAGGTCACCGGCGTCCAGACGATTCCCAACGAATCCTTCTACACCGTGTACGCCTCCCCGGCCTAGCGAGATGAGCAGCCGGCTCCAACGCCGGTGATCACGTACGTCGCGAGGCGCGTCCTCGCCAGCGTGCCCACTCTGTGGGGAGTGGCCACTGTCGTCTTTGTCATGGCGAGGTTGCTCCCGGGTGACCCCGCCCGAGTCATCGCGGGAGTGCTCGCGTCGCCGGAGGACGTGGAGCGCATCCGCCAGTCGATGGGCCTCGACAAGCCGCTATTGGTGCAGTACGGGTATTTCCTGAGCTCGCTGCTGCGGTTCAACCTCGGCACCTCTGCCCACACCGGCCAGCCTGTCATCGAGGAGATCGCGAGCCGTCTGCCGTACACCATCGAGCTGGCCGCGATCGCGCTTGCGATCGCGGTGGTGGTAGGCCTCCTGGCGGGGATTGCCGCTGCCATCCGCCGCAACACGATGCTGGACCTTCTGATCTCCAGCTTTTCCGTCTTCGGGGTCTCGATGCCCGTCTACTGGCTCGGCCTGATGATGATCATCGTCTTCGCCATCGACTTTCGTCTTCTCCCCGCCGCGGGCGCGGAAGAGCCGACCTCGATCGTGATGCCTGCTCTGACGCTGGCGCTCTTCTCGCTCGGCTTGATCGCGCGAATGACGCGTTCATCGATGCTGGAGGTACTCGGCCAGGACTTCGTCCGCACCGCCCGAGCCAAGGGAGCGCCGATTCGCACGGTGGTCTTCCGCCACGCGCTCCGCAACGCGCTCTTGCCGATCATGACGGTGATCGGTTTGCAGTTTGGCTCGCTGCTGGGTGGCGCGGTGGTCACCGAGACGGTGTTCGCATGGCCGGGAGTGGGCAGACTCCTGGTCGACTCGATTTTCTTTCGCGACTACCCGGTAATGCAGGGCCTCGTGCTCATGTTCGGTACGACGTTCGTCGTCATCAACCTCCTCGTTGACCTTCTCTATGCATATGTCGACCCCCGCATTCACTACACCTGACGCGCTGGGCGCTCCAGCGCTCGCGCCTGAGATCGCGGCAAGCGTGCGCCCCACCGCGGCGTGGCGCCGATTGGTCACGCATCGCAGTGCGGTGGTCGGGCTGGCGGTGATGGCGATCTATGCAGTAGCGGCGATCTTCGGGCCACTCATCTTTCCTTTCAATCCGGCGCAAAACCACCTGACGATCGTCTTCCTTGGGCTCGGCGAGCAAGGCCACCTGCTGGGCACGGACAATCTCGGCCGGGACGAGATCCTGATGCTGGTCTACGGCTCGCGCTACACATTGGGCCTCGGCCTGATGGCGGTTGCGCTAGGCCTGGTCGTGGGCGTCCCGCTGGGTGCCATCTCCGGCTACTTCGGCGGATGGGTCGACATCGTGATCCAGCGCCTGACCGACATCCTCCTAGCCTTCCCTCCGATCGTCCTGGCCTTGGGTCTGATCGCGGGCCTTGGAGTCAGCCTTGGCAACGTGGTGATCGCGGTCGGGCTGAGCTCAGTGCCATCGTTCATCCGGCTGGTGCGTGCCGACTCTCTGCGCCTGCGGGAGATGCCGTTTGTCGAGGCGGCGGTGGCCCTGGGCGTACCGTCCTGGCTGATCCTGGCCCGCCACGTGATCCCCAACGCGCTCGCTCCTGTCATCGTGCAGGCGACTTTGTCGATGGGCTTCGCAATCTTGCTTGCAGCGAGTCTTGGCTTCTTCGGCCTGGGCGTCCAGTACCCGACGCCGGAGTGGGGATCGATGCTGGGCGAGGCGCGCAACTACATCTTCTCCGACCCCAACCTGGCCACCATCCCGGGCCTCGCCATCTTCGCCGCCGTCCTTGCCTTCAACCTCGTGGGCGACGGCTTGCGCGACGCCCTCGACCCGCGCCTGAGCTGAGCATGGCAAGGGTTCCGTACGTGAAAGCCGGAAAGTCGCAGGCGGTCGACGACCTCTATAAAGAGATCGCGGGCATGGGCCGACCCGTGCTCAACCTCTACCGTGCGCTCGCGAACCAGCCGGCGGCTTTGGCGGCGTTCCTCGAGATGTCGCGTTACGTGCGAGGTGGGTCGAGCCTTGACGCCGGGCTGCGGGAGCTCGCGATCCTGGCCACCGCGCATGAGCTGGAGCAACCATACGAGGTGAGTCATCACACGGAGGCCGCCGCACGGGTGGGCGTTCCCCCGGAGAAGGTGGCGGCGGTCGCGCCGGGCGGCTCGCTCGATGCGCTTACGCCCGCCGAGCGATACGCGGTGGAGTTTGCCCGGCAGGCTGCGCACACGCGGTCATGCGATGACGCCACGTTTCGCCGGCTGGAGAGCGTGTTCTCGACGGAGCAAATAGTCGACCTTGTGCTGACCACGGGTTGGTATCACCTGTGCGCCGTCATCCTCGGCTCGCTGCACGTGGAGTTGGAATAGCTCCCGCAACTACTACAGACGTACGATGACGTCTTTCGCGGCAGACAATAAATTTCCTCCCGATTAGCGGCGGGTGCTGTAGGGAGGTGAGCTCAGTGTCCTGGAGTTCTCGTGTGCGTGGACCCATCCCTCTGGTTCTGGCATGCCTCACGGTCCTGGCGACCGCGAGCGCGGTTCCTGCCGTGGTGCAGGGTTCGGACCCTCCTGTTTACAACCCTGGTTTGACCAGCGCCCCACAGATGTCGCAGAAGGAATGGGCCCAGAAGCAGGACCAGTACGACGCCAATCGCGAGAAGTCCTATCAGCAGAATGGGGACTACCTGAAGCCGGCCAACCCGGCCAACCCCGCGTCGGCCAAGGTGCCGCCGCCCGGGGCCACGCCGACGTCCACCCAGTGGTCGGGTCGCGTCACCTTCCTTCCTGACAACCCGGCTGCGCGTCCGAACCGCGGCAAGCAGCCGTGCAAAGATCCCGAGTGCCAGGAGTTCACACTGACCGTGCCGAGCGGCGCCAAGTCGCTCTACGTCCGCACTGCATGGCTACGCGCCGACTACACGATCTACATGTTCGCCATCGACCCGTCGGGCAAGCAGTACGGAGTCGACCAGCAGGACCGAGGTCCGCTGTACGACAAGCAGCTGGGCAACAGCACCACGCTCCCGGTGGCCTTTCTGTCCGTCGCCGACCCGCTGATCGGCGACTGGAAGATTCGCGTGCGCGCCGCCTGGGGCTTGAACATCGACTACGCCGCTGTGGCCACCCTGACCAATGGGCCGCTGTTTGCGTGGCAGCGCCAGGATCCGATCCAGCTGTCGAAGTACGCCACCCAGACAGTTGATGTGAACGTCGTCTTCGCCGGTACGACACCGAGTGCCGCGCAGATCGCCAAGGTCCGCTCCTTCCTGCCCGACCAGTACCGCCTGCCCGTGCTGTGGTGGCAGGGATCAGATGGGGTCATGGAGGACCTGCCCACCAACGAGATCTATAACTGCCTTGGGCTCGTGAACTGGACGCGCTGTCACTACGCAGGCACGAGGAGTGAGGCCGATCGGCAAGCCGGAGGCTACGTGCCTTTCTTCGAGCCGGTGAAGATGCAGTACGTCTATCACTTCATCCAGGCGGACGAAGCGTTCACGAAAGGCGCGTTCGGGGTCATGAAGCAGAACACCCGCATGGGCGCGAGCTACCACTCCTCATCGCAGACGGCCTACGTCAATCAGTACAACACGACGCAGGGGCAGTTCCGCGAGAGCAAGGTGTTCGATCCTTTGCATGTCGACATGATCGACGTGATCCCGGTCGAGGACTGGATCTTCCAGAACCGCTACAGCTCCGCCTATCACTACACCGACATGGAGACAGGACAGTCACTCAGCGGTGGGTTCATCACGCCCGAGGTCAACGCCCGCTACGACCCGTACTACGACGGCACGGGAACGAAGAACCTCGACATCATGCCGCAGGGAACGAACCACGGTCTGACGGTCTTCTTCTTCGACACCTACTACCCGCTATACGCGGCCGAGTACTTCGACGCGAGCCGCTACCACAACTTCTCGACCATGGATCGCTACATGGACGTCGACACCGGTCAATGGGCCGGGATCGACTACGGCCGGGTCTGGGGCGGCCGCTACAGGTTCTCCTTCTTCGACCTGGCGGCGGCGCCGAATTACCAGGAGTCCGGTGCGTGGCCAAATGGCAACGCAGGCGGAAGCGCGGACGCACCGCGCGGCGATCCGCCGATCTGGGAGTACCGCAACAACCCGGTCTGGGCGGGGAAGTACGAGGAGCGCGGCCTGGCGCGGAACGTGTCCACGATGCTCTTCTCGCGCATGACGGCCGGCTTCCTCTACCGGCCGCGGCCGCAGGACATCTTCCAGATGAACTCGACCAACATCAACGACTACTACTCGCGACCGCAGTACGGCGAGTGGTGGACCGATCTGAGCAAGCTGTACAACGAGCAGCTCGCGGCGCGATGGCTGTCGGCAGCGATACCTGCCGCCACGTTCAGGACCGGTGCTGATATTCCCGGACACCAGCCATACCTCTATCCAGGGTGCTCGGATCAACACGTCGGCTCCAAGAACCCCACCACCAATACCGTGGTCATGGTGCCCGATGCGACCTGTGCAGGCAAAGTTCCCGATCCACTCCAGCAGGCCTTTGAGAAGGCCAAGGCGCAGGGCGATGACGTGGTCGGCGCGGGCATTCCGTTTGAGCAGGCGGTCTCCGCGACCATCGTCCGCAATTTCTGGGAGAACAACCGCGCCACTTACGCGCCGGTCGCCGACGGCGTGTTCAACGACATCCTGATCAACGCTGTCTTCGAGCAGGCTTACACGTGGGACCTCCCCGCCATCGTGGGCGGAGTGTCTTTCAACTCGCCGAATCTCGAGAACTGGGGTCAGCTGCAGGTCCGCAACGACCGGCGCAAACCCGCCAACTCCATCGACTGTGCGAAGTCGAGACCTGCCGCGCCCGGCTGCAATGGGGTGCCGCCGGTGCCGACGCACGTCACCTCCGGCGGCCTCACTTACATCGTCGAGCACGAGGCCAGCCACGGCCTCGGCCTTCTGCACCCGCACGACTCGATAGGAGTGGACAAGGGACCGAGCGGGCAGTGGGACTACTACTGGGACACGCTTGCGTGGATGCCCGATTCCACCCAGTCCCCGACCAGCTACTTCGCGGACATCTACCCGTACGGGGTGTGGGACCAGGACAACCTCATGCGCGGCCACGCGGGCGAGTACATCCGTATGGCGCAGGATGCGATCGCGGACAGCTACCTCCTCAACGCCATGAAGGGGATCACCGCGCTGAACCAGGCGCCGGAACTGCAGGCCCGTATCAACCTGATGAACAGCTACCTGGCGCAGGGCCAGAAGCTGTTCGCGGATGGGGACTACCTACACGCCGAATATGCGTTCAAGGACGCGTACCTCGCCGCCTCCGGTGTGACCGGCACGCCGGTGCCGCCGCGGCCGCTGAGCCCCGGCGAGAAGGTCTTCTTCCAGATCCACCCGCAGTCGAGCTTGACGCGCGACCAGGCGGTCCGCCGCTTTGCCTGAGCGCTAGTAAACCCGGAAACGGCAAACGTGCCTTTGGCGCCAACGACACCCAACCCGACGGAAGTTACGTTCCGTTGGCGCCAAAGACACTGATCCACCGCGCTTTCGAGAATGAATCTCGCCCCGGGCCGTAGCGGGGTGTTGCACTAATTCGCAATACGTAGTACTGTTCCAACCGCAGCAATGCAGCCAGCAGTCAACGGAAGTCCGATCGACACGAGCCAGCTGCTCAAGGGCGTCTTGGATCTTGCGGTCCTGGCGGTGCTCGCCGAGCAGGACAGCTACGGCTACGACGTTCTCCGCCGGTTGCGTGAAAGCGGGCTGGATGGAGTGGGGGACGCGTCCGTGTACGGAACGCTGCGCCGGCTGTACCAGGCGGGCGCGCTCAAGTCGTACGTCGTCCCCTCCGATGAAGGACCTCATCGCAAGTACTACGGACTCAACGATCGCGGCCGCACCGCGCTCGACCAATCAGCGAAGACGTGGGGCTCTTTCACGAAGGCCCTCGATCAACTGCTCAACGGGAGGAGCAAAGGGAATGGCAGATAGCAACCAAGCCGCTGACGTCGCCACTTATGCCGCCGCCGTGCGCGCAGCCCTTGCGCCTCTTCCAGAATCGCAGCGTGAAATTCTGCTCGAGGATCTCGAGGACCACCTGGCCGAAGTCGCAAGTGAGTCCGGCGTTCCGCTGCAAGAGCGCCTGGGCAAACCTGATGACTACGCCGCGGAATTGAGGTCGGCGTACACCGGAGCTGCAGAAACCACGACGCGGCGGAAGCCCATTCGTGACACGGTGAGGGCACTCATCTCATCGGCGATCGACACCAAGACGTATCGAGAGATGCATGCCCTGTTTCCCGAGCTGCGACCGGGCTGGTGGGTCCTGCGCGCCTACCTGGCCGTCCTGATTCTCACCTTCCTTTTCTCGACCGGACAAAACCTCAGACCGATTCCCAACCCGTTCTCAAAACTTGGGCTGCTCCAGATCGTGGCAACTCTCTTCGCCATCGTCATCTCGGTTCGGCTCGGCCGGCGTGGCTTGCCTCGTGGCATGGGATGGAGAGGCGCTGCCCTGTTGGTAAATGTCGCGATCGTGCTGTTGGCGCTGCCAGTCCTCGCGAGGATGAGCACGAGCAATCCGAATGCATACTCAAACGCCTACTCGGTTGACCCGTACTCGTCGTCGGTTGCTGCCGGCTACTACTATCCCGGCTTCAGCAACATCTATCCGTACACGAAGGATGGTAAGCCACTCAAAGATGTCCTTCTCTACGACCAGAGCGGTAAGCCCTTGACACCGCCCAAGTCAGGGATTCCAACTGACTACGCACTTGACGCGAACGGCCAACCGATACTCAATTCGTACCCGCTGAATCAGCGACATCCAAATGGAGATCCCAAAATGCCGCCGCGAGTTGCGCTGCCACCATCGTCGACCATCGCTACCGCGAGCCCTACGCCTACACCGACGCCCTGACCGCACAGATGCCGGACACACGTTTGGTGCCAGACGTGTCGAATCGCCCCCAATTCAATGACATGTTGGTGTCAGACGTGTCGAATCGGCGCGGTCAAGGCACGCTATCGACCTTGTGTCTAACTTGTTAGGCGATGCCCGACTACCACCACGACCTCCTCTTCGGCATCTTCGTTCCTCCAAGCGCGCGGGATCACGAGGCGATCATGGCCACTGTCGAGCTGGCCGACGATCTCGGACTCGACATCGCGAGCTTCCAGGACCATCCGTACCAAGCGACATTTCTGGATACGTGGACTCTCCTCTCTTTCGTGGGCGGGAGAACTCAGCACATCAGGCTCTTCCCCAACGTCCTGAACGTCCCGCTGCGCCCGCCCGCCGTGGTCGCCCGTAGCGCCGCCGCGCTCGACATCCTGACCGGCGGCCGCGTGGAGCTAGGACTGGGTGCTGGAGGCTTTCTCGTACCGATCGCCGCGATGGGGGGCCCTCGCAGGACGATGTCGGAGAACGTGGATGCGCTTGGGGAGGCGATCGACGTCATTCGCGCTTTGTGGAAGCCCGGGCGCGCCGTGCACATAGAAGGTAAGTACTACTCGCTGTCAGGGGCTCAGCCCGGCCCGGCGCCGGTGCACCCGATCGCCATCTGGCTCGGCGCCTACAAGAAGAGGATGCTTGCCCTCACCGGGAGCAAGGCCGATGGCTGGATTCCCTCTCTCGGGTACGCCGATCCCGACGAGCTCGGCAGGATGAACCAGGCCATCGACGCCGCAGCCGAGGAGGCAGGCCGCACACCCGCCGACATCCGGCGTGGTTACAACCTCAACGGATCTTTCAAGAGCGCAGCCTCAGGGTTTCTGCAGGGCCCCGCTCATCTGTGGGTGGAACAGCTCACTCTGCTGGCGCTCAACCATGGAATCAGCGCGTTCATCCTGGCCATCTCGCCGGGCGCCGAAGGTGACCTGAAGCGATGGGCTGAAGAGGTCGCGCCGGCTGTTCGTGAAGCTGTCGCGAAAGAAAGGAAGGACCGTCCGCCGCCCTCGACTTTGCAAGACAGTGCAAACGAAGCGGCCGCTCGTGCGGCTCGCGAGGCGCTGCGGCTGGTCGGGGAGGAAGAGCCAAACGTCGCCATCGGGCGTGAGGGACAGCAGATGCTGCTCGCGGTCCACCAGCACCTGAGGCAGGAGCTGGCGAAGCTACGCGACGTGATCCAGGAGGTGCGCGAAGGCCGCGCGAGCGCCACCGATGCGCGCTCGTATCTCAACACGATGACGATGCGCCAGAACTACTGGACCCTCGGAGCGTTCTGCGCGGCGTACTGCCGGGTGGTCAGCCTGCATCACGCGATCGAAGACCAGCAGCTGTTCGCCGATCTCAGGGCAAAGGATCAGTCGCTCGGACCCATCCTCAACCGCTTGCAGCACGAGCACGAAGGCATCGCCAAAGTCCTCGGCGAGATCGACGCCGCGCTGGTGGCGATGGTCGAGGACGACAAGCACCTCGACGACACGCAGGGTGCGGTCGACCACCTGAGCGACGCGCTGCTGGCCCACCTCAAGTACGAGGAAGACCAGCTGCTCGAACCAATTGGCCGGCTGGGGATTCAGATCTAGAGACGCGGGCCGTCAGCACGTGGTTGATCTTGTCGGAGCCGCTGTCCACGATGGCGCTCATGCCGTCGAAACCGCAGTAGTCGACCATCGAGCGGTAAAGCGCGGGCGAGTAATAGTTCGCCCGGTAACCGATGTAGCGCCCGCCTAACGAATAGGCAGCTGACATGAAGCAGTCCGTGACCAGGACGCCATCGGCGCTCATGTTCTGGTGCAGCCAGCGCAGATGCAGCACGGTCTGCGGCTTGGGCAGCCAGCTCGACAGGCCCACAAACAGGGCAAGGTCGTAAGGGCCGGTGCGCGCGAAATCGCGTTGCGTGGCCGTGTCGGTGATGTCGCCGACCACGAATCGGAAGCCGATGCCGAGGCGGCGCGCCCGGCGCGCCAGCTCGCCGGCGAGCACGTCGTGCGGATCGAGGTCGCCGGCGACCAGCTCGACCTTCCCCATCAACTCCGGATGCATGTACGCGATGGCTTCCAGCGGTCGAAACAGGTCGTACGCATAACCGCTCGGCGCGGTGAAGATGCGCACCTTCGCCTGCTTGTGCAGCCGGTCCGTCAGCTCCGCCTCGAGATTGTGGGAAAGAATCTGCAACCTGTCGTAAACAGCGCGATGCAGTGGGTACTCGGTGAAGATGCGCTGGACCGGGCTGAGCGCGATCTTGTCGTGTTCATAGATGGTGCGCATGACACCGGCGGAGTAGCCCTCCCTCATCAGCTGGCGTCCCATGGACGAAAGCGGAAAGAACGGCTCGCGCCACGCGCCCTGAAACCATTTGCCGAACAGATAGAGAAATAGGTAGCGGGCATTGAGCACATTTCGAGCGGTTGAACCGGCCGGTGTGCCCAACACCTTCGCGGGCTGGGTGAGACGGTGCGTCTCGATGCTCGGCCGCAACGCGGCAACCGCACGCTCGAGCACCTCGCGTGGTTCGGAATGGGTGACGTCGATGACGTGTGTGCATGGTTTGCCCGCGTAGGCTTCGAGCGCCTTCAACGCCTCGTGGTACGTCGCGTTAGCGCGGGCCATGTCGGCCTCGTTCTCATGCCGGTCGAGCTTCAGCCCGCGACTTCTGATTCGCGCCAGCGCTGTGGCGGGCTCGACATCGAGAAGGATCACGATGTCTGGGATCCACACGCCGTCGAAGCCGAGGAGCCGAGCGAGCCTCGAGATGAAGCCGGGTGCTGTCATCGATGGCAAACGACCGGCGTTCTCCGGTGGCAGCGGCTTCCCTTCGAGGAGCAGGGCAAACACAGCCGCGAGGTCATCGGCATTCGACAGTGCGTGCGTGCCGTTCCGCGACACCCCGCGTTTGTAGTTGCCCGCGCGGCCGATGGCGGACATGATCAGGTTGCAGTCGCTGACCACTACCTCGCATCGATGCCTGCGCCCGATCGAGACGGCGGCATCGTCCTGGAACATCATGTTGGCAAGCTTGAAATAGGGGTAGAGGCCGGGCTTGTCGACGAATCGCTTGGCGAGCCATCTGCATGCGCGCGCAAGGAGAGCGGCGTGCGGCAACCCTTTCGGATAGAACCCAGGCGCCATGTGGTCCTGCTCCGGCGCGAAAACCCAGAACTCATTGCCGGCGGCACCGGCCACGAGGTTCATCTCCGCGGCCAAGACCATCGGCAGTGCCTGGGCGAGCGTGCTCTTGCCGCTTCCGTCGATTCCGAGAACCGCCACCTGAAGTGTCATGCGACCTCCTCCTGAACTGATCCGCGGACAAATGCGAGCGTTCCGGCCACCTCGAGACTCAGCGAGCCGAACGCAAATTCGGGGTCTTCGTCGAGAAAGAGCTCGATCGACTTCCTGTCGAGCAAAGTCACCTCCAGCTTTTCGCCGAGACCCAGGCGCCAACTGCGGAGCTTCCCGCCCCACGGCAGGAGCTGGACACCGACGGCTGCCTCCTCGATGCCGACTCCGGCATCAAACGGCATGCTGTTCACGCGGAAGTTCATCACCGCGCCGGCAAGGAGGCGGAAACGCTCCTTGTGGTCTCCGATCGCCACTTCCACCCGCTCGCAGCGGGGCGGATAAACGGTGGACGCGAGCATGCGGCCGCCGGCCGACAACATGTACTCGATCCTGTTCAGCCGCTCGATTCCGGCCATTGCGGCGAGCGCGCGCCGTGGTTTCGCGAGCGCGCGGTGCCAGCGCGCCAGGTCGCCGGGGGTGCGTCCGAACTGGCCCAGCCCGCACATGGTGACGGCGTAGCGGACGTCCTCAGCCCCCGTCGCAGTGCCGAGCCGGCAGCGAATCACCGAGCAGGCCGTGGTGCGGCCGGCGCACAGGGATGCGGCGATTCCGTGGATTCCCTCCAGCGAGTCGCGAGCGACTCCGAGGTTGCGCGCGACCACGTTGCCTGAACCCATTCGCAACGCACCGAGGCGGATGCGCTGGGGGCCGGGCAAGACGCGGCCGGCGTTGTCGCATACGCCCTCAACCACCGCCCGCAACGTGCCGCCGCCGCCGGCGACGATGAGAGCGGCAGGCCGTGGCGACGCGGCCACGAACCACCGGGCCACCCTGCGCGCGGCGGGATGGTCGTCGACCAGCTCGACGTCCAGGTCAGGACCCGGTCCAGTGACCCGCCGCAGCTCGTTGGCGAGCTGGTCGACCCGGGCCGGACGGTGGCCCGTCCCTGAATTTCGGTTTACCAGCAACAGCAGGCGTTCAACCACGCCCGCACCTTGACCCTAAGTCCGTCTCACAGACAGTCTCAGTCGGGTGTCAATCTTGCACAGACGGGCTTGGCAGGCCGCGACCCCCAGATTTATAGGGGTTTCGTGCCCCGTTATCGCAAGGCGGAAAACCGTGCCAATTCGCGTATCACCTTTGTATGGGTGAGAGGCTGTCTATTCTCGTCGTCGAGGACAACGACGACAACCAGCAGATTGCCCAGATCATCCTCGAGCGCGCGGGGTATCGAGTCGATCTGGCGGCGACGTCGGCTGAGGCGCATGAGCGCATCCGTGCCCACCGTCCAAATCTCATCCTCCTGGACGTCCAGCTTGGCCTCGAAGACGGTCTTGACGTGGCGCGCGGCCTGAAGGCCGACCCGGACACCGCGGCCATTCCGATTGTTGCCCTGACTGCGCTGGTGGCACCCGAGCGCGTGGAGGCGGCGGGTTGTGCCGGCTTCATCTCAAAACCTATCGACACCAGGGTCTTTCCTGCACAAGTCCGAGGCTACGTCGCGCCTCGAGCCTCTTGAAAGACGCCCTTGCCTTCCTAGAAAACACCGACGCGGTTGCGTTCGCCGTCCTCGGGGTCGTGACCGCACTTGGCTGGGTCAGGCGCCGGGACCACTCCATGGGCTTCCTCGCCCTGGCCATCGTGCTGCTTTCGCTGGTCATATTGCTCGGCCGCATTCCGGCCCAATACACGCCACCCCTTCTCCCGCAGCTGAACCTCATCGCCTTCATGGGCGCCGCCTACGCGATGCTGCGATTTCGGGGCTCGCTGATCCCACTCCAGCCGAAATGGCACATTGCCGCGCTGGTCGCAATCGTGCTTGCCACAGCGGCCGAATTGGCTGCCCAGGGGCTCGCCGCCGCCGGGGTCGCTCCCGCGAACCTGGCGACAGGAGTCGCGGTCATCCTGCTCCTCGTCTGGGCAGGAGTCATCGTCGAGCCCATCATTCGCTTCTGGCTGGTCGCCCGTGGCCTGCCCGCCGTCCAGGCATGGCGGCTGCGATCTCTGAGCTTCGGCTTAGGCGGAATCGTGCTCGTCCTCCTGATTGCGATCGGCTCGCTCGCCTTCAGATCGAACCCTTTGCTTCAGCTACTGATTCTGTTTGGCGAGCTCCTCATAGTCCCGCTGCTCTACGTCAGCTTCTCGCCGCCCGCGTGGCTTCGCCGCCAGTGGCGCGCTTCAGAGGAGGAAGGCCTAAGGGCGTTCATGCAAGACACTCTGCTGCTCGGCGAGGACCCGGTCATGATGGCCGACCAGGCTCTCGAATGGGCGATGCGGCTGGTCGGTGGGGCGGCCGCGGTGGTTTTCGACAGCACGGGCGGGCGAGTGGCGTCCCGGGGCCTCGGCGCCGATCAGATCAAGACCCTCGCGCAGCGCCTCCCGCAGCTGACCCAAGGGGTGAACCGCCTCAACCTGGATGGGGCCGGCAGGACGCTATTCGTCCTTCCGATCGCAGGCCCGGGACCGGACGGACACCTCGTGGTGTTGGCGGGCCCGTTCTCGCCGAAATTTGGTGGGGACGAGCTGAGCCGAGTGCAGCAGTTCATGACCGCACTCGCCGCAGCGGTGGACAAGGCGCGGCTTCTCACGGAGCTCAAAGACGCCAACGCAGAACTGCTGGAAGCAAACCGTCACAAGACCGTCTTCCTGGCCAACATGAGCCACGAGCTGCGCACTCCGTTGAACTCGATTCTCGGGTTTTCGGAGATGCTTATCGACTCGCCGAACGGCCAGTTTCCGGAGGCGACGAGGATGAGATTCCTCGAGCAGATCCATTCGAGCGGCAAGCACCTTCTCGGCCTGATCAACGACATCCTCGACCTGTCCAAGGTCGAAGCCGGGCAGATGGACCTCCGCCTGACCACCGTCTCGGTCGCGGACGTAGCTGGCCAGGTCGTCGCGACCGCCGAGCCACTCGCCGCGCGCAAGCACATCAAGATCGAGCTCGAGACGGCCGGCGCCAATCAGATAGTCGCGGATGACGGCAAGTTGAAACAGATGATCCTGAACCTGGTCTCGAACGCCATCAAGTTCACACCGGATGGCGGGACTGTGATCATCGCGGCCGCCCAGATGGCCGATCGGATGGTGATCAGCGTGGCCGACAACGGCATCGGGATCGCGGAAAAGGACCTGAAGCGCATCTTCACGGAGTTCCAGCAGGTCGATTCGGGTTCCAACCGCACGCAGCAGGGCACCGGTTTGGGACTCGCCCTGACCCGCAGCTTCGCGACGCTGCACGGAGGCGAGGTTCGCGTGGAAAGCGAGCTCGGCAAAGGGAGCAGGTTCACCATCGACCTCCCCATGGATGCGCATCACGATCGCGTGGCCGCCCCGGTCACGGAAGTTGCCGGCGACGTCTCCGTCCCGCTGGTCCTCATCGTGGAGGACGACCCCGCATCAGCAGAGCTGCTCGCGCGGCAGATTGCGCGCGGCGGGTTTCGCACCAAAGTCGCTCGCACCGGCACCGAGGCGTTGGCCCTGGTGCAAAAGCTCAAGCCGGACGCGATCACCATCGACGTGATGCTGCCTGACATCGATGGCTGGGAAATCCTCAAGCGTCTCAAAGGCAATCGCGCGACCAACGACATCCCGACCATCCTGGTCACCGTCGTGGACAATCCGGAGCTTGGGACCGCTTTGGGTGCGAACGACTACTTCGTCAAGCCTGTCGATGCAAAAGAGCTCGTCAAACGGCTCCTTGCCTTCAACTTCAAAAACAAGTCCGGCGGCCGGCAGACGTGCATCCTAGTGATCGACGACCAGGCCGCCAATCGCGACTGGCTGAAGCACGTGATGGAGCCCGCGGGCTTCAAGGTGATCCTCGCCGATGGTGGTCGAGCGGGCATCGAGCTGGCCCGATCGCGCAAGCCGGACCTGGTGATGCTCGACCTGGTGATGCCCGACCTGGACGGCTTCGACGTTGTCGAAGCCCTTGGCAAAGACGCGGCGACGAAGGCGATCCCCATCATGGTGCTCACTGCCAAACAGCTGACTGAAGGCGACGTTGCCCAGCTCAACGGTCATGTGACAACCATCGTCGAGCGCGGACCGGTCGGCGATGTCGACCTGCTCGCGCGGCTGGTGGCAGCCCTGAACAAGCCGGGAGTTCCCGCGTGACGGCGCCGGCGCTGATCCTGGTCGTCGACGACAACGAGGCCGGCAGCTTTCTTGCGAGCTCGGTGCTCGAACGAGAGGGGTTCGAGGTGGAAGCCGCGGGAACAGCCGACGAGGTGCTCGAGCGCCTGCGTGTACACAAGCCCGACCTGATCCTCATGGACGTGCAGCTGCCCGGCCAGGACGGACTCTCACTTACGCGTCAACTCAAAAGGGACCCCTCAACCGCCGGCATTCCCATCGTGGCGCTGACCGCTCATGCGATGGCGGGCGACGAGGATGCGGCGTTTGCGGCCGGCTGCACCGGTTACATCTCCAAACCGATCAACACCCGAACCCTCGGCGACCAGGTCCGAGAATTCCTGGTCGCACGCCCCGCCTAGACGGCACTAGACAAGACACTGCAGCTCGTCACAGTGTTGTCGGAGAGGCGAGATTGACAAGCTGGACGACGGTCTACTGGGGTCCTGTCGTGGAGGCAGACGTGGTCCTGGCCGCACTCAGGGCTGCGGGCTTGCCGGCCGAGGTCGTCTACCAGTCGACCGGTCCCGGCGTCGTACCCGGTCCGGGGCCCACCGACAGCCGAATCGTTGTCCCAGAGAACTACGCCCAGCCCGCGGCGAGACTGATCGCCCGAGCGGGTCGCAAGCCAAGGCAGCTGGGTCCCACGCAGGCAACAGGACTCTCCCGCACGAATGTCAGGGTGCTGCTGGCGCGTGCCATCGCGGTTCTCTTCCTGGCCGGCATCCTGTGGACGCTGGGAAACATCGTGTTTGTCGCTCCTCCACCACCTCACGACAGGCCGCAGATGGAGCTCTTTCAGGGCCACAGCTGAGTGACCTCGCCGGGGGCGCAGCAAACGGGCCAAGCGCCCGCCTGCATCAGCCGTTCGAGGTCCTTCTCGGTTAGCTCGAGCCCGGCCTGTGCAAAGGCATCCAGCCTTGGACCGACCGGGCACTCGACGCGGATCACCTCGACCTTCACGGCCTGATCCAGGGTCAGGATGGTGTACGCCGGCCGGGCGTCAGCGTCGTTGGAACCGGAGATGGCTCCGGCGCTGAGCAGGACGGCGGTGTCAACCCGACGCTGATACGCCGAGTGGATGTGGCCGTACGCCAGCACTCCGGCAGAGGCCGCGGTCACCATCCGAAGGGCCGCTTCCTCGCGGGCATCTGGGAGCACGACTTCCTCGGTGCTCCATGGCGTCGCGTGGACGACGACGAGCGGTCCGTTGGGCGCCCACGGGCGGCGCACCTCCATGGGCAGCGCGGCCAGGCGCTCGATGCGCTCTTGGCCGAGACGGGCGACGCTCCAGAGTCCACGTTTGACAAGTTCCTCCGGAGCGGTGAATTCCAGCTCGCGTCCCAACGCAAGGTTGACCAGGAAGTCGTCGCTGTTGCCCCGAACCATCGGCCAGCCCGTGTCGAAGAGCATGTCGAGCACCGCGGCCGGTTGCGGTCCACCCTGAGCCAGGTCGCCCGCGACGAGCACCTCGTCGAGCCCGCGCGACTCGAGATCGGCCACCACCGCGCGCAGCGCAACAAGGTCGCCGTGCGGATCGGAGATGACCGCGAGTTGCACCCGCCAACGCTACTACGCGATAAAACTGACATTCAAATGGACAGCACACTCCAAAAGCGGCTGCTCGAAATCGGGGTCGCTCCCGAGGGCTACGCGGACGCCTTCGAGGTATGGCTCCGGTTGCGTTCCCGTTACGGCCCTTTGGTCAACTTGATCGACCTGTATGCATTGGTCGCTCACCCTCGCGGGCTGGAGGCGCATGAGCTCCCGATTGCGGAGCGCAAGGAGCTGTGTGCGCGCGCTCTACCTGCGGCTGTCGCGGGCTTCGAGACGGTTGCGGGCAGCGAGCGTCCCGAGCCGGAGCCGGTCGAGACCGTGCCTTATGACGAGACGTGGCCTCAGCTCTATGCGGGGTGGCACGAGCGCTTGGCCATCGCACTCGGTCCGACCGCGAGGCGCATCGAACACGTCGGCTCCACAGCGGTCCCGGGTCTGCCGGCGAAGCCTATCGTCGATATTCAGATCAGCCTGGACGACCTGGAGGACGAGTCCCTCTATGTGGCACCGATCGAAGCACTGGGCGTTCAGCTGCGGAGTCGAGACCCGGAGCACCGCTTCTTCCGGCCCTTCTCCGGCTTGCCCCGCGACGTCCACATCCACGCTTGCGCAGTGGGCAGCGAGTGGGAAAGGCGCCACCTGCTCTTTCGCGACTACCTCCGGGCCAACGCGCATGCGCGTGAGGCCTACACGAAGGCCAAGCTGTCGGCGGCCGAGCGGTGGAGGGACGACCGAATTGCCTACACGGAAGCAAAGGACGACCAGATACGCGAGCTCATGGCCGCCGCCGAAAGGAACGCGCCTACCTCCATGCGGTAGCTCCGCAGATCTTGCACTGGTACTCCGACAGGTTGTCGGCGTTCTTGCGGCCGGTGGCCTTCCAGACCAGAGCCGTCTTGGTGGCCACGTGGCAAACGCACCATTTCGCCTTTGCTTCGGCAGAGCCGGGGTTGTTCTTCACGTCTTAACCTCCAATGATTCAGTACGCGGCTGAGTCATGCCTCGGAGGGCTGCATCACCCCTTCGAGCCATTGTGCGCCCGCCGAGGTGAATTCGGGCAATGCCCAAATCACACGACGTTTCAGTGGCACTCGCACGAATTTCGCACCGGTCATTTCTGCTGCTTGAACCGAACCTGGCATTTCCGTACGTCGCTACGCTGCCTGGAGATTTCATTGTCGGCTGACGCAGGGGGGAAGGCATGTTTGGGTGCAGCGAGCACGAGGATCACCGCCGCTTCGATGACGCAGTCACCGAGCACCTTGCCACGCCCAAGAGGCTGGACCGCCTAACAAGAACCGACACCCTGGATGCTGCCGGGGTAAAGCAGGCATGGGAGGGCCGCCGCATCAGCCGGCGAGATTTTCTCGTGAGCAGCAGCGCGATGGCGCTGGCGGCCGCGGCGCCTTCCATCCTGACGATGCCCGTTGCCGCCTACGACGGCGGCGGCAGCACCGGACCGGTCACCACTATCGAGTCGATTCCCGGCGAGACGGTCCGCCTCGGGCGGTTCCACATGGACGTCGCGGATGTGGCCACCGTCGAGTCAGGCGACATCGTCCGTTACACCAATACGCTCACTCACTTCTTCGGCGCCCTCCAGCCCGGCCTGACGATTCAGCAGATCGCCCAGATGCGCGTCGACAACCCGGGCAGAGGCCCGCATTCGATCATCGGCCCGGTCGGCGTACGCGGAGCAAAGCTCGGCGACATGCTCGAGGTGCGATTTCGCAAGCTGACCCCGATCAATTTCGGCGCCAACTTTCACAACCCGTTGCTGCCCGGCGTTGTCACGGGCGCTCTCCCTGAGGAGTTTCCAGCCGGCCAGGTCATCTTCTTCGACTGGGAAGAGGGCAGCAAGAGCACCCAGTTCCGCCCTGGTATCAAGATCCCACTGGCGCCGTTTCAGGGCACGTTCGGTCTCGCTCCTCGCGGCACCGATCCATTCGTCAGCTCCGTGCCTCCCTGGCAGCACGCCGGCAACATCGATCTTCGCGAGATGGTCGCGGGCTCCAAACTCTTCATCCCCGTGTGGCGCGATGGCGCTCGCATCTACACCGGCGACAGTCACGTGGCGCAGGGCGATGGCGAGGTCAACCTCACCGCGATCGAGTCGGCCATGAAAGAGATCGAGGTCCAGGTGGTGCTCCACCCAGGAGCGCTGACCGCGGTGCCCGAGGACGATCGGTGGCCCATGGTGGAGACGGATACGCACTGGATCTGCGTAGCAGAGGGGAAGCCGGTCCCGAATCAGGCGACCGCGTTCCGCACCGCATTCATCCGGGCGCTGCACAACGTGATCGACTTCCTCAGCACCAAGGCCGGCCTCACCAGGGACGACGCTTACGCGCTGGCCTCGATCGCGGTGTCGTTCCGGATCACGCAGGTGGTCGACGTCAACATCGGCGTCCACGCGATGATCCCGAAGTCGCTGTTCGACGAGGACTTGAGACAGAGCGTCAAGATCGCCTAGCGCTGGTCCGCGCAAGAAATAGATCTCGTTAACGCTTGTGCTTGACAGGCGGTTGACCTAAACTCCGCCCCCCGGTCGTCCCGGGTTGCGCTCACGCGCAGAAGGAGGGAAGGAATTTGAGTCGGTTCACCGTGAACGCGCTCGTGAAGCTATCGACCGTTGTGATGGTGCTGACCGTCACGTTGACCGGAACACTGGTTCAGGTTGGAGCAGCGACGTCCGGTACCTGGGTTCAGGTCAGCACGGGTACGCCCCCCGGCCGCGAGTTCGCAGCCATGAGCTACGACTCCAGGCGAGGCTACTCAGTGCTCTTCGGCGGGGCAGTGGATTACAGCTCCAGCTTCGCTGACACATGGGAGTGGAACGGTACGGTCTGGACGCAAAGGGCCCCTGCGCAGTCGCCACCCGGCCTGATCGGCCACGCCATGGCCTACGACAGCCTCCGAGGCCGCACCGTCTTGTTCGGGGGTAGCGCAGCAAACGTGAACTCCGCCGCTACATGGGAATGGGACGGAGGCACGTGGATGCAGAGAACTCTCGCCGTCTCTCCCTCAGCACGGCTGTGGCATGCGATGGCTTATGACTCGAGGCGAGGACGCATCGTCCTCTTCGGCGGCGGCGCGACAAGCGATACGTGGGAATTCGATGGCACCACGTGGACCCAGGTGTTCCCATTCACCTCTCCAACGCCAAGGTACGGCCACGCCATGGCCTTCGACTCCGCTCGGGGCCGTGTAGTGCTTTTTGGCGGGCGGACCAATGGCGTGCGCGCTGCAGACACCTGGGAGTGGGATGGGACCACCTGGACCGAGCGCATCTCGATTGCGAAGCCCTATGCCCGTTTCTTGCACACGTTGGCGTTCGATTCGCGGCAGGGCGTGACGGTTTTGTTCGGCGGCGATCACGTTCGCGATTACGGCCTGGGTCCGATCAACGACACCTGGCTGTGGGATGGGAGCCAGTGGACACAAATCCAAGCGCCCTATGCGATTGGGGCGCCCGGCTATCGCATGGAACAGACCATGGCGTACGACTCGGCCCGCGGACGAACCGTGATGTTTGGGGGCACTGACGCGGGGTACCCGGTACCGATTCGGTACACCGATACCTGGGAGCTCAGCACAACCACCGCTGTCAAGGCCGACCAGACGATCACGTTCAATCAGCCGTACGACCAGACCTTCGGCGCGCCACCTTTCGCGGTGAGCGCGACTTCGAGCTCCGGGCTCGCGGTGAGCCTTACCGCCACGGGGCAGTGCACTGTCGCCGGCTCGACGGTCACCATCACCGGTGGGGGCAGCTGCAGCATCACGGCGGCACAAGTCGGGAATGCGGACTACAACCCCGCGGTCCCTGTGACACGAACATTCAACATCGCCTGCTTTCCGGTCGGGATGACCTTCGCGGTGCCCGTTGGCTCCACAGCTGTGGAAGCCAGCCTGGAATTCCCAAGTCAGCAATCCGCGCCAGGAGGAGGCTGCACAGGCGCCTTCAATCTCTACTCGATTGGACTCTACGTTGCGACGCTGGTGGGCACAGGCACGTTCAGCGCCACGACGTTGGGTACCGTGGTGACGGCGAGCATGGTTGGCGCGTTGGTCCCGCCCCTCGAAGCGGTGACATTCAACGCCACGCTGACACTGGATGTCGCGACCCAGACAGGCACCATCGTTGAGGTGTTTGCCACGCCGGACGCACCGGTGACGATCACCGTTACGTTCGCCAAGGTCGCGCACGCTTATGTGATCACGGGAGTCATCGTCACGCCGTAAGGCGAACTAGCTCGTCACGTCCCTCGTGCGTGTCAGCCACGCGCTGAGCGCGGTGAAGGCGACCACGTATAGAAGGAGCATCACGACGGCGTGGGTGGCATCCGCGTACGGCGCGGGTTGTCCCTGGATGCCGCGGAACCTGACCTGCCCAAATGCCGCGGAAAGGTAGCCGCTGTTGGCGATCGGGAACCACTGCTGGATCGGCCTCACAATGCTGGCTCCGAGCCCGGCGAGGAGCCCAAAAATGAGGAGCTCGATCACCAGCGCGTAGGCGAGGCCGAGGCCGATCGCCAACGCAGACTGGCGGAACGCTGTCGCCAGAGCGAATCCGAACACAGCCCAGAACGAAAAGATGAGAAAGGTGGCGGCGATCGCCTTGAAGATCACGTCTGCCGAGGGAAAGCTCGAGGTCTTGCCGTCCAGCTGCGCGACGATCCAGCTCGAGGCGGCGTCCACCGCGAAAAGACCGATGACGATGGCCAGCACGACCACGAACATGGCGGCGAGCTTGCCGAACAGCATGGTCAGGCGGCCGTAGCGCTGCGTGTACAGCGTCTTGATGGTGCCCCATCCGTACTCACTTCCCTGCAGCAGCACGCCGACGATCAGGGCAAACACCCCGCCCAGAACGCCCCACTGGCTCATCGTCTGCTTGACGACGTTTTCCGGGTAAAGCGCAATCTTGAAGTCCGCCAGCGTCATCCCGGGGGGCAATCCCTGTGAGCTGTTTGCCGGCGGGTGTGTGTAGATCAGGTAGGTGATGGCGTAGCCGAGGAGGACGGCCAGCGCGAGGAACAATCCCACCAGGACCCAGATGCCCGGCCGCCGCACAGCCTTGAAAAGCTCTCCGCGCAAGGCCGCGTACATCAGAGCCCGCCCTCGGTGCCGGTCAGCTCCATGAAGATGTCCTCGAGGGAACGCTCATCCATGTGCAGATCGGTGACCGCGACTCCCGCCTGAACCAGGTGCTGGTTGATCTCCGCGGTTCGCTGCGCGCCGACCTTGAGGCTGAACGAACCGTCGCCAAGCTCGGTGACGTTCTCGGCTCCGACGTCTTGCACCAGGACCGTTTTCGCCAGGTCTGCGGGTGTTCCGCGCACCGTGAGCGTCGCCGCGCCGCGCAGCTCGTCGATGGTCCCTTCGGCGACGATCTTCCCCTTCTTGATCACCCCGACTCGAGTGCACATCAGCTCCACCTCGCTGAGGAGGTGGCTCGAGATAAGCACGGTCCGCTGACCCTTGCCGAGCTCGATGATCAGATTGCGGACGTCGGCCATGCCCTGCGGGTCGAGCCCGTTGGTCGGCTCGTCGAGGATCAAGAGGTCCGGCTCCTTGAGCAGCGCCGCCGCGATCCCCAGGCGCTGCTTCATGCCCAGTGAGTAAGTCGAGAACTTGTGGCCTGCGCGGGGCGTGAGCTCGACCTGCTCGAGCGTGGCGTCCACCCGGGTCATGGAAACGCCGCAGTACATGGCGAGGAGGCGGAGGTTGTCGCGGCCCGACATATAAGGATAGAAAGCGGGGGTTTCGACTATCGCGCCGACCTTGATCAGCGAGGCCGGCGTCCCGGGTGGCGCGCCCATCACTTTCGCGGTGCCCGAGGTCGGATGGATGAGGCCCAGGAGCATCCTGATGGTGGTGGTCTTGCCGGCGCCGTTGGGTCCAAGGAAGCCGTAGACCTCGCCCCGGTAGACGCTGAGGTCGAGCCTGTCGACGGCCGTGATCGATTTGCCGTAGATCTTGCTGAGCCCCTGGGTCTCGACCACCTTGTCGCCAATCACTGAGGCGGCAGGAGGACGGCGTATTGCCGTGTCGGTCATCGCGGCATTATCCACTTCGCCGCTGAGAATGCATGTGACGGTTCCGCCAAACTAGCTACATGTTTGCGAGCTCCAACTACCCACCCGACCAGGAAGCCGCGGATCGTTTCGTGGCCGAGATGCGACACGGGACGCTGATCGCGACCAACGCCGAGGGCTACCCGCAGGTGAGCATCTTGCCGTTTGTGAAATCAGACGATGTCATCGAGCTCCACTGCGTCCAGGCCGATCCGACATTCGACGCGGTGCGCACCAACCCTCGTGTCACATTCTTCGTTTCGGACTTTCTCGCGTGGTCGCCTCACAGCTGGGTCAGTGATGAGGACGCTGGTCGCGCCACGCTTCATTTCCGCGCCGTCGCATTCGAGTGCGACGTCGAGAAACTTTCGACGGACCCCGAGGACGTGGCGGGCGCGCTCAGCAGGCTGCTCGCCGCCTACGAGCCGAATGCGACGTATGAGCCGGTCAAGATGGGGGAGTTTTACGGCGCGCGCTTGAAGCGCCTCGCCACCATGCAGCTGCGCATCGTGCGCCGCCACGTGAAGTTCAAGGCGGGTCCGGCGGGCACCGCGGAAACCAAGCAGAAGGTTGCGGGCCGGCTGCGCGAGCGCGGCCAGCCCGGCGACAGCCGCGCCGCCGACGTGATCGAGTCTTACCTGCCCAACTCCTGACGTACCTGCATTACCACCGAATCGGGAAACCTGTAGACATCAGATGCAGTGAACCGGAGCAAACGAAAGCCCGCACCAATTAGTCCGTTTTGTCGCCGGTTGTCGGCAGCCAACCGATCACGATGGTTCTCTCCGTCGTATTCGATGGCCAGGCGCTGAACGCGATAGAGCAAATCTGGACGGGCCAAGGGATGTCCCATTTCGTCGTGGATGAGACCTTGAACCTCCGGCCTCGGGAGGCCGGCAAGCACTAGCAGCATCCGTAGCCGGGTCTCCATTGGCGACTCAACCAAGGGTTCGGCAAACTCCACAACACGTCGGATCCGAGCAATGCCCTTGAGTTGGGCGATCGTCACCAGCTTGGCGTGAAGGAACATGTCGGCCGAGACGACTCGTTCGGTCAAAGTGTTTCTGCTGCCGAGGTCGACCACCGTGCGGATTGCTGACGTGGTGGGGAAAGCACGCTTCAGCACGATCTCCTCGGAGGCAAGGCCAGCGCGCCTGACCGATGCATTGGCCCTACGACGGTTGCCAATGGATTTCGGGATGGTCACTTCGATCGGATCGCATGGCAGCACCGGCAGTCCGTGCAGCCACGCTGCGGTGAGGCCGGAAAAGGCAGCGCCCTTCGGCAATCGCTTGGCGACAGCTGTCAGCATCAGTTGAGGGCCGTCTTCCAATCCAATCCAGCTGTAAAGCCCCGACCCCAATCGCCGGTAGGAAGGTCCCCGCAGCTGGCCGCGGGTGACACCCAGGGCATTGGCTTCTGCAAAGGTGAATGGGCCGGTCTGGAGTTCGACGGGCACCGAAATTCTGATCGGCACCAAAGCAGGATCGCTAATCCGGCCCACTGAGACAACCTCGGTGGTTAACGAGCAATTGTGGTCCGAATTTGCTGTACCCGTGGCCTTGATACGACAAATCTGGACCACAACGCCGCGACACCCGCCGACCTGGCGGGTCGTCGGTCTATCCCAAGAAACACACAGTGCTTAATCGCTCTAGATCAGGCTTTCCCTGTCTATTTCGTTAGCTGTTACGTGAGACCAATCCTGGAGCTCAACGCTGTGACTCGGGCGTACGGACCTCGGGTTGCGCTCGATGACGTCAGCCTGGCCATGGAGCCGGGGGAACTGGCGTTTCTGGTCGGCCCCAGCGGGGCGGGCAAGACCACCCTCCTCAAGCTGATCAACCGCGAGCTGCGGCCCACCAAAGGCCAGGTTTGGGTTGACGGCATCGCGGCGCACACCCTCAAGGCGTCCCAGGTCCCGGAGCTCCGCCGCCGCGTCGCTGTCGTCTTCCAGGACTACAAGCTGCTGCCGCGGCTGACCGCCCAGGAGAACGTCGCTTTCGGGCTCCAGGTCAGCGACCTGCGGGTGTCCAACGAGGAAGCGAACGAGCGGGCGATGGATGCCCTGGACGCGGTGGGCCTCGGCGACCGCGGCGACTCCTTCCCGCACCAGCTGTCCGGGGGCCAACAGCAGCGCGTCGCCCTGGCACGGGCGGTCGTCGCGCAGCCTCCGCTTCTAATCGCCGACGAGCCGACCGGAAACCTGGACATGGACACGTCGTGGGAGATGATGGACCTGTTCTCGGACATCGCAGCCTCCGGAACGGCGGTGCTCATCGCGACCCACAACGTCGAGATCGTCAAGCGCTTTCAGCGCCGTGTCGTGACCCTCGTGCAGGGCCGCCTCGTGCGCGACCAACCGGCAGGTCGGATTGGGAGGATGGCTTGGCTAGCGTCATCGTGAACGGACGCTTCCCGCGCCGCCGTTTGATTCAGGTCGTCGCCGCCAATGTCTTCCGCTACCTGTTTCGCGGCGCCGCCCGGAACTGGTTTCGCAACCTTGGCAGCGCCGCGCCGGCGCTCAGCTCCATGACCCTGTTGTTGCTGCTGTCCGGCATCGTCGGATTGGTGGGCTTCGCGCTGCACAACGTCGCGGTGGTCGAGGAAGGCCAGGCTTCGCTCCTTCACGTGTACATGCGCGACGACGCCACCGATACGCAGATCAACGCGTTGTGGGATCGCCTCTCTTCCGACCCGCGCATCGCCAGCGTGAACTACACGACACGGGCGGAGGCGCTGGCCCGCGCGCGGCATCTTCCCGGGCTGCCGCAGCTGGCCGATGCGAGTGAGAGCAATCCGTTTCCCGCCAGCCTCGATGCGCGCGTGAAGAACATCAAGGACGTGGCGGCGATCCACAACTGGGTCAAGGACGACATCGGAGTCGACGCCGCGTATCCGACTTCTTATGACCGGGGCGCCTATCAGCGGATCCAGGCCGTCTTGCTCGGCGTCGCGATCGCAGGCATCGCATTCCTGACGCTGCTCGGATTCGTGGCGGTCACTGTGACCATCAACAGCATCCGCGCGGCGATCCACTCCCGGCGCGACGAGGTCACGATCATGCAGCTCGTCGGCGCGCCGCGCTGGATGGTGCGCGGTCCGTTCGTCGTCGAAGGCGCTATCACCGGCGCTCTGTCCGGCGCGGTGGCCGGCCTCGTCGTATTCGGACTGACTATCGCTGCGATCTCCGCTGGGCACTCCTCGTTCACGCAGTTTGCGCCGGGCGTCAACGTCACTGTCGCAGCCTTCGCCGCGGCTATCGTTTTTGCGACAGGGCTTGGACTCGGCTCGGGGTCATCGCTGGTCAGCCTGCGGAAGCACCTCGAATCGTGAAGAGACTCCTGGTCGCGCTCGGGCTTGCAATGCTGGTGCTTGGCGCCGGTCCGGTCAGCGCCGACATGACTCCCGACCAGCAGAAAGTGTTGATCGACCAGATCCGCTCGCAGCTGGGAAGCAACCTGGCCAACGCGATGGCCGCGCAGCAGGAGATCAAGCAGTCCCTGCAGCAGAACGCGGCTCAGCAGGCCGACGTTCGCGCCAAGATCACGGAGGTCGAAGCGAAAATCGCCGACCTTGACGAGCAGATCGCGACCTCCCAGCGGCGTGAGGCATTTCTCGCGCAGAGGATCATCGCGGAGCGTGCGCAGCTGCGCCAGCTGGCGCGAGCCATCTACACGCAGCCAACCTCCATGTTGGTGGTGCTTGCCGAGGCGCAGAGCCTGAGCGACCTGTTGACGCGCGTCGCCGACCTCAACGTGGCGGGGGCGCGCGCGACGGAGATCAAGGCTTCGCTGGGGCGTGACCTCGTCGAGATCGAAGCCGAGCGCAAGAAGCAACAGGCCGCGCGCGAAGAGCAGGTCAAGCAGCGCGAGCAGCTCGACTCGCAGCTCGAGCAGCTGCGCGTGCTTCAAGCGCAGCAGCAGCGGTCGATGGAAGACCTCGAGACGAAGATCGAACAGACGCGCACCGAGCTGTACCTGCTGAACCGGCAATCGGCCCAGCTGGCGCAGGCGGTCACCGACATGCTGCAGGCGCAGCAGGATGCCATCATCGCGGCCGCCATGCAGGCGGTCTGGGCGCAGATGCAGCTGTGGAGCCAATCGAACAACGTCGGAACGATTCCGATCAGTGCGGGCCACTCGACCAAGTACCGCTTCATCTGGCCCGAGCCCACGTCGCAGATCTCTCAGCCTTTCGGCCCCAGCACGTTCTGGTTCGAACCGCCCTACGGACGCTTCCCGCATTTCCACACTGGAATCGACACAGTCGCGCCGTTCGGCACGCAGGTCCTAGCGGCCGATGACGGGGTGGTGGCGCTGGTCGGCACCTCGAGCCAGGGCTACGGCAACTACGTGATCCTCGCCCACTCGGGTGGGCTGGACACGCTGTACGGCCACCTCGCCACCGCGTTGGTCAAGGTGGGAGATCGGGTGACGCAGGGCCAGCCGGTCGGGCTCGAGGGCTCGACGGGAAACTCGACGGGGGCGCACCTGCACTTCGAGCTGCGGATCAACCAGGCGCCGGTCGACCCGACGCCCTATCTGCCGCCGGGACAGCCCTCGCCCTTCAAGGCCTGAACACAGATTCAGACTTCCGTCACCGTGTTCGCCGCCAGGTCGTACATGAAGCCGCGGACCTTGTCGCGCGCCGGCAGGTAAAGGCACGCGCGGATGCGCTCGACGTCTTCGACTATCGCGGCGATCGGGTCCGTGAAGGTGTCCAGCTTTTCGTTGAAACGATGGCCGCTCGCGGAGCTGATCTGATCGGCCAGCTCCGCCTGACTGAAACGGCCCAAGCCGCATTCGGTGTGGTGGATCACCATGACCTCGCGCGTCTTCATGACCGCCTGCGAGACGGCCAAAGCGTGCAAGGCGTCGGTCGAAGCGCGGCCCCCGGCGTTGCGAATGACGTGCGCATCTCCCGGCCGAATTCCTAGCAGGGCGCTGATGTCAACGCGAGCGTCCATGCAGGTCAGGATCGCGAGGTGCTGCACAGGTTCGATGATGCGGGCTGCGCTGCCGAGGAAATGGAGTCGCGTGTTCATCAGAACCCTGTCGATCGCGTCCACCCTGGAAAGGAATTTACACCGATCACATGGGAACCCAGAAGGCATGGCTTACCGCCGTCGGCACAGCCGGCCGCTGAATCCGCCCGCTCCCGTAGAGATATCTGCCCTCCACTGAATTTGTAACGGATTCGTAAGTATCCAAAGGGGGTCTCTACACGACAATGAGTTAAGTCAGGTGACAAGCAAAACCCCTCCACGTCGCCATTTCGACTTGAAGCTTCTCCTGACGGGGCGCCGCCAGGAGGGTCAGGGCATGGTCGAGTACGCCCTGATCCTGGTCCTGATCTCGGTCGTTGTTATCGTCATCTTGATCACGATGGGTGCGCAGATCCACAACGTTTTCGTGAACGTGGCCAAAGCCATGGGTGTGCAGTGCACCGTCGGTCAGTGCCGCTAGCCCAATTGGTTTGTTAGCGGGGCGGCGGCAGGGAGACCAGGACTGAAGCGGCGGCAATCGCCGCCATCAATGCCGCTAGCTCCCAGCGCCGGCGCGCTCGCCAGGCGAGCAGCAGCGCCACCGCCACCAGCGGCAGCTTGACGAGAAGGCTGACGCCATACGCGGTGGTCACCAGGTGGAGCGGGTTGGCGACATGGAGAAGCGCCAGCGCTGCGCCGCTGGCAATGAGCAGGCCTGCCGACCACGCGGCCACCCGCCGGAATCCGCCCGCGGGGGCGGTTGCGAATGCGGCAAGGCCGCCCAGCCACAGTCCCATCGCGGCAACGTGGACCGCGTTCAAGGCCAAACCGAACGGCTGCGGCAAGGAGGGAGTGGCGTGCGCCGCGGTCGCATCGACCACCGCAAGGACAAGGCCGAGGCCCGGGATTCCCCAGCTCAGCCAGGGCGCCTGACGGAGCGCGCCCAGCACCGCCCACAGCAGAAGGGCCGCCGCCACGCGCAGCCCGAGCACTCGCCCAAAAGGCGAGGCCAGCGCACCGGTCAACGCGTCGCCGTCGAAGGTCTGGGCCGGGTCGAGGCTGGCGGTCTGCGCTAGCAAGGCCAGCGGCTCGGCGACCAGCAGCATCGCGACCCCGGCGCCTGCGAGACGGAGTGGACGTGGGTCTCGCGCCACGAGCAGCGCATACGTCGCGACGCCGAAGCCAAGCGCAAAGCCGGCGAAATGGAAAAAGCGGCCGAGCGCCTGCAGGACGAAGCCGAGCGGCGAGACCAGGCCCACATCCCCACCGCCGAGGCCCGGCGCGCGCACCGGGCTCTCGCGCCCGACGCTGAACGTGAGCATGCCCCGCGAGGGATGGGTGTCGGCGGCGATCACGGTCCAGACGACCGCATAGGTGCCTTGGGACCCGGCGGCCACAGGCACCGAGAGCCGGTTGCCCACAACGCGAGCAGGTCCACTCTGCACCGGCCGGCCGTCCGGTCCATACACGGTGATGCCGCGGCCGGCGGGTGTCACGGGTTCGGAGAAGTAGAGCTCGACCAAAGCCGGAGCAGTTTCCAGCACGGCGCCGGGCGTGGGGTTGGAGCCGAGCAGCTGGGCGTGGGCCGAGACCGCAACCGGAAGGAGCGCCACCACGGCCCCGGCCGCGACGGCCAGAAGAAGGCGCTTCAGTACGAGGGCGCGGGCAGCGGCGGCGCCACCACCACCTCCGGGCCGCGGGCGCGGCTGATCCGGATCACGAGACCGGCGGCGAGCAGGCACAGCAGGCCGGAGGTCATGAACGCGAGCTGGTAATCGCCGAAGAAAGTACGAACTGCGCCCGCCCCGAACGCGGCGGCGGACGCTCCCAGCTGGTGCGACGCGAAAACCCAGCCGTAAACCACGCCGAGGTTGCGTCTGCCGAACGTGTCCGCCGTGAGCGCCACCGTCGGCGGCACCGTCGCCACCCAGTCGAGGCCGTAGAAAACGATGAAGAGAAACAGACCGAAGTACTGCATCCCGAAGGCGTAAGGCAAGAAGAGAAGCGAGAGCCCGCGCAGGCCGTAATACCAGAAGAGCAGCCAGCGCGAGTCGAGTCGATCGGTCAGCCACCCCGAGATCATCGTCCCGGCCACGTCGAAGATGCCGATGAACGCGAGAAGGCTCGCCGCTGTGACCTCGGGCATCCCATGGTCGATGGAAGCTGGGATCAAGTGAGTCCCGATCAAGCCGTTGGTGCTGGCCCCGCAGATGAAAAAGCTGCCGGCGAGCAGCCACCAGTTGCGGTTGCGCACGCCCATCGCGAGGCCGCCGAGTGCGGCGCGTACGGGGTTCTGTAGTGGCGGCGCCGGCTCGTCGGCTTCAGTCGCCCCGTACGCCCTCAGGCCGAGGTCGGCCGGGCGGTCGCGCATGAAGAACGCGACCAGCGGTATGCCAAGCAGCGCGGAGCCGGCAACCACCAACGCGGCGGCCCGCCATCCAGTGTTGACGGCCAGCCAGGCCAGCGCGGGGAGAAAGATGAGCTGCCCGGTGGCGCCCGCCGCGGTGAGCGCACCCAGGACCAGGCCGCGTCGCTTGACGAACCAGCGGTTGGCGACGATGGCGGCCAGGACGGTGGCCATCGAGCCGGTGCCGACCCCGACCACAATTCCCCAGAGCAGATCGAGCTGCCAGGGCTGGTGCATGAACACGGTGAGGCCGGATCCAGCGGACACCGTCAGCAGCGCCCCGACGACCACCCGCTTGACGCCGAAGCGCTCCATCAGGCCGCCCGCGAAGGGGGCGAAAAGCCCGTAGAGAAGCAGATTGATGGAGACCGCCACCGAGATGGTCGCGCGTGACCAGCCGAACTCGTGCTCGAGGGGGACGATCAGAACGCCAGGCGTCGACCGGAAGCCGGCGGCGGCAAGAAGCGTGATCCACGTGACCGCGGCCACGACCCAGGCGTAGTGGAGGCGCTTCACCTAAACCCCAAACGCGAGTTGCGCCACCTCCTATTCCGGGAGATCACAATCTCTCGGAGTTACCCTTCGGCTGATCGGGCGTTTGTTCCACGAGCCTGATTTTCCCGTAGGAGGCCGTCGCGATGGGTTGGCGCTCAACTGCTGTCAGTGGAGTCGTATTGATCGCTCTTGCCGCATGCGGTGAGCCGCGCGGCATCATCGGCTCGACGGTTGGACCTTCTCCGGTAGTCCTCACCGACACGTCGGCTGCACAGCTGACGGTTTCTGTCGCGTTGAACATGGGTGACAGTACCCCGCGAGACAGAACGAGCCTGCACATCGGTTTTCAGCACGATGGACATCCCGTTAAGTTCGTCGCCGGCGAGCACGTCGAGTGCGGCGGCGTCGCCTCCAAGCCATTTATTGGGAGCTTTGAGGGCAGCTTCGCCACCGCTTCGATCGCGGACAAGGTCATGACCTGCACGTACACGTCGGGCCAGCAGTCCGCTTCGCTGAGCTTTCGCGTCCCCAAGCAACTCGTTGTTGTCTCGCCCCGCGAAGGCGAGCAAGTTCCCCGTGGTCGAAGCACTATCGTCAGCTACACAGGCAGCTCGGATCCGACGCTGTGGGTGGTTGCGCTGTCCAAGATGTCGAAGGCTTCCGCTCAACCAGGGCCTACGCTGATCAGCGCGACACTCGACACCAGTTCGTTCACGCCGGGCGAAGGCTCTATCGCCCTCACGGATCCGAACTCGATTCCAGTCCCTGATTTTCAGGCCGGGCAGTTCAAGTCCGGGAGCACATGGGCGCGCCGAATGACGATCGTCTCGGTGGTATGGGTCTGATCGTTGACTCAATTCCGCTCGAAATTTGGTGGAGGGGTCACTCACACCGCTTCTTAGCGCTGCGCCCAAACAAGCTTCTTGACAGGTTATGAACTAAGACTTAGTTTAAGGCCTGTGCTAAAGCCTCCTACCCGGCCGGGACGCGGCGCCAACGTCCACGACGTGCGGCGCGCCAACCAGTCTGCCCTGCTCCGCCTCCTCTTTTTCGGGGGTCGGATGTCGCGCCAGGAGCTCGCGGACGAAACCGGCCTGAGCGCGGGCACGGTGACGACGGTGGTCGGCCGGCTGATCGAGCAAGGTCTGATCTCCGAAGCGGGAACCGAGGATTCGGAAGGCGGCCGCCCGCGAATCCTTCTAGAGGTCGCGGCGAATCGAGGATTGGCGATCGGCATCGAGGTCGGCGAAACGCGCGTGCGCGTCGAGGCATTCGACCTTGCCCTGCAGAAAGTAGGAGCATCCGATCGTCCGGTCGCCACGGGCTACCGCGATCCCGAAGGCATCGTTGAATTGATCAGCGACGCGCTCGGCGAAGTCCTCCTCGGTGCGGGTGCCGACGCCACAGCTATCTGGGGGATTGGTGTTGGGGTGTCCGGCATCGTTGACCAGGGCGCCAACCCTCTCGTCCATGCGGCCAGCTTCGGCTGGCACGACGTGCCGCTCGCGGCCATGCTGCGAGACCGCTTCGACGTGCCTGTCATCGTCGACAACGGGGCCAAAGCCTTGGGCCAGGCGGAGATGTGGCGTGGGGCCGGTCGTGGAGCTCGGCATGCCGTCGTCGCTCTTCTCGGAACGGGTGTCGGAGCAGCAGTCTTCACCGATGGGAACCTCTATCGCGGCGCGCACAGCAGCGCCGGTGAGTGGGGCCACACGCCGATCATGGTCGGCGGCCGTTCCTGCCGGTGCGGTTCGCGTGGTTGCCTCGAAGCTTATGTCGGCGGTCTTGCAATCGCAGAACAGTGGGCTGCGCTTCGCGGCGATGCGGACTGGAAGTCCGGCGACCAGGAAGCCGCCATCGCAGACCTGGTCGCCTCGATAGGGCGGCTCCCTCGGGCGGATCAGCTCGTGCTGGAAGTGGCCACCAACCTCGGCGCCGGCTTCGCCACTCTGCTCAATCTGTTCAATCCGGAGCGAATCGTCCTTTCCGGTTGGGTCGGGCTCGCGCTCGGCCCGAAGATGCTCGACGAGGTTCGGGCGCAGACCAAGGCATATGCGCTCCAGCCGCCGTTTGAGCAGGTCGAGATCGTCCTTGGTGAGCTCGGTCCCGACGCGGTGGCACTGGGGGCAGCGACGCTCGTCGTCGACCAGATCCTCGCCGGTGGTTTGCCCGCTTCAGCGAGCCGGCCGCGCCCTGGTGCGGGTGTCCGAACAGTCTCGGGTGTTGGGGTTCGTGCTCGTCGACCGGTCGCAACCCGGTCGCAACTCACACGTTAGGAGGGTATCGATGAGATCCGGAATCGGCGCGCGTGTATTGGTGCTTCTGACAGCGATCGCTGTGATCGCCGGCGGATGCACCTCAGGTAACGATGCAACCAACAAGCCGGCGTCCAAGGTCGTCCGCATCCTCGCGGTTGCCGGACCGGAGACGGACGCCTTGATCAAGTACGCCCCAGAGTTCGAGAAGGCCACCGGTATCACGGCCTCGATCGAGCAGGTGGCGCGCCCGCTGTGGGGCCAGCGAAAGGTCCGTGAGCTCATCGAGAGAGCCGGGCTCTACGACGTCGTGATGGTCGGAGGCGGAGACGACAACACCTGGGTGAAGTACAAGGCTCACGTGAAGGACCTCTCCAAAGTGTTGAAGTCCGATCAGCTGGACCAGGTCGTTCTTCTGGACAAGTTCAAAATCGACGGCAAGCTCATCGGTGTGCCGCAGTACTACAACTTCCCGATGCTCTTCTATCGCAAGGACCTTTTCTCGAGCCCCACGGAGCAGGCGGCCTACAAGGCGAAATACGGAAAGGACCTGGCAGTTCCCACCACGTACGCCGACATGCTCCAGGTCGCTGAGTTCTTCAACCGTCCACCGAACCTCTACGGCTTTTTCATCGGCGGCGTCGACTGGTCGATCTTCCTCGACCACACCTATTTCGTCTACGGCGCCGGTGGCAACTATGGTGACCTGAACACGAAACAGCTCACCCTCAACTCAGCTGAGCAGAAGCAGGCTATGAGCAACCTGGCGAAGTTCACCAAGTTCAACCCTCCCGGATGGGAGACCGCGAACTTTTTCGACGGCGACAAGCTCGTGCAGAACGGCAAGGTCGCCATGTATCAGAACTGGTTCTACATCTGGAAGACATTCCAGGAGACGATGCCCACCAAGATTGGAATGGCTCCGCTGGTGGGTAAGGGGGCGCACCTCGGCGCCTTCGTTGCGACCATCCCGGAAGCAGCCCCCAACGCCGACGCTGCCGGCAAGTTCATCGAGTGGATGATGAGCGCGGACTACCAGAAGAAGCAGGCCATAGCGACCGGCAACCTCCCAATCCGCAAGGACGTGATGCAGGACGCCGAGCTGCGCAAGGCGCTCGTCGGGATCGACCAGCTCGAGAAGGTCCTGCCCACTCTCCAGTACAACCAGACCACGTGGGCCGGCGAGCTTTCAGCCGGTGTGGGCGAGGCGATCACGAAGGTCATCAAGGGCACGCTTTCGCCCGACGCCGCGGCAGACTGGCTCCAGAACGAGAAGTTCAAGGGCCGGAAGGCGATCGAATAGGAGTGCCGATAGGTCGTCGCCGGCTCGACTTCGGTCGAGCCGGCGTCCTCGCGTTCATGACACGGAATCCATTCGGCGGTTACGTTCCTGATGTGACCGTCGCAGGTTCTCCGCCGGGACCGCGGCGCGCTCGCGCGCGTTGGCCGACCGGCCTTGGTCTCGTCCTGCCCTCGTTGATCTTCGTCTCAGCATTCATGGTCTATCCGGTCGCGAATCTCGTCTACCTCAGCTTCCACGAATATTCGCCGCTGCGTTCCAGCGAAACGACGTTCGCCGGCCTCGCCAACTACAGCTGGCTCGTGAGCTCAGACCTCGTCCGCCAATCCGTCTGGGTGACTGTCGTGTTCACGGTCGTCAGCGTCACGATCGAGATGGTTGTCGGCCTCGCTCTGGCCGCACTAATGGCCAAGCTGGTCATCGAGACGCGCAGCTCAGCAGGTCGCCTTCTGACCAAGGTCCTGAACAGCGCCTTCATCCTTCCCTTCGCGACGCCGGCAATCGTGGGCGCGATCGCGTGGAAGATTCTGCTGCATCCGCAGTTCGGGCCGATCGATGCGGCGCTGCACTCTGACATCGCGTGGTTTGCCCAGTTCCCGCTCGCCTCGGTCATCGTCGCTGACGCATGGAAGACGACGCCTTTTGTGCTCTTTCTGCTGTTCGCTGCGATCCTTTCGATCTCGCCCGAGCAATACGAGGCGGCGCGCCTCGACGGAGCAAACACGTGGCAGGAGTTTCGTTATCTGACGCTTCCCTTGATACTGCCGGTCGTCGCGGTCACCGCGGCATTCCGCGCTGTTGACGCGTTCACGAAGATATTCGACACGGTTTTCGTGACGACCGGAGGTGGACCCGGCACTGATACGCTGGTCTTTCCGCTGCTGATCTGGAAGACAGCATTCGACTTTTTGAACTTCGGCCATGCCTCAGCCCTCGCGATAGTCGCGGTCCTGATCTCCGCTGCCCTTGGTGCGGCGGTGCTTGCCATCAGGAGGATCTCGCCGGCATGAGTGTCGCCACACGACCCGCGACCCCGAACTTCGGGGGTATGTTCCGCGCACTAGTCCTCATCGTCGCGGTCGTCGGGACACTCATCCCTGTCCTCTGGATGCTCATCAGCTCGATGAAGCCGGAAGCCGAGATCTTCGCCACACCGCTGGGAGTCATTCCGCAAGCGCCGACTCTGGCGAACTACATCTCGCTCTTTGCGCAGTTCAACTTCGCAGTCGCGACCTTGAACAGCGTTGTGATCTCTCTCGGTGTAGTCCTCGTCAGCGTTGTCCTGGGGGGCGTTGCCGCGTACGGCTTTTCTCGCTATCCATTCCCTGGCAGCCGTGTGCTGCTGGGAGGCTTGCTGATCACGCGAATGATCACCCCGGCCGCGCTGGTCGTGCCTCTTTACATGATCATGAGCACGCTCGGCTTGCTGAACAACCTGGTCAGCATCATCCTCGGCATCGCCGTTCTCAACCTTCCTTTCGTGGTCTGGATACTGCGGCCGTTCTTTGACGCTCTGCCGCGCGAGGTGGAAGAGGCGGGATTGCTGGACGGCCTGTCGCCGTTCGGCGTCTTTTGGAGGATCGTGGTTCCGACCGCCGCGCCCGGACTGCTGACGGTTGGGCTCCTGAGCTTCATCGCCGGCTGGACTGACCTGCTGTTCCCAATGTCCTTCTCCACGACACCCGACGCCACGCCGCTCACGTCGGAGCTGCTGCAAATGCAGACCGGCTACAAGATCTATTGGGGGGCCCTCATGGCTGGCGGCATCTACCTGACGCTGCCGACATTCGTCCTGTCCTTCGCGTTGCAGAAATACCTCACCAAAGGCATGAGGCTCGGCTACTGATGTCCGCCGTTTTCCCTAAAGGTTTCGTGTGGGGCGCTTCGACGGCTGCCTATCAGATAGAAGGCGCGACCACGGAGGACGGTCGCGGTCCGTCGATATGGGACACGTTTTCGCGAGTGCCCGGCGCGATATTTCACGGCGACACCGCCGAAGTCGCCTGCGATCACTACCACCGGCTCGAAAGCGACCTGGACCTGATCGCTCAGCTCGGCATCAAGGCTTATCGCTTTTCCATTGCGTGGCCGCGCGTCCAGCCTGATGGCAGCACGTTGAATGAGGCCGGGCTCGACTTTTACGACCGGCTGGTCGACGGACTGCTCTCTCGAGACATCTCGCCGATAGTGACTCTCTACCACTGGGATCTGCCCCAGGCGCTGCAGGGCCAGGGCGGGTGGATGAACCGGCGGACGGCCGAGTGCTTCGCCGACTACACGTCGGCCGTGGTTCGGCGCTTGGGTGATCGCGTAGGGCGCTGGATCACGCTCAATGAACCGTGGGTCGCCGCTTTTGTCGGACACCTCGAAGGCAGACACGCGCCGGGCATCACCGATGAAGGATCCGCCTTGCTCGCCGTCCACCATCTGCTGCTGGCGCACGCGCGGGCGATGGAGTGCATCCGGCAACTGGCTCCAGGCGCGAACGCAGGTATCACCCTGAATCTTTCGGATGTTCTTTCGGCCACCGACAGCCTTGCGGACAAGGCGGCGGCCGATCGGGTAGACCTGTTTGAGAACCGAATCTTCCTGTCGCCGTTGCTGCGGGGAGCGTATCCAGCGGACGCGTACGAGTTCTGGAGCGGAGTCACAGACTTCGGTTTCGTGCGCGATGGAGATCTCGCTGCGATCAGCCGGCCGATTGACTTCCTCGGCGTCAATTTCTACGAGCAGCACCAGGTGGTCGCGGACCCCGAGCACGTGAGAGGGCCGTCGAACGTCGTGCGCGGTGCCCGCAAGTTGTCAGCGACGCCTCCGATCACCGCCGGCAATGTCGCCATCCGCCCCGAGGCGCTTCACTCCCTTCTGATGCGGCTGCATCGAGAGTGGACCAAGCTTCCGCTCTGGATCACCGAGAACGGAATTGCTCTGCACGACTACGTGGGACCTGATGGTCGCTGCCACGACCCTGAGCGCATCGACTACTTCGCGGCGCATTTCCGTGCAGCCGCACGTGCAATCGCGGACGGCGTTCCGCTGGAGGCCTATTTCGTGTGGTCGTTGATGGACAACTTCGAGTGGGCTGATGGCTATCGGGTGCGATTCGGCCTCGTTTATGTGGACTACGCCACCCAGACGCGGCTCCCCAAGAGCAGCGCTCTATGGTTTTCCCGGGTCATCGCCACGAACGCAGTCCCTGACTGAAGGCCGGCGGTTATGGGCGCCTGATGAGGACGGGACCACTGGAGTACCCTCCGCCGCCACTTGCCTTGTCGGACTCGATGCGCACAAAGAGAAAGCGCCTGCCTGGCCGCATTGCGAGCACCAGTAACATGCCGCGCCACTCGCCGTCGCCAGGCAGCTCCCACGAGCTCGATCCCGCGACCTCATCGACGCTACCCGCGACGCGCTTCCACCCAGCTCGTTCGAGCTGCTGAGCGAAGTGCGCATGCAGATATGCCACGGGCTTATCAGTCTCGACGCTTGCCTCAGAGTGCCAGTTGCCCCCGCCGCCACCAGCGCTGCCGCCCCGAGTGGGCATGTCCTCTGGCGGCTGCAACGCCGGCATGCGCTCGTAACCCGCGGGCCTCGAAGGCATCCCCATTTCGGGCATATGCCGGATCATCTCCCAGTCCAGCCTGAGTCGTAAATCGGTAGGTAATGCCTTCCGAGCTCTGGCCCCAATCAGCAGCACCGGGCCCTCCTCGCCGCGGCGAAACGATCGCCCGATGCCCATACCACTTGGCATGAATCCGCCACTCATTCCGCCAAAGGGCACGAATGAACTCCATCCGCGGTCAGAGAGCTCCTGCGCGTAGGCGGTCACCGCCTCTTCAGGTTCACGTGCCGTATCGAACACGGCTTCCATGTAGGTGGGATCGTCTCGGCGCGAGTGCAGACCGCTCCCGACCAGCTGCGCGCCGGCGGGCAGCGGTATTTCCACGTTCAGAGATTCCGGAAGCCTGCGGAGGAAGAGTTCGACCGAGGTTGGACCTTCTGGATGCGGATGGTTGAGCAGGCGCTGAGCCAGCTCCCTCAGCAGGGGTTCATCCGTCGTTGGGTCTGGCATAGTCGCGCCTATATGTTCTACCTGTCGGGTCCTTTCCGAAGTCTGTGGGCGACCTTGATCTGCATTGCTCTGATTGGATGTGGCCCACCTCCTGGCGTGGTGCCTTCTGCCAGCAACGGCGCCGTTGCCAACGGCACTCCCAGCGGCGGCAGCGTTCGCGTGGACTCAGCCACCCCGCCGGCCGGCGAGCCTCGAGAGCTGACCGTCAGCGGCGCCGTGACTGGGACGAATCGCGTCAATCGCCAGGCATGTGAGTCGTCCGGCACCACCTATAAACACTTCACGCTGACCACGGATGGAAACGTCGCCGGCCGCCTCTACTTCTTCGCCATCAGCGTGTATCCGTATCTGGGGCCGGGTACGTACGAGCTGCGGCCGCTACCCGGCAGACCATTGACGCACGACACGACGCCGAACCCCTTCCTGGACCAGGCACCACCGGCTTACCCGGGATTCCTCAACTTCGTGCCGAAGTCCAGGCCGGGCAACGCGTACTCATTCGATGCCCAACGCTCCGCGGTGTCGACCATGGCGGTGGACCCGGGCGCGGCCACGGGTTGGTTCGACTTAGGGATGGTCAGCGTCAACCAGACAGGCGAGCCGCTTCATTTGCGGGTGACCGGCCGCTTCGTTTGCGGCCCCGTTTTCACGCCCTTCCCCGAAATGACGCCGTTCTGACGCTCGGTGGCTACCGCTCCGGCACGGTCTCCCCGATAGCGCGTCTGATGCCTCGGACCACTGCGTTCATCACCGCGTCGTCAAGCCTGGGACCGAGTGGACCTCGGCGCAGGAAATCGCGGTCGATAGTGGTGATCTCCTCGCAAAACGCGAGGCTGGAGTGCTGGAGCCCACCCGCTCCCGCTCGTAGCTGAACCCGCGTCGGTCCCGGCCGTCCACGGGAAAACAATGGAACCACGATGAGGTCGTCGGTCATTCGGTTTCGGATGTCGTCGGAGACCACGAGCGCCGGGCGCGGTTGATGCGGATCGTCGGGCTGCCCCGGGGTTTCCACCAGCCACAGCTCACCACGCCGCGGCCGAGCAGCTGCCGATTGGCGTGGGCGCTTCAAGCCCGGCGAAGCCGTCGGGTGGCTGCCGCCCGACGCGTCGATCGCCAACCAACGCGCTCGGAGGCGGGCTCCTCAGAGGCGGAATACTGCGCGGTCATGGCATCGTCTTGACGGCGCGCGGCCCATTGGCTGAGGGCTTGATCGATGACCTTGCTCCGATCGGCCCCATCATTGCGCTCGATGAAATCGTCAACGACCTCCAGCAGAGTGGGGTCCACCGTGACGCTGATCTTCACCCGGTTCATGCTACTGATAGTGGCATAAAAAGTAGGATGCCCGCATTCCGGGTGCAGCACCACAACTGCTGCGCGTTGCACAGTCGAGGAACGACGTTTCGATTGTGAGGAACACGTAGGCTAAGCGCCGATGCCGCATCAGGAACCCTGGGTCATGGCAGTCCAAGCCGGCGCCGCCGCTGTGAGTGAACGCGACCGCGTGGCGCGCTCCCTCGAGAGCAGGGTCCCGACCCACCCGGACTGGATCCTGCTGAGCACCTGTCACCGCGTCGAGCTCTACGGTTTCGGCCCGGTCCCCGAGCTCGATGAAGGTCTCCACCTCGAGAAGGGTCACAGTGCCGTGACCCACCTGATCCGCGTCGCCGCCGGCCTGGAGAGCGCGATAGTGGGGGAGGACGAAGTCCTCCACCAGGTGCGCGAGGCTTTGTCGGACGCCCGGGCGGCTCGGCAGTTGGACAGCCGCCTCCAAAGGCTCTTCGAAACTGCGATCGCCGCCGGTCGCCGCGCTCGTGGGGGGCGTACCGCCGCGAGCGGCAACCTCGCCCAGAGTGCGGTGGCCTGGCTGCAGAAGAAATCCAGGCTGGAGGGCGGCACCGTGTTGGTCGTGGGCGCAGGCCGGATGGGTTCGGCCCTGGCTCATTCCGCCCGGCTGGCCGGAGCACAAGTCACCATCGCCAGCCGCGATGCGGCAAGGGCGGACCGCCTGGCGCACGTGTACGGAGGCCGGGGCACCGACCTCGCCGGCGGTGCCGACCTGGCGTTGCAGTCGTCCGCGGTGGCCGTTGCTCTCGCCGGCACCTGGGACGAGTTCCAGCCAGTGCAGGGCGAGCTGCCTCCTATCGCCGACATCTCAGCGCCCGCCGCTCTAACTGCCGCGGTCCGGGCTCGGCTCAACGGAGGCTACCTCGGCATCGACGATCTCTATGTGCGCCCGCAGCCTGTGCCGAGTGGATATATCGACGAGGCCGATCGTGTCGTCGCGGCGAAGGCGCGCGAATACGTCGCGTGGCTCGACGGCCGCGGCTGAGTGACTAGCGCCACTTCTGCCAAATGGCGGGAGCGAGCGGCCAAGCTCTTTCCCGGAGGCGTCAATAGTCCCGTCCGGGCGTACCGCGCCGTCGGCGGCGAGCCTCCGATCATGGTGCGCGGCGAGGGTTGCTTCGCCTGGGATGCCGAGGGCAAGCGCTACGTCGACTACGTTGGCGCCTTCGGCCCGCTGATCCTCGGCCACGCGCACCCGGCGGTGGTCGAGGCGATCCGGAGCGCCGTCGAAGCGGGCGGCCCGTTCGGGGCAACCACTCCCGCTGAGGTCAGGCTCGGCGAGCTCATTCGCGGACGGATGCCGTCCATCGAGCGGCTCAGGTTCGTCAACAGCGGCACGGAGGCGGCGATGAGCGCGCTTCGCGTGGCCCGCGCCGCCACCGGGCGGGATCTTGTGATCAAGTTCGACGGCGGCTACCACGGTCACGCCGATTCGCTGCTTGTCGAGGCCGGCTCCGGTGTTGCCACGCTTTCGATGCCTGGCTCCGCGGGTGTCGGTGCGCCGGTCGCGGCGCAGACGCTGGTCGCCACCTACAACGATCTCGACTCAGTCGCGGTGCTGCTCGACGCCCACGCCGGCGAGGTCGCCGCAGTGATCGTCGAGCCGGTTGCCGCCAACATGGGCGTGGTCGTCCCGGCGCCCGGCTTCCTTGCGGGACTGCGCCGCCTTACCGAATCGGCAGGTGCTCTTCTGATCTTCGACGAGGTGATCACCGGCTTCCGCGTGGCACCGGGTGGTGCGCAGGAGCTGTATCAAGTGCGGCCCGACCTGACGGTGCTCGGCAAGATCATCGGCGGGGGCCTGCCGGTGGGTGCGTACGGCGGACGCGCAGATCTCCTCGACCTGGTGGCGCCTGCGGGTCCGGTGTATCAGGCCGGGACATTGTCGGGACACCCGGTGGTCATGGCTGCGGGCGAGGCGACGCTCCTGCAGCTGACACCCGACGTCTACATAGAGATAGACGCGCGCGCGAAGCGTCTCGAAAAGGGCCTGCAGCGCGAGGGTGTGAGCGTGGCTCGCGTCGCCTCACTGCTCACGCTCTTCTTTCGCGATTCGCCGCCCGCGAACTTTCATGAGGCAAAGGAAAGCGACCGCGAAGCGTTCGGGCGGTTCTTCAACCACATGCGTGCTGCGGGTGTGTTGCTCCCGCCGTCGCAGTTCGAAGCGTGGTTCATCTCCACAGCGCACGACGACGCGGCGATCGATACAACTCTGGCTGCCTCGGGAGCAGCCTAGCCGGATTAGGTGCCTTTGGCGCCAACGACACGTAACCGCGCTTGAGATTAGGTGCGTTTGGCGCCAACGCCACCTTTCTGGGGGTAGATGGTTTCGCCGCGGGCGAGCATGGCGACGTACTGCTCGATCCGTTTCGCCCGCGTCTCCGGCCGAATGGCGGTGGTGATTCGAAACAGGACCGCGTAGCGGTTCTGGCTGTTGAGGGTGTCGAACATCTTCCGCGCTTTCGGCTTGGCAGCGAGCGCGGCGACAAGTTCGGGCGGAACTTCGATTTCTGAACCCAGGTAAGCCACTTCCCATCGACCGTCTGCCTTGGCCCTGTCGACCTCCGCAATGCCGGCCGGATGCATCAATCCCTGCGCGATCAGCTTTTCCGCGATGACGGTGTTTCGTTTCGACCAAAGGCTGCGCCGCCGGCGCGGAGTGAAACGCTGGCGCCAGGTCGTCTCGTCGCGGGGGCCGGCCTGCCCGTCGATCCAGCCGTAGCAGAGCGCTTCGGCGAGCGCTCCGTCGTGAGTCAGGCTGGTCGGCTTGGTGGTGCCCTTCTTGGACAGCACCAGGAACACCCCCGTCGAGTCGGCGTGATGCTTCACCAGCCACGCTCGCCATGCTTTGGCGTCGCGCACTACCAGCTCCGGCGTGGTCGTCACGGTCACTTGATTTGCAGTACGAGCAGCCCGAGACAGAGACCCGCCACCGCCGAGCCGATCAATGCGGGGAGGAGGCGGCGCGGAGCTGGGACCGTCGCGAGGCCGGCTGCCACAACGCTCGCCACGACGACCGGCGGTCCGAAGAAGCTGAACATCCAGATGAGGTTGAAGCCGCACGAGACGTTGATGGCCAGCTTTACCAACAGGCCTTGCCGGCCTATCACCAGCATCCAGGTCGATACGGCGGCGAGGGCCATGACGGCGAGCAGCACCCAGATTCGGATTTTCAAGCCCGGGGTCTGTGGGAGGAAGACGACGGCGGCGGACCAGAAAGTCACAGCGGTGAGGATCACTGCCGAGATGACCGCCAACACCCGGGGCGTCGCGCGCCGTGCTTTCTCTTGCCACACGGTCCGAACTCTATCGATTCGCGCGATCCGCCTCTCTTGGGCGCTCGAGCCGAGCCTTCAAGAGCTCCAACGTCTTTCTGTGGCGCGGGTGGAGGACGAATCGGTTCTGGATAGGACCGATCAGGCCGACCTTCGGGGCATCAACTATGCGGTCCACCTGAACGCCGGTGAGGACCGGGGTCAGCACGAAGGTATGCCGAAATGTGCCGAACTTCTTCGTCTGCGCGGAAAACCCGAACCGCTTGTCCGGCTCGAGCTCGGTGATTTCGACAAGGTTCTCGAAGGGGCGACCCAGGGTTGTCCCGAACGATCGGTATTGCGAACCTAAGGTGACGGGGCGTCCGGGAGCCAGGGGTTCGATGCGCAGCTCGGCCGGCGACCATTCGCCGTGGCGCGTGAGATCGGCGATGTACGCGAACACCTCCGCCGCCGATCGATCGATCTCGACGCTGAAGGTCCTTACCTCCCGTTCCATCGCCCGATTGTGTATCAAGTTGCGCAACTGCATGCAGGCAGGTGGCCTTTTTGTGGGGCAGGCACAGACGACCACCCGGTTTTTCGACTACTCTTGTCGGTCTATGCGTACTCTGACCGCTCGTGGCACCTCTCTGACTCGTCGCCGAGCGATCGACTACGCCCTCTGCGCCAGCTGCTTCTGTAGCTAGCCGACCCTTCTGACGGGGCCGCTGCCCCATCCGCGCCCGTTCTGGCGCGTTCGTGTCGGCTCAAATCTAACTACGGAGGCGTATTCATTTTGTCGGAATCCACAGACTCTTTTCCGTCTCTTGCGTCCCTCGACGGCTTGTCGAAGAACGAGACGGTCAAGGCCACCAGCAACCATCTGCGAGGGCTCATCAAGGAGGAGCTCCTCGAAGACACGCCTGCTTTTGGCGATGACTCGGAGACGCTGCTCAAGTTCCACGGCATCTACCAGCAGGACGACCGCGACCGCCGCAAGGAGGCGCGGGCCAAGGGACTGACCAAGCACCACCAGCTGATGATCCGGACGCGCATCCCAGGCGGCGTCGTGTCGCCGGACGCATACATCGCCCACGACGACATCAGCCGCAAATGGGCAAACGGCACGCTGCGCGTCACCACCCGCCAGGACTTCCAGCTGCACGGCGTCCTCAAGGGCGACATCAAAAAATCGATAGCCGCCATCAACGAATCGCTGCTGACCACTCTCGGCGGGTGCGGCGACGTCGAGCGCAACATCATGTGCTGCCCGGAGCCCATCGCCGATCAGTTCCACCAGGAGGTGGATCGGTCGATCGGCGCCATGGTGACCGAGCTCACACCCAGAACGCGCGCGTATCACGAGATCTGGCTCGATGGCGAAGTCGTCGAGACCTCGGAGCCCGAGATCGAGCCGCTCTACAAAGAGCAGTACCTGCCGCGCAAGTTCAAGACGACTGTGGCGCTCGAGGGCGACAACTGCGTCGACGTCTACGCGCATGACCTCGCGATAGTGGCGATGAAAGCGGCCGACGGAACCCTGCGCGGATTCAACGTGCTCGTGGGCGGCGGCCTGGGGCGGACTCACAACAAGCCCGAGACCTTCGTTGCGGTGGCCAAGCCGCTGGCCTTCGTCGAGCCCGACCAGATCGTCGACGTCGCCCGCGAAGTCGTCGCGGTCCAGCGTGACTACGGCGACAGGACCAACCGCCGGCACGCGCGGCTCAAGTACACGATCGCCGACCGCGGGCTCGACTGGTTCCGCGACGAGGTCCAGAGCCGACTTCCGTTCAAGCTCCAGCCGCCCGAGCCTCTCGAGTGGAAGCCCGTCGACGACCACCTCGGCTGGCACGAGCAGGGCGACGGAAGCCTGTACGTCGGCATCTACATCGAGAACGGCCGCATCCAGGACCTCGACGGCGTCCGTTCTCGCACCGGGCTGCGAAAGATCGTCGACGAGCTCCGCCCGGAGGTCCGCCTCACCGCGCAGCAGAACGTGATCCTCGCCGGGATCGCTCCAAGCGACCGCCCGCGCATCGAAGAGCTGATGGCCGAGCACGGGATCGTCCCGGTGGAAGCCATCCCTCAGGCCATTCGCAACGCGATGGCGTGCCCCGCCATCCCCACCTGCGGGCTGGCGGTGGCAGAAGCGGAGCGGGCGATGCCCAGCCTGATCCGCCAGCTCGCCACGGTGCTCGACGAGGTCGGGCTCGCGGACGAGCGGATCAGCTTCCGCATGAGCGGCTGCCCCAACGGCTGCTCGCGGCCGTACCTGGGCGACGTCGGCTTTGTCGGCACGACCCTCGGCAAGTACGACGTCATGCTCGCGGGTGATTTCAACGGCACCCGCCTCAACCGGGTGTTCGCCTCCAACGTGCCCATCGCGGGCATCCCGGATCTGTTGCGACCGCTGTTCGTGTCTTATCGCTCGGAACGCGGGGCGGGCGAGGGATTCGGCAACTGGGTTGAGCGCGTGGGCTTCGATTCCCTGCGGCAAGGAGCGACGCCATGAGCGTGCTCGCCCCCGCTGAAATCACAGCCGGCTCGTCCCCTCAAACCGTTTTGCAGTGGGCCTACGACACGTTCCCGAGCGTGGTTATTGTCGCGAGCTTCCAGGCCGAGTCCTCGGTGTTGATCGACATGGCGTCGATGCTGCGAGGCGATGTGAGAGTGCTGACGCTCGACACCGGGCGCCTGCCCCAGGCGACTCACGACATGATCGATCGCATCCGCGACCGCTATGCGATCGAAATTCAGGTCGTGGCGCCCGACGCGGCCGAGTTGGAGGAGATGGTCCGGCGCCACGGCGTGAACCTGTTCTACGCGTCGCCCGAGAACCGGCGCCTCTGCTGCAACGTGCGCAAGTCGCGGCCGCTCGCGCGGGCGCTGGCTGGTTATGACGCGTGGATCACAGGCGTGCGCCGAAACCAGGCGGTGACACGCGCCGACACGCCGGTCGTTTCGCCGGATCACGAGCACGAGGGACTGACCAAGATCGCGCCCCTCGCAAGCTGGTCGAAGGAGCAGGTCTGGACCTATATCCGTGACCACGACCTTCCCTACCACTCGCTCTATGACTCCGGTTACACGTCGATCGGATGCGAGCCATGCACGCGCGCGACCACCAAAGGCGAGGACGAGCGGGCTGGCCGGTGGTGGTGGGAATCAGAGAACGAGGTCAAGGAGTGCGGCATCCACTGGAAGGCGGAAACCCCCTCATGAGCAAGGTTCTCGAGCTCTCGGAAAAGCACTCGCTCAGCGTCGAGGCGCTGACCATGGCCTACCCGCATGGCGGCCGTCTCTTGATCGCCTTGCAGGGCGTGAGCCTGGAGGTCAAGCGCGGAGAGTTCGTGTGCGTAGTGGGCGCGTCGGGCTCAGGCAAGAGCACGCTGCTCAACCTGCTCGCCGGCCTCGAGCAGCCGACGCGCGGCCGGGCACACGCCCACGGTAAGGTCGCGCTCATCTTTCAGGAGGCGGCATTGCTGCCCTGGCTTACCGCCGCAGGCAACGTGGAGCTCGCGCTCGAGCTTCGCGGAGTGCGCAACCCCGAGCGTTCCAGGATCGCGGCCGAGCTTCTCCGCCGCGTCCATCTCGATGGCTGGGAGAGGCGCCGGCCGCACGAGCTGTCGGGTGGCATGAAGCAGCGCGTGGCGCTCGCGCGCGCGCTGGCCCAGGACGCGGATGTGCTGCTGATGGACGAGCCCTTCGCGGCGCTCGATGCGATCACGCGCGACCTGCTGCACGAGGAGCTCGAGCGGTTGTGGAGCCAGAACGGGCTCACCATCCTGTTCGTCACCCACAACGCACGCGAGGCGGTGCGCCTCGGGGATCGCGTGCTCGTTTTCACAAGCCGGCCCGGGCGTGTTGGCCACGAGGTCGTCGTCGACCTGCCCCGGCCCCGCAGCCTCGATTCGCCGGACCTCGCCGTGATCGCCGGCCGGATCACAGATCGGTTGAAGCACGAGATGAGGCTGAATGGCTGAGTTGGCTGTAGAGCTCGAAACTCGCGACCGGACCGAGCTGTCGGCGCGCCCGACCCGGGCGCCGCAGCTCCGTATCTGGTCCAGCTTGTGGCCGCAGGTGCTGGCGCTTTTCGTGGCCGTGGCAATCTGGCAGGTGGTCGCGTGGTCTGGATGGCGGCCGGCCAGCGTGCTCCCCGGCCCGCTGCCGGTGTTTCAGCGGCTGCTCCACGACCTGACCAATTTGAACTTCTACGTCGGAGTGGCGATCACGCTCGAGCGCGCGCTCATCGGCTACGGGATCGCCGTTCTCGCCGGCAGCGCGGTGGGACTGCTGGTCGCCCGCGTGACGATTCTGCGCCGGGCCCTTGGATCGGCCCTGCTGGGTCTGCAGTCGATGCCTTCGATCTCATGGTTCCCGCTGGCCATCCTTCTCTTTCAGCGCAGTGAGCCCGCGATCATCTTCGTGGTCCTGCTCGGCGCCGCTCCGGCCATCGCGAACGGCCTGCTGAGCGGAGTCGATCACGTACAGCCGCTGCTCGTCAGGGTCGGCCGCGTGATGGGCGCCCGCGGCCTCGGCCTATACCGCCACGTCATCCTGCCCGCCGCGCTTCCGTCGTTCGTGGGCGGCCTGAAGCAGGGGTGGGCTTTCGCGTGGCGCAGCCTCATGGCCGGCGAGCTCATCCTTGCCTTCGTTGGACATCAGCCTTCTCTGGGACAGCAGCTGCGGCTGGCTCAGAACGCGTCAGACACGCAGCAGCTGCTGGCCGTGATGATCGTGATCTTCACCATCGGGGTGGCCGTTGACATCGGATTCGGAGTCCTCGACCGCGAGATCAGGCGGCGATGGGGTCTTGTGGGAGTGGAAGCATGAGCAAGGGATTCGTCGTGTGGTTCACCGGCCTTTCCGGGGCGGGCAAGTCGACCATCGCCACCGCGCTGAAGGCGGAGCTCGAGCGGCGCGGCCGCCACGTCGAGCTGCTCGACGGCGATGAGGTGCGTACTCACCTGTCGAAGGGATTGGGGTTTTCGAAGGAGGACCGCGACACCAACATCCGCCGCATCGGTTATGTGGCGAGGCTGGTGGCGCGCAGCGGTGGGGTCGCCATCACGGCGGCGATCTCGCCCTATCGCGACGTGCGCGCCGAGGTCCGCGCGGAGACACAGGGTTTTGTCGAGGTGTTCGCCCGCTGCCCGCTCGACACTCTCGTCGAGCGCGATGTCAAAGGCCTCTACAAGAAGGCAATCGCGGGCGAGATCGCGAACTTCACAGGCGTAAGCGACCCATACGAGGAGCCGCTCCAGCCCGAAGTCGTGTGCGACACCTCGCGAGAATCCCTGCAGCAGTCTCTGGCGAAGGTGATCGATGCGCTCGAACGGCTCGGCCACCTCGATCGCGAGGTGCGCGAGAGTCTGCCCGACGGCGAGGAGCTCGATGCCCTGCGCGCAGAGGCTCGCCAACTGCCTCGCCTCGAAGTCGGCCAGCGCGAGCTGTCCGATCTCTTCATGCTGGCGAGCGGCGCTCTCTCACCGCTCGACTCGTTCATGGGCCCGGCTGACTACACCTCTGTCATCTCCGCGGGCCGCCTCGCGAACGGACATCCGTTCACCATCCCGATAGTGCTGCGGGCCGAAGCCCCGGGACGAGACAGGATCGCCCTGTTCATTGGCGACCAACCCATCGGCATCATGGACGTCGACTCGATTTACGAGACGTCGCCCGAAATCGAAGCGCGCAGCGTCTACGGGACCGACGATGACGCCCACCCGGGAGTGCGCGTGCTGAAGGATTCCGGGCGCTGGGCGCTTGGCGGCAGAGTGACCGCGCTGGCGCGGCCGACATCGGGATTCCCCGAGTACGACCTGACGCCGCTGCAGGTTCGCGCCATCAAGGCCGCGCGCGGATGGAAGACGATGGTCGGCTTCCAGACACGCAACCCCGTCCACCGCGCTCACGAATACCTGCAGAAGGTGGCACTCGAGAGCATCGACGGATTGCTCCTGCATCCGCTGGTGGGCGAGACGAAAAGCGACGACATCCCGGCGTCGGTGCGCATGAGCTGTTACGAGGAGCTGCTTCGCGGCTACTACCCACCGCCACGTGTTGTGCTCGGGACCAACCCCGCGTGGATGCGCTATGCGGGCCCCAAGGAAGCGGTGTTTCACGCCATCGTCCGGCGCAACTACGGCTGCACGCACTTCATAGTCGGCCGCGACCACGCGGGTGTGGGCAGCTACTACGACACGTACGCCGCGCACCGAATCTTCGACGAGTACGCCCCCGGTGAGCTGGGGATCGAGATCCTTCGCTTCGAGCACACCTTCTACTGCTCGGTGTGCGGCGGCATGGCCTCCACGCGAACCTGCCCGCACCCCACGGACAAGCACAAAACGCTGAGTGGAACCGCCGTGCGCAAGCTCCTGAACGAGGGCGCCGACCTGCCGCCGGAGTTCACACGCCCAGAGGTGGCGCGCGTGCTGCTCGAGGCGACCAAGGAAGAAGCGACGGCGTGAGGTACTACCCAGTCTTCCTCGACCTCGCTGGCCAGCCGTGCATCGTCCTGGGCGACGGCAAGTTCGCTGTCGAAAAGGCCGCCCAGCTGCGGGAAGCAGGCGCGAATGTGCGGGTGATCGCTTCGCGCGACTACACGCCGGGTGTTCTCGCGGGCGCGCGACTCGTGGTCGATGCGAGCGAGGACGAGGAGATCAACCGGCAGAGCTGGGAGGAAGCGGAGGCGGCCGGGATTCTCATCAACGTCGTCGACCGCCCCGCGCAGTGCCGGTTCATCGCGCCCGCGATAGTGCGCCGCGACCCGCTGTTGATCGCCATCTCAACAGAAGGGGAGAGTCCGTTTCTCGCCTCGACGCTGCGCGCACAGATCGAGCGCGTGCTGCGTGCCGAGTGGGGTCCGTTCGTCAGCCTGGTTGGCGGCGTGCGGCGGCGCTTGCGCGAGGCTCGCGTGCCGCTTTCGAAACAGACGCGCGTCTACCGGCAGCTGCTCAACTCGGATGTTCGTTCGCTGCTCCGACGCGGCCGGATTGCCGAGGCGAACCGCCTGGCCGAGAGCATCGCGGCGGGTCGCGGCAACCGCGAAGGGCGGGTGGCACTGGTGGGTGCCGGGCCGGGCGATCCGGAGCTGATGACTTTCAAGGCCCGAGAGCTGATCGCCGGCGCCGACTACGTGCTGCACGACGCGCTGATCGCACCCGAGACGCTGGCCCTTTGCGGTCCTGACACGCGCCTGGAGGATGTCGGCAAGCGGGGCGGCCAGGAGAGCTCGCGTCAAGAGAACATCACCGCTCGTCTGATCGAGCTCGCTCGCGCCGGCAATTCGGTGGTGCGTCTGAAGGGCGGCGATCCTTTCGTGTTCGGGCGTGGCGGGGAAGAGCTCTTCGAGCTTCAGCGGGCGGGGATCGACGTCGTGGTCGTACCTGGCATCACCGCGGCGCTCGCGGCGCCGGCGGCCGCAGGCATTTCGGTGACCAGGCGTGGAGTTGCAGCATCCGTCGCGATCACCACCGCCCGGGGAAGTGGCGGCCTTGATCGGTTGGCGGACCTGGCGCGAGCGTCCGACACCCTGGTCGTGCTGATGGCGCGTGCCGACCTGGCCGAGGTGGCGCAGGTCCTGGCTGGAGCCGTAGGCGGCTCACGCCCCGCCGCCATCATCAGCAACGCGACGCTGCTGGATCAGCGGACTGTCACGGGGACTCTCGACCGAATTGCTCAGCTGGCCGATGAAGCCGCGATCGAGCCTCCCGCGACCTTGGTCGTCGGCGACGTCGTGGCGGCGGAGCGTGTCCTTGCGTACGCGATTCGGAGACCAGCCGCCTCGCACGCCTGAAGGCTATCTTTGGCCCAACACCGTGGACGCTGTTGAGCCGGGCGCGCTCTCTAGGAGGAAGCGGCGAGCAGTGGCCCTGGCCGCGGGCGCGTTGCTCGTGGTCATCGTGGCTGGGGCTATCTACCTGCGCGGAACTTCATCCGCGTTACCTTCTCCCACTGTCAAAAGAGACGATGTGACGCTCGATTTCGTTACGTACGACTTCACATCCCCAACAGTCGCATGGGCCTTGATCTTTTCCAGGGATCAGTCCGGAGGCTTTTCCGTTTCACAGACAATCGACGGCGGCAAGCATTGGCAGACGCGACTTTCGCGTTCTCGCAGCCAGACCGGCAATTCGCCGGTGGTCCGATTTTTCGATGCGAAGCGCGGTTTCGTCGCCGCCGGCGATGGTCAGCTGTATCGCACTGCTGATGGAGGTGCCACCTGGAAGATATTGGCTCTCCCGGAGACGACCAACTCCTATCTCGGCTTTAGCGATGCCAGACGCGGCTGGCTGATGACCCCAATGAGCAGGCCCGCCGGCCAGCCGGTGCACCTGTATGCGACCGAAGACGCCGGCGAAAGCTGGAAGAAGCTCCCCGACCCTCCCGTCGAGAGCGCTCTATTTGCGTTTCGCCGGACGTCGGAAGCATGGGTTGCATCCCGTGAATCGCAATCCCCGCGCGTGTACAGATCCGTAGACGGCGGCCTCAGCTGGCAGCCACGCGACATTCCAGTCGAAAAGGCCATTTCAGGTACCGGACCCTGGACCACCTTCGTCGTGCTACTACCGGGAGACGGGCTGGTGGCGTCGGCCTCCTGCTACTGCCCCGTCGTTGCCGAAGGCAACTTCACTTCTTTCGATGGCGGTGCGACTTGGCAAGTCCTGCCGCAAGCACCTGGCCGGGGTCAGCGCTTTGTGGCGTACGCGGACGATGTCAACTGGTGGACCATCTATGGAACGATTTATCGGTCGTCGGATGCGGGCCAAACGTGGGCCAGGGCGTCGGACAATCTGGTTGCGTTGAACTGGCAGTTCCAGCCTCGCGCCGTCGATGCGAAGCATGCGTGGGCACAGATCGGGGTGGATGCGGGCTACGGCCTGGCGACCACGGCGGACGCGGGCCTTCACTGGGCGAGAGTCAAAGTCCCCCAATTCACCTAGCCTTGGCCACGATGGACGCTGGCGAGCCCGGCGGGCTTTCACGCCGGAAGCGGCGGGCGGTGGCTTTGGCCGCAGCCGCGGCAGTCGCCGTCGTCGTGACGGGTGCCGTCTACCTTCGTCCCTCGCTCGCCGGGCCGAAGCCTGCGCCGGCAGCGGCGTTGCCAACCGCCGACCCATATGCCAGCACCGATTACGTGAACTACGAATTCCCCTCGTCCTCGGTCGGCTGGGCTGTGGGACTTCCCAGGAGCCAGCAGGGAAATTTCTGGGTGGCACGAACCATCGATGGCGGCAAGCACTGGCAGATGCGCTACAAGGGCCTGGGCAACGCGATGACCGGTCCCTATGTGGTCCGTTTCTTCGACGAGAAGCGTGGCTTTGTCGCCGCGGGCACGTCCGACAAGGTTCTCCGCACAACCGATGGCGGTGCCACGTGGAAATCCTTCAGCGTCCCTGACTCGAGGAACTCGTATTTGCGGTTCAACGACGAGAACCATGGCTTGATGATCGTCTCGTCGCTCACTCAGTTGGGTCTCCGGTCCTACGACCGGCCGGCCGAGGTTTACGCCACGGATGATGGCGGCGACAGTTGGAGGAGGCTTCCCGATGCACCCGCCGGTATGGACCTGATCGCATCTCGAGGATCGTCAGAAGCATGGCTCGCCGGGGCGACTGGCGGGCAGCCGCGGGTATATCGATCCCTCGATGGCGGCTTGAGCTGGCAGCCACGCGACATTCCGATCGATGCCGCTGCGCTTGGACCCGGACCCTGGAACACCTCGGTCACCCTGCTGCCAGGCGTAGGCGTAGTCGTTTCGGCGTATTGCCAATGTGAATCTGGCAGCTGGAACATGTTCAGCTCATTCGACGGAGGCGCAACATGGCGATCAATCCCAGGCCCGCAGGATCCACGGGTGCCAGGGCGTCGCTTTGCTGCTTATCAAGACGACATCCACTGGTGGTATGTCGAAGCCAAGGCGCTCTACCGCTCTTCCGACGCCGGCCAGACATGGACCAAGATCTCGGCCCAGCTACCGGACGGGGTGTTCATACCTCAGGCGATCGACACGAAGCATGCTTGGGCGCGAATCGTGTCCGACAAGAGCCGCAGCCATGGCTTGGCCACTACTTCCGATGCGGGCCTTCACTGGACGAAAGTCAAAGTCCCCCAGGCGCCGTAGATCGGAGTCGCAGCCGGAAGGTCGCGCCGGGTGCAGGCCGATCCACCAGGTCGAGGCTGCCACCTTGAGCGCTTGCGATAGCCGAGCTCAGCGCCAGGCCCAGGCCGGCTCCGCCGCCGCTGCGAGTCCGCGCGCTGTCGGCCCGCGCGAATCGCTCGAAGATCCGCTCGCGCTGCTCGGCTGGTACGCCGGGCCCTTCGTCGGAGATGTCGAAGACCCAGTCCGAGCCTTCCTGGCGGACCGCCAGCCGGACCGTGGAAAGCTCCGGCGCGTAGCGGAAGGCGTTGTCGAGAAGGTTGTCGATCGCGCGCCTGGTCAGCGCTGGGTCTAGCTCCAGCTCGCCGGCATCGGGAACCTCGACCGCAAACTCGAGCCTGCGAGATTCTGCAGCTGCCTGCCACGGCAGGGCCAGCTCGTGGATGAAGTCAACGACGTCGATCTTTTCCAGCTCCGGGTGCAGCTCGCCCGCGTCGGCGCGCGCGATGAGCAGCAGCTGATCCGAGATCCGCGTCAGGTGCTGCACCTGGTCGAGGACGCTCTTCAGAACACGTTCGTAATCGGCGGGTTCGCGGCGCCGGTTGAGTGCAACCTCGACCTGGCTTCGCATCACGCTCAGGGGAGCGCGCAGCTCGTGCGATGCGTCGGCGGTAAAGCGGTGCAAGCTGGCGAAGGTCGCCTCGAGGCGCTCGAGCATCATGTTGAACGTGCGCACGAGCTCGCCGAGCTCGTCGTCGGGCGCTTTTACGTTGACCCGTCGATGCAGGTCCTGCTCGCTGATCGTGCGCGCCAGAGCGGTGATCTCGCCGACCGGACGCAGGGCGCGGCTGGCCACCGAATAGGCAAGGGCCGCACCAACGAAGATCAGGAGAAGCGAGCCGATGCCAAGGACGAGCACTAGGCGGCGGATGGCATCTTCCACCTCCGCGCTTGGGCGGCTCACGATCACAGCTGCCTGGACCTGGTTGGGCGCTTCGCCGAGGGTCAGCGCTTCGGCGTAGGCACGGCGCCGGACGCGTCCGGCGCTGAGGTCGGCCGTCGCCGCTCCATCGGCGATCGCCCTCTTGGCGAGAGACGCAATGTCAGCATCCGCAAGGGACTGCTTGGGGCTGGCCACGATGGGTGTGCCATCCGGGGTCGTCACCACCGCTTCGATGGCAGTCCCGTCAGGGCCCTGGGCGGGGAGGTTGGCGTCGCTGTAAAGGATCTTGCCGCCACTGAGAGTCAGGCCGCCTTCGATAGCCTTCAACTGGTCGTAGAGGCTGCTGTCGAGAGCGCCCTGCAAAGGCACTCCCACCAGCTGGTAGATCGAGACGTCCGCGATGACCGCCGCCGTCATGAGGATGAGGACCTGCAGCCCGATCAAGCGGCCGCGGGTGCCCCCTAGCGCTTTCCGGAGTGCGGAAGACCTCAGGTTGGTGGCGCCTGGAATCGGTAGCCGAGGCCTCGCGAGGTGACGAACGCTTCGGGGAGGCCCGCGTCGGCAAACTTCTTGCGCAGGCGCGCCATGTAGACCTCGACCAGGTTGCGGCCGTCCTCGAGCGAGTAGTCCCATACGTTCTCGAGGATCTGCTCCCGATGCAGGATCTGGCCTTCGTGACGCAAGAAGAACTCCATGATGGCGAGCTCTTTTGCAGTCAAGACGAGTGGCTTGCCGCGCACTTTCACAGCTCGCGCGCTGGTGTCGAGCTCGACCACGCCTGAGCGCAGGACTGCGGTTCTCGCCGCCAGATGGCGGCGGCTGAGCGCTTTGACGCGCGCGACCAGCTCGCGGAAGGCGAAGGGTTTGGCGAGATAGTCGTCCGCGCCGGCCTCGAGGCCGGTGACCCTGTCATCGATGGAGTTGCGGCCGGTGAGGATGAGGATCGGCGTCGTCACCTTGCGCTGGCGGAGGCCGGCGCTGACCTGGAAGCCATCCCTTTCCGGGAGCATCACGTCGAGCACGACGACGTCGTAGGCGACGGTGAGCGCGGCGGTCAATCCGGCGTTGCCGTCGGCCACGGTGTCGACAGCCATCCCGGCTTCCTGCAGACCCTGCTAGATGCTCCTGGCCAGGTCCGGATCGTCTTCGACGACGAGGATCCTCATCCGAGTCTCACCGGCACATTGTGGCCGACCAGATCAGGGGCCAAAAATTCGCCCTTGACACGCTTTGAAGCGCGGCCATGATTAACGGCCTAGGTCGACAGGGAAGCGGGGTGGGTGTGTTGTTCCTCAGGCTTGTCCTGAGATAAGGAGGGTGCGTTTGATTCCTAAGAGACTATTTGCGCTTGGCGCTGCGCTAGTGGCAACAGTTCTGGCGGCTGCGCCCACGGCAGCTGCGCAGAACGGATACGTGGTCGTCAGCCCCAGCAATATGAACGGTTGGGGGTTCTGGGACGACACCAGGACAAAGCCTGGCACCGGGCAAATGGTGTTTGGCCCGGCCGGCCAGCCCCTGGGTGCAGGTAGCGCCGAGCTGACCTTGACGTCGGCCAAGACCCCAACCGGCGCGTTCGCAGATGGCGAGGCCCTGGTCACCAGGAACCATGACGGAACCTTGGTGAACAGCATCATTGCGCTCGACTACTGGACCTATACCCGCAACAAGCAGGCGATCAGCCTACAACTCGCGTTCAGAACCTCTCCTTTGCCCGGGAACTATCACCGCCTTGTCTATGAGCCAGGTACCCGCGGCAATCCGGCGGTCACGGAGAGAGTTTGGCAGCGGCAACATCCAACGGCCCCGACAGCAGGGTGGTGGGTCACCAATAGCACGACGTGTAACCAGAGCAAGGTCCCCGCATGCACCTGGACCGAAATCAAAGCGTTGTTCGGAACCTATTCGCTAGATACTGCGGGCGTCTGGCTGAAGGCCGGCAGCAATTGGCAACCCGAAAAGTACAACGTCGACGCGTTCCTCTTTGTTGCCGCCGCGCCATGGGCTGCCGTCCTTTACGACTTCGAGCCCGAGCGCAACGGTGACTCGGACTAGGACAATCGCAACAAGCTAGAACCAAATGGTGTGGGCGCCCGCAGGGGCGCCCACACTTGTTTCCAGGTCGCTGAAGCGTTTATCTCGATTTAAGATCCGCGGCTCACCGTCACGCTTGCGATGGTCGAGCCCGAGACAAAAAAGCGTTGGCAGCCTTCCCGCAGGGAGGTCTTGTTCGCGAGCCTGATCCTCGGCGCGGGAGTGGGCGGCGCGAGCCTTGCGACCAAAGCAGCGTCTACCCACGCCGGCTCTCTCGCTGAAAGGAAGGTGGGCACCGCTGCCGCTTGGCCGACTCCCGCGGATGCGGAGCGCGCGCGCATCGCCCAACTGCTGCGCCGAACCACTTTTGGCTTCACCCCTGCCGAGCTCGAGTCTGCCTCGAAAGATGGCTTTGAGCGCACCGTCGAACTTCTCATCGAGTCGCCAATCACCGAACCGGCGGACCTGATCAGGCCCGATGATCCCACTCGCGGCGCACAGCTTGGAGCTGAGGAGCTGCAGAGGTGGTGGCTCGAGCACATGCTCACCAGCAAGGCTCGCTTCGCGGAGCGCATGACCTACTTCTGGCACGGCCACTTCACGAGCGAGGTCGACAAGTCAGGCGGCCTGTTCATGTACTGGCAGAACTTGACCTGGCGCCGGATGGCGTTGGGCAAGTTGGGCGAAATGCTGGCGGCGGTCACCGTCGATCCCGCGATGCTCATGTACCTCGACCTCGCCGAGAGCGACGCCAGCGATCCGGCGCACCTGCCCAACGAGAACTACGCGCGCGAGCTGCTCGAGCTCTTTTCGATGGGGCCGGGCCGTTACACCGAGGCCGATGTCAAAGCGGCTGCACGCGCGCTCGCCGGCTGGACCACACCTCCTGCGGACTCACAGGTCGAAGTCGTCACCGACAAGGACAGCGGGGCCAAGGAGATGGTCGACGTCTGGAATCGTCAGGGACCAGGCGTGTTCGAGACAGCGAGGGCATTCCCCAACGAGGTGAAGTTCCTCGGCCGGTCGGGGCGGCTGGACCTGAAGGCGTTGGTCGGCCAGGTCCTCGCGCGCCCTGACACAGCGCAGTTCATCGCGCGCAAGGTCGCCGTCCATTTCATCTCGTCGAACCCGGCGCCAGAGACCATCCGCGAGCTTGCCGACGCCTATCGGACCAGCGGTCACGACACGAAAGCGTTGCTTCGCGCGGCGCTCAGGTCTCGCGAGTTCTCGGCGCCGCAGAGCTACCGCAGCCTGGTCAAGTCGCCTGTCGAGTTCATGACGAGCGCGTCGATGGCTGTCGGCCTGCCGGTGAAAGACGCAGTGGACTTGATGGTGGGTTATGGCGACGCGACGGGCGAGGTGTTGTTCAGCCCGCCCAACGTCGCGGGCTGGCCGCCCAACCGTGGCTGGATCTCGCCCGCGACTGTGCTGGCGCGGCTCAACTTTGTCGGCCAGCTGCTGAGCGGCATCGATCCGCTGCCTTCCGCCGCCGATGCGGCAAGCGTGCACCTGGACGGAGTGCTTGGCGACTCGACCAAGCGTCGCCTGGCTGCCGCAACCACTGAAAAGGAGCGCTGGCTGGCGCTCCTCGCGAGTCCCGAATTCCAGCTGAAGTGAGGATTGAAATTGACTGAACCCACCGGCATCAACCGCCTGAACCGCCGAGATTTCGTGAAGGCGGGACTCCTTTTCGGCACGGGCGCGACCGCGCTAGCCGCCGGTTACGCCGCCGTCCCCGATGCGTTCGCGCGTGCCGTCTACGCGTTGAAGCGTGCGGGCGGACGGAACGACTCGGTGCTCGTGATGATCCAGCTTGCTGGTGGCAACGACGGATTGCGCACGGTGATCCCGATGCGCAACTCGGTCCTGCACGACCTGCGCCCGCAGCTCGCGGCGGCCTCGATCGCCAAAGCGCTGCCGATGAACAACGACTACGGCCTCAACCACAACCTTCCGCGCATCGCCAAGCTGTGGGACCGGGGCAAGGTAGCGGTGGTGGAGGGCGTCGGCTACCCGCAGCCGAGCCTCAGCCACTTCGAGTCGATCCGGGTGTGGGAGACCGGCGATCCCAGCCGCCGTCAGGTGAATGGATGGCTGGGTCGCACCATCTCGCGCGCGTACGACTCATACGGCCACCCTCTGACCGGATGTGGATGTGGAGTTTCCGGGACGCCGGGCACGTTGAAGGACGTCAACAGCACGGTGGCGGTGATCGAAAGCCAGCAAGGATTCGGATTCGTTGATGACGAGCTGGCCGCGACGGTCGGCGCCGTCTATCACAAGACTCCTGGGCTCTATGGCGCGCTCTTCGATACGGCGGTGGCAACTGTCCATCAAACGGTGGCGGAGCTGAAGCGGCTACCGCAGGTCAAAGAAGGAGACCCCGCACCCTCCTACTCCAAGGATGCAGGCAACCAGCTCGCCGCCGCGCTCAAGCTCGGCGCGCAGCTGATTCTCGCCGGCACCGGCGTTCGGCTCTTGCACGTGACGCTCGATGGATTCGACACGCACCAGACCGAGCTCGCCGCACACGACAGCCTCATGACCTACCTGGACGAGGCGATTGGCGGGTTCTACGACGAGCTGTCAAAGCACGGCCGGTCGAGCAACGTGCTCATCGCGACGTGGTCGGAGTTCGGCCGGCGGCCGGAGGAGAACTCCAGCACCGGCACCGACCATGGCACCGCCGCGCCGCTGATCTTGATCGGCGACCCTGTCGCCAAGGGGGTCTACGGCCAGACGCCCGACCTGAAGCGCCTGGACGAAGACGGGAACCTCAAGTACACGGTCGATTTCAGGTCGGTCTACCAGGAGATTCTCGACACCCACTTGGGGGTCGACGCGAAGGAGATCCTGGGCAGCCGGTTCGACCGGATCCCGTTCCTGCTCTAGCGCGAGAGCAACTTCGATGCGAGGATGGCCTGACGGTATCCTTCGGGCAAAGAGAGACCGTCGAGCTCGTCCGAGCTGAACCAACGCAGATCGTTGTGTTCACTGCTCACTCGAGCCTTGCCATCATCCGTGGCATCGCAGATGTAGGCGACTACGAAGACTGCTACTCGCGGACTGATGTTGTAGACCCAGGCGGATACCGGTGGTCCGACTGTGGTCCGAAGGCCGAGCTCTTCTTCAATCTCTCGGACGAGACAGGCCGCCGGCGCCTCTCCGGGCTCCAGCTTTCCACCCGGCAGCTCCCACTCGTCGCGATCGTTGTGTAAAAGGCAGACGCGATCACCGCGCCACAGGATGCCTTTGATCGAGATCGGAAGGGCGAGTCGCGCGCCGTCCAGTGCTTCAGGCTGAGAGGGCACGCTTCCAAGCGTAGCCTCCGCTACGATGCCGACCGTGTCGGCCGGGAATGCGAGCGCTGCGCTGCGAACGGGGGTCGGCCTCGAAGTCTTCACCGTCCTGTGGATGGCGGTGGAGGCGGCGGTCGCCATCGGCGCGGGCATCGCCGCCCTCAGCGTTCTGCTGACTGGGTTCGGTTTTGACAGCGTCATCGAGCTGCTCAGCGGCGTGACGCTCTTGTGGCGACTCTCCTCCACCTCGCCACATATAGAAGGAGTGGAACGTCGGGCGACCCGGATCTCCGCCGCATTGCTGGTCCTCCTTTGCGTCTATCTGTTGTTCTTCAGCGTGGCAGGACTCGTGTTGAAGGTGCGCCCCGAAGGTTCGGTGCTGGGCGTGGCGGTCGCGGCCGTTGCAGTGATGGTGATGCCGATTTTGGCCTGGCGAAAACAGCTTGCCAATGCAACTATCGGCAGCGCTGCCCTGCGGGCCGACATCGCCGAGAACATCACCTGCGCGTACATGGCGGCCGCCACGCTTGTCGGGGCGGGACTCAATCTCCTCTTTGGCCTATGGTGGGCGGAGTACGTGGCCGCCCTCGCTCTGCTCGTCTTCGTCGGAATGGAGACGAGGGAAGCGATCGAAAGCGCTCGCGAATGAGTTATCCGGGTATTGATCAGAGTCTTGACCGCCTTGATCGCCGGCATCCTGCTTGGTGCCTGCGGTGGCAGCGCGCCATCTCCTAGTGCCAGCTGCGCACGAGCTTCAACAAGCGACACCGTCGTCACTGAAAACCACGCCATGAAAGGCGGCGGGGGAGGGCATGGCGGAGGTGGTCACGCGGGAGGTGGTCACGCGGGAGGTGGTCACCCGGTGGCACACCCAGTAGTTGGGCATCCCGGCGGTCACGCCGCCAGCTCGAGCCCCTGCCCGAACTAACCGGCTGATTCCCTTGGATAACGCCCCGTTCTATCAAACGGGGCGAAATCCTCCCTCGCAAACGCCCCGTTTGATCAAAAGGGACGGAATGAATGGCCTCCCTTGAGCCGACCCGCCAAATTCGTGGAATCCCGCCGGCCATTGACGAATTTGGCGCCAATTTCGTGGAATCGCTAGATCGGACGCGCCGAGGCCGGGGACTACCCGCTTCCCCGGCCTCCTGTGAAGGGGTCTCACTGATTCAACGGCGGCAGGGGCGGATGTCCTTAGTACTTGAACGTTCCAAGCGTTCCTTCTCTATATGTGGCGAGCTCTCGCTGTGGTTTTGCTATTTGCCGTCACCGCTTGCAGCCGCGAGCTGGGACTGCATGGCGCGGAACCGACACCGCCGCCAAGTCTCCAGCCGGAAGTGGTCTCCGGCCAGGTTGCGCCTCTGCCTCCGACCGCGCCGGTCGTCGACCCCAACGCTCCGCGGCTCGAGCTCCTCATCACGAAATCGATGCTCTACGCGGCCGGGCTGAGGCATGGCGTGAATCCTTATCTGGTGATGGGCCTCGCCTGGCACGAGAGCGGGTGGAACCCCGGGGCCATCTCGTCCGCCGGAGCGGTCGGCATCATGCAGGTGATGCCCGCGACAGCAGAAACCAGCGGCCCGGCATTGCTCAATCGCAAGGTGAACCTCTACGACGCCGCCGACAACATAGACATGGGGACCGCGATCCTCAAGAACAACCTCGTTCGCTACAACAACGACCTCGCCAATGCGCTGGTCGCCTACTACGCCGGCGGGGGCGCGGTGACGGAGTGGAGGAAGCTCAACGACGATATCCGGCGATACGTCTGGAGCGTCTACCGGGCGGCCGTCGCGTTCCGGGACGGGAGAGGTCCGGTCTAAAGTTGCTTCATGACGGAGGAAAGCCAACCCAAATATGTATCCCGGGTGCGGATCGTGCGCGACCGCGGACCAATCCGCCGCGCCTTCCTTCCAGCCGAGTCCGAACCAGTCTTCTTCGGCACGCATGACGAGGTTCGCGAGCACTACGGCACCGCGCCGGGGCAGTATCCCGACCACGCCACGACGCTCGACTACGTAGTCGCCGCCGCGGCCGGTTGACTCACCGGGACCTTTGGTGGCGCGCTGGAGGCGCGCGGGATCGACGCGAGCGAGGGCAAGCTGACGTCAGAGGCGGAGGGTGAGGTCTACCTCGAGGAAAAGGTGCTGGTCATCAAGAAGATTCACGTCCGCTACACGCTGACCGGCTGTCCCGAAGACAAGCGCGAAGCGGCGGAGCGCTCGCACTCGTTTCATGCGTCGCGCTGTCCGGTGGCCAAGAGCCTCGAGAAGGCTATCGAGATCACAACCGAGCTCAAGTTCGCGTAATCAGCCGAGACCTTCGGGCTTAGACTGGCCGGACTCCGGTGGAAACCATTCAAGCCACCAATCCGGCGAAGCTGACCGGCCTCACGAATGCCGAGGTCGTCGAGCGGCGCGGCCGCGGGGAAGGCAACACTCCTCCGCCCCGCACGACTCGCAGCTACACCCAGATCCTGCGCGAAAACGTCTTCACGTTCGTCAACTACGTCCTCTTTTTTCTTGGCGTAGCTCTCGTTTTGGTCGGGCGGCCCCTGGACGCTCTGGTGTCCGTAAGCGTCATCAGCCTGAACGCCGCGGTCAGCGTCATTCAGGAGATTCGCGCGAAGCGTGATCTGGATCGGATCGCCCTCCTCACCGCGCCGAAGGCAAAAGCTCTGCGCGATGGCGGGATAGTCGAACTACCGCCCGAGCAACTGGTGCTCGGCGACGTGCTTCAGATTGGCGCAGGTGACCAGGTGGTCCTCGATGGACACCTGCTGAGCGGCCGGATCGAGGCGGATGAGTCATTGCTCACAGGCGAGTCGGAGCTGATTGCGAAGAAGCCCGGCGACTCCGTGTTCTCAGGGACCTTTTGCGTTACGGGCAGCGGCCTCTACGAAGCGACCAGCGTCGGCGAGGCCAGCCTCGCCAACCGCATCACCACCGGCGCGCGCACTTTTCGTCGAGTCTTGACGCCACTGCAGAAGCAGGTGAACCTCGTTGTACGCGTCCTGCTCGTGATCATGATCGCCGTTCAGATCCTGCTGGTGGGCCGCGCCCTGGTCCAGAACGTGGCGCTGCCTGATGCGGTGGCCAACGCCACCGTCTTGGCCGGCCTCGTCCCCAACGGCCTGTTCTTGTCGATAGCTATCGCCTACGCCCTCGGATCGGTGCGCCTAGTTCGCTTCGGCGCACTGGTCCAGCAGTCCAACGCCGTGGAGTCGCTCAGCAACGTAGACACCCTGATCCTCGACAAAACCGGCACCCTAACCGCCAACCGCTTGAAGGTGGCGGGCGTTTACGCCCCAGACGGGCGTGGTCAGGAGCGTCTCGTGGAGTGGCTCGCCACTCTGGCCGCGAGCGCGACGGCAAGCAACAAGACAGGGCAGGCCATCGCCGAGGCATTCCCCGGTACGGCTACGCCTCTCCTGGCGGAAGTCCCGTTCTCCTCGGGCCGCAAGTGGAGCGCGATCGCAACCCAGACCGGCATCGTCGCCCTGGGTGCTCCCGAGATGCTCCAGCCATATCTCGGCAACGCCTCGTCTGACGGCCTGACTGCTCGGGCCACCGGCTGGCAGGCCCAAGGTCTGCGGGTCTTACTCGTCGCGCACCACGCCGGGCCGGGCGGCCTCGAGGGCGAGGGTGAGAATGCCCGTCTGCCTGCCGGGATGGAGGTTCTGGGCCTTGTCGCTCTCAGCGATGAGCTGCGGCCGGAGGCGCGCGAAACGCTGGCAGCCTTCCGCGCCGCGGGGGTTGCGCCCAAGATCATCTCGGGCGACAACCCTGACACGGTGGTGGCCCTTGCCCGCCAGGCCGGCCTGCCGGTCGACACGCCCACCGCCTCAGGCGCGGACCTGCAGAATCTGGACGAGGCCGGCCTGGCAGACCTGGCGGAGAAGACTGTCGTGTTCGGGCGCATTTCGCCTCAGGACAAGGCACGCCTGGTGAAGGCTCTCAAGTCGAAGGGCCGGTACGTCGCGATGATCGGGGATGGCGTCAACGATGTGCTGGCGCTGAAAACCGCGGACCTTGCTGTCGCGATGCACGGCGGGAGCCAGGCGGCCCGCGGAGTGGCCGACATCGTGCTTCTGAACGACTCTTTTGCCGCGCTGGTCCCGGCGGTGATAGAGGGCCAGAGAATCCGCAACGGGATGCAGGGGATCCTGAAGCTCTACCTCACCCGTATAGGGACCGTCGCCGCCGTCATCCTGACCTCCCTCGTCATCGGGATCTTTCCAATCGACGTCCGCAACAGCTCCGCTGTCACGCTGTTTTCCGTGGGCATCCCCACGCTGGCACTGACGATCTGGGCGAAGCCCGGACCGGTCCGGCGTGGCGGGTTGGGCCGTGACCTCGCCGCCTTCACGCTGCCGGCCGCCATGTTGAGCACCACGATTGGACTCCTGCTCTTCTATGGGGTCGTATTCATGCAGGCAGGCCTGCCCAACCCCACTGCCGAGACTGGGTCGCAGCTGCTCGACGCGGTGGTGGCCGCGACCCCCGACGCCCAGACCGTCCTGACCATCTTCCTGGTCTTGTGCGGCCTGCTGCTAGTCGTCTTCATGGTCCCGCCCCGGACTGATCGGCGCCCCGCGATGCTGGTCGCGGTGCTCGCGGTCGTTTTCGGCGCCATCGTCCTCACGCCGGCGCGCGCCATATTCTCAATTGGCGAGATCGGCCTGGTCCCGCTGGGCTTGATCATCCTGGCGGTGCTGGTGTGGCTCGTGCTGCTGGTCGTGACGCAGCGCCGGCGATTGATCGAACGTTACCTCTCACTGCCGGAAATGCCTGGCTGAATCGATTCCATCCCTTTCGATCCAACGGGGCGTCGAAGCGCGCCGGCCAGGATCACCACAAGCAGGGCGCCCACGAGCGGGATGACCATGGCAAAACGTAAGCCCGCATGCTCGGCGGCAGTACCGATCAAGGCCGGCCCGAGAATCGACCCCGCGTAGCCCGCCGACGTGACCAGGGCGAGCGACGTGCCGCTCTGACCGAGGTTGGCAGCGGCGCTGAAGGCGAGGGGAACCAGCACCGCCGTCCCTACTCCCGCCAGGGCGAAACCCGTCAACGCTCCGGGTAGAGCGGGAAACGTGATGGCCACCGCGATCCCGAGCGCCGCGACGCCCGCGCCCAGCCTCGCCACCGCACCATGGCTCGTGTACGCGGTCAGCAGGTCCGCCCGGAAACGGACCAGAGTTGCCGCGGCCCAAAAACAGGCGAAGCCGGCTGCCGCGACCCCTTGATTCACATGACTCAGCTCCCGGAGGTAGAGCGCGCTCCAGTCAGAGGTGCCGCCCTCGACGAGGATGCCGCAGAGGGCGATCGCAGCGACGGACGCGACTGAACCCGTCAACCGCAAACGCCCGCCGGCCCGCGACGTTGCGTGGATCGCACCCGAGCGGGTGTCGGGCAGATCTCTCAGGAAAGCCGCGGAGCCGGCCGCTAGAAGGGCGCCCGCGGCGATGAAATGGATCGACGGCGCCATGCCTGAGTACGCCGCTGCCCCTGCCGTGACCGAGCCGACGATCGCGCCGAGGCTCCAAAAGCCGTGAAAGCCGTTGATCAGCGGTCGGTTCATGTTGCGTTCGAGCTCTGCGGCCTGTGCGTTCTCGAGCACATCGATGAACCCGGTGCAGGCCCCCAGGACGACAAGCGTGACGATGAGCATGGGCAAGCTCGTAGCCAACCCGGGTCCGACAAGCGCAATGCCGAGTGCCACCGTCCCGACCCGCACGAAGCGCCTGGCTCCGCGCGCGAGGATCACCCGAGACAGAGCAGCGCCGCCAACCGCCCCAACCGCAAAGACCAGCAGACCGAAACCAAGCTGCCCGTCCGTGAGGTGCAGCTGATCTTTGATTGCAGGCAGGCGTGGCACCCAGGTTCCGCTCGCGGCACCTAGAGCCAGGAATGCGATTGAAACGGCGAGGCGCTGGCGGCCCACTAAACCGATTGATCAGCCTGTGACGGCCCGGTCCCCGATCTCGAGGGCCGAATCAAGAATTTCGAACCCTTCGTCCAGCTGTGCCTCGGTGATGCAAAGAGGCGGGTTGGTCATTATCGTGTTCCAGCGGATGAACGTGAACAGGCCGGCGTCGAGCAACGCCTGGTTGATCGCCTTCATCTCGGGCGACGTGCCGTTGAACGGCGCGAGCGGCTCCATCGTGCGCTGATCGCGCACGAGCTCGAGGGCGCCGAACAGTCCTAGCGAACGCGTCGCGCCCACGCACGGGTGCCGCTCCCGCAGCCTCTTGTGATGCCTCGCCAGCACCACGCCCATGCGCTGCGCGTTGCCCACCATGTCGTCTTCCTCGTAGGCGTGGATGGCCCCGAGCGCCGCGGCGCAGCCGAGCGGATGGCCGGCATACGTGAGACCTCCATAGAAGACGTGGTCGTCGTAATAGGCGCCGACCTCGGCCCGCATGCCGACTCCGCCGAGCGGCACGTAGCTGCTCGTCAGTCCCTTCGCCATCGTGATCAGGTCCGGCACGACGCCCCAGTGGTCGACGGCGAACCACCGGCCGGTCCTGCCGAAGCCCGACATCACCTCGTCGCAGATCATCAAAATTCCGAACCTGTCGCACAGCTCGCGCACACCCTGGAGGTAGCCGTCCGGCGGGATGAGGATCCCGTTGGTGCCGGTGATCGGCTCGAGGATGAAGGCCGCGATAGTTTGCGGGCCTTCGAGCTGGATCGTCTCCTCCAGCTGGGCGAGAGCAACCTCCGCCGTGTCGGTGCCGCGCTGAACTCCGTGATAGGGGTCCAGCACGTGAACGATGCCGGTGGCAAACTCGTTGGGCCACCGGCGCGGATCGCCAGTGGCTTGCATCGCGGTCCCTGTCGAGCCGTGATAGGACCTGTAGCGGGCGAGGATCTTGGGCCGGCCCGTCACGGTGCGTGCGATCTTGATCGCGTTCTCGTTGGCGTCGGCGCCGCCCAGCGTGAACATGAATTTGTCGATGTCGCCGGGCAGGAGCTCCGCCAGCTTGGCGCCCAGGCGCGCCCGCGGCTCGTGGGCCATGAACGGTCCCGTGTAGGCAAGCTGCTCGGCCTGCTGCTTGATCGCGTCGATGATCCGCCGGTCGCCGTAGCCTGCGTTGACGCACATCAGCTGGCTGTTGAAGTCGATGAACCGCCGGCCGTCGACGGTGTTGAAGTAGACGCCCTTCCCGCCGGCGATGGCCAGGGGCTTGAGCGCGGCCTGGGCGGCCCAGTCGTAAAGGGTGTGGCGCACGCAGAGCGCCGAGATCTCCTCCGCGCTGAGCGCCTTCACAGTTTCGGTCGCCACGTCCAAAATCGTAGCTCGGGACTGGCATGACTAGGCAGATGCAGGAGTCGGCGGGCGACCGCCCGCTCGATTCGGTCGGTTTGGATTAAAACCTACGTATGAATCGCGCAGATTCGGTCGGTTTGGATCAAAACCGACCTAATCCCGCTATTTCGCCACGGCGAAAATCGTAGCTCCGCCCTAGCATGACAAGACAGATGCAGGAATCGCGGGCGACCGCCTTTCGGCAGCAGCTCGAGTCGCTGTACTCGATCTCGATCGAGATCGCGCGGCTGCATGAGCTGCAGCAGGTGCTGGACCGCGCCCTGACCTTCTGCCTCGACCTCACCCAATCGGCTTTCGGCTTTATCGGCCTGCTCAACGGCAATGAGCAGATGGACGTGGCGGCGATCAAAGGATTCGAGCCCTCCGATCCGAATTTTTACGAAAACTTCCGGCTGATCCCGGTGCGGCCAAGCGTCTTTGGAGTGGTGATCACCAACCAGCATTCGAAGCTCTCGAACGACGTCTTGCACGACCCGGACCGGGTCGGCCAGCCTCGCGGCCACCCTCCGGTCCGCACCTTCTTGGGCGTGCCGCTTCAGGTCGGAGAGCGCGTGATCGGCATGATCGGCGTGGCGAACAAGCTCAGCGGCTACACCCCCGACGAGGAGCGCCTGCTCTTCACCTTCGCCAACCAGGTCGGCGTCGCGATCGAAAACGCACGCTTGTACGAGGACCAGCGCCGAATGATCGATGAGCTGGAGCAGCTGCATCGCGATATCAGCCAGGCGGATCGCGAGCAGGTGCTTCGGCAGGAGCGTGAGCGGATCGCCGCCGAGCTGCACGACAGGATCGAGCAGGGCATTTTCACTCTCGGTCTCAAGGTCAACGCGATCCTGGCGCGAGAGCCTGTGACGGATCCGATCGCCAGTGACCTGGGCGAGGTCCGGCAGCTTGCGATTCACACCTCGGAGGCGGTGCGAGAGGCGATCTTCGCCCTGTCCCTGCCCCGATCCGAAGCCGGCGGCCTGTCCTCACAGCTCCGGCGCCTGGTCCGTGAAACGGGTGAATCCAAGGCGGTCGAGGCGGACCTGGTCGTCAGCGGCAAACCGGTGGGCCTGAGCACGGAGTCGGCGCACACCCTCTTCGTCCTGGCTCGCGAAGCCCTCGCGAACGTGGCGCGGCACGCCAAGGCCAAGCGCGTCCTCGTGAGCCTGCGCTATTCCGACGAGCATGTCGACCTCGTCATTCAGGACGATGGCGTCGGGGCTTCGGAGCAGATGCTCAAGAACTACCAGGACAGCAGCACCCACTTCGGGCTGAAGCGCAGCCGGCGTCAGGTCGAAGCGCTGGGGGGCACGTTCGAGGTGCTCAATGGAGAGGAGAGCGGATTGGCGATCCGGGCCAGGGTGCCGGCGCAAGCGTGATCAAGGTCCTCATCGTTGACGACCACGAGATGGTCCGGGAGGGCCTCATGGCGATGCTCCAGCACGAGCCCGACTTCGAGGTGGTCGGCCAGACCGGTGCCGGCGCGGCGGTGGTCGCGCTCGTCGACAAGACTCACCCGGATGTCGTTCTCCTGGATGCGCGCCTGCCCGACATCAGCGGTGTCGAGGTGTGCCGCCTGTTGAGCTCGTCGCATCCCGCCGTGGCGGTGGTGATCCTGACCACCTACACCGACGCCGAGCTGGTCCAGGAGTGCCTCCAGGCCGGGGCTCGCGGGTATGTCGTCAAGAACGTCGAGAGTTTCAGCTTGAAGGAGAGCATCCGGGCTGTCCATCGGGGCGAATCGGTGCTGGCGCCTCAGGTCGCGGGCCAGATCATCGAACGGGTGCGAAGTACGAAGCATGCGGAGTCAGGGCGGGCTTCCCTGAATGCGTCCCAGGTCGCGATTCTCCGCCTGATCAGCCGCGGCCATTCCAACCGAGAGATAGCGGCTGAGGTGCACCTGAGCGAGAACACGGTGAAGACCCACGTCCAGGAGATCTTTCGCAAGCTCGGCGTGCGCAATCGGGTGGAGGCTGCGATCCTGGCCGGGAAGTCGGGCTGGATCTAGCGCACTAACAACCACGGCTGAATCACCCGAACGGGTGAGGAGATTCGCTCCGCCGGGTGATGACCCGCGCCCGGGGCTCTGGTTGGGTTAGCAAACGGAGGTGAGCTTGTATGTTTCCAGCCGCTTTTGACTACCGTTCTCCCGCCTCACTAGACGAAGCGTTAGGGCTCCTGGCCCAGCGCGGCGATGACATCAAGGTGATGGCCGGCGGGCAGAGCCTGATCCCTCTTCTGAAGCTGCGCTTTGCCCAGCCGCAGCTGGTGCTCGACATCGGCCGCTTGCCTGGGATGAACGAGATCAAGCGCGAAGACGGCCACATCCGGATCGGCGCGCTGGTCCGCCACGTCGACATCGAGCGCAGCGCCGAGCTGGCCAGGCACCTCCCGCTCATGGTCGAGGCCGTCCACTGGATCGCCGACCCACTAGTGAGAAACCGCGGAACCGTGGTCGGGTCGGTCTGCCACGCGGACCCCGCCGGCGACTGGGGCTCGATCATGCTGGCGCTCAACGCGGAAGTGGTCGCCCAGTCCAAGTCGGGCGAGCGCCGGATCCCTGTCGACGGATTCTTCCAGGGCCCATTCACCACCACCCTCCGGCCGGACGAGGTGGCGACAGCCATCCGGATCCCGCTACCGACGGGAGCGTCCGGTGGGTCTTATCACAAGCTCGAGCGCAAGGTGGGCGACTTCGCCACCGTCGCGGTTTGCATCCAGGTCGAATTCGACGGCCGCAAGGTCAAGAGGGCCGGCATCGGCCTGACCTCTGTTGGCGCGACGAACCTCAAGGCCAAGAAGGCTGAGGCTGCTCTGGCCGGCCGTGAGCTGAGCGACGACGTGATCAAAGAGGCGGCGCGGCTCGCGGCAGAGGCCGCGGAGCCGAAGGACGACATCCGCGGAACCGCCGCATATAAGAAGGACGTAGTTCGGGTCTTCGTCCAGCGCGGCCTCAAGACAGCCCTCGGTCGAGCCCAGGAGGTGAAGGCGTGAAGGTGACGATGCGCGTCAACGGAGCAGAAAAGAGCGGCGACGTCGAGCCGCGAGTCCTGCTCGTCGACTTCCTCCGCACCAATCTCCTGCTCACCGGCACGCACATCGGGTGCGATACGACCAGCTGCGGCGCTTGCACCGTGCTGCTCGATGGAGAGCCGGTGAAGTCCTGCACCCTGCTGGCCGTCCAGGTCGACGGCCGCGAGATCAAGACCGTCGAGGGCATCGCACAGGGAAACAACCTGGCACCGATCCAGATCGGCTTCCACGAAGAGCACGGCCTGCAGTGCGGATTCTGCACGCCGGGCATGATGCTGGTCGGTGAAGCGCTGCTCAAGCGAAACCCGAATCCCAGTGACGACGACATCCGGTGGGCGATCAGCGGCAACATCTGCCGCTGTACTGGCTACATGAACATCGTCAAGGCGGTCAAGCACGCGGCCCAGCTGCAGGCCGAAACAGCGAAAGCGCCCGCCAAGCAGGCGGCGATGGCCGGAGGCGGGGAATGAGCTCCACCATGCACATGCACGGCGGCATCGGCGAGTCGATCAAGCGCAAGGAGGACGCACGCTTCTTGCGCGGCAAGGGCAACTACCTCGACGACTTCGTGCTGCCGAACATGCTGCACATGGCGATCCTGCGCAGCCCGCACGCTCACGCGCGCATCAAGTCGATCGACACGAAGGCCGCGTCGGCCAAGCCCGGCGTGATCGCGGTCGTGACCGGAGACCTGATGGCACAGCACAAGCTCGCCTGGATGCCGACGCTCAGCGGCGACACGCAGGCGGTGCTCGCCACCGACAAGGTCCGCTTCCAGGGGCAGGAGGTCGCGGCGGTGATCGCCGAGACCCTGTACCAGGCGGAGGACGCGCGGGACGCGATCGAGATCGAGTACGACATCCTGCCGGTGGTGACGAGCCCAGAAGGCGCCAAGGCTGCGGGCGCCCCGCTCATCCGCGACGAGAAGGAAGGCCAGAAGGACAACCACATCTACCGTTGGGAGTCGGGCGACAAGACCGGCACGCAGGCGGCCTTCGCCAGGGCGGACAAGGTGATCCGGCTGCACACCTTCTATCCGCGCTGCCATCCCTCACCTCTCGAAACCTGCGGATGCATCGCCGACGTCAGCGGCGTGACCGGCAAGGCCACCATCTACATGACGAGCCAGGCGCCGCACGCGATCCGGACCGTTTTCGCTCTCGTCACGGGCCTGCCCGAGCAGCAGATCCGCATCATCTCGCCCGACATTGGGGGCGGTTTCGGCAACAAGGTGCCTGTCTACCCGGGCTACGTTGTCGCGACCGCCGCCAGCCTTTTGATCGGCAGGCCGGTGAAGTGGGTCGAGGACCGCACCGAGAACCTCATCTCGACCGGCTTCGCCCGCGACTACCACATGACCGGTGACCTGGCAGTGGACAAGAACGGCAAGATGCTCGCTCTCCGTGTGCACCTGGATAGCGACAACGGCGCCTTCTTCGCCGACGCGCAGCCGACCAAGTTCAAGGCCGGCCTGTTCTCGATAGTCACCGGCTCGTACGACATCCCGACCGCCCACGTCACCGCGGACGGGTACTACACGAACAAGGCGCCAGGCGGCGTCGCCTATCGCTGCTCGTTCCGCGTCACCGAGGCGAGCTACCTCATCGAACGCCTCGTCACCAACGCGGCCCTCGAGCTCGGCATCGACCAGGCGGAGTTCCGGAAGAGGAACTTCATCCAGCCCGAGCAGTTCCCGTACTCGTCGGCGACAGGCTGGGTGTACGACAGTGGTGACTACCCGAAGGCGATGGACGTGGCCCTGAAGCAGCTCGGCTATGAGGAGCTGAAGAAGGACGTCGAGGCTCGCCGGAAGAAGGGCGACATCACGGGCATCGGCCTGGCCAGCTTCACCGAGGTCGTGGGTGCCGGCCACGGGGCGGAGTTCGACATCCTCGGTTTGAGGATGTTCGACAGCGCCGAGCTGCGCGTGCACCCGACTGGCAAGGCGCTCTTGAGGCTGGGCGTGAAGTCGCAGGGCCAGGGACACGAGACGACTTTTGCGCAAATCGTGGCCGAGGAGCTGGGTATCCCGGCGCAGGACATACTCGTCGAAGAGGGCGACACGGACACCGCTCCTTACGGCCTCGGTACATACGCGTCACGCAGCACGCCGGTGGCGGGCGCCGCGACGGCGATGGTCAGCCGCCAGCTCCGCGACAAAGCACGCAAGCTCGCCGCCCACCTGCTGGAGGCGGACGAAGAGGACCTGGTGTGGGAGCGCGGAAAGTTCTACGTCAAGGGCTCACCCGAGAAGTCGAAGACCATCCAGGAGGCGGCGTTCGCCGCGTACACGAACCTTCCGGAGGGCATGCAGCCCGGACTCGAAGGTGTGCACTACTACGATCCACCGAACATGACCTACCCGTTCGGCACCTATGCGGTGGTCGTCGACGTCGACAAGGGAACCGGACAGGTCAAGGTGAAGAGGATGGTCGCGGTGGACGACTGCGGCGTCCGCATCAACCCGATGATCGTCGAGGGCCAGATCCAGGGCGGCCTCACCGAAGGTTTCGGCATCGCGTTCATGGAGCTCATCACCTTCGACAGCGAAGGCAACTGCATCGGCTCCAACTTCATGGACTACCTGCTGCCGACCGCGTGGGAAACGCCCAAGTTCGAGATCGGCCAGACGGTCACTCCTTCGCCGCATCACCCGCTTGGCGCCAAGGGCGTTGGCGAGTCCGCCACCGTCGGTTCTCCGGCGGCCTTCGTCAACGCTGTGATCGATGCCCTGTCGCCCTACGGCATCACGAACATCGACATGCCGGTGACCTCGGACAAGGTTTGGGCGGCATTGAGGTCGAAAGGGGTGACGGAATAACAGACGAGATAGTCGACCTGCTTTCCGAATACGCGGCGGCAGGCACGCCTTACGTGCTGGCGACTGTTGTGCGCACTGAGCCGCCGACCTCGGCGCGCCCGGGTGACAAGGCGGTGATCACCGCCGACGGACGCTTGCGTGGTTGGATCGGCGGCAGCTGCTCGGAGCCGATAGTCCGCCGGGAGGCGCTGCGCGCGCTCGAGGAGGGCGAGCCTCAGATGGTGCGGATAGTCCCGGCGCCCGAGGTCAAGCAAACGAGAAAGCGCGGCGAGCTGACGGTGGCAACGACATGCCCGAGCGGCGGCGCGCTGGACATCTTCATCGAACCGCGCCTGCCGCGGCCGCTGCTTCTAGTGTTCGGCGACAGCCCGGCGGCACACACGCTGGTCGCGATGGGCTCGCTGGCCGGCTTCCGTACGTGCTCGGTTCACCCGGGACCCCGGGCGGAGGACCTGGGCGCCGACATCATCCTCAGCAGCCTGGATCTTCCCGATTCGATACTCCGACCAGACACGTGGGCGGTCGTGGCGACCATGGGTCATTACGACGAGGACGCCCTCGAAGCCGTCCTGGCACACCCCAACGTCGAGGTGGCGTTGGTCGCCAGCACGCGCCGGGCGGCCGCGGTGCGTGATGCGCTGAGCATCCGCGGCCTCGACGAGATCACGCTCGCCAGGATCCGCACTGCAACCGGCATGGTGCGCGGTGTCAACCAGGAGGAGATCGCGCTTCTCACGCTGGCCGAGCTCGTGACAGCTCGCAGGAAACGTAGACCTGCCGTCACGCCCGTCGAGGCGCCGGCGGTCATCTTTGCGACGGATCCTGTTTGTGGCATGACGGTGGACACGATGACGTCGAAGCACAAAGCGCTGTACCGCGACCAGGCGTACTGGTTCTGCTGTTCGGGATGCCAGTCCAATTTCGAGAAGGAACCCGAGCGCTACCTCCGACCCATCTCGGCCTAATCGCTTGACCAGCGCGGGGCTGATCCTCGCCGCCGGCTCCTCGCGCCGGATGGGAAGCCCCAAGCAGCTGCTTCTCCTCGAGGGCAGGCCGCTGCTCCAGGTGGTGGTGGAGAAGGCTTGTGCCTCGAAGCTCGACAACGTGGTCGTCGTCCTCGGTGCCGCGGCAGACGAGATCCGCCCTCGCGTGGACTTCGGCCGCGCCGGCATTCTCTTCAATCCCGACCACGCCACCGGGATGGCTTCGTCGCTCAAGGCTGGGCTGGTCTATCTGTCCACAGGTGTCGACCGGGTGGTCGTGATGCTTGGCGACCAGCCCGGCGTCGACGCGCCCCTGCTCGACAAGCTGCTCGAGTTGCAGGAGACCTCTGGGCTGCCGGCGGCGGCGCTCAGCTTCAACGGACTTCTCCACCCGCCAGTCGTGCTCGAGCGCGAGCTGTGGGGTGACCTCATGTCGCTGGAAGGTGACGTGGGGTGCCGCGCCGTGATCAGGGCCCGCCCGGAGCTGGTCGCGAGGGTGCCTGTCGAGGGGGAGCTGAAGCACCCGGTGGATCTGGATACGCCCGAGGACTACGCGCGAATCATCGCCGGCGTCTGAGCATGTGATAGCTTCGCACGAAGCCCAGCGGGCTGGGCCGGTTTGATTCAGGCGTGAAAGGTAGGGAGGGGCACCGCCATGACCGCGCAGGCCAGCAACTCGGACGTCGAAACACTCCACCGGCTCGGCTATGCGCAAGAGCTGCGCCGCAAGATGTCGACGTTCTCGAACTTCGCGGTCTCGTTCACCATCATCTCGATCCTCTCCGGCTGTCTGACGCTCTATGGCTACGGCATGAACACCGGAGGCCCGGTGGTCATGACCCTTGGCTGGCCCTTCGTCGGGATCATGGTCTTGCTCGTGGGCCTCGCCATGGCCGAGGTTTGCTCGAGCTATCCCACTGCCGGCGGACTGTACTACTGGGCGGCGAAGCTCGGGGGCAAGAATTCAGCCGGCTGGTCCTGGTTCACGGGCTGGTTCAACCTCTTGGGCCAGGTCGCGGTGACCGCCGGCATCGACTTCGGACTTGCTCTGTTCGCGGATGCCTTTCTGAGCTCCGCCTTCGGGTATCCGTCGACGCCGCCATGGATCGTCCTCATCTACGCGGTGGTTCTTTTCCTGCACGGATTGCTGAACACGTTTGGCGTTTCACTCGTCGCGCTGCTCAACGACGTCTCGGTCTGGTGGCACCTGGCGGGGGTGGTGGTCATCGTCGGCGTCCTTGCCCTCGTGCCGGCTCACCACCAGTCGCTCGGTTGGGTCTTCACCCACTTCGAGAACAACACCGGGTTCAGCTTTGCGGGCGCGTCCATCTACGTCTTCCTCATCGGACTTCTGCTGGCGCAGTACACGTTCACCGGCTACGACGCGTCGGCGCACATGACCGAGGAGACCCACAACGCGGCGGTGGCAGGCCCGAGGGGAATCGTGTGGTCGATCATCATCTCGCTGGTCGCGGGCTGGGTGCTGCTGATCGGCGTCACCGCCGCGATCCAGGATTACGCCGCCGAGGCGGGCGCAGTCACTCCCGCCGCCCAGGTGTTCATCGACGCGGTCGGCAAGAACACCGGACTGTTTCTGCTGCTCATCGCCATCGGCGCGCAGTTCTTCTGCGGCATGTCATCCGTCACCGCCAACTCGCGCATGATCTACGCCTTCTCCCGGGACGGCGCTGTCCCCGGCTCCAAGTTCTGGCACCGCATCAACCCGCGCACGCGGACCCCGACCAACTCCATCTGGTTCGCGGCGATTGGCGCCTTCATTCTGGGTCTGCCTTACCTCTGGAATCCTGCCGCTTACTTTGCGGTCACGTCGATCGCGACCATCGGCCTCTACATCGCGTATGGCATTCCCATCTTGCTGAGGCTCATTGCCGGCAAATCGTTCCAGGCCGGGCCGTGGCAGCTTGGACAGTGGAGCCGGCCGGTTGGAATCATCGCGGTGATCTGGATCGGATTCATCGCCATCCTGTTCGTGCTGCCTCAGGCATATCCGATAACTCTCACCAACTTCAACTACGCCATCGTCGCCGTCGGGGTAGTGTTGCTCTACTCGGGTGGCTATTGGTTCCTATCCGCAAGGAACTGGTTCAAGGGACCGAAGGTTCAAGGGACACCGGATGAGCTTGCCAAGATCGAAGCCGAACTCGTCGCCGTCGGGTAGCCGCATCGCGGCGGATGGGGACCGTCCGAAGGTGGGGATTACCGTTCACCCGCGGAGGGGCCTCGAATATTTCGTGCCGTACCGCCAAGCGGTGATCGCCGCGGGCGCCGAGCCCGTAGACCTGGTGCCGGGAACGAAGGTCCTCCCGGCGGTTGACGGGCTGCTTCTGCCCGGCGGCTGGGACGTGGATCCTTCCTTCTATGGCGAGCAGCGGGATGACAAGGTCCAGGAAACCGACAGCGAGCTCGATGAGACGGAGCTCTCGATGTTCCGGCAGGCGCGTGAGCGCGAGATCCCCGTGCTCGGCATCTGCCGCGGCCAGCAGGTCATCAACGTGGCCATGGGCGGCACGCTGGTGCAGCACCTCGAGGGTCACGAGGTGCGCCAGCTGGGGCGAAAGCACCTGGCGCACTCGATCGAGGTCGACCCGTCGTCTGAGCTGGGTCGGGCGGCCGGCGAGGACAAGGTGCGCGTCAACAGCCTCCACCACCAGGCGATCAAGCGGCTGGGTGAGGGATTGCACCAGAGCGCGCGAGGCGAGGACGGCACGGTCGAGGGCGTGGAGTCCGATGACGGCCTGATCGTGGCAGTGCAGTGCCACCCCGAAGAGCTCACCGCGGACGTGCCGTGGGCACGCCACCTCTTCGAGCGCTTCGTGGCCCGGGCGCGCGGCCGCCGTCAGACTCTGTAAAACGTGCTGACCAAAGAGTCGCTCGCGCACAAGGTCGCGGGCGGAGAGATCGACACTGTAGTCGTCGCCTTTGCCGACATGCAGGGGCGCCTCATGGGCAAGCGCGTCGACGCTGAGTACTTCGTCGAGACGTCCTACAACGGCGAGTCGACCGAGGGCTGCAACTACCTCCTGGCTGTCGATATGGAGATGGACCCCGTGGCCGGCTACGAGATGGCCAGCTGGGAGCAGGGGTACGGGGATTTCAACCTCGTGCCGGACTTCGGCACCCTGCGCGCCGTGCCCTGGCTCGAGGCGACCGCGATGGTGCTCTGCGACGTGGCGTGGCATGACGGCAAGCCGGTCCGCCCGTCGCCGCGGCAGGTCCTGCGCGCGCAGATCGAGCGAGCGCGCAAGCTCGGGTTTGAGCCCATGTTCGGCTCAGAGCTCGAGTTCTACCTGCTCAAGGAGACCTACGCCGAAGCGCACGCCAAGCACTACATCGACCTGACTCCGTCGGTGCCGTACAACCTCGACTATCACGTTCTTGCCACGAGCTACGACGAACCATTCATCCGCACCGTGCGCAAGGGAATGAAGGCCGCCGGCATCAAGATCGAGAGCTCGAAGGGTGAGGCGTGGCCGGGACAGCAGGAGATCAACTTCCGGTTCTCGGATGCGCTGACCATGGCGGACAACCACGTGATCTACAAGAACGGCATCAAGGAGATCGCGCATCAGCACGGCTGTTCTGTGACGTTCATGGCCAAGCCGGACCACCGGTGGATCGGCAGCTCGTGCCACGTCCACTCGAGCCTCTGGAAGGATTCGCGCAACGCCTTTGACGGCGAGTCGGCGACTTTCAAGCAGTACCTGGCAGGCCACATCGCGCATGCGTCGGAGCTCGCGATCTTTCTGGCACCGACCATCAACTCGTACAAGCGGTACGCGGCCGGCACGTGGGCGCCGACCACGCTGGCCTGGGGCCACGACAACCGGACTTGCGGCTTTCGCATAGTCGGCCACGGCCAGCACCTGCGCACCGAGTCGCGCATACCCGGCGCCGACGTCAACCCTTACCTCGCGTTCGCGGCGCTTTTGGCGGCTGGTCTGCAGGGGATCGAGAAGAAGCTCGAGCTGCCGGCCGAGTTCAAAGGCAACGCCTATGAATCGGACGTGCAGCGATTCCCTCACTCGATGCGCGAAGCGATCGGCGAGCTGGAGCGCGGCAAGATGGCTCGGGCGGCGTTCGGTGATGACGTGGTCGAGCACTACTTGAATTACGCGCGCGCCGAGCAGGCGCTGTTCGACAAGGTGGTCACTGACTACGAGCGGGCGAGGCTGTTCGAGCGGGGATGACTGTCAACTTGCGAACTCTTGAAGTCACCAACCCCGCGACCGAAAAGCTGATCGCTTCAGTCGATCGTTCGGGCAGCGAGGAGACCGATCGCGCGGTGGCCAAAGCGAAGGCGGCTTACCCGGCGTGGCGCGCCGTCAAGCCCGCGGACCGCGCACGGCTGCTGCGCCGGATCGCGATGAAGGTCGAGGAGCACGGCGAAGAGCTGGCGCGCCTGGAAACCGCCAACGCCGGCAAGCCGATCGGCGACTCCCGGTGGGAGATCGGCATGGTGGGCGATGTCTTTCACTTCTACTCCGGGGCGGTCGAGAAGCATTACGGAGAGACGATCCCCGTGGCGGGCGGCGTGGACATGACCTTCCGCGAGCCGCTCGGCGTCGTGGGCCTGATCGTGCCGTGGAACTTCCCGCTCATGCTCGCCAGCTGGAAGCTCGGGCCTGCGCTCGCGTGCGGCAACACCGTGGTCCTCAAGCCCGCGGAGCTGACGCCCCTCACCGCGCTGCGCTTCGCCGAGCTCGCCCTCGAGGCGGGCCTGCCCGAGGGTGTGTTGAATGTGGTCGTCGGGCCGGGATCGGTAGTCGGGGAGCGGCTGATCGCGCACCCCGACGTGGCCAAGATCGGCTTCACCGGCTCGACCGAAGTGGGCAGCCGGGTCATGGAGGCCGCTGCCAGAACCGTCAAGCGGGTCACGCTGGAGCTGGGCGGCAAGTCGGCCAACGTGATCTTTGCGGACGCTGACCTCGAGAAGGCGGCGGCCGCGGCGCCATCGGCGGTGTTCGGCAACGCGGGCCAGGACTGCTGCGCCCGCTCGCGGATCTTCGTCGAGCGCTCCGTGTACGACCGCTTCGTCAAGCTGCTGGTCGAGGCGACCTCTCGATTCCGGGTGGGCAATCCCGAGGATGCGGCCACCGAGATGGGTCCGCTGATCTCGGCCGGCCATCGCGAGAAGGTGGCGTCGTTCGTCGAAGGCACGCCGCTCTACCGTGGCACCGTGCCTAAAGGTCCGGGGTTCTGGTTTCCGCCGACCCTGGTCGAGGCCTCGAACACTGACCGCGTGGCGCGCGAGGAGGTCTTCGGGCCGGTGGCCGCGGTCATTCCTTTCGCGGACGAAGAGGAGGCTGTGCGGCTGGCCAACGACACTCCTTTCGGTCTGTCGGGATCGGTGTGGACGCGCGACAGTGCCCGTTCTTTGCGCATGGCGCGCGCAATTGAAACCGGGGTGCTCTCGATCAACTCGAACAGCTCGGTGCGCGTGACGACGCCGTTTGGCGGCGTCAAGCAGTCCGGTTTCGGACGCGAGCTGGGTATGCACGCGATGGACGGTTACTCGGACGTGAAAAACGTCTTCATCAGCACGGAGGGCTAAGTGGGGAGACTGGACGGCAAGGTTGCGGTGATCACCGGTGCGGCCGGTGGGATCGGGCGCGAAGCGGCGCTGCTCTTCTCGTCAGAGGGCGCGCGGGTGTGCGTCGCCGACGTCGGGCGCGAGGCCGGCGAGAAGACGGCGGCCGAATGCAAGGAGGCCTTCTTCTTCCAGGCCGACGTCAGCGATCCCAAGAGCGTGCAGGCGATGTACGCGGAAACCGCGAAGCGCTATGGGCGGATCGATGTGCTCTACAACAACGCGGGCATCATGCCGCCGGACGACGACTCGATCCTCACGACCGAGCCCGACGCGTGGGACCGGGTGCAGGCGGTGAACGCGAAAGGCGTGTACCTGTGCTGCAAGTACGGCATCCCGCACCTGCTGGAAGCAGGCGGCGGTTCGGTGATCAACGTTGCGTCGTTCGTGGCGCTCGTCGGCGCGGCCACGTCGCAGATCGCGTACACCGCCTCGAAGGGCGCGGTGCTGTCGATGAGCCGTGAGCTGGCGGTGCAGTTCGCGCGCGAGGGTGTGCGTGTCAACGCGCTGTGCCCGGGCCCTGTCGAGACGCCGCTCTTGATGCGGCTGTTCGCCGAAACGCCGGGAGCGTACGAGCGCCGCCGCGTGCACCTGCCCATGGGGCGTCTGGCCAAGGCCCGCGAGATCGCGAACGCCGCGCTGTTTCTGGCGAGCGACGAGTCGAGCTATGTGAACGGCACGACGTTCCTCGTCGACGGCGGGCTGACCGCCGCGTACGTCACTCCGGAATAGTCGATAGTCACCACGCGTCGGGCGATCATTCGTGACGCGCTGGGCATCGCGATAGCCAGCGGCGCGTACGCGGTGTCGTTCGGGACGATCTCGACCGCGGCCGGGCTCTCGTTGCCGCAGACGTGCGCCCTGTCGTTGCTGATGTTCACGGGTGCTTCGCAGTTCGCTCTGGTGGGCGTGGTCGGCGCGGGCGGAAGCGTGTGGGCGGGGGCGGCGACGGCGGCCCTGCTCGGCTCGCGGAACGCGCTCTACGGCTTGAGGCTCTCATCAATCCTGGAGCGGAGCGGGTTGAGGCGGTTGTTTGCCGCGCATTTCGTCATCGACGAAACGACGGCAATGGCAATCGCGCGCGAGGATCCCGCCCAGAGCAGGTTCGCGTTCTGGGCGACGGGCATCGCGCTGTTCGTGTTCTGGAACCTGGGCACGCTTGCCGGGGCTCTAGCCACGCACTTCGTGCCCGACCCGAAAGTGTTCGGCCTGGATGCGGCGCCGCCCGCCGCGTTCCTGGCCCTGCTCGCCCCGCGGCTGCGCGCACGCGAGCCGATGGCGATCGCGCTGGCGGCCGGAGTCGTGGCGCTGGTGTGCCTGCCGTTCGTGCCGGCGGGCGTGCCGCTTCTGATCGTGGCGGTGCTGGTCGCGGTGTTCGGTGTGGTGAGGGCGCGGCGGTGATGTGGGCGGGCGTGCTGGTGGCGTGCGCAGCCTGCTACGCGCTGAAGCTGGCGGGGCTTTCGCTGCCGGCAGGCCTCCTGCAGGACGCTCGCGTGCAGCGGACGATTCCGCTGGTCCCAGTCGCGCTTCTCGCCGCGCTGGTCGCGACGAACACCTTCTCGACCGGCAACCACCTCGTGCTGGACGTGCGCGCCGCCGCGCTGGGAGTGGCGGTTGTCGCAGTGCTGCTGCGAGCGCCGTTCCTGGTCGTGGTCGCCAGCGCCGCCGCGACCGCTGCTCTATTGCGTCTGCTCTAGTCGAATTCGGTCGGTTTGGCGCAAAACCGACCTATCAGGCCCGCGAATTCCGTCGGTTTGGCGCAAAAGGGACGTTATGGTAACGGCGGGTTAGAGACCAAGCTTCAGGGTAAGGATCTTGAACGGCGTCAGCTCGAGCTCCAGCTCGCCGTTCTTCACTTCCACCTCGGTGCGTTCGCGCTCCAGCAGGTCGCAGATCCAGGCGCGTTGGGCGGGGAGCGTGGTCTTGATGCGGGCGCGGCAGGTTCCGCCCCAGGCTTCGTAGAGGCGGATCACAACAGCTTCTGAGTCTTCGGCTTTCTTGATCGCCTCCACGATCACCTGGCGGGTGTCGATCTCGACGAGCGATCGCGACGAGCCAGAGGGCAGGCTGCCAGGAGGGGTTAGCAGCGGAACGTTCAGATCCTCCGCGGCTTCGATGACGCCAGCCTCGCGGAAATCCCCAGGATGCGGCATCAGGGCGTAGGTGAACCGGTGGCTGCCGAGGTCGGCGGTCGGGTCCGGGTGGGTCGGCCCGCGCAAGAGCGAGAGGCGCATGACCGATCCCTGGATGTCGTAGCCGTGCTTGCAGTCGTTGAGCAGCGCGACGCCGTAGTTGTACTCACCCAGATCCGCCCAGCGCTGCGCGCAGACCTCGAACATCGCCCTTGCGTGGCTCGTGTCCTGATGCGTCGGGCGCCGGACATGCCCGAACTGGATCTCGTACGTTGCCTCACGTGACTTGACGGTCACCGGGAAAGCGACCTTGAGCATCTTGTGGCGCTCCTGCCACGAGACGAATGTCTCGAAACGCAGCACTCGCGAGCCGGTATCAAGGCTCATGGTCTGGAAGAGCATCGAATCGCCGAACCTGCGTCCGAACCCGAGCTGTCCGCGGAGTCCGCCACGCCGATGGACCTGTTCGATCGCAGTCACTTCCGTGAATGAGTCGCGGTACTCGGCGTCGAGGTCCCAGGCATCCCACTTCCGTGGGTTGTCGTCGTGCAGCTGAAGCAAATTCCCAGGACCGCTCAGCACCTCGCGGCCGACGGACTTGTCCCAGATCGAGGTCAGCACCGCGCGGTCGTCCCATTCGACGCGGAGCAGCTCGTTCTCCATGCTGTGGTCGGTGACCGAGACCTCGGGTTCGCTTGGGTGCGCGATGAGAGCCGCCCACCCACAAGGCGGAGCCTCGACGCGCTCGAATTCGAAGCCGAACATGACTACTTCATTGCGCGGGTGAGAGGTCGGGTTGAAGGCCACCAGCTGTTTGCCTGAGCCGGCGATTGCCGACATCGCCGCCAGACCGATGTCGGACGCCTGCTTGGTCACGAGCTCGAGGTCCCGCTCCGCCTCCTCGTACACCCAGTCGATGCTCGAGCCGGGAAGGATGTCGTGAAACTGGTTGAGCAGCTGCGTCTTCCAGAGAGCCTCCAGCTCGGCGGACGGATAGTCACCCCCGGCGGCAACGGACCAGATCTCCGCGTGGCGCAGCGCGTTCTGTGCGAGGCGGTTCCACCGCTTGGTGCGCGACTGGCTCGTATACGTGCCGCGGTGCAGCTCGAAGTACAGCTCGCCCACCGAAGTTGTGAGGTCTTTCGCCTCGTCGCGCGCGTGCTCGAAGAACTCACGCGCCGTACCCAGCTCCACGCGCGGCGCGTCTTCGACGTTCCGCAGGCGGCGGGCGGCCTCGATCATGGCCGGCTCCGGTCCGCCTCCTCCATCGCCCCATCCATATAGATAGAGGGAGCGGTCGACTCGCTCGCGATCTTTGTAGTTCGCTGCGCTCCATACGACCTGACTGGCGCTGAAGTCGCCGTTGTAAGTGTCGGCGGGCGGGAAGTGGGTGAAGATGCGGGTCCCGTCGATCCCCTCCCATACAAAGGTGTGGTGCCGCGGCGGGTTGGTGTCGTTCCAAGAGAGCTTCTGGGTGAGGAAGTAGTCGCATCCAGCCTCTCCCATGAGCTGCGGCAGCGAGCCGGGGTAGCCGAAGACGTCGGGCAGCCAGAGCTCCTTTGTTTCGTAACCGAACTCCTGCATGAAAAACCGCTTGCCGTGCAGGAGCTGTCGCGCCAGCGCCTCGCCTGACGGCAGGTTGCAGTCCGCCTCAACCCACATGGCGCCGACCGGCTCCCACTGCCCCGCGGCGATCTTCTCTTTGATTCGACTGTAGATGTCGGGGTAGTGCTCCTTCATCCACGCGTACTGCGCCGGCTGCGAGCAGGCGAAGCGGTAGTCGCGGTACTCGTCCATCAGCGCGAGCGCAGTCGAGAAGGTGCGGGCGCACTTGCGACGCGCCTCGCGCAGGGGCCACAGCCAGGCGGTGTCGACGTGGGCGTGGCCCACCGCAGTGATGACATGGGTGGATTCGCTTGGCTTCGCCAGGACCTCTTTCAGATTCCCGGATTCGAGGGCTGCCATGAGCGCCGGTGAATGCGTTGCTTCGGCCAGCTCGAGCACCACCTTGTAGTCGAGCGCATGCGTCCGGGCGTTGTCGTCCTGGATTGCAAGGTCGGCCTGCCTGAGGACGAAGGCCGGAACGTCCGATTGGCGAAGGGCGATCATCGACTCCGCGGGCTGGGCGCCCGACTCTGTGGCTTTGGGGTTGGCGGCAGCCTCCAGGTAGAAGTCCACCACCGGTCCGTCGATAGTCAACCAACGGTGGTTGGGATCGACTCCGCGCCACGGTTTGCCGTTTTTCCAGGCCAGGGCCTCGCACGTGAAGCCGGTCGGCCCGTCGAAGCCGAGGTCGAACAGGGCTACGACGTGCCGGCCTGTCCACTCTTCTGGCACCCGGCCCTGGACGTGGAACCAGGTAGTGCTCCAGGGCGGGCCCCACGGTTCACCGACCCCGAACGGCCGGTACGCGCCCCGGATCGCTTGCTCGTACGGAACCGGCTCGTCGCGAACTGTGAAGGCTGAGATCTCGAGTGGGATGCGCGTGGGGTGGATGGCGGGCAGGAGCTCGCGCTCCAGGTGGTAGCGAAAGGTTTGTAGCTTTACCTGCACCATGGGGCGAGCTTAAGCCCCTCACCCTAGCCGTCTTGTTAAGAAGTGCGCCCTGCGCGCGCCCGGCGCCGAAGGGGAGAGGGAGAATAGCCGGATGGTGCGAATCGAAGCCGTGACCGAGGCGACGCCCGAGGTGCATGCTGCGCTCGCGCACCTGCTGCCGCAGCTCAATGCTCAGCTGCCGGTTCCAACTATGGAAAGGGTGCGAGCACTGGTGGCCGACCCGGCCGTGACGCTGCTCCTGGCCATAGACAGAAAGGACGTCGTCGGCACGACCACGGTGATCGTTTACACCACGCCCTTCTGGATCAAGGCGCGCCTCGACGAAGTCGTGGTCGACGCGGCTGCGCGCGGCAAGGGTGTCGGAGAGGCTCTGGTCAAGGCGGCCCTCGACGTCGCCCGCGAAAACGGCGCGCAGATAGTGGAGCTGCAGTCAGGCGTTCAGCGTGAGGCGGCGAACCGCCTGTATCCGCGCATGGGATTCCAGCGGCGAGAGACCAACGTTTACCGGATCGTGCTCTAGGTAGTCAGCTCTTTCAGGCGCGTCACCATGCGGGCGAGCGTTTCGAACGCCGCCTTCACCGGCTCGGTCGACATCATGTCGACCCCGGCCAACCTCAAGCCCTCGAGCGGGTACATCGAGCCCGCGCTCTTCAAGAACGCGAGGTAGGTCGCCACCGACTTCGGGTTTCCGCTCGCGACCCCCTCGACAAGGTGGTCCGCTGCGGCGATCCCGGTCGCGTACTGATACACGTAGAAGTTGCTGTAGAGATGTGTGTGGAACTGAGCCCACGTCGAGCCGACCCGATCGCGGTCGCGCCCAGTCACCTCGACCTCGGTGCCGTAGACCTCCATCATCAGGTCGGCCATCAGGTTGTTGAGGTAGTCCGCGGTGATCGCGCCACCTCGCTCGACGTGCTCGTGCATCGCGAGCTCGAGCCTCGCCAGCGACGGCATGATGAAGAAGTAGCGATAGAAGTTCGACATCGCCTCTTCGATGACCGCTAGCAGGATCGCCGGATCGGTCTGCGTCGCGAGCAGGTGGCGGCGGACGAGCGCCTGGTGCATGTTCGACGCGACCTCGGCCTGGAACAGCCCGTAGTTCGAGTAGATGAACGGCTGAGTCCGGCGCGCGTAGTACGAATGCATCGAGTGACCTAGCTCGTGAGCGAGCGTGCTCATGGAGTAGATGTCGTCGTTGTAGCTCATGAAGATGAAGGGGGAGGTGTCGGGCACGCCGGTCGAGAACGCCCCCATCCGCTTGCCCTTGTTGGGATAGATGTCGACCCAGCGATCCTTCAACGCTCCCTGGCGCAGGACCTCGACGTACTCCTCGCCTAGGGGCTTGACCCCCTCCGCGATCCACTCCACGGACTGCTCATAAGGGACATTGAGGGTCGAGAGGCTGAGCTCCGCGCGCGTGTCGTACGGCTTGAGCACGTCGAGCCCCAGAGCTTTGCGCTTGATCCGCCAGTACCGATGCCAAGTGCCCACGTTGTCGCGGAACGCCTGGATGATGTTGTTGTAGACCTCAGGTGGGATGTGATTGGGTTCCAGCGATGCAGCGAGGGACGAAGAAAAGCCCCTGGCGCGAGCGTAGAAGATGTCGCGCTTCACGCCCCCGGCAATGCTTCCCGCCATCGAGTTCTTCATCGCGAGGTGCGCGTCGGCGTAGTTCTCGAAGGCGCTTCGCCTGAGCTCACGGTCGCCGGTTGTGAGCAGAGCCGAGATCGTCCCCTGAGCCACCTCGTGCTCCGTGCCGTCGGACGCGACGGCGGGCGCGAAGCGCAAGTCGGTGTTGGCCATGACACCATGCACGGAAAGCGCCGTGGCCAGCGGGTCTGACGCCTGGGTCAGGACCTCCTCGATCTCGGCGCTGCGGATGCGCTTCTGCAGCTTTTCGAGCCGGTCGAAGTAGTGGCCGAGGTGAGCCAGCCTCGGCGACTTCGCGACCCACTCGCGAAGCTTCGGGATTCCGATCTCGATCATCTCGGGCAGCGCGAAAGCTGTCGCGCCTCCGAGCTGAGCGGCAACGGACCGCGTCCGATCCGTGCGCGCGAACGCCGCCTCGTTCCCGGTGTCGACCGAATAGGACATCGTGCTGTAGACCTGCACCTTGCCCATCAGCCGGTGCAGCCTCTCGCTGGCGTCGAACCAGTCAGCGAGCGCATCAGGTGAGTCGCCGAGGTGGCCCTTGAACTCGGCAAGGTCGGGCAGCCGCGAGGTGATCGTCTCGACGGCCTGCTCCCAGCCCGCCTCGTCGGGAAAGACGCTCTCGCTGTGCCAGGTGAAACGCTTGTCCACCTCGGAGCGAGCGGGCAGCGTCGTGGTCACTTCCTCTAAGAGTAGGAGAATGAGGTCGTGCCCCGGGCCGAGGCGAACGGGATCGAGCTCGAGTACGAGACTATTGGCTCCGCCGAGGATCGCCCGCTCCTCCTGATCTCCGGTCTTGGCTCGCAGATGATCAGCTGGCACGAAGACTTCTGCGCCCAGCTGGCCGCGAAGAGTTTCCATGTCATCCGCTTCGACAACCGGGATTCCGGCCTGTCCGCCCGGATGGAGGACGCCGGCTACCCGGATCTGGCCGCGGCGTTCGGCGCCAACCCTCAGGCGCCATATCAGCTCGACGACATGGCCGCCGACGCCGTAGGGCTGCTCGACTACCTGGGCATCGGGGCCGCGCACGTGGCCGGCGCATCGATGGGCGGATACATCGCGCAGCTGGTCGCCCTCAACCATCCGGACCGCGTGATGTCGCTCACGTCGATCATGTCCGGTCCGGCCAGGGCCGAGGCCGTCGAGGCGAAACCAGAGGGCATGGCGGTGCTGATGGTCACGCCTCCGGCCACGCGCGAGGAGAGGATCGAGGTTGCGTTGAACGGGAGGCGCGCGCTGCTGGGCTCAGCGGATCCGTTCGACGAAGCATTCGAACGGGCGCGTGCGTCGCGCGCGGTCGACCGTGCCTACTACGCGGTGGGAGTCGCGCGCCAGCTGGCGGCGATCCTGGCCGGCAAGCCGCGCCTCGAGCGGTTGAAGAACCTTCGACTGCCGGCGCTTGTGATTCACGGTGTCGACGACGTGCTCGTGCCGGTCGAGAACGGGCGCCTGGTCGCCGCGGCTGTGCCCGGTGCGCGCTTGATGGAGTTCGACGGCATGGGTCACGACCTGCCCCGGCGGTTGTGGCCGCAGATCGTGGACGCGATCGACAAGGTTGCTGGTGAGGCGAAAATGCCTACAGGTCGAAGTAACCCCGGCGGCTGAAGACCATCGGGGTGACGCCTCCCAGCGTCGATCCCTCGGTGACCAGGCCGATGAGGATCCAGTGGTCGCCCGCCTCGATGGTGTCGCGCAGCGTGCAGACCGCGTAGGCCGCGACGTCGTCTTCGAGAATCGGCCCGCCGATCGGGCTTTGCGGCCGGCGCCAGCTGATGGCGTCGAACTTGCCTGTCGCCTTGGTCGCCATGCGGCGGGCGAGCTGTTCACGACCCGCGGCCAGGATGTTGGCTGTGAAGCCGCCGGTGTGCTGGACCGCTGGAAGCGTGTTGGAGGTCTTGTCGATGCACGCGAGGGCGAGGGGTGGGTCGAGCGAGACGGCGCAGAAGGCGCTGACGGTCAGCCCGCGCGGGAGTGAGTCTTGACCGAACGCTGTCAGGACGACGACGCCGCTAGGAAAGCTGGCCATCACCTCGCGGAAGCGCCCTGGTTCGATCACCGAAGCGATCGTATCCGGGCCGTGTTAACGAACGCTTGTTTGTGAGGCTGGGACTGGTCAAAATGGGTTTGATGGGGAACGCTCTCGACCTCTTCGCGCCGGCTACCCGTGACTGGTTCCGCGGTTCGTTCGACACCCCGACGCAGGTGCAGGAACGCGGCTGGCAGGAAGTCGCCGCGGGCCGCCACGTCCTCATGGCCGCGCCCACCGGCAGCGGCAAGACCCTGGCCGCCTTCCTGTGGTGTCTCGACCGGCTGACCACCGAGCCGGTCCCCGTCGAGGCGGAGCGGTGTCGCGTCCTTTATGTGTCCCCCCTGAAGGCGCTCGCCCACGACGTCGACCGCAACCTCCGCTCGCCTCTGGTCGGCTTGCGCCATCACATCGAGGCAGCCGGCGGTAAAGCGCCGGACATCAACGTCGCCATCAGGACCGGCGACACGCCGGCCGATGTGCGCAGGTCGATGGAGCGCCATCCGCCCGACATCCTGATCACGACGCCGGAGTCGCTGTTCCTGCTTCTGACCAGCAATGCGCGGCGAATCCTGTCCTCAGTGCGCTGGCTGATCGTCGACGAGATCCACTCGGTCGCCGCCACCAAGCGCGGCAGCCATTTGGCGCTTAGCCTCGAGAGGCTTGCCGAGCTGACCAAGGTCGAGCCGCAGCGGATCGGGCTGTCGGCAACGCAGCGTCCCCTGGAGGAGGTGGGCCGTTTTCTTGGCGGCTCGGCCCGTGAGGTGAGCATCGTCGACGCCGGAAGGTTGAAGACGATGGAAGTGCGCGTCGAGGTGCCTGTCGAAGACATGGCCAGGGTCGCGGTCGAAGTCGAAAGCGGCCAAACCTCGAACAGCATCTGGCCCGCGATCTATCCGCGAGTGCTGCAGTTGATCCGCGAGCACCGCTCCACCATCGTCTTCGTCAACTCGCGCAGGCTGGCCGAGAGAATCGCCGCGCGCGTGAACGAGCTCGCGGGTGAGGAGCTCGTGCTCGCACATCACGGATCGATCGCGCGCGAGCAGCGCATGGTCATCGAGGACCGGCTCAAGGCCGGGACTGTCAAGGGTCTTGTCGCGACGTCGACGCTCGAGCTCGGCATCGACATGGGAGCGGTCGACCTCGTGCTGCAGGTCGAGGCCCCGCCGAGCGTGGCGGCGGGCATCCAGCGAGTGGGGCGCGCAGGCCACTCGGTGGGCGAGACCTCACGTGGCGTCGTCATCCCGAAGTTTCGCGGCGACCTTCTCGAGTCGGCGGCGGTGGTGGAGGGCATGCTCGAAGGCCGCATCGAATCGACTGTGGTGCCGCGCAAACCGCTGGACGTGCTCGCCCAGCAAATCGTCGCCATGTGCGCGATGGATGAGTGGAGCGTCGAAGACCTTGGTCGCGTCGTCAGACGTGCGTATCCATACAGCGACCTCGGCCCGCGCGCTTTCGAATCGGTGCTCGACATGCTCAGCGGCCGCTATCCATCCGATGAATTCGTCGAGCTGCGGCCGCGGATCGTGTGGGACCGCGTGACAGGAAAGCTGCGCGGTCGCGCCGGCGCCCAGCGGCTGGCTGTCACGAATCCGGGCACGATCCCCGATCGCGGGCTTTACACGGTGAACCTGGTCGAGGACGGCCGGCGGGTGGGGGAGCTCGACGAGGAGATGGTCTACGAGACGCGCGTGGGCGAGACCTTCGTCCTGGGCGCCTCAACGTGGCGGATCATGGAAATCACCCCATCGCAGGTGCTGGTCGCGCCAGCGCCGGGCGAGCCCGGCAAGATCGCGTTCTGGAAGGCCGACACGCCGAGCCGGCCGGTGGAGCTGGGGGCTGCGCTTGGCAAGATGGTCCGCGAGCTTCGGGCGGCCGAACCTGCGGCGGCGGCGAAGCGGCTGAGGGAGCGCGCTGGGTTTGACGACCTCGCGACCAAGAACCTGCTGGCGTACCTCGATGAGCAGGCCGCGGCGACCGGAGTAGTGCCGGACGACCGGACGGTGGTGGTGGAGAGGTTTCGCGACGAGGTAGGCGACTGGCGGGTGTGCATTCACACGCCGTTCGGCGGTCGAGTCCACGCCCCGCTCGCGCTCGCGATGGAAGCGCGCCTGCAGGAACGGCTCGGAGTTGATGCGCGCGCCATCTGGACCGATGACGGAATCGCTATGCATTTGCCGGAAGTCGAAGCCCCTCCTTCGCTCGATGAGCTGATGCTCGACCCGGAGGAGATCGAGGCGCTGGTCTCTGCACAGCTTCCGGCGTCGGCTCTGTTTGCGGCCCGGTTCCGCGAGAACGCCGCGCGCTCTTTGCTCCTGCCACGACGCCGACCTGGGTTGCGCACTCCGCTCTGGCAGCAGCGCATGCGCAGTGCGGGATTGCTTCAGGTGGCGGGCCAGTATCCCGACTTTCCGATCCTCGCCGAGACCTGGCGCGAGGTGATGACCGATCACTTCGACATGCCTGCCTTGACGGGGCTGCTCCGTGCGATTCGCTCGCGCGAGATCCGCGTGGTCGCCGTCGACACCGAGCGTGCTTCTCCCTTTGCCTCGTCCCTGCTGTTCGCCTATGTCGCCGAGTACATGTACGAGGGCGATGCGCCGCTCGCCGAACGCCGCGCCCAGGCGCTCACCCTCGATCGCGAGCTGCTGGCCGAGCTGCTTGGCAGTGAGGACCTGCGCGAGCTCCTCGACCCCGAGGCCATCGCCGCGGTCGAGCTCGAGCTGCAGGGCCTTCTGCCGGAACGGTTCCCTCGCGATGCGGACGAGGCCCACGACCTGCTCGTCCGGTTGGGAGACCTGACCACTGCCGAGGCGGCCGCGCGCGGCATCTCTGAGGAGTGGCTCCGGGGTCTCGAGCGTGAGCGGCGGGCGGTCATGGTGCGGATCGCCGGTGAATCGAGGTGGATCGCCGCCGAGGATGGCGGACGCTATCGCGAAGCGCTCGGCGCAAGCCTGCCGGTCGGCCTTCCCGACGTCTTCTTGAATCCCGGCCTTGATCCGCTCGACTCCCTGCTCCGGCGCTGGGCTCGCACGCACGTGCCTTTCATCACCGCCGATCCTGTCGGGCGCTGGGCCGTCGGTTCAGTCGCCATCGAGGCATCGCTGGCACGGCTTGCGGTGCGCGGGGATGTCCTCGCGGGGGAATTCCGGCGGGCGAAGGAGGGGCGCGAGTACTGCCATCCGGAGGTGCTGAAGATCCTGCGCCGGCGCTCGCTGGCCGCCCTCCGCCACGAAGTTGAGTCAGTCCCGCCGGAGGCGGTCGCGCGCTTCCTGCCGGCGTGGCACGGGGTTGGTGCCAAAGCCACCGGCATCGACAGGCTGCTGGAGGTTGTGTTCCAGATCCAGGGCGCGGCGCTGCCTGCCAGCGTGATCGAGCGCGACGTGATCGCGGCGCGCGTCGGTGGCTACAGCCCCCGGCTGCTGGACGAGCTCATCTCGATGGGTGAGGTCGTGTGGGTAGGTCGAGGCTCTCTCGGATCGAGCGATGGAAGGGTTGCGCTGTATCTGCGCGGCGACGCTCCACGTCTTGTCCCTGAGCCCATCGACGCGCCGGACGGCGAGCTCCACACGCGCTTGCGAGAGCATTTGAAAGCTCGCGGCGCGAGCTTCTTCCGCGACGTCTACAACGCATGCGGCGGCGGGGACGAAGAGACGATTCTCGACGCGCTCTGGGACCTGGTGTGGTCGGGTGAGGTGACGAATGACACGTTCGCCCCGCTGCGGCTGCTGGGTCCGATCGCGCGCCGGTCGCCTCACCGGCCGCGCCTGCCTCGACTCACCCAGCCCCGCGCCTCGGGTCGTTGGTCGCTTGTCGCGGACCTCGTCGGAGGAGGCGTCGCCCCGACCGAGCGACTGCATTCCGCGGCCGGCGTGTTGCTGCAGCGATACGGCGTCCTGACCCGCGAAACTGTCGTGTCGGAGGGGTGGCCGGGTGGCTTTGCCGCCCTCTATCCGGTCCTGCGGGCGATGGAGGAGTCGGGCCGTATCCGCCGCGGTTATTTCGTCGAAGGCTTGGGCGGCTCGCAGTTCGCTCTGCCCGGCGCGGTGGACAGGCTTCGGGCCCTGCGCGACTCGGGCGGCGGGATCATCGCCCTTGCCGCCACGGACCCCGCGAACGCTTACGGCTCGATTCTGCCGTGGCCGCGATCAGACGGTCGTATGGGCCGGACCGCCGGTGCGTACTGCGTGCTGGACGGGGGCCGGCTCAAGCTCTATCTCGAGCGTGGCGGCCGCTCCCTTCTCACCAGCGGCGAGGTAACAGCGGAGCATCTGCGAGCGCTGATCGGGATGGCCGTGCTGGCCGGGCGGGTGGAGGTGCAGCGCGTTGACGGAGTCCCAGTCATGGACTCGCCAGTGAACGCACTATTGCGCGAATCGGGGTTCAGCTCAACGCACCGGGGCCTGGTTGCGTACGGCCGCGGCTAGCCGGCCGGTGGCGCATTCGACACCTTTGGTGCCAGCGGGGCGAAATTCGAGCTCGAATTCCGCACCTTTGGCGCCAATCGCGGTTGGGGAGTCGGGAGCCTGCCGGCAGAGCGCAGGTACGATTACCAGTCGCGTCGGGGAGTAGCGCAGCTTGGTAGCGCACTAGTCTGGGGGACTAGTGGTCGCGGGTTCAAATCCCGCCTCCCCGACCATTGCTCGGTCAAATCGACCCCCAACATCTAGGCTTCGAGCCGTATTCAGACCCCAGATATTGGAACCAATCACAGACGCAGCGGAACAAGGCGACGGGAATTGAACTTCTGCTCGGGCTCCGAGCCGAGCCGCGGAACGATCGCAAATGATCCCGCCAAAACAATCATTCGGCCAGTTGGCTCGACGACCGGATCGTTTGGCGGCCAAGCGGGTATAAGCTCGCGGCACCGATGGCCGACTCGGCTCTGGATTCGTCCGCGACGGCGTCCCGTTGAAGTCTCCGCCTGGCCCGACCGTCGGCATCGACAGGGCCGTCATCGCCTGGGCGGTTCTCGTGTTCGGCCTGCTCTTTCTTGGCCTCGCCCCGCTATACATCCTCCACCTCGACCTGGCTAGGCTGAACGCCAGCACGGCGGGCGTAGCGCCGATCGCACTCATCGGAATCTTATTCACCGCCTATACGCCCACCATCGCGGCCCTACTGGTTGCGTGGCGCTGGCCAAGCGCCGGCGGGGTGCGCAAACTTCTGAAACAGGTAACTCGGTGGCGCGTTCACATCGGCTGGTACCTTGTCGCGCTGCTGGGCCCGATCCCGCTGCTGCTTCTGGCCGACTTGATATTTGTGGTGTTCGGCGGGGCAGCCCCGAAGCAGTGGCTGGCAATGCCATCAGGCACCGCCGAAGGAGGTATGTCCGCGCTGCTATTCACCTTCGGAGCGGTGATAGCCGGAGCGATCGGAGAAGAACTGGGATGGAGGGGCTTTGGGCAGTCGCGGCTTCAAGTTGGAATCGGTGCTTTGGGGGCGGCCGTCATCATCGGTCTGCTCTGGAGCACCTGGCACCTCTGGCCGGTGGCAGTACCCGGCGGACTTTCACTATTCGCCTGGACAGACTTCCCTCAGACTTATCTTCGCCTAACTTCGACCGCGGTCCTGTACGCCTGGTTGTACAACGGCACGCGCGGAAGCCTGCTTGTCGTACTGGTGGCGCATGGCGCCTTCAACCTCGACACCTCGATCGTTCAGACCCCCGCTTCCGATGTGCATACGATCCCGATTATTGTTGCGGTGCTTCATGGCATAGCCGCCCTCGCAGTTGTGCTAGCTACGAACCCGCGCACACTAACGCGGCACCCCGTCAACTTGGCTGAAATGGTTGGAAGTCGACGTGAGAGGTGAGCGCGAGACTCAAATCAACGGCTACGACAAGTTCATGCCCAATCCGGCCCGAGTCGGTGAACCTTAAGGAGTTGGAGCAGGCCCCCTGCGACTTCGGGCAGGCAGTTCAAATAATGTCCCGTCCCCGCAACCAATCCCAAGGCTTGAACTCGGGGTTAGAACTCGATTCGCCGGGGTGTTGGTCGTGGGCCTCCGGATTCGAGCGAAGTAGCGACACTCGCGGCACGACAGGTGTACGATTGGTGTATGGCAAGCCGATCCCGGACGAACATCGAGTTGGACGACGCAGCGATCCGAACGATCATGGATCGATATCGCCTCCGTACGAAGACCGAGGCCGTTGATCTCGCCCTCAGGCACTTGGCAGGCTCACCGATGAGCCGGGAAGAGGCTTTGTCGATGCGAGGTGCGCACGCGATCGGGCGGATTACGCCGGATCAGAGGCCGTCGCGGACTTGATCCTCGTGGACACCTCTGCCTGGGTCGAGTTCGACCGGGCGACGGGAAGTCCATCGGATGTCCGACTCACAGAACTGATAGGACGGACCGCAGAGATCGCCGTGACTGAGCCGGTGATCATGGAGGTGGCGTCTGGTGCCCGCGATACTGAGCGCGAATGGCAACTCCGCCGCCTCCTCGCAAGATTCCAATTGCTGCCTTTCGACTCCATCGTTGATTTTGACGGCGCCGTGCACGTGTACCGAACCTGCCGCGCTTCAGCGGTCACACCTCGCGGATTGATTGATTGCATGATCGCCGCTGTTGCCGCGCGCAATGGCGCGAGCATCTTGGCTCATGACAGGGACTTCGCGCGCGTGGCCGGTGTCATGGGAATCGACCTCGAGGCGGGGTCGCTAGTCGAGTCTTGAGTCGTGCCGACTCGAAGACCGGCTGGGGGTGAACGCCCGCGACTATCACCTACAAGAGTCTGGTTCTCAGCCTGCGGTTAACCTTCCCGTATGCGGGAAAAGCGGCAATCCCAAATTCGACAAGGCTCTGCAACTGTCGAACCGACCCGGCGACGCGACGTGTCTCGTCTGGAAGGCTTCAGCGACGCGGTCTTTGGTTTCGCGGTCACCCTTCTCGTGGTGTCGCTGGCCGTCCCTTCAACTTTCGATGAGCTCCTGCGCAGCCTTGCCGGCGTACCGGCATTTGCGGTCTCCTTCGGTCTGCTCGCCGCGATCTGGTATGCGCAGTACACCTATTTCCGCAAGTACGACTTCGAAGATGCATGGGTGGTCGTCCTGAACCTCTTGCTCCTGTTCGTCGTTCTCATCTATGTCTACCCGTTGAAATTTCTGTACCTGGCCGTTTTCAACCCCAGTCCGTCTCAAATGCGGCCTGATCAAGCGCCCCAGCTGTTCATCGTTTACGGCGTGGGCTTCGCGGCGGTGTTCACGTTGCTTGCCTTGCTGCACATACACGCTTATCGATCGCGGGTGCCTTTAGGTCTGAACCGTCTGGAGACTTACGAACTTCAGGCTTCAGTCCTTCTGTACGCATCGACTGCCGCGATTGGATTGCTCTCGGCGGTCATCGCGTTGCTGCTGCCCAATCAAACCCCTGTTGCAGGGTTCATCTACTTCCTTCTCGCTGTGCCATCCGCTGTGGCCGGCACGCTCGTAGGTAGGCGGCGCCGGGCTGCGCGGCAGAGATCTGCCTGAGGAGATTCGGTTCAGAGTAAGAACGCGAGGACGATCAGGCCGCTCCCGAGAGTGCCAAACAAAGCGCGAGCTAATGGGTCGGGCGGCGTGCCGATTGACCACCACGAAAGTGCTCGCACCAGCGGGAGACGAGGCCGAAATACGTAGAGGCAGAAGAACAGCCCAAGCGCGAACATCAGTCCGCGCCCTATCTCCTCAGGCCCCAAATCGTCAGCGGAACCGGGGCGGTTAGGGAACGAGTTTCGGGGCGAGGTATGTCACTGCGAGCACCACCACGGCAAGTTGCATTGGCCGAAACTAGATGCACGGCAGTCAACGTGGAATCAACGAGTGATCGAATGAGCTCCGAGGAAACCGCTAAAACACCGCGTCAACCTGACTTCTGGACCGCGTTGGAAGAGGCGGTCGGGCGCCGGCTCGGGCCCGTTGCCGCGAGGCTGATCGTCGGCGAACCGAAGATCTGGGCCGCGATCTTCATCTGGATCTCAGGTAGCTCGCGACGCGATGCCCGCAGTTTTCATTACGCAGCATCGTCAAATCTGGGGCCAATGCTTTTCGTCGTTCTCTGCTTGATCGTTCTGGAAGGGGTGGGAGGCGGACTACTGGCGCGGCTCGCGCCGTGGCCGTGGCTGAGTCCTGTGCTCATCGTCGTTTCGCTGTACGCAGCGATCTGGATCACTGGGATTCATGCCTCTTTACGCGCATTTCCCCACCTGGTGACGAAGAGTGGTCTCCTGCTCAGGTATGGCGTGCTCGGTGAAGCTTGGATCCCCTGGACCGAGTTCGATGGGGTTGTCAAGGAGATGCGGACATCACCCGGCGGGATGGATGGCCTGTCGTTTAAGGACGGCGTCGCGACGCTCGCGGTCGGAGGTAAGACCGCATTGACGGTTCGCCGCCGTACTCCCGGCATGGTGAAAGGCTTTCTTCGCGAGGGTTCGGGCATTCGCGAGATACGCGTGGCAGCTGATGACCCTGACGCCCTTCTCGTCGCGATCGCCACGACGGCTCTCTCGTAACCGCCGCCCGGTCCGGCCGTTGAAGCTCATGTGCGGCGTGTTGTGTGGTTGCTCGCGGCTGGGATGCTGATGGCCTGCACCGAGACGAGTTCGGGCCCGGCTTCGTCCCCCGCCGCAAGTCCCACGCCCGTTCCCACTCCCGTTCCGACTCCCGTGCCCACGGTCGTGTGCACACTTCCGTTTCTGACGACCAACGGCCGCTCCGCAATCACCTCGGTCGGATTCCTGAAACTACCCGACGGCGTGTTTCGCCCAGATCCGGCAGCCGATTCAGCGTTGCCGCCGGGCGGAGTTCAGGCCATCCCCGGTCCGGCCGCCAGGCAGCCATGGTGGGATGCGAAGGCCAAGCGCTGGGTCCCCGTTTCTCTGTCCTCGATCAGTTCTGACGGCCAGAGCTACGTCTATATGTCCACGGATGGCGTTCATCGCGTGAATGTCGCCACGGGTGCCGACGTGTTGATGTATCGACAGCCACAGGGAGTGGTTGGCGGCCAGGTTCTCGGCTATCCGGCTGATGTCTACATCGTCTTTTCTTCGGCAGTCAAAAGTGGTCATGGCGGTGTGATCGCGAATCCGCCCGACAAGGTCGGTGTCTGGAAGATCGACGTCGCTGCTGGAACCGCAAGCAGGATTCTCACTTCAGATAGCGCAGGACTTATGGCCGGGGGCGCGCTGTGGAGCACGCCCAGCAGCGGAAGCACGGACAGCCTGGTCCGCACGGACCTGGGCACCGGTCAGCAGACGGTCTGGTTCACTGACCCCGGCCGGATGATGAGGTTCTACGGCGTTGATCGCGCCGGATTGCCCATCGTGGAGACGTACGCTGGTGGTCACCTCGAGTTGTGGCGCGTCTCAGCACCCAACCAGGCCACCAGGTTCTATTCGCTCGATTACACGGGCGCGCCGTCGCTCTTCGGGCCGGAGATGCAAGGGGGGCTGTTCGTGGCGGATGAGCACGGAGTCTGGTTCGGGACGTCGGATGGGCTCTACGTCTATGACGGTGCTGCCTTCCGCAAGGTTGCCACGATGTCGGGGATCCCCGCCGGGCTTTGCGAATAAGACCGAACGGCTAACTGTACTACCCGGTCGGTCACCGAATCGATCCCGTTCAGACACAGGCAACGTGGGCGCGGACTCCTACGCTCGGCAAGGGCACCCAGCGTGATTGAAGTCTCGACAGTCCAGGTCCTGGTTGTACAAGATCACACGCTGCTGGGCACGGCGATCGCGCGAATCCTCGACAGTGAGCCAGACATCACCGTGGTCGGAATCGCCAGGACCGGTGCGGACGCCGCGGTGATCGCTGCACGCGAACGAGCCAGCGTGGTTTTGATGGACTTTCATCTGCCCGACATGAGCGGCCCCGCTGCCGTCGCGGCGATTCGCGCCGTTTTGCCCGACGTTCCCGTCGTTTTCCACACCGCTGAAGAATCGGATGCCGCTCTGCTCGATGCGATTGACGTGGGGGCCAAGGCTTTCCTGACCAAATCAGCGACCCCGGATCAGATTGTCGAAGCCGTCAGGCGAGCAAGCAAAGGCGAGGTGCTGATGCCGGTCTCGCTCTACACCAAAGCAATCGCCCGCCATAGGACGTCACTCTCTGCTCAGCGGGAACCCAAGCGCGTCGCGGAGCCGTTCACGGGAAGGGAGCTCGAAATCTTGAATTTGCTCGCCAACGGACTGGGCACCGCAGCCATGTCGCACCGCCTCGGCATCGCAGCCAACACGATTGAATGGCATGTCAGCCATGTCATCGACAAGCTGGGAGTGCACTCCAAGCTGCAGGCCGTGATCACCGCGGCGCGAATGGGGCTGATCAAGCTCGGAACGCAATAGCGGGCCGGCCACAGCCGAGGCGGCCGAGCAATAATGGCCACATTGGGGTGTCTGGGCTGATACACATGGTTCGTGTCAGCCAAAAGAGGCAACTCGAGGAGGTCTCATGCTGAAGATCAACGAGTCGTACGCCACTCTTCCCGCTCAGGACATCGAACGAGCTCGCAAGTTCTACGAGCAAAAGCTCGGCCTCACCCCTGATGTGGTGTCGCCGGACGGCAGCATCCTCTTCAAGACCGGCAATAGTGGCTTCTCGGTCTTTCCGAGCAGCGGGAAAGCGTCAGGGGATCACACGCAAGTCGCGCTCGAAGTCATTGACGTCGTTGCGGCGGTGGGCGACTTGAAGAAGAACGGTGTGAGCTTTGAGGACTACGACTTTCCGGGTTTCAAGACCGAAGCGGGAATCCTGGACATGGGCGGTTTCAAGACAGCCTGGTTCAAGGACTCTGAAGGCAACCTGCTCAACCTGTCGCAGCGTGCTGAATCGGCGGAGAAGGCTGCTGGAGGTCGTTCGACGACGGCGAACGGTCACTAGCCCATCGCGCCGCGCGTAGCGCACTGATTAAGGCGTGCCGAAGATCGCGTTCGTCGGTGCCGGCAGCGCGGTCTTCGCACGCCAGCTGATCACAGACATCCTCGCCATCGACGGGCTCGACGAGGGTGTCATCGCCCTGGTCGACATCGACTCCACGCGCCTCGAGCTCGCGCGCCAGATCGCCGAGCGGCTCGTCGAGCTGTCCGGCAAACGCTGGTCGGTGACTGCCTCGACCGAACGCGCCGACGTCCTTGCGGGCAGTCACTACGTCATCAACTCGATAGAGGTCGCCGGCCTCGAGCACGTCCGCGCCGACTACGACATTCCGATGCGCTACGGAGTCGACCAGTGCATCGGCGACACGATCGGACCAGGCGGCATCTTCAAAGCACTGCACACCGGACCGGTGTGGCTCGACATCGTCGCCGACATCGAGCGACTCGCCCCTCGTGCGGTAGTCCTCAACTACAGCAACCCGATGTCGATCCTCACGCTTGCCGCCGCCCGCTCGTCACACCTCGAGGTGGTCGGGCTGTGCCACAGCGTGCAAGGCACGTCGCGCCAGCTTGCGTCCTATCTCGACATCCCATACGACTCTCTCACGTGGCGATGCGCGGGCATCAACCACAACGCCTGGTTCACCACCCTCGAGCGAGACGGGCAGGACCTGTACCCGCTCCTGCGCGAGCGCGCCAGGATGCCTGAGGTTTACGAGCTTGATCCCGTGCGATTCGAGGTCATGCTGCATCTCGGGGCTTTCGTCACGGAATCGAGCGGCCACTTCTCCGAGTACGTGCCGTACTTCCGCAAGCGACCGGACCTGATCGCCAGGTACATGAGGTCCGGCTACCTGGGGGAGAGCGGCTTCTATGCCGGCAACTGGCCGGATTGGCGTCGTGCCAACGACGAGCTGATCGCTTCGATGCTTCGCGGCGAGACTCCGGTGCCGACGCAGCGCGGCCACGAATACGCCGCCGCGATCATCGAGGCCATCGAGTGCGGTCGCGAGGCATCGATACACGGCAACGTGCGCAACAAGGGCTGGATTGACAACGTGCCCGACGGCTGCGTCGAGGTCGAGTGCCGCGTCAGTCGTAAAGGGCTCTCGCCCGTTCCATTCGGTGCACTCCCCGAGCAGCTCGCTGCCTTGAACCGCTCGCATATGGCAGTGCACGAGCTGGTAGTCGAGTCGCTGCTCGAGCGCGATCGGCAGAAAGCGAAGTACGCGCTGATGCTTGACCCGCTGACCGCCGCCGTGTGCTCGCTGGAAGAGATCGACAGGCTGTTCGACGAGATGTGGGAAGCAGAAAGCGAAAGCCTGATGGCTTTCGACCAGGGAAAAGGAAACCGACGATGAAGGAATCTCCCAAGAGGCGAAGATCGCGCGCCTCGGCAAGCTCCTAGAACGCTTCTAAGCCACGGCCCTGCCGAACGCGCGCGCGCCTATGAAGATCGCAATTATCGACAGCACCAACATGATCGCCACGCCCTTGGTGACGCTTGGGTCTGTGAGGTGGGCGAGGAAGACCGCGCGGGCGGCATCCACCGCGTACGAGAGCGGGTTTAGCGCTGCGATGTTGCGCAGCCACGTGGGCGCAAAGCCGAGCGGCAGCAGTACCCCTGACAGCAGCAGTATGGGCAGGCTTGCCGTGAAGACTATCGACGCGTAGACGCCCTCATCGCTTACCGCAAGGGCGACCGCGTAGCTGATCGATGCGGTGAAAAGACCGATGAGCGCGATCAAAGCCAGCACGACCACGACTCCGAGCGGATTGACGCTGAGGCCGAAGGGCAGCGCGAGAAGGATGAGGATCAGCGACTGCACGGTGATCGAGACGATGTCGCGCAGCGCGCGGCCCAAGAGCAAGGCAACGCGGCTCACCGGAGTCACGCGCAGCCGTTCAATCACGCCGGCCCGGAGCTCGGCGATCAGGCTGAACCCGACACCTGCGGCGCCGAACAGTCCGAGCTGCACCAGCAGGCCGGGCACGAACACGTTGTAAGCGCCTCCGGTGGGGAATCCGGGGACCTTGTTCAGCGGCCCGAGAAGGGGAGCGAACAGCAGCAGGTAGAGCAGCGGCTGCAGGACTCCGAGGGCGACCCAGGCCGGGTTGCGGATGAACAGGCCGAAGTAGCGGCCGAAGACGAGCCAGATGTCACGGAGGAGCTTCACGCCGGTGTTTCCCGCAATGAGCGCCCGGTCTTGCGCAGGAAGACGTCATCCAGGCTCGGGCGGTGAAGGCCAATCGTCTGGAGCGTCAACCCCGCACCGTCGAGCAACCTCAGGATGGCCGGCATCGAGACCTCGCCCTGGTCCACATAGAGAAGGACGGAACCCTCGTCGAGCTTCGCTTCTCTAACGAACGGCTCGTCCTTCAGGAGGTCCAGCGCTCGCTGCTGGTCGCCGGCCACGGTGAGCGTCACCACGTCGCCGGAGACGTCGCGCTTCAATTCCTCGGGTGTGCCCTCGGCGACGATTTTTCCGTAGTCGATGATCGCGATGCGATCGCACAGCGCGTCCGCCTCATCGAGGTAGTGAGTCGTCAAGAAGACAGTGGTGCCCCGGTCGTGCATGCGCCGCACCTCGTCCCAGACCCGCGCGCGGCTCTGCGGGTCGAGGCCGGTGGTCGGCTCGTCGAGGAACAGCAGCTGCGGGTCGTGAACGAGACCGAGCCCGATGTCCAGCCGGCGCTTCTGCCCGCCCGAATAAGTCTTACCCTGGCGATCCGCGCAGGCTTCCAGCTCGAGCATCGTGATGAGCTCCGCAGCCCTTTTCTCGGCCTTAGCACGAGACATGCCGTAAAGCCGGCCCTGAAAGACGAGCTCGCGGCGGCCGGTGATCTCGCGGTCGGCGCCGCCGGCCTGGCCGACGTAACCGATCCTCTCGCGGATGCGGTCAGGTTGCGTGCTGAGGTCGCAGCCGGCGACACGGGCGGAGCCGCCGCTCGGAGGCATGAGTGTAGCGAGCATCCGGAGGGTCGTCGTCTTGCCGGCGCCGTTGGGACCCAGGAATCCGAAGATCTCGCCGGATCGCACAGTCAGGTCGACGCCGGCGACCGCCTCGACACTTCGCTTGCGCGTTTTGAAAACACGCCTCAGGCCATGGGTCTCGATGACGGCATCCATAAGGAGTCCCGACTTTACAGTTATCAGCCGTGACGAGGGCTTGGTGGCACGGCGCGGTGTTCTACGAGATCTACGTCCGCAGCTTTGCCGACTCCAACGACGATGGGATCGGGGACCTGCCAGGCATCACGTCGCGACTCGATTACGTGAAGAGCCTCGGCGCCGATGCCATCTGGCTCACGCCTTTCTACCCATCACCGCAGAAGGACCACGGCTACGACGTCGCGGACTACGTCGACGTCAATCCCGAGTACGGAACGCTCGAGGACTTCGACCGCCTGATCGAACGAGCTCACGAGCTTCGGCTGAAGGTGCTCGTGGACGTGGTCCCCAACCACACGTCGGACCAGCACCCATGGTTCCAATCCGCGCTCGCCTCGCCCGACAACCCGTTTCGCTCCCGCTATCACTTCGCGGACGGCAAGCCGGACGGAGCGCCGCCGAACAACTGGGAATCGGTATTTGGCGGGCCGGCGTGGAAGCAAGTTCCACCTCCCCACCCGGACGCCGCAAGCGGCGTCCGACCTCCCCACAAGTGGGGAGGTGAACACTCCCAGTGGTACCTCCACCTCTTCGCGCCTGAGCAACCCGACCTCAACTGGTGGGACCCGGAGGTGCCGGCCGAGTTCGAGCGGATTATCAAGTTCTGGCTCGATCGGGGCGCCGACGGATTCCGGATCGACGTCGCGTCCGCGCTCTTCAAGCGGAAGGACCTCGCGGACCGGCCCATGGTCCGCAACCCGATCACCGCGGTCTTCGAGCCCGACCCCGCCTTTTCCATCGTCGACCAGCCGCAGGTGCACGAGGTCTACCGGCGATGGCGTCAGATCGCCAACACCTACCAGCCCGACCGCGTCCTTGTGGGTGAGATCTTCGAGCCGAGCCGCCAGTCGCGTTACATCCTTCCCGACCAGCTGAACATGGCGTTCGCGCTGATCCGCGTGCCGTGGGACGCGACTCAGTGGCGGCGTTCGATCGAGGTGGACCGGATCGCGCTGCATGGACCCGGAATCGATCCGAGCTGGACGCTCAGCAACCACGACGTTGTGCGCCAGGTCACGCGCCTGGGAGGCGGGCACACGGGTCGAGAGCGAGCGAGGGCCGCCCTCCTCTTGCTGCTGGGTCTTCCCGGCCAGGTCTTCCTCTACCAGGGTGAAGAGCTCGGATTGGAAGAGGTGGTGCTCCCCGACGACCAGCGCCAGGACCCGGTCTTCCTGCACACCCAGGGCCAGCATGTTGGGCGCGACGGATGCCGCGTTCCGATGCCGTGGCACCGGGGCAGGCCTAACGCCGGGTTCTCAACCGCCTCGCCGTGGCTCCCGATGCCAGACGGGTGGGATCGTTACGCCGTCGACGCCCAGCTCAGCTCGGGGTCGTCGATGCTCGGCTTCTACCAACGAGCGTTGGAGCTGCGCCGCCGCATGGACGGCCGGCTCCCGGACCATATCGAGTGGTGCCACGCGCCGGATGGCGTACTCATGTACCAGCGCGGGCAGCTTGTGGTCGCCTGCAATTTCCTCAGCCGGCCGGTCTCTCTCGAGACGGGAGGCCAGACCGTCGCCGCGAGCAATCTGCTGACGCGGCACCGCCGGCGGCGGCTCACGCTTCCGCCGAACTCCGCGGTCTGGCTGGACGTCTTGCCGAGCTGAACCTGGAGTGCGGGGTGGCTTCTTTCAACCCGGCGCGCATGATCAGGTCGAGGCGGCGGCGGATCGTCGGGTGGGCGGCGTTTCCATTGAGGTTGCGATAGCCAAGCTACCTTCGTCGGGTTAAGGCAAAAGGCGGCTGGGGGTTAAGAATTCGGGGGTTCCAACTGGCGATTTTGGCCTCGTAGCCAGGCTATCGAAGGTAGGTAGCTGCCTCCGGATCGGCGTTTTGTTGCCAGGAAGGAGGCGATTGTGCAGGTTGTTAACCATCCTCTAGTTAACCGTCGCGCGGCAGGCGGTAATCTTCCTTTTGTGGTGGTGGGGACCCAGGTAGAGCCGGATTCAACTGTGCCTACGAGCCCCCTGCCCGAGGCTCCCAGGTACGTCAATCGAGAGCTTTCCAGGCTTGATTTCGACGAACGTGTGCTGGCCATGGCGGAGGACCCCAAGCTCCCAATCCTCGAGCGGGTCCAGTTCCTGGCGATCTTCAGCCAGAACCTCGACGACTTCTTCCAGGTCCGGGTCGCCGGGCTCAAGGAACAGGTCCTGGCCGCGGTCGCCGTCGCCTCGCCCGACGGCATGTCTCCGGTCGAGCAGCTGAGGGCGATCCGGGCTCGCGTCGAATCGCTGGTCGAGCGCCAGGTCAGCCTGTTCAATCGCGAGATCACGCCGGCCCTCGCCGAGTCGGGAATCACGCTGGTCCGCGCCAACGAGGTCACCAAGCGCGAGCTGAGTCACCTGCACTCGGTTTTCCGGCAGCAGATCTTCCCGGTGTTGACGCCGCTCGCCGTCGACCCGGGTCATCCCTTTCCGTATATCTCGCATCTCTCTCTGAACCTCGCGGTGCTCGTGCGCGACCCGCAGCGTCAGCAGCAGCACTTCGCCCGCGTCAAGGTGCCGCCTGTGCTCCCGCGTTTCATCGCTTTGGTCGAAGGGCAGCGGTACATCCCGCTCGAAGACGTCATCGCGCTCCACCTGCAAGCTCTGTTTCCAGGTATGGAGGTGGTCGCCCACCATCCATTCCGGGTGACTAGAGATGGCGATCTCGACGACGTCGACAGCGAAGCCGAAGACCTTCTCGCCGCAATCCAGACCGAGCTGCGGCGCCGCCGCCGCCACGCGCGGGTGGTTCGCCTCGAGGTCGACCCCGGAATGTCGCCAGAGGTCCTCGAGCTGCTGACCCGTGAGCTGGAGCTTCAGCCTGTCGACGTGTACAAGTCCGACGGGCTGCTCGACCTGAGCAGCCTTCACGCGCTGGCGCAGCTCGACCGCCCCGACCTGCGAGAGGAACCGTGGATGCCGACCACCCAGCCCCGATTGCGCGGGCTCGGCGCGGAGGTGCCCGACCTGTTCGAGGTGCTGCGCGCGGGCGACGTTCTCGCCCACCATCCCTATGACTCTTTTGCCACTTCGGTCGAGGCGTTCATCGACCACGCCGCGAGCGACCCCGACGTGCTCGCCATCAAGCAGACGCTGTACCGGACTTCGGGCTATACCGCCCCGACCGCCAACGCGAGCCCTCTGCCCGCGAGCCCGATCGTGAGAGCGTTGATTCGCGCCGCCGAGCGCGGCAAGCAGGTGGTGGCGCTGGTCGAGCTAAAGGCGCGCGGCGACGAGCAGGCCAACATCGGCTGGGCGAGAGCTCTCGAGGAAGCCAACGTGCACGTTGTCTACGGCCTGCTCGGACTGAAGACGCACGCGAAAGTGACGCTGGTCGTCAGGCGTGAGGGCAAGCACATCCAGCACTACCTGCATGTCGGCACGGGCAACTACAACCCGAGCACCGCGCACCAATACGAGGACGTGAGCCTTCTGTCCGCCGACCCGGACCTCGGCGCCGACGTCACAGAGCTGTTCAATCTACTGACCGGGTACAGCCGCCAGCATCGCTACCGCAAGCTGATGATCGCGCCCACGAGCTTGCGCGCAGGCATCACGCAGCTGATCGAGCGGGAAGGCAAGCCGGGCGGCCGGATCATCATCAAAGTCAACAACCTGATCGATCCCGACATCATCGAGGCGCTCTACTCCGCCTCGCAGGCGGGCGCGCAGATCGACCTCATAGTTCGCAGCATGTGCGCGCTGCGTCCAGGAGTTCCTGGGATGTCAGAGCGGATCCGGGTGCGCTCGATCGTCGGCCGCTTCCTTGAGCATTCGCGCATCTTCGCGTTCGGCGATGGAGCTGAGGCGGAGATCTTCCTCGGGTCGTCCGACCTCATGCAGCGCAACCTGGATCGTCGTGTCGAAGCGGTGGTCCCTGTCGGCGATGCGAAGCTTCGCGTCCGGCTGTCGGAGATCCTGGAGACGTTGCTCGCCGACGACGTGCTGGCCTGGGAGCTGTGCCCGGACGGCGACTGGCAGAAGGTCCCCACGGTCCGTGGACTCAACTCGCACAAGCGCTTCCAGGAGCTGGCGCTAGAGGCCGCGCGCGGCAATGGAGTGGTCGACCGCATCACGAATGCTTGAACGAGAGGTGAAGCTCGGGGCGGGACCCGCGTTCCACCTGCCCGACCTCACCGGGGTCGTCGAAGGCGTGGTGGTGGGGACTCCCGAGTCCGTCCACCTGGAGACCGTCTACTACGACACCGCCGACCTGCGCCTGGCGCGCTGGGGGGTGTCGCTTCGTTTCCGCCGGGGCGAGGGGTGGACGCTGAAGCTTCCGCCGAAGCCCGCTGCCGGAACTCCGCCGGGCCAGATTCTCGAGCGCGACGAGCTTACGTTTCAAGGGAGCGCGAAGAAGCCGCCCGATGCTGCGGTGGACATCGTGCGCGCGTACGTGCGCAACGCCGACCTTGTGCCTGTCGCTCGCCTCTCGACAGTGCGCCGGCGAGTGAGGCTGGTCGATGGCGCGGGTGCGAGGATCGCCGAGGTCGTGGACGACGAGGTGTCGGTGCGAGACGGCCGGCGTGTGGCCGCCCGGTTCCGGGAGATCGAGGTCGAGGTCATGGGTCAGGAGAACGGCAACAGCGGCATCGTCGAGCCGCTGGTGTCGCGTCTGCGCGGGGCCGGTGCGGGGGCGCCCGACCCGACTCCCAAGCACATCCGCGCGCTCGGTCCGCGCGCCATGGAGCCGCCTGAAGTTTCGCCGGAGGCGATCAGACCCGACTCGCCCGCCAAGGACGTGATCAAGTACGTGCTCGCCGACAGCATCGCCCAGCTGCTGAGGCAGGACCCGCTGGTGCGCACGAGCACCGACCCCGAAGCCGTCCACCAAGCTCGCGTCGCGACACGCAAGCTGCGCTCGCACCTGCGAACTTTCGGGCCCTTGCTGGATCCCGAATGGACTGAGCCGCTGCGCTCGGAGCTGGGATGGCTGGCGATGGGACTCGGCGCGGTGCGCGATCGCGAGGTGCTGCTCGAGCGGCTGCGCGAACGCGCCAAGTCACTCCCGGCGAGCGATCAGCGGTCGGCGAGCTCGCTGTTGAAGGTCCTCGAGGTCGAGATCGAAGGCCTGCGCAAGAAGGTGCTGGTCGAGCTCAGCTCGGTGCGATACGTCGATCTGCTGGAGCGGCTGGTCTTGGCGGCCCATGCGCCGGCCACGCTTCCGGACGCGGAGGAACCGGCTGTGAAAGTGCTTCCCCCGCTTGCGGCGGGGCCGTGGCGGCGGCTGCGCTCAGCAGTCAAGCAGCTGCCCGATCCCCCGGCTGACCCCGAGCTGCATCGCATCCGCATCCTGGCCAAGCGCGCGCGCTACGCCGCGGAAGCGGTCGCGCCGGTGGTGGGCAGCGCCGCACTGGCTTTCGCGCGAGCGGCCGCCAAGCTGCAGACGGTCCTCGGTGAGCACCAAGACAGCGTTACGGCACAGGCGTGGCTTCGTGCCGCTCGGATCAGCGGCCGGCGCGCGTTCGTGGCGGGGGAGCTCATCGCGATGGAGCACATCGCCGCCGAGGAGGCGCGGGCGAAGTGGCCGAAGGTGTGGAAGGGCCTGGACCGCAACAAGCTCCGTCAGTGGATGCCCTGATCTGCCGGTGGGAACTTTTTACGTGGTGCGGCACGCGAAGTCGGGCAGCAGGAGCCATTGGTCGGGAGACGATCGCCTGCGCCCCCTGACCAATAAAGGACAGAATCAAGCGGAGGCTCTGGTCCAGATCCTGGAACCATTCCCCATCTCAGCGGTCTTCTCCAGCCCCTTTCTGCGCTGCATTCAGACCGTCCAACCGCTCGCCAAGGCGCTCAAGCTGCCGATCAAGCAGACGCCGGCGCTCGGCGAAGGCAAAGGGCTCGACGGAGCGATGACCATCCTGGGCGACAAGAAGCTCAAGCGCTCGGTGCTGTCCACTCACGGCGACATCATGTTTGAGCTGGTCGAAGAGCTGGTCAAGCAGAAGATCGTGAGGGCGGGTGAGGGAGGCTTCGACAAAGGCGCGATGTGGGTAGTCGAAGTCAAGGACGGCTCCTTCGTGGCCGCTCGCTACATCCCCGCGCCCTGAGCGCTGCTCAAAATGCGCCGAATTCCTGCTGATTCCGCACGTGTGACGTCACACGTGCCCTTCACCCGGGCATATTCCGCACGTGTGACGCCACCGGTGCGTAATCCCTGTTAACTAGGCAACTTCGTGCGGAGCTGGCCGCGGTTGCCGATCCCACGAGGGCGGTCGCGATGCAGGCTTACATGAAATCGACTATGCCGTACTACGGCGTCACGTCGCCGCAGGTCGATGCTGTCTGCAAGAAGGTTTTCGCGGCGAACCCATTTCCCTCCTGCGTTGAATGGCAGGCGGCGATCCTCGAGCTGTGGCGCCGAGCTCGCTTTCGCGAGGAGCGCTATGTGGCCATCCGGCTGGTGTCTCTGAAGCGGCATCGGGAGTGCTGGTCGCCCGAGCTGATGCCGATGCTCGAGGAGATGATAGTGAGCGGGGCATGGTGGGACTACGTCGACGCGCTCGCCCATGTGGTCGGCGAGCTGCTGCGCTCGCATCCGAAAGAGATCCGGCCGGTGATGCGCGCGTGGAGCATGGATGCCGATCTGTGGAAGCGGCGCGTCTCGATCCTCTGCCAGCTCACGTTCAAGCGCGATACCGACCTCGAGCTGCTGTACGCCAACATCGAGCCGAACCTCGCGGACCGCGACTTCTTCATCCGCAAGGCCATCGGCTGGGCGCTGCGGCAGTACGCGTGGACGGATCCGAAGGAGGTCGCGCGCTACGTGCGCGAGCACGAGGCAGAGCTGAGCGGACTGAGCCGGCGCGAAGCCCTCAAGAACATCAGTTAGCATCGCCTCGATGACGGTGACTCTCCGTGGCGTCGGGCTGACGGAGGGGCAGGTCGTGGACGTGGCCCGTCACGGCGAGAAGGTCGCCCTGGCCGCGGCGGCGCGCACCAGGATGGAACGCAGCCGGACTCGCGTCGAGCGTGCAGCTTCGTCGCGCGAGCCCGTCTACGGCGTCTCCACGGGTTTCGGCGCACTGGCCGGAACGCGTGTCGCCCCGCTCCGGCAGCCGGAGCTGCAGCTCGCCCTCATCCGGTCCCATGCCGCCGGGATGGGAGCGCCTGTGGAGAGCGAGGTGGTGCGCGCCACGATGCTGCTCAGGGCACGAACCCTAGCCATGGGACTGTCGGGCGTAAGGCCCGTGGTGGCCGAGGCGTTGATCGCGATGTTGAACGCGGAGATCACGCCGGTCGTCCCGCGCTACGGCTCGGTCGGATGCAGCGGCGACCTCGCCCCCCTGGCTCACATCGGCCTGGCGCTGGTCGGCGAGGGTGAGGTCACCGACGCGGAGGGTGGACTCAAGCCGGCGGCGCTCGCGCTCAAGGCGGCACGCCTGAAACCCCTGAAGCTCGAGACGAAAGAGGGGCTTGCCCTCATCAACGGAACCGATGGGATGCTCGGCATGCTGGCCCTCGCGTGTGCCGACGCCGAGGTGTGCTTCAAGACTGCTGACGTCACCGCGGCGATGTCGGCCGAGGCGCTGCTGGGCACCGACAGGCCGTTCCAATCGCGGCTGCACGAGATCCGCCCGCATCCCGGCCAGCTCGCCAGTGCGGCGAATCTCGTCTTGATGCTGCGCGGCTCGGGCATCGTCGCCTCGCACCGCCACTCGCACCATGCGGTGCAGGACTCGTACTCCGTTCGCTGCAGCCCGCAGGTGGCGGGCGCCGCGCGCGACACGCTGGACTTCGCTCGCCGCGTCGCCGCCATCGAGCTGGCCTCCGCTGTCGACAACCCTGTCGTGCTGGAAACGGGAGAGGTCGAGTCGACGGGCAACTTCCACGGTGAGCCCCTTGCGTTTGCGGCGGACTTCATGGCCATCGCCGCCGCCGAGGTGGGCGCCATCGCCGAGCGCCGCGTCGATCGCCTACTCGATCCGCATCGTTCCGAGGGACTGCCTCCTTTCCTTGCGGAGGAGCCGGGCGTCAACTCGGGCCTGATGGTCGCGCAGTACACGGCGGCGGCGCTGGTCGCGGAGAACCGGCGGCTTGCCGCACCTGCGAGCGTGGACTCGATCCCGACCTCGGGCATGCAGGAGGACCACGTCTCGATGGGGTGGGGCGCGGCGCTCAAGCTGCGCACGGTGCTCGAGAACGTGCGGCACATCCTTGCTGTCGAGCTCCTTTCCGCGGCCCGCGCGCAGGACCTCCGCCGCCCGCTGAAAGCTTCGCCGGCAACCGCAGCGGTTAGGGACCTCCTGCGGAAGCACGTGCCTGGAGTGGGTCCGGATCGCTTTCTCGCGCCTGAGCTGGCGGCGGCGGAGGAGCTGATCCGCACGGGTGCAATTCTGGAAGCAGCCGAATCGATCACGGGCCGGCTGCAGTGAGCCGAACCATCAGGGCCCCGCGTGGTGCAGAGATCTCGTGCCTCGCGTGGCCACAGGAAGCCGCGCTCAGGATGCTCATGAACAACCTCGACCCCGAGGTCGCCGAGCGGCCGGAGGACCTCGTCGTCTATGGCGGCACCGGGCGCGCGGCTCGTTCGTGGGAAGCCTTCGACGCGATAGTGCGCGAGCTGCGCACGCTCAAGGGAGATCAGACGCTCCTCGTGCAGTCAGGCAAGCCTGTCGGTGTTTTCGACACGCATGAGTGGGCGCCGCGCGTGCTCATCTCGAACTCGATGCTGGTGCCGGAGTGGGCGACCTGGGACGAGTTCCGGCGTCTGGAAGCTCTCGGGCTGACCATGTACGGGCAGATGACCGCGGGCTCCTGGATCTACATCGGGACGCAGGGCATCTTGCAGGGCACGTATGAAACCTTCGCCGCGATCGCGCGCAAGCGGTTCGAGGGTACGCTCGCCGGCACCATCACGCTGACCGCGGGACTTGGAGGGATGGGTGGCGCGCAGCCGCTCGCGATCACGCTGAACGGCGGTGTTGCGCTCTGCATCGAGGCCGACTCTGAGCGCATCGAGCGCCGTCTGGAGCATCGATACCTCGACGTCCGCGCGGACAGTCTCGATTCCGCGCTGAAGCTTGCCCTTGACGCGAAGCGCGCGAAGCGCCCGCTCTCGATCGGCCTGCACGGCAACGCGGCTGAGGTGGTGCCCGCGCTCGCGGCTCGCAACTTCGACGTCGACGTCGTCACCGATCAGACGCCTGCGCACGACCCGCTGAGCTACATCCCAGCCGGGCTCTCACCGGAGGACGCGCAAGAGCTGCGCCTTGACGATCCTGTGACTTACGTCAAGCGCGCAAGAGAGAGCATGGCCCGACATGTCGATGCGATGGTCGAGTTTCTCGACCGCGGCGCAGAGGTGTTCGACTACGGCAACAGCCTGCGCGCGGAGGCTCGATCAGGTGGGAGCGCTCGCGCTTTCGATTTCCCCGGCTTCGTTCCCGCTTACATCCGGCCACTCTTCTGCGAGGGCAAGGGCCCGTTTCGCTGGGTCGCCCTGTCCGGCGATCCCGCCGACATCGCGGCGACCGACCAGGCCATCGTCGAAGAGTTTGCCGATGATCCTGCGCTGGTCCGCTGGATCAAGGCAGCCCAGGAGCACGTGAGGTACCAGGGCCTTCCGGCACGCATCTGCTGGCTTGGCTACGGCGAGCGGGCGCGGGCGGGAAGGCGCTTCAACGAGCTCGTTCGAACCGGCGTGGTCAAGGCGCCGATAGTCATCGGCCGCGACCACCTCGACTCCGGCTCGGTGGCCTCGCCCTACCGCGAGACGGAGGCGATGCTCGACGGTTCGGACGCGATCGCGGACTGGCCGATCCTCAACGCGCTGCTCAACACGTCGAGCGGCGCTTCGTGGGTCAGCGTGCATCACGGCGGCGGCGTCGGTATAGGCAGGTCGATCCATGCGGGGATGGTGGTCGTTGCGGACGGATCGGAAGAGGCCGCGCGCAAGCTCGAGCGTGTGCTGACCAACGACCCTGGCACTGGCGTGATGCGCCATGCCGACGCCGGTTACGAGCGTGCTATCGACGTGGCGAAGGAGCGCGGGGTACGCATTCCGATGAGCGGCGCTTGAACGGATCTGGGTGGTGGCACGCCGAACAGGCGTGGCTGGGTTATCCAGCGCGTGACGTTCTGATCGAGGTCGAATCAGGTCGGATCAGGTCCGTCACCGAAGGCATCCCGGTCCGGCCTGGAGTCGTGATGCTCAAAGGGTGGACGATCCCGGGTCTTGCCAACGTCCACAGCCACGCCTTCCAGCACATGCTGCGAGGCGCAGTCGAATCGGGCGCCGACGATTTCTGGGCGTGGCGGAGCGAGATGTACAGGCGGACGGACTGGGTGTGGTCCGACTACTACAGATTCGCGCGTCTCGTCTTCCAGGAGATGTTGGAGGCGGGCATCACCGCGGTGGGCGAGTTTCACTACCTGCACGGCCACGGCAATGAGCTCGGAGAGGCCTTGATCCAGGCGGCCGGCGAAGTCGGAGTCCGGATCACGCTGATCGACGCGTGCTACCTGCGCGGGGGATTTGGCGGCACACCGCTCGACCCAGCTCAGCGGTCATTCTCAGATGGCGACGTCGACCACTGGATGGAGAGGATCGACAAGCTCAAGGAGGGCGCGGGCGTGCGAATCGGCGCGGCGATCCACAGCGTTCGCGCCGTCGATCCGGCATCGATGCGCACTGTCGCGGCGTGGGCGCGCAAGCGCAATGCGCCGCTCCACATTCATCTCGCGGAGCAGCCGGCCGAGTTCGAGGAATGCAGAAATGAAGAAGGGTGCACGCCGGCCGAGCTTTTGGCACGCGAGGGAATCCTCGGCCCAGACCTGACCGCGGTGCACGCGATCCATGTCGACGAGCACGACATCTCGCTGCTCGGCGCAAACAAGGTGACCGTATGCGCGTGCTCGACGACTGAGCGTGACCTCGGCGATCAGGTCGGACCGCTGCGCGCGCTGGTCGAAGCGGGGTGCGCGCTGGCGGTCGGCAGCGACTCGAATGCGGTGATCGACGTCCTGGAGGAGGCGCGCGCTCTCGAGCTCGATCAACGCCGCGCCACAGGGCACCGAGTGCTGCATCAACCTGACGCGCTGTTTCACGCCGCCACCCTGAACGGCATGCGCGCGCTCGGGTGGGAGGCGGGAGTGCTGAAACCGGGGATGCTCGCGGACTTCGTCACCCTCGAGCAGCCGCATCACACGCAGCGGCGAAATCTCGACCTCGCCTACCTCATGTATGCGTGCTCCGCAGGTGACGTGACTAACGTAGTCGTTGGCGGCAAGACGGTTGTTGCCAAGCAATGAGACGCCTGCGCAATATCGGAAGGCTGTTCACCGGGACTTCGATCGGCGTGATCGAGAATGCCGCAGTCATCTGCGACGGCGACAAGATCGCGTGGTGCGGTCCGCATGGGCAGGAGCCGCACGAGCTGATGGAATCCGTCAGCGAAGACGACGACTGCGCGGGCGGTTTGGTCACAGCTGGTCTCATCGACGCTCACACGCATCCCGCGTACGCGGGCGATCGCATGCCCGAGCTCGCCAGACGCACCGCTGGGGCCACATACGCTGAAGTGGCGAAAGAGGGCGGAGGCATCCGCGCCACAGTCAAGGCCACGCGAGCCGAGCCGGCCAGCGCGTTGGAGCAGCTCACCGCGCGACGGCTCTGGATGTGGCTCGAAGGTGGCGCGACCACCGTGGAGGCGAAGACCGGCTATCACCTCAATCGCGAAGGCGAGCTCGAGACCACGCGGATGCTTGCGCGGCTTGGCGAGCGCAAGGACCTGCCGCGGATCGAGGTGACCTACCTGGCGGCGCATTCCCTTCCTCCCGACCGCTGGTCGAGATTTGGCCCCTACACGAAGGAGGTCGCCGAGTGGTGTGCTGACGCCCACGTTGCGGGAGCTCGGTTCTGCGACGTCTGGTGTGACAAGGGCTACTTCAGCGTCGCCCAGTCGCGGCGCATCCTGAAGGCCGGGATGGAGGCCAAGCTGATCCCGCGGATCCACGCCGACGAGCTTGCCCGCACCGGCGGTGCGCGCCTGGCGGCCGAGCTCCATGCGGTGTCAGCCGACCACCTGCTTTACGCGAACCGTGGAGACGCGGTGGCGCTCGCGCGCGCCGGGGTGGTCGCCACTCTGTCGCCGGTGACGGCGCTTTCGATTGGCAAGATGCCGCCGGTCAAAGAGCTTGCTGACGCCGGAGCCGTGATCGCGCTCGGCACCGACCACAACCCTGGTACTAGCGGCACCACGAGCATGAGTCTTGTCATCGCCCTGGCCGTGGGGGTGTTCAAGATGTCCGCCGAACGGGCCCTGCTGGCGGCGACTGTCGGGGGCGCCCATTCGGTCTCGAGATCAGACCGGGGCGTGGTTGCCGCGGGCAAGCTGGCCGACCTGGTGCTCTGGGAAGCCGGCCACGAGGGGGCCTTCGCCTGGGCCTACGGGCTCAAACCTCGCTTCGTGTGGCGAGGGGGGGCGCAAGTTTTCGCGTGATATTTAGTTGCTAAATACGTGCATTTCGCGTACACATTGCACTGAAAAGACCGCCTCTCACCCCCAATTCGCATTTAGCCGCGGTCAAATGGAGGAAGTCAACTAGTGGCAAAGTGGAACCCCTTGGCGTTGAAGCTCTTGATGTGGATCATGGGCATATTGATAGTCGCAGGCTCCGGTGTGACCTTCATCGGTAGCACGATCTTCAATTTCGACTCGACTTTCGGCGTTGCGGCCCCGGTGGCCGGAATTGCCTTCGGCGCAGGTTTGATGATCGCCGGCTTCGACCCTGTGGCTAACGTGAGCTGGGTCCGTGCGCTCATCCTCTACGCGGTCTTGATGGTGATCTATCAGATCTTCCTGAGCATCTCAGTCGGAAAATTTGACTTCGTCGCCTTCATCATCGCCATCCTCGCTGCCGTTCTTCTCCTCGTTCTTTACCCGAACAAGCCGGCGCTCTGGATGCAGGGCGGCTCGAAGCCCATGGGCTCGCGCGCGTAAGTTTTAGTTCAGTCTTCAAAGGGGCAGCAAGCGCTGCCCCTTTTTTATTGCTTAGCCAGTGCCGGGTTCGTCGCCGCTGACGATCCAGCGCCCGCCACCGCCGGAGGCCACCAGGTCGTCCGCCGCTTTCGGGCCCCACGAACCGACGGGGTAAGACTCCGGGTGGCCCTCCGCCTCCCAGGCCCGGACGAGCGGGTCGACGATCTCCCACGAGAGCTCGATCTCCTCCGCGCCCGGAAATGCCGAATGGCCGCCGGCGAGCACCTCCGAGAGCACGTTCTCGTAGGCGTCGGGCAGCGCGGTCTTGGTGAGGTGGGCGTAGTCGAGGCGCATCCCTGCCGGCACCATCTCGAACTTCGTCCCGGGCCGCTTGGCGCCGATTCGCAGTGAGATGCCCTCGTCGGGTTGGATGCGGATCACTATCAGTGTGGGGATGCCGCGCTGGCGCCGGCCCGCGATTCGCAGCATGGGCGCATCGCGCAGCTTGATCACCACCTCGGTGACCCGTTTGCGCAGTGCCTTGCCGGTGCGCAAGAAGATCGGCACGCCGTCCCAGCGCCAGTTGTCGATCGATACGCGCACCGCCGCGAAAGTCTCACGCCGAGAGTCCCGGGCGACGCCCTGCTCGTCGAGATAGCCGTCGTACTGCCCGCGCACGGCGTAGGTCGGATCGATGGGCGACATCGCGCGCAGCGCGGCGCGTTTCGCGCGACGCACGTAGTCGGGATCCAAAGTGGTTGGTGGCTCCATCGTGATCAGCGCAAGCAGCTGGAGCATGTGGTTCTGGATGATGTCGCGCACTGCGCCGCTCTGGTCGTAATAACCGGCGCGCTTGCCGATGCCCTCCTCCTCAGCGACAGTGATGAGGATGGACTCGATGAGCGTTCGATTCCACACCGGCTCGAACAGCGAATTCGAAAAGCGCAGCGCCATCACGTTCTGGACAGTGTCCTTGGCCAGGTAGTGATCGATGCGGAAGATCTGTTCCTCTTCGAACGCAGCTGCCAGCTCGGCGTTGAGCTTGTGCGCCGAAGCCAGGTCGTGGCCGAAGGGTTTCTCGACGACGATCCGTCGCGTGGCGTCGGCCTTTTTCGCGAGGCCCGAAAGAGCGAGTCCGGCGACGATGTCGCTGAATGTCTCCGGCGGCGTCGCCAGATAGAAGATGACAGTCCGCGATGCGCTCACGAGCTCCTTCAGCGGATTGAACGTTGCCGGGTCCGCGTAGTCCAGGTGGACCCATTCGGCGCTGGCACTGAGGCGCTGGTTGCCGCTCGCTTGTTTGACCTGGGCGCGGAAGTCCTCGGTCGAGGTCTTGCTGCGGCCCACGCCGATGATGCGAACGGGCACCGAATCGCGCGCCACGAGGTGGCCCAGCGAGGGCAGGATCTTGCGGTGCGTCAGGTCGCCAGAGGCGCCGAAGATGACGAGGTCGGCAGAGGTACCCACAGCCGAGACTTTACGAGCGTCAGTCTTTGACCACGGTTGTGCCGGCGGCCTCATCGTGAACCGGGCGACCGCGAGCCCACCCGAAGGGAAGAGCCAGGAAGCGGACTATCGACTGCCCGACGGTGGAGCGGGACCCGTCGATTGCCACCACGCGCTGCCTCATGATCAGCCCGCCGAGCGTCCGGCCCGAGATGCTCCAACACGTGACGTGGTAGGCCGCGGCGACTCCAAACAGGGTTCGGGCCCGTGGTTTCTTGCCGGCCAGGCCGGTGAGCGCGACGCACAGGGCGAGGTCGACCATCGCCGCCCTCCAGCGATCCCGGGGCGGGGCTGGAAGGCCGGGCGCAGGCTCGGTGCCGCGGACGCGCAGCAGGTGGAGTCTCATGAAGAGGTAATGGATGGGCAGCTGCGTCACCCGATACAGCGGAACTGGAAGGCGCGGCCGGTAGCCTTCCACCAGGGCGATCACGCGGCCGCCCTCTGCCTCGAAGCGAAACCGGCCGCCGGGTGCGCGCGCCAAGAGTCCGCCTTTGATAGGCCATTCCACGGCGCGCCGCGTCACCTTGGCCCGACCCAGGCGAAGCAGCTCGAATGGACCAACATACAACCCGCTTCCGCGTACCCGAATCAGGCCGGCAGTGAGCTTCTGGATGTCCTCCAGATAGGTGTCGCGCAGCTCGGCGCCGGTGGGCGCGGGATGGATCTCGACGGAGTCCTCGACCGATACCTTCCCGTCAGTCACCCGCAGCACAGTCATATCTTGCTTGGGATGGCAGCTGTCGAGTTCGGGGCGGACGTGACGGTGAACTGCCCTCCCGAGCGCGCGTTCGACTATTTCGCCGACTATCGCCACGTCGCCGCCGTGCTCGATGGCGTGACCAGGTGGGAGCCGATCGGCGACAAGAAGAGCGACGCCGGGGCGCGTTTCAACGTCGAGATGACCGCTCTCGGCGTTCCGCTCAAGAGCGTGCTGCGGCTTGATCGCTGGAGGAGGCCGCATGAGATTGGGTGGGTTTCCGAGTCGGGCCTGATCAAGCAGCAGGGCGGCTTCACCTTCAAGAAGGTCTCCGGCGGGGTGCACGTCGAGCTGCGCATCGCGTACGAGCCTCCCGCCTCGTTTCTCGGCGCGGCGATCGCGAGCCGCCTTGACTGGACGGTCAAGCGCAGGCTCAAATCGGCACTGGAACGGATTCGAGACAAGCTCGAGGAGGAGCCCGGCTAAAGTGGGCGCATGAGGCTGACCAGCGACGCCCACGCCATCCTCGGCCAGGCCCAGATCGGCATGCTGGCGCTGCGTGCCGGCCGCCTCCCGCTGGTCAACCCCGCGGTGTTCAGCTTCGCCAGCGGGTCGCTCTGGCTGACCACCTCACGGTTTGCGGCCAAAACGATGCTCGCCCGCCGCGACCCGCGGGCCGGGTTCCTTGTCGATGGCGGCTCACGTGCGCTGCAGCTGCGCGGCGCGATCGAGGTCTTCGACCCGCGGTCTCTTTCCAGCCAGGTGCGCGCCATGCTCGACGGCCCGGGCTACATCCTCGGCATGGCGGGCTACGCCTTGAAGAACGCTCCTTTCGTCGCGGGCTACATGCTCGACATCACGAGCTTGCCGCGTGAGTGGCTCCCCTACAACCGCGTGGTCCTCAGGCTGCGACCGAGCCATGCCGACATCATCGAGGGCGTTCGCTTCCCCGCCGCCCAGGCAGCGCGCGTGCCCGCGGTTCCGGCCGAGGTGAGCAGGCGGCTGGCCGGCGTGTCGCGCGGCTACGCGTGCTGGATTGAAGGAGGTATGCCGTTCATTGTCCCGGCCTTCTGGGAAGTGGACAGAGGCCAGGTCACTGTGGCGCCGGCGAACGGCCGGCCGCGCGCGGGGTCTGTGGGTGCGCTGGTGGTCGAGTCACACCACCGGTTCCGGCCCTCTCTGATGGTGGGCGCGTGCGTGCGCGGAACGTTCAGCGGTCCCGCCGATGGATCCGCCATCGCCGAGCGCTACGGTATGGAGCCGGACGACGTTACTGACACGATGGAGCTGAGGCCCGAGCGCGTGACCTCGTGGCGCGGTTTTGCGATCACCACCGCGGTCCCCCGCTCTGCACGTCGATTGCGAGTCGCGGAGGGCTGATGGCCAAGTCCGCAGCTCCGGGACTGCGCGTTCGCAAATGGTCCGCGGGGGCATGGACTGATTCGCCCGACGCGGTTGTCACCGAGGAACCGCTGCAGCTCATGCTGCACGGCGAGCCGCTCTCGGTGGTCATGCGCACACCCGGCAACGACGTCGAGCTGTGTCTCGGCCTGCTGTACGCCGAGGGCATCGTGCGGGGCATCGACGAGGTGCGGCTCATCCGCATCAGCGCCGAGGCGGGCGAGACCGAGGCGGGGATTCGCCTCGAATCCGACCTTCTCGAGTCGAACCAGATCGACGTGCACACGGTGGGCATGCCGCGACGCAAGCCCGAGCGTTCGATGCTCGCGAGCTCGGCATGCGGGGTGTGCGGCACCGTGTTGATCGAGGACCTGAGGCGCGACCTCGCTGCTTTGCCATCCGGTCCCAACATCGATCCGGCGGTACTTCCGGGCCTGGTCGAGATACTTCGCGCGGGCCAGGGAGTGTTCGAGCGGACTGGAGGTCTTCACGCCGCGGGCCTGTTCAGTGCTGAAGGAAAGCTCCAGCACCTTCGCGAGGACATCGGGCGCCACAACGCGGTCGACAAGGTGGTGGGGCGGGCGCTCCTCGATGGCGGGCTGCCGGCGCCGGCATCGGTTCTTGTCGTGAGCGGGCGCGCGGGCTACGAGATCGTGCAGAAGTCGATCAGCGCCGGTATTCCGGTACTTGCCGCGGTCGGCGCGCCGTCGAGCCTGGCCGTTTCGCTCGCGCGTGAGTTCAACCAGACGCTCATCGGATTCCTACGCGGAGAGCGGTTCAACGTTTATGCCGGACCCGAACGCCTGACCCAGTGATCTCCGTTCGCAATCGTGTGCACCCGGCAGTGCGGGTCGTCCTGGTTGGCGCGTACATCCTGTGCGTCGAGTGGGCGCGAACGTTCTTCGCCATGCAGCCGCATATGGCGATCGCGTCGCTCGTCGTGGGAGGAGCAGCGCTGGGCCTCGTCGCCGTGGGGTGGCCCGCGGACCGACTGGGCCTGGGTACTTCGAGATTCGCCCTGCGGATCATCGGAGGCCTCGCGCTGGGCGCTGTGCTCCTGCTTCCGGCCGCGGCCCGGTCGAGCGCCGTGCCGATCTTGCCAGCAGGTCTTGCCGTGGCGGCGGTCGCCATCTCGATAGGTGAGGAGCTCGCGTTTCGCGGAGCTCTGTACGCGGCGCTGGACGAGCTCGGCGGGGCGCCGCTCGCCATCGTGGGCAGCACCGCGCTGTGGACCGCGGCGCACGCGCTGTCGCATCCGCCTGAGTTCCTGGGCGCCGTCGCTGCCGCGGGCCTGCTGCTGGCTCTGTGGCGATGGGCCTGTAAGGACCTGGTGGCGCCAATTATCGGCCACGTGATCGCGGACCTCGCGCTGTGAGGCGCCCAGCACTTCTTGCCGCCGCAGTGATCGTCTACATGGTCGCGGCGTGGATGGTGGCGCCTGGTTTCTACGACGGATTCGGTCCGGCTCAGCCTTACAACTTCGCGTGCCCTCCACATAACGCCGGTGCCAACCAGAAGCCGAACTCCGGCCACGCGGACATCAAGGTCGTCAGCGGTGTCAGTGAGGCCGGCTCTGCGTACACCAACGACGCCCAGATCGTCCTCGGGTTCCTGCCGGGCGCCTTTGACGCCACGGGCAAGACCACGATCTCGGTGGACCTATCACCGCTGCCGACGTGTCCGCAGCCGCCTGGGATCAGATTCGTGACGAACGTCTATTACGTCGCCGCGTATGCGCCGCTCGTCAAGCCGTCCCACGTGGTGCTTCTCTATTCGAACCTCCTGCCGCCTCCTTCTGACATCTACCTGGCGGCCGATCCGGCCGGTCCGTGGACCTCGATCGGAGCGAATAAGGAGGCGATGCCGTACACGATCACCACACAGACGAAGTCGTTGGGCTACTTCGCCGCGGGGTATTCGCTCTCTTCGCCGCCACCCGGAGCGCTGCGCATAGGAGGCAGCCAGGTGCTGCCGATAGTGGTCGCGGTCCTCATCGGATTGGTGCTCCTGGCCGGTGTTCCGCTGGCGATGATGCGGCGGCGCCGGGCGCGAGGGGAAGTCGAAGGGGTAGAGGACGAAGGCTAGCCGTGGCCCGATTAGGTCGGTTTCGCGCAAAACCGACCGAATCGTCTCCGACAAAAGGTTGATTTCGCGCAAAACCGACGGAATTCGCCGGACCGCTAAGCAGCTTCATTCGTACTTGATCGCTTCGAAGAGCGTGCCGCACTTGCGGCAGCGGTACTGAAGCGTCATCGCTTGAGTGCCGAACAGCGAGATGACCTCGGCGTCGCGGGCCCGGCAATGAGGGCAGCGAGGCTCCGCGCGGGGCGGCTCAGCTTTCTTTGGCGGCGGCACTGGAGGGCGCGAACTTCTTCTCTTCGAGTCCGCGCAGCATGCCGAAGGTGCGCTCATCGATGGCGCCGGGCCGGCTGCGTCGGCGGATGGGATCCCATTTCTTCCAGTCGATCTTGACGGTGGGTGATTTGGTGTCCAGCTGTTCCTCGAGCCTGGCGCGAAGCTCATCCGGACCCATGCTGAGCTTGCCCTCGCGATGCAGCGCGGCGACCTCCCCGTCGGGCGGGCCGAACCATTCGACGGCCTCGACCCACGCGCGGTCCAGAGGCTCCTGGCTGATCCCCGACTTGAGCCAGCTCCGGCCGTGCAGGAAGTGGTAGCGCTCCTCCATCAGCATCTTGCGCAGCCGGTGCTGGAGGACCTCGACCGAGCCATTGACACAGGCCTCGATCATCGCGGTGAAAGCGGTGTCGAGAATTGCATTGGCGGCGACGAACTGCGCCCACTCGGACCACGGTTCATCGAAGTAGGCGAGGGCGCGGAGGCTTGCAGGGTCGGACTCCCGATCCGTCCCTCGGGGGTCGGCGCCGAGCGGTTCCAGGCAGCCGTACAGGACCCGGCTGTGTCCGAGGTCGTCGAGGCCCATGGCCGCGGCGGCGATGTCTGCCTCGAGGGAAGGTGCGCGCGTCGCCCATTCGGCGTAGCGCAGCCCGAGCATTTGCTTGTTATCGGCGATGCTGAGGACGACGTCGGAAAGGCTCATGGCTCGCCGGGCTGCCACAGCTCGATGACGTGCTCCTTGCGCACAATCGCCATCTCGCACCAGCGTTCTTCGTCATAGGTCGCGCGCGCGTAGGCGACAGCGAGGTCGTCGTCGGGCGCGACGACGCTGCCGACCTGGTGCAGCGGCTCGGCGCGGGTCTTGCGGGCGAACACGTTGTACTCGATGGCGTCGCCGCTGACCCTCTTGTACTGCGTCATACGGCGAGGCCCCAGGATTCGAGCGCGTCGCGGCCTTCTTCGGTCATTCGCGCGACAGTCCACGGAGGATCCCACACGATGTTGACGCGCACTTCATTCACGCCGGGTTCACGCAATAGCCGCTCGCGGATGTCCTCGAGGATGAATTCCGAAGCCGGGCACCCCATCGCGGTGAAGGTGAGGTCGACTGCAATCACGCCGTCGTGCTCTGTGATGCCGTAGATCACGCCGAGGTCGACGAGGTTCACCGGCATCTCGGGGTCCTGGACCTCGGAGAGCGCGGCCCACAGCCGCTTCGTCATGACCCGTTCTTGTGGTGCGTCTTGCGGAACTTGTGGAACTCCTCCTGGAACATCGCGACCATCTCGGCGTTGCGAGGGCCGCGCGCGCGCCAGCGCACCAGCACGTCATCCCAGGAGATCGGCTGCTTGAAATCCCAGCGCTTTGCCTCCGCGTCGAACTCGCAAGGAAACGGATAGTCGAGCTCCCAGACGTCCTTGCCGTCGCGCACCTCTTTGTGCGCGGGGACCTTGATGCCGATCTGCTCGCAGTAGGGAACCACCGTCGAGAGCCACCACTGGCGGAGTTGGTCGTTGGTCAATCCCTTGAGGCGGTACTCGAGCTGCGTCGAGTGCATCTTGAGGCTGTCGGGAAGGCCGAACCATTCCACGCTGAGCGGGAACATCCAGTCGACCGCGCGCTGCAGCTCCTCTTTCGCGGCGCCGCCTGAAGCGCTGATGCGCTTCATCCAGGTGCGGCCGTTACGGAGGTGGAAGTTCTCCTCCGCCATGACCTTGTTGAGCCCGCGCTTCCAGGGTCCATAGGAACACTTGTCGTGAATGTCGCCGAGGAGGCAGAAGCCTGCCTGGTCGTACATGCCGTTGGCGACCACGAGCTCGGTCCAGCTGTCGAGTGGAACGTCGAAGGCGTAGGGGTAGCGGAAGCTCTTGGGGTCGCGGCTGAAGATGAGCTTCTCCTGGTCCTCGCCGAGCTCTTCGAGGATGTGGTACGCGATGTGGGCGTGGGCGAGCTCGTCCTGGATGATCGCGATCCCGGTCATGAAGGCGTTGATCGAGGGGGCGCGCTTGGCCGCGAGATAGTAGGCGGGGGCGGAGATGAGCTCGGTGTCGCCGGAGACGATGAGGGTGTGCTTGAGCTCTTTCAGATAGTCAGGAGTCATCTCCTTGGGAGACTCGATAAGCTCCCCGGACTTGATCATCTGGTCGAACTCGGCTTGAGTTCCCACTGCCCTCCCATTCTCTGACAACCGGGGCGGGTAAAATCGGGATTCGCTTCAGGGTCGCCGACTTTGGGCCCGCACCGTGGTGGCTATAGCTCAGCATGGCAGAGCACCAGATTGTGGATCTGGCTGTCGCGGGTTCAAATCCCGCTAGCCACCCCTTTTTCCTTCGGTCTGAGGCACGTGATACGACCAACTGTGCCCGAATGGCTCAAAAGATCGCCGGGATACGACCATTTGTGCCCGAATGGCGGAATCACCTTTTAGAGGTCGGGGACGACTTCGGGTTGGGTCCGAACATTGATTCCGAGAGCGTCTCTATGACCCAGGCGCGCCACTTCTGCTCGGTCCAGCCGTGCTCCGCAAGCATCGATCGGTACAGGCCGACGCTGAGCAGCACGAGCAGGATCGTGGTGGCATCTTCAGGGCTGAGGCCCGAGCGGAGCGGACGCTTCCGCTTCAGGTTGTCAACGACCACACGGAAGCCGTCACGCCGCAACCGCTCACTCAACACGTGGAAGCTCGCGATCTCTGGATCGTCGCCCAGCGCGTCGAAGACGGTGGCGAGAGGCACGACCCGGCGGAGGATCTCCATATTGGCGCTGACGAAAATCGCCAGCGCGCGCTTGTAATCCGGCTCCTGTTCCAACGCGCGGAACCAGGGCCTTTTGATCGGAGTGATCGGCAGGTGGTCGCCGAGGACGGCGAACTCAAACGCGGCGCGCATAACGGCCGGCTTGTTGTGGAACGTGAAGTACACCGTCTGCACTGCCACGCCCGCTTCTGCTGCAATCTCGGCCATGGTCGTCCGCATGTAGCCTCGCGCAGACATCAAGCGGTAGGCCGCCTCCACCATCCGCCGCCTGGTGGCCGTGGCGCGGTCTGCACGGCTGGTTGCCGTCGCGGGCTGCTTGGCAGTCACATTGGAAGGATACTAGGGGCTTGACTAGAGGCGACTCTAGTGACACTATCAGGCCCAGCGACGTGTGGAGCGTCGCGGCTGGAAAGGAGCTGGCGATGACGATGAGAGCCGGGGAAGTCTATGAGCACCCATATGAGCGCCTGGTGGTGCGTCTTGGCACTGCCGAGTCTGGCGGCCGCGAACTCGTTGCGGATCTCTACGTGCCCGCCAACTCGCCGGGCGTGCCACGACACTTCCACCCCGAGATGACGGAATCGATCACGGTCATCGGCGGGAAGGTCGATACCTGGTTGGCTGGGCAGCAGAAGGTCCTTGAACCGGGAGAGCGTTTGCATATCCCGCCGAAGACACCGCACAGCTGGCGGCCATCCGGCGATGAGGACGTCCGGCTCCTGATCGAGGTTCGCCCGGGGGCCAGGTTCGAGGAAATGTGGCGCCAGTTCATGGGCCTCTTTCAGGACGGCAAGGTCGGATCCAAGGGCCCGGGCTTCCTACAGATCATGATGATGGCTCGGGAGTTCCCGGACGTCATGGCGATCTCAGGTCCGCCGGTGTTCCTGCAGAGAGCACTCGCGGCGCTCGTCGCGCCGATCGGACGGTGGCGGGGTTACGAGGGCCGGTACCAGGAATACCTGACCCGGGGACCTTCGGAGGTCGTGGAGCTCGAGCCGCTGCCGCGGTAGGGTCAGTCAGCGCGCGAGGCTGATCGGATGCCGGACTAGGTCCGAGCAGCGACCTCACCAGCCGTACGGTCGGTCACGCTCTTGCGCTTACCGCCGCACGCGAAAGGAGGTTCGACAATTCCTCGGCGCTGTGACCTGCCCCGAAGACCGGGCCGCCCGGCTGCAATGCCAGCCCGGATTCGAGGTTCCCGGCATCGACTGGGTCGAATCCGAGCGCATCGATCAGCTGAAGCACCGCAGCAACCGCAGGGCGGTCGTCGCCGGCGGCCGCCATGGCGATGCGGCCCTGCGCGCCTTTAGGAAGCCTGCTCTTCTCGAACTTGAAGTAGCCGAGGTGGTTGAGGCTCTTCACCACTCGTGCGGAGGAGAACCACTCCTGCACGAGCATGCTCGTGCCCGCCGGTGCGGTCGCAAATGGCCCGTCCACGCCGTCGATCTCGTCCCAGTAGTTCATGGCGTCGATGAGGATCTTGCCGGCGAACAGATCGGGTCGAAGTTTCCGAAAGCGGTGCAGTGGTATCGCCAGGACGATGAGACCGGCGTAGGCGGCGACCTGCTCAGTTGTGAGCGGGTGAGCGCCGGGAGCGAGCACCTCAACGATCAGCTCTATGCGCTCGGCAGGTCCCGACCCCGAAATTCCGACCTCGTATCCACCGGCCACAGCCGCGCGGGCGATAGCAGTGCCGGCCTTGCCGGCTCCGACGATGCCCAAGCGGCGGCCTTTGGCCCCGTTGCTAGACACCTGCTGATCTCGCGTCCGTGCTCGCCAGGCTCTGGTCGCCTTGGGCCGGCTCATCGGCCGGTTCCGAGAGCAGTTCCCTGACTCGCGGGATGACCTCCCGTCCGTACATCTCGATGGTCGCCATCTTCTGTTCATGTGGGACTCGCCCGGTCGCGTAGGCGAGGTCGAACCGGCTGAGCCCGAGAAGGCGAATGACCCACGCAATTTTGGTCGCGACCGTTTCCACCGACCCGAGATACAGCGATCCTTCGTCGACCTCGGCCTGGAATCGAGCCATCGTCGGTCGCGCCCATCCACGCTCAGCCGCGGCATTCTCAAAAACATGAGCCCAGTGCGGCCATTGAATGTCCGCTGCTTCCTGGTCGGTTCTGGCCACGAGCCCGTGAGAGTGCATGCCGATGCGCTGCATCGGCTTTCCGAACTTGGCGAGAGCTCGTTTGTAGAGGTCAACCAGCGGTAAGAACCGGATGGGCGGCCCGCCGATTACGGCCAGCATCAGCGGGAGCCCGTAGCGCGCGGCCCGGACCACCGACTGGGGATTGCCGCCAACGCCAACCCACACGGGCAGATGGCCCTCCGGGAGCGGAGGACTCAGGTACTGGTTCGTGAGCGGGGAGCGGAACTTGCCCGACCAGGTGACGGGCTGGTCCCGCAGCAGGCGCATGAGAAGGTCGAGCTTCTCCTCGAAAATCTCCTCGTAGTCGTTGAGGTCGTATCCAAAGAGCGGGAACGACTCAACCAGCGAGCCGCGTCCGGCGATCAGCTGCGCCCGGCCGTTCGAGACTGCATCGAGGGTGGCGAACTGGGTGTACACCCGAACGGGGTCCTGCGTGCTCAGGACGGTGACCGCTGTGCCAAGCCGGATTCGTTTGGTCCGGCCGGCGATCGTGGCCAGGATGATGCTCGCCGCGGAGTCCATCATGTCCTGGCGGTAGTGCTCCGCGATGTTGAACGAGTCGATCCCGACGGCATCGGCGAGCACCGCCTCCTCGACTGTGTTGCGGATCACGACGTCGCCGCTCAGCTCGCGACCTGATTCGTCGACGCTCAGAGGCACGAACGAGTCCAATCCGAACTCGAAATCCTGCTCGATTGCTTGGGCGTTGCTCGTCATACTATTTGCAGTTACAAATACCTGTAACCGGCAATTTATTGCATACGAAAGTACCAGCGAAGCAAAACGTGGCGGCTCACCTCGGCCGGCTGATCGACGAGGCCGTGCCAGGCAGGCGAGGCCTCGAGGCGTGGGGAGCCTTGCTCGAGGCTCACGCGACCCTCATGCGCCAGCTCCAGACCGATCTGGTGCACAAGACCGGCCTGGACTTGAACGACTTCGACGTGATCTCGCAACTGGCGCGGGCCGGCGGCGGGTTGCGCATGACGGACCTCGCCGCCCGTGCGTTCTCGTCGCGGTCCGGCCTGACGCGCCGCATCGACCGGCTAGTCGACGATGGACTGGTTGGTCGTTCCCCTGCCGACGGCGATGCACGTGGCGTCGTGGTCACGCTGACCGCGGCCGGCGTGGCGCGCGTCTCGGAGACCATACCGGTCCATCTACGCGCCGTCGCCGAGCTGTTCATGGCGAAGTTGGACGACCAGGAGCTCGCCGTGCTCGAACGCGCGCTGAAAAAGGTGATCCTCGACCGCGCCTTTGGCTAAGACGCGAGTACGCTCCACGTAAGGTTCTGGATACTGCAGCGCTCGAGGATGGTGACAGCCGCCGGGCCGCCAGTGATGCGCATCACACGGACAAATCCTGGTTTTGACGGGGCCAAGCCACCAAACTATGGGAAGTGTGGTGGTGGCTTCCAAGCTCGAATCCGGCTACTTCCATCGTCAGGATGGCGGATGATCGCTTTGCCGCCAGCCATGGCGAGCGACCACACGGATGAATGAGGAGAGCCGTCCCAAGCAGACGGAGCAGACTCTTAAGCAGAAACTATCCGAAGAGATGGTCTTGCTGAACTTGAAGGATGGTCAGTACTACTCGCTCGATCCTGTCGGGCAGCGAGTATGGGAGCTCTGCGACGGCACTCGCCGAGTCTCCGAGATCATCACGGTTATCTGCAGCGAATTTGACGCCGGTCGGGAGCGAGTGCGGGATGATTTACTTGAGCTCTTGGGGGAACTTGCAGACGCAAAACTGGTTGAAGAGCTCCCCTAGACTCGCTCCGGTTCGATCCTTGGGCAGCGATGCCGATGCCCGGTTGCTCCTGCGCATTCTTCTCTTCGCTTTAGCCACCAGACCCTTGCTTTTCCTGAATCCCACGCAGCTTCGGTGGGTCCTGGTGAGGCTGAACAGAGTGCAGAATCCGGGGATGCATTCCGACGATGTGGTTGCCCGTCATGTCGAGGCTACGCTGGTGCTGGGACATCCCCTTGTCGCTGACGGCTGTCTCAGTCGAGGAATTGTCATGCACCGCTTCCTCTCGGGCAACGGCAGCGAAGTCAGTCTCTGTTTTGGTGTCGGACGTATGAATGGAGACTTCGCAGCTCACTGCTGGATCGTCAAGGATGGCGAGCCATATCTGGAAAAGACTGATCCGCGCTTGAGCTTCTCGGCCATTCATACCATCCCGTGACGGAGGGGCCCACCAAAGCCCCGGCAAGACATGCCATATATCTGGAGTTCCACGGCGTCTGCATCGAATTCCGGGCAGACGAAACTGAGTTGTTAGATGTGCTGGAGCTGAGATTCCAGCACTTTCTGGTTGGCAACCCGAAACCACATCACATCCGGTTCGACTTCACATCTGTTGCGTCCGCAGGACACCACGTGCTCGCCAGGCCCAGCGGAATGGCTCGCCCAGTCTATGAGCCTCCTGAGGGAGAGGTGGTCTACTCGGATGACGGTGATTGGCTGTTCATCACCACTGGTGAGCGTGTGAGGGTGTTGGCGGAAATCGGGCGCGGGGAGGTTCGTGTCTCTTTCGTCGCGTCGGGCGCGGCAATGTGGCTTGTTTCGCACCCAATCGTCACGATCTGCCTCATCGAACTCTTGAAGAGGCGCGGCCTATTCAACGTTCATGCCGCCGGGCTGTCGAGCGGAGGTCGTTCGGTCCTGATCCCCGGGCCAAGTGGTGTCGGGAAATCCACCATTTCATTCGCGATGATCCGAGCGGGCTTTGACTTCATCGCCGATGACATGGTGTTTCTGCACAAGACAAAAGAAGGGATGGCCGTCCTCGCGTTTCCTGACACCCTCGATTTCAATGACTCCACTGCATTGATGTTCAGCGAGCTGGAGGGTGTTGCGGCAGCGCCCAAGCGGTCTGGATGGCCAAAGTGGCAGATTGACGTGGCGCGCCTGACCCGATCGCCGGTCGCGTGGCGCACCACCCCGGTGGTCCTGGTATTTCCAACCTTCAGTGACCGCAGCCGAAGCGAGCTGGTTCCGATCGGAAGGGACGATGCCCTGACGGCCCTGTTGCCAAACGTGCTGTTGACAGAAGCCAGATCCTCTCAGGCACATCTCGATGCGCTGGGAGAGTTGGTGGCAGGGGCTGGGTGCTTCCGGCTCGAGATGGCCCGCGACTTCCCGCACATCGCGGACCTTCTCCGCAGCTCCCTGCTTTCACGGTGATGAAGATCAGCCCTGAGGCACGCTTCGTCACCAGTTGCGTGAGGAGTCCCAGTGCTGCGCGCGACGCTGATTTGCCGCAGCAGGCTGCCCTGGTCGCCGACTGGGGAAGGGTGAATGAGATCGCAGAATCGCATTTCGTTGGGCAGTTCGTGGACCAGGCGGCATCCCTGCCTGTCGCGGTGATGCCCCAATGGGCTCGGCAAACGCTTCGCCAAACTCTCCTCGCCCAGGTCGCCGAAACGCTGTTTCTCGATTCGGTGCTTGGAGCCCTGGTCGAAGCCCTCGCGGAGCGCGGCGCTGAACCGATGGTGCTGAAAGGGCCGGCTGTGGCACGCACTGTCTATCCCGACCCTGTTCTCAGACCCTACGGTGACATCGATCTGGCGGTGCGGCCCGAGCACCAAGAGGCGGCTCGCTCGACGCTTGCTGATATGGGGTTCTCGGAGGTTGCTGAGAGTCAAGCCGCGCGGGGGATCTTCAAAGGGACACAGGAAATTGACGGCCTAAACCAAACCTTCGTCTCTGCCGACGGCTGCGTCGTGGACCTCCACGGGGATGTGCTCCAGCTTGGCCTGACACCCGAATGCGAAACGGATCGTTGGGCGCGATCGGAGGAATGCCCAGGGTTACCCGGAGCACGTATCCTCGCCGCCCCGGACATGTTGGTGCAGCTGGCCGTTCATGCGCACATCCATGGATTCAGCAGGCTGATCTGGCTTAAAGACATCGACCTGCTGGTGCGGGTCGGGGGTGGAAGCTTGGACTGGGCCCTCATTATCGACACGGCGCAACGGGAAGGAGTGTCAGGTTCGGTTTGGTACTCCCTGCGGCTGACCCAGGGGATACTGGGCACGCCGTTATACGATGTCCTGGCTCAGGTGCAGCCGGCACTCCCGGTTCGGCTCGCCTACCACTCAATCTGGCCTACGTCCCGAATTGCGGCACTCAGAGGCTTCAGCCGACGCCGAGCGGTGCAATTCACCGCGAGTGAGTCCTGGCCGGGTATGGTGCCGAGCCTGATGCTGATGGGTCGACGATCGGTCAGGGCGAGGTCGATTGCACGTTGGGCTGTGGGCCGCTAGAGGCGGCCGCCGCCCCCCTTCCTGGTACATGGCAATGGGACATCGGCCTCATTGACCTTGGGCGGATGTAAGCCTAGTTTCAACCTCGGCGAGGCCCGGCGGAAGCGCAGTCGTCATCTTCGCGGATCGATGAAAGACACTTTGAGATATCGAAATGAAGGAGGCATAGCCTATGGCCCTTAAGGTCTATAGCAAACCGAAGCTGCGACGTCTCGGACTCTTGAGACGGCTGACGCGCTTCAGCTTCTAAACCGAGAAGCTGCAACCGAAGGCGGGGCACACCTAGTGCCCCGCCTTCTTCCGCGGAACCCCATCTGGTAACCGGCTCAGGTCTTCGTTCGTCGATCCGAAACCGGCCGCGCTTGTGACAAGATCTCAGCTGCCGTGTTCTTCATGAATCGGCTCTCTTCGGAGGTGCCGGAAGAGCACAGGACCTGGCGCCGTCTTCCGGCGCTGCTCCTCGGCTCTTTCCAAATCGTCCGGACAGCTGCTCCTCGCGAGTTCACGATCAGCCTCGCATTACAGCTCATCACGGGCATAGCCGCCGGCATCCAGCTGCTGCTGGTCCGCAACATTCTGGCCGCTATCCTCGCCGGAACTTCGTCGCACGATTACGTGCCCGCGATCGAGCAGCTGGGCCTCCTGGTGGCGCTGAGGACGATCAGTGGAGTTACCAGCGGCTACGCGAACATGCAGCAGCAGCTTGTAACGGAAATGGTGCAGCGCCACGCGTCGGCTCCGGTGACGGACGTTGCTGCCTACATCGATCTCAAGGAGTTCGATACACCTGAGTTTCACGACCGGTTGCAGCGGGCGCAGCAAAGCTCGACCGTGCGACCACTTCAGGTGACCAACGCGGTGCTGTCCATTGGCCGCAGCACGCTCGGCGCGATGGGCACTGTGGTCGCGCTCTTCCTCATCTCCCCAGTACTGCTGGCAACGTCGGTTCTGGCTTTCTTTCCCCTGTGGTACGCGGCGTCGCGGATTTCCCGTGCTGTGTACGCGTTCGTATACGAGATGACGCCAAACGATCGCAAGCGCAGTTATGTGCTGAACCTGCTGACCAGCCGGGATGCAGCCAAGGAGGTGCGCGCGTACGGCCTTGGTGGCTACTTGCGAGGGCAATACGAACGCCTGAGCGACGAGCGGATCGCCCGGCTGCGCCGGCATCTGCGCGGTCGCGCCGGCCTCACCTTGATCGGCGCGGCAGGGAGCGGACTGGCCGGCGGCCTCACTTTTGCCCTGCTGACCTGGCTGATCATCACAGGCCGGATGGGCATTGCGGAAGCTGGCGCCGCTGCGGTGGCGACGTTCCAACTGGCCAGCCAGCTGCAGGGCGTTGTCTTCGCTGCGGGACAGTTATACGAATCCTCCCTTTTCATTGAAGACCTTCAGGTCTTCCTCGCGTTGCTGCCGGCGTTGAAAGCAGCCAGGCCCACCAAAAACGCGCCCAGGGGTTTCGACAAGATCGTGATGACGGACGTCAAATTTGCCTATCCGGTTCCCCCCGAGTCAGGAGCCAAGCCTCAGCCGGACTCGGCACAGGTTGAAGTCGACATCTCGCAAGAGCCGCCACTGACGTCGCGCGCAACCACCGAAGTCGATCAAGGCCGTTCCGCTTTGTCGTCTAACGGAAGTGAACTCCGATTGGCATTGGCGGGGGTGTCGATGGAGATTCGAAAGGGGGAGGTGGTTGCCCTGGTCGGTGAGAATGGAAGCGGCAAGTCCACACTCGCCAAGCTTCTTTGCGGTCTCTATAAGCCTGACATCGGGTCGATCTATTGGGACGGCGTCGATATATCGACAGTGGATCCCGACCAACTGCGAGGCCAGGTGGCGGTGGTCTTCCAGGACTTCGTCCGGTATTGGCTGACTGCCGGCGAAAACATTGGCATCGGACGCGTTGAGCGTCTCGAGGATCATGCCGCCATAACGCGCGCGGCAGCGCTGGCTGGAGCCGGTAAGTTCATCGAAGCCTGGCGAGATGGCTACGAAACGGTGATGGGGCCGATGTTTGAGGGTGGCAAGGACCTGTCGATTGGTCAGTGGCAGCGGATTGCCCTGGCGCGGGCCTTCTTTCGTGACGCCCCCCTCGTCATTCTCGATGAACCGTTAGCGTCGTTGGACGCCCGAGTTGAGCGCGACCTCTTCGGGCGGCTGAAGGCGCTCTTTGATGACCGCTCCGTCCTGATCATTTCACACAGGTTCTCTACGGTTCGGCTGGCGGACCGAATCTATGTCATGAAGGATGGAGGGATCATCGAAGTCGGCACACACTCCGAGCTCATGGCTCGTGATGGGCTCTACGCAGAATTATTCGAGATGCAGGCGCGAGCCTATCGGGACTCCGACCCCGCGCAGAATCCCCTCTGAGGTTGAAAGCGCCCGTGGAGCTCGAGCCTCTGCCACGGTAGCGTGAGACTTTGCTGCTAACTTTCATCGGTGCGCGCCGTCCTCGTCAATGTTCTGATTGATCTGCCGGCCGACCACCGGTACCACCGCGCAACCGTCGAGGCGCTCCGCCATGCCGCGGACTATCGGCGGATTCCCATCGATGTTCGGGTCGTTCCCACTGACGCGATTCGTCACGTTTCCCAGATCGCCGCCGCTGGATCGGCACTCATCATCGGGCCCGGCAGCCCATACCGCGACCCGGAGGCTGTCCATGAAGTCATTCGGAAAGCGCGCGAGCGGAACATCCCGCTGGTCGGCACTTGAGGTGGATTTCAGCACGTGCTCGTCGAGCACGCTCGGAATTTGGCGGGGACCGCTGAGGCGGCCCATGCTGAGTACGGCCCTGGCGGCACACCTGTCATCACGTTGCTGGAATGCTCTCTCCAGGACCAGACCATTGCTGTCGAGCTCGCGCCTGGGTCACTCCTCGCCAAGCTGTATGGCGCCGATCGCGTAGTCGAGAACACGACATGCTCGTACGGGCTATTGCCCGCGATACAGCACATTGCCGGCGAACATGGGATGCGAATTGTCGCCACTGACGCCACCGGTGAAGTGCGCGCCATCGAGCGTAGCGACCACCCATTTTTCGTGGGCACCCTGTACCAGCCTCAGCTCAGGTCTGCGCCTGGCGCCCCGCACCCGATATTCGCCGGCCTGCTCGAAGCCGCGCACGCAACGGCGGTTTAGCAGTCGCCGTAGGCGCAAGGAGTTGCTGCAATTGTTATGGCGGTCGGCCGACGATGGTGGGTCATTTGACACAACCAGAACTGGGCCGCAGCGGGTCGGGTAAAGACCAAGACGCGCTGGCAGCGGCGGGCGAGCGTGACATAGAAGGGCGCGACCGCGACCTTGCTGCGGATGTGCGCGACCGAGAGGCCGAGCAGCGTGACCGGGAGGCCGCAGCGCGTGACGACGCGGCCGGCGACCTCGACCGGACCGCCGGCGACCGGGCGGCGAGCGAGAGTCAACAGGCGACAGGCGGAGGAGACCGAGTTCCCTCGGGGCACGCTGACCGCGCGCAGGCAGTCAAGGACAGGATAGTTGCGGCCGAAGATCGCGCCCAGGCCGCCAAGGACCGCGAAGATTCGGGGACCGACGAGCTGACCGGAGTTCGGCGCCGGGAGGCGGGGTTGGCTGCGCAGGACCGCGATGCCGCGGCCGGGTTACGCGACCGAGAAGCCGAAGCGCGTGACGACGCGGCGGGCAATCTCGATCGCACCGCAGGGGATCGCGCGGCGACGGACCGCCAGCATGCGGCGGACGAAGGCGCTCAAGCCGCCTCGGGGCGCGCTGAGGCCGCGGACTACCGCGCCCAGGCGATCAACGACCGCAGACTCGCTGCGGAAGATCGCGCGCAGGCCGCGAAAGACCGCGAAAGCATGGGGCTGGCTGCGCGGGCGCGTGACCTCGCCGCCGAGCAGCGCGACCGCGACGCCGAAGCGCGTGACGATGCGGCAGGTGCGTTCGACAGGACCGCAGGAGATCGCGCGGCGACCAATCGCCGGCGCGCGGCAGACGAAGGCGCCCGAGCGGACTCGGGGCGCGCTGATGCTGCGGACAGCCGAGTCCGAGCGGTCTACGACCGCAAGGTTGCAGCCGAAGATCGCGCGCAGGCCGCGAAGGACCGCGAGGATTCCGGGACCGATGAAGTCACAGCAGTGCGCCGTCGCGAAGCCGGGCTCGCGGCGCGAGACCGTGACGTCGCGGCCGGGCTACGCGACCGAGAGGCTGAAGCCCGTGACGACGCGGCCGGAGATCTCGACAGAACCGCGGGGGACAGCAATCGTCAGCGCGCGGAAGACGCTGGCGTGCGCGCCGCCTCGGAGCGCGCGGACGCCGCGGACAGCCGCACCCGAGCCATCAACGACCGCAAGGTTGCAGCCGACGATCGCGCCCAAGGCAGCCACGACAGGCAGATCGCAGCGGAAGATCGCGCGCAGGCCGCCAAGGACCGTGAGGATTCCGGGACTGACGAGCTGACAGGAGTGAGCCGCCGCGGCGCGGGGCTGGCGGCCATCGGGCGCGAGATCAATCGCGTCCAGCGGGGCAAGGGGGAGCTCGTCGCCGCGTATGTCGACGTGGACGGGCTCAAGGCCACGAACGACACGAGAGGTCACGCTGCAGGCGACGCGCTCCTCATCGCGGTGGCCGACGCCCTGCGAGCCTGCTTGCGGTCTTACGACGTGATCACCCGCGTCGGCGGCGATGAATTCGTGTGCGCGCTGCCGGACATTGCAGTCGAACACGCGCGTCAACGTTTTGAAGCCGTGAGCGCGATGCTGGGCTCTGGTCCGTCCGGAGCCTCGATCACCGTCGGCCTCGCCCGGCTCCAAGCCGGCGACTCGGCGGACGACCTGATCGAACGCGCCGACGAAGAGGTCTCGACCGCTCGCAAGCGGCGCTAGAGTCGGCATTCCGTCCCTTTGGCGCCAACGGGGCGTCCGCTAGCGAAAGTTCGGTCCCTCTGGCGCCAGCGGGTCGAACCTCACGCCGGTCAGCTTCTCCGAGATCGACCAGAGCCGCTGCGCCGCAGCCACATCCTTTGCCCTGTCGGTCGGTTGGACCAGCGCTGGATAGCCGCGCATCTCGCCCGGGCCGTCCGGACCGACATAGGAGCCACCGGGAAGGTCGGGATAGGTCGCTGCATAAAGGATCGGAAGGGCGCCGGTCTCCGCGGACTGCGCAATGAAGCGGTTGGCGAGGATCATGAAGATTCGTTCGCGCATCGGCGGTCCGCTCAGTTGCAGATTGGTCGCCGAGTAGCCCGGGTGTGCGGCCACGCTGATCATGGGCAGCGCGGCTGCTTTAAGCCTTCGTTCCAGCTCCAGCGCGAACAGGAGATTGGCGAGCTTCGATTGGGCGTAGGCGCCCCAGCGCGAATAGCGCCGCTCTCCCTGCAGGTCGTCGAAACGGATCTGCCCGGCTTTGTGGTTGTTGCTGCTGACCGTGACGACGCGCGTTCCAAGCTTCCATCTCGAATCCATCGACGGTTCGCTTGTACGGGGCGGCCATGACTCCAGCGTTGTTGACGAGCAGGTCCAGGCTTTTGCGGCCGGCAAGAAACCATTGTGCGAAAGCCCTGACCGAGGCGAGATCGGCGAGGTCGAGCTGCGCTGCCTCGACGTCGGCCGCCGGATGCGCCGCCTTGATGATGCCGACCGCCGTCGCGCCTCTGGCCGCGATGCGGCTGGCGACGATCACTCGCGCGCCGGCCCGGGCAAGCTCGCGCGCGCAGATCAAGCCGAGGCCGCTGTTGGCGCCCGTGACGACTGCGGTGCGACCTTGCTGATCCGGTATCTGGTCAGCCGTCCACTTCGCCTTCACGGTTCAGCCGAAGCCGCAGTCGAGGGTGACCTTGTCCAGCGCGCTTTTGACAGCGGCGAGCTCCTGATCGTCCAGCTTCCCAACAAATAGCTCGGCAATCCCGCGCGCGTGGACCGGCGCCGTTTCGGTTAGGCGCGCTGCACCTGCTTTCGTGATTGCGACCACGACGCCCCGTGCGTCCGCGCTGGCGTTGGCTCGGCGCACGAGGCCCACTTCGACAAGCCGGGCCACGCGGCGCGTCATTCCGGATCGCGAGATGAGCGCGCGGTCCGCAAGCTCTGTCATGCGCAGCTCGCCCCCGGCGAGCGCGAGCTGCGCAAGCACGTCAAAGTCGGCCAGCGCAAGACCTGTTTTCTGTTCGAGATCGCGCTCCAGCTGGCGCAACAGCGTCGCGTGTGCCCGCAGCAGCGCCTGCCACGCGTCCAGTCCACGCCCGCCCGGCAGCTCGGTCTCGAGCAGCCCGGCAAGGGGGCCGGCGACGCCGCTTTTGGAGTCTATTTGCATATGCAATAAACCGGCCTCTACGGAGGTATTTGCAGATGCAAGTATACCGCCGAATTCCAGGAGGCAACATGGCAACGCAAGTCGGCACAGCACAGCGCGACATTGTTCTGGTCGAGGACGCGCACATCCGCCCGATGATGGGCAACCAGGTCCTCGAATCCCTGCCGTCAAGGCACATCCCGTACTCGCTGGTAGACCCCTACATCCTCGTCCACGAGGCTGAGGTCAAGGTCGACCCGGCCGAGGAGGCTCAGGACACCACGCATCCGCATCGTGGGTTCGACAACCTCTGGTACGCGATCACGGGTTCTTCGAGCACGGGCCACAGCACCGGTCCCGACGGAACGTTTGAGCGAGCGCGCCTCGATGAAGGTTCCCTGCTCTTCATTCGAACGGGTCGTGGCGTGTTGCACGCCGAAGGACTCGGCGAGGATGAGCGCCGCGAGGGCAAGGTGACCTCGATGCGCGGACTTCTTTTCTGGGTGAACCTCGCGCGCAAGGACAAGAAAGTCGAGCCGTTCGCGAAGGTCGTCCAGCCGAATCAGGTTCCTGTCCGGCAGGACGGCGACGCGACCATTCGAGTGCTGGTGGGCGAGGGCTCGACAGTCGAGCTCGGGACTCCCGGACTAATCCTGGACGTCCAGCTGCCGAAGGGCGGAAAGTTGACCATCCCCGTGCAGGCCGGCTTCAACGGCTTCGTCCACATGTTGGAAGGAGAGGCCAGCTTCGGCGGCAACCGAAGCCGGGCGAAGCGCGGGCAGATCGCTGTTTTCGGTCCTGGCACCACGTTGAGTGTGGAAGGTGCTCAGCCAGGAACCCGATTCATGCTCATGGCCGGAAAGCCGTACGGAGAGAACCCGATCTACAACGGGCCGTACGTCGACTAGCGACGGATCAACAGCAGGTGAGCGCCCCGCACATGTGGGGCGCGGCCTGCCGGCAGCGAATCGATAAGGGCGATGAGCTTCGGGCCCAGGTCCATCCGCCCACAGCGGAATGAAGACCAGCGGTCCTGTCGGGTCGGGCTCGCCATGAACTGGAGCTCGAGCCCTTTGCCGCGGCGTCCGGCGCCGCGATAGCTGAGGCGATTGAAGTCGGCGCTGGGCACCACCCAGGCAGCGTCGATGTTCGCGTCGAGGACATAGACCATCGCGTACACGAACGCTGGGTGCCTTCGCGGCTTGCCGTCGGGAAAGTTCATGCGGGCGACGGCGAAGCCCTGGCGGGTGAGGGATAGAGCCGTCTTGACCTGAATCGCGAGCGCCGGGACCCTGCCGCGCTTGCCAGCGGTGATGTCGGTGTGGTCGTCGTCGGTGAGGGGTTTGAACAGCTCCAGGTCGCCGGCCGAGGAGAGCGTGACGCACGCCGCAAACAGCTCCTCGCCAGCGGTTCCGCGCTGAGTCGGTGTGAGCATTCTTCCGCCCCTCACCCTAGCCCTCTCCCCTTGAGGGAAGAGGGAAAAGGAGAGGGAAAAGGGCTTGACAAACGGTTCCGGGCGGCGTACTTTACCAGTTAGTTACTTAACCGAGGAGTTAATTGCCCGATGCAAACCGATCGACTCAGCAACACATTCGCAGCGCTCGCCGACCCCACCCGGCGCGCGATCCTTGCACGCCTGATGTCGGGCAAGGCCTCGGTTACGGAGCTCGCCGAGCCGTTCCACATGACTATGCCCGCGGTTTCCAAGCACCTCAAGGTGCTGGAGCGGGCGGGTCTGATCGCTCGGGGCCGCGAGGCCCAGTGGCGACCCTGCCAGCTGGAGGGGGAGCCGCTGCGCGACGTTGCGGAGTGGATGGAGCCATACCGCCGCTTCTGGGACGAAAGCTTCGATCGGTTGGACGATTATCTGCAGGAAATCAAGAAGGAGAAGAAAGGCAATGAGTGACGGTAAGAACGGAAAAGGAGCGACCACCATGGCGAAGACGGAGTTCGTGATCAAGCCCGGTGTCCAGGAGATCACGATGATCAGGGAGTTCGACGCGCCGCGCGACGTCGTGTTCGAGGTCATGATGGACCCGAACGCG